>Ga0209726_10007241_pt1 | contig 12492 bp, 9 predicted proteins | sample Subgrocontami54m_FD_187453 | JGI IMG/M metagenome (GOLD analysis project Ga0209726, IMG submission 187453) | Subsurface groundwater microbial communities from S. Glens Falls, New York, USA - GMW46 contaminated, 5.4 m (SPAdes) (version 3) | ecosystem: Environmental > Aquatic > Deep subsurface >... | reverse complement strand
CTCCGAGATGATGATGCCGATCGGCGAGAGCTCGAATATCCGCTTCAGCCGCTCCTCGCTGTGGCGCAGCTCGAACTCGGCCTGCTTTTCCTGGCTGACGTCGGTCAGCGAACCCGCGACGCGCACCGTCCGCCCGTCGGCGCCGCGCGTGGCGGCGCCGCTCACCCGGTACCAGCCGTAGCTGCCGTCCTTGCGCCGCGCGCGCAGCTCCAACTGGAGCCGCGCGCCGTTCCTCACCGTTTCGCGCATCGCCAGGCGCAGCATCGTCCGGTCCTCCCGCGGGAGCTGATCCAGGAATACGCTGCTGCCTCCGGCAAGCTCCTTCTCGCCGAATCCGAGGAGCTGCTCGAAATGGGAGGAGAGATACAGATCGTCGCGGACGACGTCCCAGTCCCAGATCCCGACCTCGGCGCCGCGCGCGGCGAGCTCGTAGCGCTCCTCGCTCTCCTGCAGGGCCGAGGCCGCCAGCCGCTCCTCGGTGACGTCCCGCGTGAGCAGGAACATGAGCTGCCTCCCCTGCACTTCGAAGGCCACGGCTGAGCATTCGCACAGGTGAACATGGCCGTCCTTGTGCCGGAACCGGTACTCGCGGTTCCTGATCTCGCCGCAGCGCAGGACCTCCTCGATCATGCTCGCCCGGTCGGCGAGGTCCACCCAGATGTTGAGCTCGTCCGCGGTGCGCCCCAGCGCCTCTTCGCGCGTGTATCCGGTGAGCGCTGAATAGGCCTGGTTGAAATCGAGGTGGCCCCCGTTCATGTCCATCACGGTGAGCACGTGCGGCAGCAGGCGGAAGATCTTCGAGAAGCGCTCCTCGGACTCGCGCAGCGCGTGCGACGCGGCACGCTGCTCGCTCACGTCGCGCACCACCAGCATCAGCAGCTTCTTTCCGCTCACCTCGAACACCGTCGCCGAGCATTCGCCGATCAGGAGGCTGCCGTCCTTGCGGCGGAACCGGGCCTCGCGGTTGCGCACTTCGCCGTCGCGCTTAAGCGCCTCGACCAGCGCGTCGCGCTCCGCCTGGTCCGCCCAGATGCCGATCTCGAGAGCCGTCCTGCCGATCACCTCCTCGCGGGTGTAGCCTGTCATCTCCGGGAAGACGTGGTTCACGTCGACGTAGCGCCCGGTCTCCAGGTCGGCGATCGTGATGACTTCCGGGAGCAGGTAGAAGACTTTGGAGAAGCGCTCCTCGGATTCGCGCAGCGCCTCCAGGGCCGTGTCGCGCTCGGTGACGTCGCGCATGATGGCGCAATTGAACGCTTCGCCCTTGTAGACCATGAAGCTGGAGTTGATCTCGACGGGCTGCACCGCGCCCCTGTGGTCGCGGTACTGACTTCGCCGCGTGACCGTGCCGGACTCCTTGAGCTTGTCGAAGTCCCGCCGGTAGCAGTCGATCGAATAGCCGGGGAACAGCTGCTCGACTCCGGTGCCCAGCAGCGCCTCGCGCGGATAGCCGAAGCAGTTCATCGCCGCCGGGTTCGCGAACCGCAGCCGGCCCGCGGCGTCGAGCCACACCGCCATGTCGCTGGTGTGGTCCAGGGTGAACTTCGTCACGTTCAGCTCTTCGCCCTCCTGCTCGACGCGGTCGATCTGCTTGAGAAGCAGCCGCAGCAGCATCCCCATGACCGCCAGGGGCAGGAGCGCGAACAGGGCCTGCCGCAGCACATCGGTGCGCCACGCGCCGTACCTCGGTTCCGTCGCGATGCCCACCATGACCGCGGCCGAGCCGTCGGGCAGGAACCGCGTCGCCACGATCCGCTCGTTGTCGTCGCCGATGCCCGGCACGAGGATGGTCCGGCCCGCGGACTGCCGCGCCCGCTCCACCAGCGCCTTCAAGTCGGCTCCGGACCCGGACTCGGTGGACGGATAGCGGACCACGCCCAGCCCGTCGGAGCGCAGGATCAGGATCACGCCGTTCCTCTCCAGATCAAAGCCCTCGTACATGTGGGTGAAGCTTTCCGGGTCGATCGCGACCGCGAGCACGCCCATCAGCGCGCCGTCGGCGCCGGTCAGCCGGTGGGCGAGCGGGACGACCCAGCGCCCGCTCGTGCGTTCCTTTCCGGGCATGCCGATGTAGATCCCGGCCTTGGGGTCCGCGAGCAGCCGCATCACGTATTCGGGCGTGCGCCCGGGCTGGGGTGCGGGACTCTGGGTCGAGCTCGCGTACAGGCGCCCGCCGGTGTCGTAGAGGAGAAGGGCGCTGGCCAGCGGCCTCGCAGCCACGCGCGCGCGGAGCAGTTCGTGCAGACCCTGCGCGCCGATGCGCGCGACGCCGCCCCGGGCGCGGATGTCGTCCTCGAGCTCCATCAGCAGTTGGTCCGACGCGTCGACCGTGCGCGCGACATGTCCCGCAAGTGCGAGGGCGAGGTTCTCGCCCTCGCGTCGCGCGCCGTCCATGCGTTCCGAGAGTCCCTGCGCCGCGTTCCACGCGACCATTGCGACGACCAGGGCAGCGGTCAGGGCCACGCCTGTCCAGAGCGCGCGCCGTACCGACGTGAGTGAAGCGCCACGTATCGTCATATCGATCAGATGCTCAAGCCTGCCGGGGGAATTCGGGCGTGGTGATGGTCAGATCCGTCGGATGCGAATCGGCGCGTGGAGCGGGACTGCGAGATTTCCCGGGCAGCTAGCGCACCAGCAGCACGGGAACCTTGCAATGCGCGAGGACCTTGGTCGTCACGGACCCGAGCACCAGACCGGCCAGCGCGCCCTGGCCGTGCGACCCCATCAGCACCAGATCGAACCTGCCCTTGCGCGCGAAGCGCGCCACCTCCACGCCGGGATCGCCGACGAGCACCTTTTCGCGATAGCGGATCCCGCCGCGGTCGAGCATGCGCCGCGCCGCAGCGAGCGCTTTGTCGGCCTCGGTCCTGTAGTAGCGCTGCACGATGTCCGGGCCGAGCGCGACGGCCGCCCGGCCCGGGATCGGCACCCTGACGTGCATGAGGTGGATCTCGAGCGTCGGCCCGAACACGCGCGGGTGCCGGGTGAGATAATTCACCGCATGCCTCGTGAACTTGGAGCCGTCGACGGCCAGCAGAATCTTCACGTTCTCTCCATCAATCCGTTCCGTCATGCACGGACGGCGCATCGGCCGCAGACGGTCTTGCCGCCGCATTTCTGCCTCGGTCGCGGGATTCAGACCGGTTACGCCGTCCGCGGCTGGCAGGACGGCCACTCCTCCTCAAGGTGCACATACTACTATTCGATCTGCCGCCCGGAGAAGGAATCGAAGTCACAATGCGTTGCACTAAATTTGCAGCCGCTGCTGCGCCGCAGTGCACGACCCGGCCGCGCCCGCTTCCAGGCCGGACGATCGATGAATCCCCCTGATTCTTATGCCATTCGCCCTGGTGCCGGAAGGGGGAGTCGAACCCTCACGGTGTTGCCACCGGCGGATTTTGAGTCCGCTGCGTCTACCAGTTCCGCCATTCCGGCTTGCCGAACGAACGAGTGCGGCGGACCGGATTATACAACCCCGTTGCGATGCATCTGACGCTCGACGATTTCGACTACGCGCTCCCGCTCGAACTGGTCGCGCAGCACCCGGCGGAGAGCCGCAGCGCGAGCCGCTTGCTGCGCCTGTCGGGCGGGCACGTGTCCGACCACGCGTTTTCCGAACTGCCGGACTTGGTCGATGCCGGCGACGTGCTCGTATTCAACGACACGCGCGTCATCAAGGCCCGCCTGTTCGGCGAGAAGGCCACCGGCGGGCGCATCGAGGTGCTGGTCGAGCGCGTCCTGGGACAGGACCTCGCGCTCGCGCACCTGCGTGCGAGCCACGCGCCGCGCGCAGGCGCGCGGCTGCGCCTGGCCGGGGCGTTCGAGGCGAGCGTGGTCGAGCGCCGGGGCGAGTTGTTCGTGCTGCGATTCGAAGCGGGGGAAACCGTATTTACGCTGCTCGAGCGCCACGGCACGCTGCCCCTGCCGCCCTACATCGCGCATGCGCCCGACGCGCGCGACGAGCAGCGCTACCAGACGGTCTATGCGCGCGCGCCCGGTGCCGTGGCGGCGCCCACGGCGGGACTGCACTTCGACGAAGCGCTGCTCGGCGCCCTGCGCGCCAAGGGCGCCGAAAGCGTGCACCTCACCCTGCACGTCGGCGCCGGCACTTTCCAGCCGGTGCGCACCCGGGAGCTTTCCCGCCATCGCATGCACGCCGAGCAGTTCGAGATTTCCGCGGCCGCGGCGGACGCGATCGCGCGGGCGCGCTCGCGCGGTAGCCGGGTCCTCGCCATCGGAACCACGTGCGTGCGCGCCCTCGAATCGGCGGCACGCGAAACCGGGGAAGTCGCGCCCTGCGCGGGAGAGACGCGGCTTTTCATCACCCCGGGATTCCGGTTCCGCGTCGTCGACCGGCTCCTGACCAACTTCCACCTGCCGAAATCGACCCTGCTCATGCTCGTCTCCGCCTTCGCCGGCGTGGAACCGATCCGGCGCGCCTACGCCCACGCGATCGCGCAACGCTACCGCTTCTTCAGCTACGGCGACGCGATGCTCATTGATAGAATGACCCCATGAAGTTCGAGATCACCCGCCGCGACGGGCTCGCCCGATGCGGACGCCTGACCGTGGCGCACGGCGAGGTCGAGACGCCCGCATTCATGCCGGTGGGCACCTACGGCACGGTGAAGGCGATGAGCCCCGCCGAACTCGCCGAGCTTGGGACCGGCATCGTGCTCGGCAACACCTTCCATCTCTGGCTGCGTCCCGGGCTGGAGGCGATCGCCGCCCACGGCGGCCTGCACCGCTTCATGGGCTGGCACCGTCCCATCCTCACCGACTCGGGCGGGTTCCAGGTGTTCAGCCTCGGCGCGCTGCGCAAGATCAGCGAGGAAGGCGTGCGTTTCGCCTCTCCGGTCAACGGCGACCGGCTGTTCCTCACGCCCGAGGAATCGATGCGCATCCAGCGCGTGCTCAATTCCGACGTCGCGATGATATTCGACGAGTGCACGCCCTACCCCGCCACCGAGGAGCAGGCGGGCGACTCGATGCGGCTGTCGCTGCGCTGGGCCGATCGCTCCAGGCGCGCCCACGAAGGCAATCCGAACGCGCTGTTCGGGATCGTGCAGGGTGGAATGTACGAGCACCTGCGCGACGAGTCCCTCGCCGGACTGGCCCGGATCGGCTTCGACGGCTACGCGATCGGCGGACTGTCCGTGGGCGAGCCCAAGCGCGACATGCGCCGCATCCTGCGCCATACCGCCGCGGCGATGCCGGAGGACAGTCCGCGCTACCTCATGGGGGTGGGCACGCCCGAGGACATGGTCGAGGCCGTCGGGACCGGAATCGACATGTTCGACTGCGTGCTGCCGACCCGCAACGCCCGCAACGGGTGGCTGTTCACGCGTCACGGAGACGTGAAGATCCGCAACGCGGCGCACCGCGAGGACACCCGGCCGCTCGATGCGACCTGCGGCTGCCACGCCTGCCGGAATTTCACGCGCGCCTACCTGCACCACCTGCAGAAGGTCAACGAGATCCTCGGCGCGCGGCTCAACACGCTGCACAACCTGCACTTCTACCAGACGCTCATGCGCGAGCTGCGCGAGGCGATCGACGACGGCGATCTGCCGGCCTATGTCGAATCCTTCCGGGAGCAACGGCGGCGCGGCGCGTGATCGGACGGCGTGGTGTTATAATTTTTCGTTTTTCGACGCCCCACTGGAGGCCAATGTGCTGATTTCCCCCGCCTTCGCCCAGGGTTTCGGCGGCTCCGGCGACTGGACCGGACTGCTGCCGATCGTCCTGATGTTCGTCCTGCTGTACTTCATGCTCATCCGCCCGCAGATGAAGCGCGCGAAGGAACACAAGAGCATGACCGAGGCGCTGCAGAAGAACGACGAGGTCGTCACCTCGGGCGGCGTGCTGGGCAAGATCACCAAGGTGGGCGAAGCCTACGTCACCCTGGAGATCGCGCCCGGCATCGAGGTGAACATCCAGAAGGGCGCCGTCCAGACCCTGCTTCCCAAGGGAACGATCAAGAGCATCTGAAACCGTGAACCGCTACCCCCTCTGGACCTACATCATCGTCGCGCTGAGCGTCGTGCTGGGGCTCGTCTACACGCTGCCCAACCTCTACGGCGAAGCCCCCGCGGTGCAGGTCTCCAGCGCCAAGGCGACGCTGAAGATCGACGCCTCGGTCCTCGCCCGCGTCGAGGACGCGCTGAAGGCCGCCGGCGTCCAGCCCTCCGGCGTGTACCAGGACGCAGCCAGCGTCAAGGTGCGGCTGGCCGATCCCGACACGCAGTTGAAGGCAAAGGACGTCATCAGCCAGAGCCTCAATCCCGACCCGCAGAATCCCTCCTATACCGTGGCGCTCAACCTGCTTTCGAGCTCCCCGGGGTGGCTCACCGCCATATTCGCCAGGCCGATGTACCTGGGCCTGGACCTGCGCGGCGGCGTGCATTTCCTGCTGCAGGTCGACATGAAGGCCGCGCTCACCAAGCGCCTGGAATCGCTCGCGGGCGACGTGCGCTCGCAGCTTCGCGACAAGAACATCCGCCACAGCGGCATTGCGCGGGACCCGAGCGGCGTCGTGATCAGGTTCCGTGACGCCGAGACCCGGGACAAGGCGCGCAAGGTGATCGAGGACCAGCTGTCGGACCTCGCGCTCGCCGAATCCGCCGACGGCGGCGAGTTCCGGCTGACCGCCACCATCAAGCCGGAGGCGCAGAAGCGCACCCAGGAATTCGCGCTCAAGCAGAACATCCAGACGCTGCACAACCGCATCAACGAGCTCGGCGTCGCCGAGCCCGTCATCCAGCAGCAGGGCGCGGACCGCGTCGTCGTGCAGCTCCCGGGCGTGCAGGACACCGCGAAGGCCAAGGAGATCCTGGGCCGCACGGCCACCCTCGAGATCCGCATGGTGGACGAGGAGAACATGAACCCCACGGCGCTCGCCGCCGCGGCGCAGGGGCAAGTGCCCTTCGGCGACGAATTCTACGTCGAGCGCAACGGCCAGCCGCTGCTGGTGAGGAAGCAGGTCGTGCTCACCGGCGACCGCCTCACCGACGCGCAGCCCGGATTCGACAACCAGACCCAGGAACCCGCGGTGCACCTGACGCTGGACGCCACCGGCGCGCGCATTTTCCGCGACGTGACGCGCGAGAGCGTCGGCAAGCGCATGGCGATCCTGCTGTTCGAGAAGGGCAAGGGCGAGGTGGTCACGGCGCCGGTGATCCGCACCGAAATCGGCGGCGGGCGGGTGCAGATCTCGGGGCGCATGACTACGGTCGAGGCGAACGACACCGCGCTGCTGCTGCGCGCCGGATCGCTCGCGGCGCCCATGGAGATCGTCGAGGAGCGCACGGTCGGCCCATCGCTCGGCGCCGAGAACATCAGGAAGGGCTTCGACTCCACCCTCTACGGATTCGCCGCGATCTCGGTCTTCATGATCGTGTACTACGTCGTCTTCGGCGTGTTTTCCGTGGCGGCGTTGTCGGCCAACCTGCTGTTCCTGCTCGCCATACTGTCGGCCCTGCAGGCGACGCTCACCCTGCCGGGCATCGCCGCCATCGCCCTGACCCTGGGCATGGCGATCGACGCCAACGTGCTGATCAACGAGCGCATCCGCGAGGAGTTGCGCTCGGGCATGACGCCGCAGGCGGCGATCCACGCCGGCTACGAGCGCGCCTTCGGCACCATCATCGACTCGAACATCACCTCGCTGATCGCCGGCCTCGCGCTGCTCATCTTCGGCTCCGGCCCGGTACGCGGCTTCGCGGTGGTGCACGTCCTGGGGATACTCACCTCGATCTTTTCGTCGGTTGTGGTGAGCCGGTCGCTGGCCAACCTCACCTACGGCAGCCGCAGGAAGCTCGAGCGCGTGGCGATCGGCAATACTTCGTGGAAGTGAGCTAGCTATGGAGTTCTTCAAGATCCGCCGCGACATCCCGTTCATGCGCCACGCGCTGGCGTTCAACGTGATTTCGCTCGTGACTTTCCTGCTGGCGGTCGCCTTCCTCGCCATCAGGGGCTTGAACTTCTCGATCGAGTTCACCGGCGGCACCGTGCTCGAGGTCAGCTACGCCCACGCCGCCGAGGTCGAGCGGATCCGGACCTCGCTGGAGAAAAAGGGCTTCAACGATTTCTCGGTGGTGAACTTCGGCTCCTCCCGCGACGTGCTGATCCGCATGCCTCTCAAGCCCGGCCAGAACAGCGCCGAGCTGTCGCGCGCGGTGATGGAGCCGCTCGCGGCCGACGACGCATCGGTCAAGCTGCAGCGCGTCGAATTCGTCGGGCCGCAGGTCGGCCGGGAGCTCGCCGAGAACGGCGCCCTCGCGCTGCTCATCACCTCGCTCGGCATCGTCATCTACCTGGCGATGCGCTTCGAATGGAAGTTCGGGGTCGCCGCGGTGATCGCCAACCTGCACGACGTGGTCATCATCCTCGGGTTCTTCGCCTTCTTCCAGTGGGAGTTCTCGCTGCCGGTGCTTGCCGCGGTCCTCGCGATACTCGGCTACTCGGTGAACGAATCGGTGGTGGTGGCCGACCGGATCCGGGAGAACTTCCGCAAGATGAGGAAGGCCTCGGTCACCGAGATCATCGACAACGCGATCACGCGCACCATGTCGCGCACCATCATCACCCACGGCTGCACCCAGACGGCCGTGCTGGCGATGCTGATCTTCGGCGGCGCGGCGCTGCACTACTTCGCCGTGGCGCTCACGATCGGCATCCTGTTCGGGATCTACTCCTCGGTGCTGGTCATGGCGCCGATCGTTCGCTGGCTCGGCGTAAGGCGCGAGGACCTGGTGAAGCCGGTCAAGGATCGCAAGCAGGAGGCGGTCGTTTAGAATGGGCGGGCCTTCCGGTCGACGCGCCGCAGGGATGGAATAAAACGCCGGGGTATAGTGTTATGCCCTCCGTGCGGCGAATGCCCGGTGCATTACGCTTGCATGCCAACCTCAAGTACACCCACAGGAGAATTGAATGAACAAGAAGCTTCTTGCAGCTGCTCTGACGCTGGCGCTGGGCGCCGGTTTCACGCTCAATGCCGTTGCCCAGGTGAAGCCCGAGATCCTGGTCAAGCAGCGCCAGGCTGCGATGACCTTGCAGGGCAAGTATTTTGGACCTCTGGGAGGAATGGCCCAGGGCAAGGTGCCGTTCGACGCGAACACGGTCGCGCGCAACGTGGGATATCTCCAGGCGTTGAGCCATATGCCGTGGGACGGCTTCAACCCCAGCACCTCGGGGGTGAAAAGCCAGGCGCTGCCCGCGGTCTACAATGACGCTGCGAAGTTCAAGGAGGCCCAGGACAGGTTGACCGGCGCAGTCGATAAGCTCGCCGCCGCATCCAAGGGCGGCAACGAAGCGGCCATAAAGGCGGCGATCGGCGACGTCGGCAAGTCCTGCGGCGGCTGCCACGAATCGTTCCGCGAAAAGCAGTAGGAGATCGGGCAGGACGAAGAGCCCCGCTGAAGCGGGGCTCTTCACTTTCTTGGCGCTGGAATCCCCTGCATGCGTATCCTGTGCGCACGTGCATTGAGCCGCGTTCCCCGGGCTTGCGCACTCGCCTTGCTGCTCGGCGCGATGCTCGGGACCGCCCAGGCCCAGGGTGACGCAAAGCGCGGGCAATACCTCGCGAAGGCCGGTGGCTGCCTCGCCTGCCACACCGAGGAGAAGAAGGAGGCGGCGGTACCCTTCGCAGGCGGCCGCGCGCTCAAGACGCCCTTCGGCACGTTCTACGGGCCGAACATCACCCCGCACCCCGAGGCGGGGATCGGACGCTGGGCCGAGGCCGATTTCATCCGCGCGATGCGCCTGGGCGAGCGGCCCGACGGCGCCCATTACTTCCCGGCCTTCCCCTACCCGTCGTTCACCCGGATCGCCGACGGCGACCTGCGCGACCTGTGGGCCTTCCTGCGATCACTGCCGCCGAACCCCCGCCCGAACCACGCGCACGAACTGCGCGTCCCGTTCGGCTGGCGTTTCCTCGTCGCACCGTGGAAGTGGCTGTTCTTCACGCCCGGTCCCCTCGCGAGCGATCCCCGGCGTAGCGCGGCTGTCAATCGCGGCGCCTACCTGGTCGAGGCGCTCGGCCATTGCGGCGAATGCCACACGCCACGCAACTTCATCGGCGCGCCGAAGCGCGACCGCTTCCTCGCCGGCTCCAAGACCGGACCCGACGGCAAGGGCGTTCCTAACCTCACCCCGACCAAGCTCAAGAAATGGGACGACGGCGAGCTGAAGGAATTCCTGCAAAGCGGAATGACGCCGGACGGCGACGTCGCCGCCGAGACCATGGGCGAGGTCGTCCGCAACACCACCAGCCAGCTCACCCCCGACGACCTCGCCGCGCTGATCGCCTACCTGCGCTCCCTCTCTCCGCTACCCGACGAATCCCGCTGATTCCCGCAGATCGCGCTTCGATCAGATTCTTCGCGCGAGCTCGGCGGCCTTTCCGATGTAGGTCGACGGCGTGAGCGCGAGGAGGCGCTGCTTCTCGGCTTCGGGGATGGAGAGGCCGCGGATGAATGTCTGGAGCGCCTCGCGAGTGATTCCCTTGCCGCGGGTGAGCGCCTTCAACTGCTCGTAGGCGTTCGCCACGCCGTAGCGGCGCATCACCGTCTGGATCGGCTCGGCGAGCACTTCCCAGTTGGCGTCGAGGTCCTCGGCGATCCGCGCCGGGTCGGGCTCCAGGCGCTCCAGGCCGCGCAGGCACGAGCGCCAGGCGAGCAGCGAGTGCCCCAGCGCGACGCCCGCGTTGCGCAGCGCCGTCGAGTCGGTCAGGTCGCGCTGCCAGCGCGACACCGGCAGCTTTTCGGCGAGGTGGCGCAGCAGCGCGTTGGCGACGCCCAGGTTGCCCTCGGAATTCTCGAAGTCGATCGGGTTGACCTTGTGCGGCATGGTCGAGGAGCCCACCTCCCCTTGCTTCACCGTCTGGCGGAAATAGCCCAGCGACACGTAGCCCCAGAGGTCGCGGTCCAGGTCCAGCAGCACCGTGTTCGTCCGCGCCACGGCGTCGAACAACTCCGCCACGCCGTCGTGCGGCTCGATCTGGGTGGTATAGGGATTGAAGTCCAGCCCCTGCGCTTCGACGAAGCGCCGCGCGAAGCCCTCCCAGTCGAACGCGGGGTAGGCGGCGAGGTGCGCGTTGTAGTTGCCCACCGCGCCGTTGATCTTGCCGGGCAGGCGCACGGCTGCGACGCCCGCGCGCGCGCGGCGCAGCCGGTGGACGACGTTGGCGAGCTCCTTGCCGAGCGTCGTAGGCGTGGCCGGCTGCCCGTGGGTGCGCGAGAGCATCGGCAGGCCCGCGTGCCCGCGCGCCATGCCGGCGAGCCTGTCGATGACGCGCTCGATCAAGGGCAGCAGCACCTCGCGGCGGGATTCGTCCAGGGCGAGCGCATAGGCGAGGTTGTTGATGTCTTCCGAGGTGCAGGCGAAGTGGATAAACTCGGATGCCTTGCGGAGCTCGGGATTGCTGCCTGCGCTTTCCTTCAACCAGTATTCGATCGCCTTGACGTCGTGATTGGTCTGCGCTTCGATCGCCTTGACGCGTTCGCCGTTGCCCTCGTCGAACCCGGCCGCGAGCCGACGCAGCTCGGCCACGGTGGCGTCGGAAAACGGCCCGATACCGGCCAGTCCGGGATCGGCGGCGAGCGCGATCAGCCATTCGATCTCGACCCGGACGCGATAGCGGATGAGTCCGAACTCGCTGAAGTAGGCACGCAGGGACTCGAGCTGCGCAGCGTAGCGGCCGTCGAGAGGGGAGATCGCCGTGAGCGATGGGTTCGGCATGTCGGCGCGACACCTTTTTGAATGCGTATTTTAGCACGGGGCACACTGCGGCCATGACGTTGACGAAGCTGGACAGCCTCCTCGCCGAGGTGCGCGCTCGCGGGGATGATATAATTTTCTTTACCGCTCATTGCAGCGGACGCGCGAGACAAGCGTAGTGCCCCGTACGGTGCGGGGGTGCGCGCCGCTGAATTCGCTCCCGACCTTCTTGACACCGCTCCCCGGATGAGATTACTCGGCACCCCTCCCAGCCCCTTCACGCGCAAAGTTCGCATCGTCCTCGCGGAGAAGAGGATCGACTGCGACTTCGTCGTCGAGTCGCCCTACGGCGCCGACAGCCGGATTCCAGCCCACAACCCGCTGGGCAAGGTACCCGTGCTGGTGCTGGACGACGGAACGGCATTGTACGATTCGCGGGTCATCGTGGAATTCCTGGACAACGTTTCCCCGATGGGCCGCCTGATTCCACAGGGCAACCGCGGGCGCATCGAGGTGCGGCGCTGGGAGGCGCTCGCCGACGGCGTGCTCGACGCGGGCCTGCTGGTGCGCGCCGAGAACCGGCGCGAGGACGGCCTGATAAGCCCGGACTGGATCGAGCGCCAGATGGGGAAAATGCGCGCAGGCATCGCGCAAATGGAGCGTGAGCTCGGGGACAAGCCTTTCTGCACCGGGAACGTGTTCAAGCTCGCCGACATCGCGGTGGGCGCCTGCCTGGGGTGGCTGGACTTCCGGTTCCCGCATCTGGATTGGCGC
>Ga0209726_10007237_pt1 | contig 12496 bp, 15 predicted proteins | sample Subgrocontami54m_FD_187453 | JGI IMG/M metagenome (GOLD analysis project Ga0209726, IMG submission 187453) | Subsurface groundwater microbial communities from S. Glens Falls, New York, USA - GMW46 contaminated, 5.4 m (SPAdes) (version 3) | ecosystem: Environmental > Aquatic > Deep subsurface >... | reverse complement strand
CGGCGCCTGCGGCTACCTCCTGAAGGACTCGTCGATCCACGACCTCATGGCCGGCATCCGTGCCGCCGCCCTCGGCGAGTCGCTCATCTCACCGAACATCGCTGCGAAGGTGCTGCAGCGCATACGAGCGACGAGCACGCAGCCGGAAATAGCGAGTCAGATCCGTGCGGAGCTCTCGGACCGCGAGATCGAGGTGCTGAAGCTGATCGCGAACGGCAAGGACAACGCCGTGATCGCGGCCGAGCTGCACATCAGCCCGAAGACGGTGAAGAACCACATCTCGAACATCCTGATGAAGCTGCAGATCGACAACAGGATCCAGGCGGCCGTCTACGCCGTCCGCAGCGGCATTGTCTAGGACCCGGCGTCGCCTCTAGTAGGTCGTGCCGACCCCGAGCCGCATGCTGCGCGCGCGGTCGTGCAGCGAGCCGAGCAGCGTCCGCAGGGTCGTCAGCTCACCGTCGGCGCTCGTCAGCCGGCTCGCGAGCTGGGAGAGCTCCTCGGCGAAGCTCGCGACGTCGGGATCGGGGCCGCCCACGGTGCGGGCGACCTCCCCGAGCCGCCGCTCGAGGCGCCAGCGCTCCGCCTCGAGGGCCAGCGCCTGCGCGTAGCCGTCGGTGAGCGTGTCCTCCATGCGCGCGAGCGTCGGCGCAGAGTCGCCGCTCGTGGGTGCGCTGAGGAGCTCTTCGATCTGCTGCAGCATGGCGTCCGGGCCCGAGTACACGGGAGACCAAGTATCGGGCCCGCGTTGTCAGAACGGTATGGGCCGGGCGGCCCATCTTCGCGCCGTCGGGACCCAGGGCTTGACCATCGGCTTGACGGCCGAGGCACCTGCCGGAAGACTGGGTGACGTCGTGCCCGCCCGCGCCCGCATCGTCGCCGCGGCGGTCCTCGCCGCAACTGCCCTGTCACTTGCCCTGGCCGCAGCGGCGGGCGCCGTCTCGCACGCGCTCGAGCCCCGGCTCGACCGCGCGCTCCGCGTGCCGCACGTGAGCCCGGCGGCGTCCGCGGCGTTCGCGATCGACCTCGACACCGGCGAGGCGATCTACTCGCGCAACGCGTCGCTCTCGCTCCTCCCCGCCTCGAACGAGAAGCTCGCGGTGACCTACGCGGCGTTGACGGCGCTCGGCCCGTCGTTCCAGATCGAGACCGACGTGCTCGGAGCAGGGCAGCAGACGAGCTCGACGTGGCAGGGCGATCTCATCCTGAAAGGCTACGGGGATCCGACGCTGACGCCCTCGGACCTGACGGTGCTGGCGCGGCAGGTGCGCGCGGCCGGCATTGCGCGCGTGACGGGACGCGTGCTTGCGGACGAGAGCTGGTTCGACGCGCGCCGCACCGCGCCGGGGTGGAAGGCCTCCTTCTTGATTCAGGAGTCGCCGCCGCTCTCCGCGCTGATCGTCGACCGGGGCCGCGTCGGGCGCTGGACGTCGCACGACCCGGCACTCGCAGCCGGACAGCTGTTCCGTGCGGCACTCCTGCGCGCCGGCGTCCGAGTCGCGGGCGACACGGCGCACGGCACCGCAGGCGACACGGCGGTGCCGCTCGCCGCCGTCGACTCGCCGCCGCTGCGCGCGATCGTGCGCTGGATGGACCGAGTCAGCGACAACTTCGAGGCGGAGATGCTGCTGAAGCAGCTCGGCGCGATCCAGTCCGACCGGGGCACGACGTCGGCCGGCATCGGCGTCGTCATGGGACTGCTCGCGCAGGCCGGCGTGCCGATGGCGGGCGTGCGGATGGTCGACGGCTCCGGCCTGTCGCTCCTCGACCGGTTTACGGCGAACGCACTCGTCTCTCTGCTGACCGTGATGTGGAACGACCCGGGAGTTCGTCCGGAGCTGCTCGCGTCGCTGCCGGTCGCGGGGCGCAGCGGCACGCTCGTTCATCGCATGCGGGGCACTGCCGCGGCCGGCGTCGTGCTCGCGAAGACGGGGACGACGAGCAACGCGTCGGCCCTCTCCGGGTTCGTCGGCGACCGTTTCGTGTTCTCGATCCTGCAGAACGGCTGGCCGATCTCGTGGTCCTGGGCACGCCTCGCGCAGGACCGGTTCGCGGCGGTGCTAGCCGCCGCCCAGTAACGCCAGCAGGTCGGCCTCGGTCAGCACGGGCACGCCTGCCTTTTCGGCCTTCGTCAGCTTCGACTTGCCGGGCTCCTCGCCCGCGATCACGCCGGTCGTCTTCGAGGACACGGAGTCGGAGACCTTGGCGCCGAGCCCCTCGAGCGCGGCCTGCGCCTCGTTGCGCGTGAAGCCCTCGAGCGTGCCGGTGATCACGTAGGTCTTCCCGCTGAGCGGGCCTTCGACGGGCTTCTCGTCGGCGCCGGCCTCGAAGCGCAGGCCCAGGTCGCGGAGCTCGGCCACGAGGCGCCGGTTCTCGTCGTCCCGAAACCACTCGGCGAGCGCCTCCGCGCGCTCCGGCCCGATGCCGTCGGCCTCTATGAGCTCCTCCTGCGTCGCGTCCATCAGAGCGTCCACATTGCCGAAGTGCAGCGCGAGGTTGCGCGCCGTGATCCAGCCGACGTCGGGAATGTTCAGCCCGAAGAGCACGCGGAAGAAGGGGATCTCCTTCGACGCCTGGATCGCGGCGATCGCGTTCCCTGCGCTGATCTCGCCGAAGCCCTCGAGCTCCATCAGCTGCTCGGCGGTCAACCGGTAGAGCTCGGGGATCGACCGTACGATCTCCTCCTGCCACAGGCGCCAGACCGTCTGCTCGCCGACGCCGTCGATGTCGGCGGCGCCCATCACCCAGTTGTTCAACGTCTCCAGGCCGCGGGACGGACAAGCACGATTCGGGCAGCGGTGCATCACCTCGCCCTCGGGCTTCACGACCGCCGCGCCGCAGAGCGGGCAGTGCGCCGGCATCCGGAACGGCGTCGTTCCTTTCCGGTGCTTTCCGGCCGGGCCGACGACCTGCGGGATCACGTCGCCGGCGCGCTGCACGATCACGTCGTCTCCCTCGCGGATGTCCTTGCGATTGATGTCCTCCTCGTTGTGCAGCGTGGCGCGCGAGATCGTCACGCCGCCCACCTCCACCGGCTCGAGCACCGCCCACGGGTTGAGGTTGCCGGTGCGCCCGACGCGAATGCGGATCTCGTTCAATCGCGTCGTCGCCGTCATCGGCGCCCACTTGAAGGCGCGCGCCCAGCGCGGCCGCTCGTGCAGCGCGCCGAGCCGCGCCTGCTGATCGTAGGCGTCGACCTTGACCACGATCCCGTCGATCTCGTAGTCGAGCTCCGTGCGCCGCAGCTCCCACTCACGCACGAGCTCCGCGACGTCCGCGATCGACTCGAGCCGGCGCGCGAACGGGTTCGTCGCGAAGCCGCGCTCACGCAGCCAGCGCAGCGTGTCCCAGTGGGTGTCGAGGTCGAGGCCTTCGCGGAAGCCGGCGCCGTACACCCAGATCGAGAGCGGACGCGCCGCAGTGATCGTCGAGTCCTTCTGCCGAAGCGAGCCCGCGGCGGCGTTCCGAGGGTTCGGCCACGTCGCCTTCCCCTCCGCGGCGAGCGCCTCGTTGGCCGCGCGGAATCCGTCCAGCGGCATGTAGACCTCACCGCGCACCTCGAGTGTCGGCGGAGCATCACTTCCCCGCATTTGCAGGGGAATCGTCTTGATCGTCCGGAGGTTCGGCGTCACGTCCTCGCCCTGCACGCCGTCGCCGCGCGTCAGCCCGCGAACGAAGCGACCCTGCTCGTAGACGAGGTTGATCGCCGAGCCGTCGATCTTCGGCTCGACCACATACGCGATCGGCTCATCGGTGCCGAGCCGCTTCCGCATGTCGCCCTCCCACTTCTGCAGCGCCTCGTCGGTCGTCACCTTCTCGAGCGAGCCCATCGGCGAGATGTGGCGCACCTTCAGAAACTTGTCGGAGAGCGGCGACCCGACGCGCTGCGTGGGCGAGTCGGGCGTGACGAGCGACGGGTCGCCGGCCTCGAGTGCCTTCAGCTCGTCGTAGAGCGCGTCGTACCGCGCGTCGTCCATGACCGGCTGGTCGTCGACGTAGTAGGCGATCGACGCGCCGTTCAGCAGCTCGCGCAGCTCGGCCGCGCGCTCAGAGGAGCTCAAGCAGCTCCTCGGCGGAGTCGGCGATCGCGTCGGGCTCCTCTCGCTCGAGCCGCTCGCGGTCGTGGATGCGCCCCCACGTCACGGCGACCGCGACCATGCCGGCAGCCTTCGCCGCGCGCATGTCGAACGGCGAGTCGCCGACGTAGGCGGCGGTGGCCGGATCGACGCCCATGCGCTCGGCGGCGAGTAGCAGCGGCTCGGGGTCCGGCTTGTGCTTCTCCGTCTCGTCGCCTCCGACGACCGCTTCGAACAGGTGCGCGACGGGGACCCGCGCGAATGCCAGCTCGACGGTCGCGCGGCGCTTCGCCGTGACGACCCCGAGCCGTCGCCCTTCCTCGTGCAGCCGGACGAGGACGTCCTCCATACCCGCGCACGCCTCGAGCGTGTCGTGCAGGGGCTCGTTGTGCGCCCGGTAGACGCGCACGAGCTCGTCGACGTCGTCGGGGCCGAAGACCGCGAGCTGCGCCTCGAGCCCCGGGCCGCCGACCGCCTGCATCAGCTCGTCGTCGGTGTGCTCGCTACCGAGGACCTCGCGCGTCGCGTGCCGCATCGACGCGAGGATGATCGCCCCGGAGTCGACGACCGTGCCGTCGAGGTCGAAGAGGACGACGGGGTGCTTGATCACGGGCTCATCGTAGTAACCGACTAGTACGCGATGGAGACGAGGTAGAGCCCCGACGGCGGGGCGGTCGGGCCGGCCTCGCTGCGCGGCCTGCCTTCGAGGCAGCGCGCGATCTCGGCCGGCTCGAGCTCGAGCATCGTCCCGACGAGCGTGCGCACCATGTGGCGGAGGTAGCTCTGTGCGGTGATCTCGAAGTCGAGATGGTCGCCGCGACGGGCCCACGTCGCGCGCTCGACGGTGCGGGCGAAGTTCGTGTGATGCGTCTCGGTGGGAGTGAACGCGCGGAAGTCGTGCGTGCCCGGTAGCAGCGCGGCCGCCTCGGCGAGGCGCTCCTCGTCGAGTGCCCGCGGGATCCACCAGCTGCGGTTCACCTCGAACGGCGACGGCGCGCGGCGGTTGTAGATGCGGTACCGGTATGTGCGCGAGCGAGCCGAGTAGCGCGCGTGGAAGTCAGGCGCCGCCTCGTCGACCCGCGCGACGGAGATCGCTTCGGGGAGCCGCGTGTTCAGCGCCTCCGCCGCCCGCGCGGCCGGTGGACCGCCCTCGACGTCGGCCGAGGCGACCTGGGCGAGCGCGTGCACGCCGGAGTCGGTGCGGCCGGCGACGGCGAGTGCGTCGTACGACGCGAACGTCGCGTCGAGCGCCTCCCGCAGCGCGCCCTCGACGGTGGGGCGTCCCGGCTGTACGGCCCAGCCCTGAAACGGCGTGCCGTCGTACTCGATCGTCATGCTGACGCGCACGTCAGGCGGCCCTGACGGCTCTTGTCAGGCGTGCCTTATGCTCTATGAGCTTGCACAGAGCTTGGTACACTCTACATACAGTGAGCGACAAGCACACCTTCCTCCTCCAGCGCGTCCAACCGGCCATGGTCGGCCTGATCGACGGCTCGCTCTCGACGCTGGCCCCGATCTTCTCGATCGCGATCGCCACGCACAACAGCCGCTACGCCTTCATCGCGGGTCTCGCCACCTCGCTCGGCGCGGCCGTGAGCATGGGATTCTCCGAAGGCCTCTCGGACACCGGCGAGCTCACGGGGCGCGGCAGCCCGATCGTGCGCGGCTCGATCACCGGCGGCGGGACGTTCCTCGGCGGGATCCTGCACTCGCTGCCGTTCCTCATCCCGCACTATCACGCGGCGCTCTTCTTCGCGATCGGCGTCGTGGGATTCGAGTTGCTCATCCTGGCCTACTTCCGCTGGAAGTTCTTCAACGACACCTTCGCCCGCGCGCTCGCCATCGTGACGTTCGCCGGCATCATCATCGCGGCAATCAGCGCCGGGCTGGGCAGCCTGCTCGGCAGCGCGGGCTAGCGCCGCTACACGGAGGAAACCATGTTTCCCCGTTGGCCCCCTTCTTCCGTGCCCGCGCGGCCGGACGCGTCACTGCTGCGCGGAACACGTTCCGCTCCACGACGACCTTGGGGAGCGGTCCGACCTAGAGACTGACGACGAGCGTCAGCCCATCCACCGCGCGTACCCGGACCCGCGCGCCCGCCTCGGCTCCCGCCTCGCAGCGTGCGCGCCAGAGCTCGCCGCCGACGCGCACCCAGCCGTCGGGGTTGCACGGCTCGACCACCTCCGCGACCGCTCCGAGGAGCGCCTCGACGCCCACGACCGCTCGGTGCCGGTGCGTCCAGCGCCACCAGAGCCACGCCTCGCCCACCTCGATCGCACCGCCGCCGACGATCGCGACCAGACCCCACGGCTCGTCGAGGACGAAGACCGCGAGGAGGATCGCGACGAGGAACGCCAGATTGAGGAGTCTAACCCGCGGCCGGCAAAGGGGTCAGACCCCGGGCCGTGTCCCGCGCGGACGTCGCGGATTCGTCAGCCGGCACCCGTCGCGGAGCGGAGCTTGCTCCGCGCAGTTTTCCCACGTGAAGCCCAGGCTGCGCGTCAGCGCGCCGAGGGCGCAGCTGGGTCGTAGTCGACGAGCTCGAGATAGACCATCTCGGCTGCGTCGCCCGGCCGGTGGCCGATCTTGATGATGCGTGTGTAGCCGCCAGGACGGTCGGCCATGCGCGGTGCGACGTCGGCGAAGAGCTTGTGGACGATCTCCTGCGTCCGGAGATCGGCGAGCGCCTGACGGCGCGCGTGCAGGTCGCCGCGGCGGCCGAGCGTGATCATCTTCTCGACGTACGGCTTGACCGCCTTGGCCTTCGCCTGCGTCGTCTTGATCCGCCCGTGCTCGATCAGCGAGCACGCGAGGTTCGCGTACAACGCTTTCCGGTGGGCGGAATCCCGCCCGAGCTTCTTACCTGTCCGCGCGTGACGCATAGCGCTATTCGAGGCCCCCGAGGGCGCCGCCGTTGTCGCCGCGGAGATTGAGCCCGTGCTGCTGCAGCGTCTCCTTGACCTCTTCGATCGACTTCTTGCCGAAGTTCGGGATCGCGGCGAGCTCGTTCTCGCTCTTCATGACGAGATCGCCGATCGTCTCGATGCCGACGCGCTTGAGGCAGTTGTACGAGCGGACGCCGAGCTCGAGCTCCTCGATCGGGAAGTTCTCCATCCCGTGCGCGAGCGCAGCCTCGGGGCCGGTGCCCTCGCCGGCAACCGCAGCCGACTCGCCGAAGCCCTCCATCTTCTCGATGTCGGTGAAGATCGCAAGCTGGCGGATCAGAACCTCGGCGGCCTCGCCGAGCGCGTCCTTCGGGTCGACCGAGCCGTCGGTCGTGATGTCGAGCGTGAGCTTGTCGTAGTCGGTGCGCTGACCAACGCGAGCGGACTCGACCTGGTAGGCGACGCGGCGCACGGGCGTGAAGATCGAGTCGATCGGGATCACGCCGATGGTGTGCTGCGGGCCACGGTTGAGCTCGGCGGGCATGTAGCCCCGGCCGCGCCCGATCGTCAGGGTCATCTCCAGCCGGCCGCGATCGGCCAGGTTGGCGATCTCGAGCTCCGGGTTGAGGATCTCGAGCTCTGCGGGAGCCTCGATGTCCTTCGCCGTGACGACGCCGGGGCCCTTGGCAGCGATGTGCACCTCGACCTCGGGGGAGTCGCCGTGCAGGCGCGACACGAGGTTCTTCAGGTTGAGGACGATGTCGGTCACGTCCTCACGCACGCCCGGAAGCGTCGTGAACTCGTGCGCGGTGCCCTCGACCTTCACCGAGGTGACGGCGGCGCCCTCCAGCGAGGAGAGCAGCACGCGGCGCAGGGAGTTGCCGAACGTGTGGCCGAAGCCGCGGTCGAGCGGCTCGATGACGAAGACTCCGCGATGGTCGTCGGCGTCCTCATGAATGATCTTGGGGATCTGAAAGTCGATTGCGCGAGTTGCCAAAGAAATCCCTTCCCTTACTTCGAATAGAGCTCGACGATGAGCTGTTCCTGGACCGGCGTGTCGATCTCGCCGCGCTCGGGCTGCTTGAGCACCTTGCCGGTGAGGCCGTCGTGGTCGGCCTGCAACCACGGAGCGACGGTGGACACGAGGTCGGTGGCGTCCCGGATCACCTGCTGTGCAGCCGAGCTGGGCGGCACGGTGATCACGTCATTGGGACGAACCTGGAAGCTCGGAATGTTGACGCGGCGCCCGTTCACCTGGAAGTGACCGTGGCGGACGAGCTGGCGTGCCTGTGCACGCGATGCAGCGAAGCCGAGGCGGTAGACGACGTTGTCGAGGCGCGTCTCCAGCATGCGGAGCAGCTCCTCACCCGTGACGCCGGAGCGGCGGGACGCCTTCTCGTAGTAGCCGCGGAACTGCTTCTCGAGCAACCCGTAGTAGCGGCGCGCCTTCTGCTTCTCGCGCAGCTGCAACAGATACTCGCTCTGCTTGATGCGGCCGCGGCCGTGCTCGCCCGGCGGATACGAGCGGCGCTCGATCGCGCACTTCTCGGTGAGGCAACGCTCGCCCTTGAGGAACAGCTTCATTCCCTCCCGGCGGCAGATGCGGCACTTCGGGCCCAAGTCTCTAGCCAAAACACACCTCGCGAGCCATTAGACCCTCCGCCTTTTCCGCTGCCGCACGCCGTTGTGGGCCTGCGGGGTGACGTCCTTGACGGACAGAATCTCGAGGCCCGCGGCCTGGAGCGAGCGGATTGCCGTCTCGCGTCCGGAGCCCGGGCCCTTGACGAAGACCTCGACCTTCTGGAGGCCGTGATCCATGCCCTTGCGCGCACACGCGTCGGCCGTGACCTGCGCGGCGAACGGCGTCGACTTGCGCGAGCCCTTGAACCCGGCCGAGCCGGCGGACTCCCAGGCGATCACGTTGCCCTCCTTGTCGGTCAGGGCGACGATCGTGTTGTTGAAGCTCGTCTTGATGTGCGCCTGGCCGATGGCGATGTTCTTCTTGACCTTGCGCCGCGTGCGACCGCGCGTGGCGGGAGACTTCCTAGGAGGCGCCATTACTTCGCCTTCTTCCCGCGGCCGACGGTCTTCTTCGGGCCTTTGCGCGTGCGCGCGTTGGTCTTCGTGCGCTGGCCGTTCGTCGGCAATCCGCGCCGGTGGCGCAGGCCGCGGTACGCGCCGATCTCCGAGAGCCGCTTGATCGCCTGCTGGCGCTCGCGGCGGAGGTCACCCTCGACCTCGACCTCGGAGTCGATGTAGTTGCGGAGCTTCGTGACCTCGTCGTCGGTGAGGTCGCGGATCTTCGTGTCCGGCGAGAGGCCGAGCGCGGCTGCGATCTTGCGCGCCGTCGGCTGGCCGATGCCGTAGATGTACGTCAGCCCGATCTCGAGCCGCTTCTGATTCGGGAGATTGACTCCGGCGATGCGCGCCACTAGAGGCTCTCCTCGTGGTCATGGTGAACGCCGATGGCTGCGAGGAGGGCCACCAGTTAGCCCTGCCTTTGCTTGTGCCGGGGGTTGGAGCAGATGACCATGGTGGTGCCGTGCCGCTTGATCACGCGGCAGCGCTCGCACATGGGCTTGACGGAGGGGCGTACTTTCATGTCAGCGATGCCTGAAGGTGATCCGACCGCGGTTCAGGTCGTACGGGCTGAGCTCCACCTTGACCTTGTCCCCGGGAAGGATGCGGATGTAGTGCTTCCTCATCTTTCCGGAGATAGTTGCCAGCACGGAGTGGCCGCCGTCTACCTCCACCCTGAACATGGTGCTCGGTAGGGCTTCGACGACCTCGCCTTCGACCTCGATCTTCTCTTCCTTGTCGGGCATGTCCTTTCGGGTGGTCAGAACGTCAGAGTGATGCGCGCGCACGGCAAAGCCGGTGCGCGGCGGGTCGTCATCGTAGCAAAGCGGCTCCAGCTTTCGTCAGGATCCGGGGCCCGTCGGCGGTCACCGCCACGGTGTGCTCGAAGTGCGCCGCGAGCGAGTCGTCGACCGAGGAAATCGACCAGTCGTCGTCGTGGACGTAGACGTCCGGCGAGCCCGCGGTGATCATCGGCTCGATCGCCAGGGTCATCCCCTCCTGGAGCACCGGCCCGCGGCCGGGAGGGCCGTAGTTCGGGATCTGGGGGTCCTCGTGGTAGGAGCGGCCGACGCCGTGGCCGACGAGGCTCCGGACGACGGAGAACCCTGCCTCCTCGACCACCACCTGGACGGCGTGGGAGATGTCGGAGAGGTGGTTGTCGACCTGGGCCTCCGCGATGCCGGCCGCCAGGGCCTCCTGGCAGACGTCCAGGAGGCGCTGCGCCTCCGCGGCGATCTCCCCCACCGGCAGCGTGACGGCGCTGTCGGCGACGAGGCCGTTCAGGGTCACGCCGAGGTCGACCGAGATCAGGTCGCCCTCCTGCGCGCGGTACTCGGTCGGGATGCCGTGCACGACCATCGCGTTCGGCGAGATGCAGAGCGCCGCCGGGAAGCCCTTGTAGCCCTTCGAGGTCGGAACGCCGCCCTTCGAGCGGATGTGCTCCTCGGCGACACGGTCGAGCTCGAGCATCGTCATGCCCGGCTCGAGCACCTCGGCGCAGAGCGCGAGCGTCTCGTGGACGAGCTCACCGGCGCGCGCCATGCCCTCGATCTCGGCCGTGGACTTGCGAATGATCATCGGAGCTGCCTCGCCTGCAGCTGCTCGAGGGTGTCGGCGATCTCCGCCCATACCTCGTCGATCGGGCGCTCGGCGTGCATGTTCACGAGCTTCCCCGTCATGCGGTAATGCTCGACGACCGGCTCGGTCTGCTCGTGGTAGTCGCGCAGCCGCCGGTCGATCGCCTCGGGCTGGTCGTCGGCGCGGCCTTCGAGCACGGCGCGCTTCGCCAGCCGCTCACGCGCGGTGTCGTCGGAGAGCTCGAGCAGGAGCACCGCCGACAGCGGGCGCTCGATCTCCTCGAGCATCGCGTCGAGCGCCTCCGCCTGCGCGATGTTGCGGGGGAAGCCGTCGAGCACGAAACCGTTCAGGGCGTCGTCCCCGCCGAGGCGTTCGCGGATGAGCGCGATCGTCACATCGTCGGGCACGAGCTGGCCCGCGTCGAGGAGCGGCTCGACCTGGCGGCCGAGCTCGCTGCCCGCAGCGATCGCCGCGCGGAACATGATGCCGGTCGCGATGTGCGGAACGTCGTACGCCTCCGAGATCTTCTGTGCCTGCGTCCCTTTTCCGGAGCCCTGCGGCCCGAGCATCAGGACGTTCACTATCGGAGAAAGCCCTCGTAGTGGCGCATCATCATCTGCGACTCCATCTGGCGCATCGTGTCGAGCGCGACGCCGACGACGATCAGCACCGAGGTGCCGCCGAGCGCGCGCCCCGTTGCCTGCGAGAAGCCGAAGTAGCGGATGAAGATGCTCGGTGCGACGGCGACGGTCGCGAGGAAGAGCGAGCCCGGAAGCGTCAGCCGCTGCAGGACGCGGTCGAGATACGCCGCCGTGGGCGGCCCCGGCCGGATGCCCGGGATGTAGCCGCCGTTCTTGCGCAGGTTGTCGGCCTGGTCGACCGGGTTGAACTGGACCGACGTGTAGAAGTAGGTGAAGGCAATGATCAGCGCCGCCTCGATGCCGAGATAGAGCCAGCTCGTCGGCAGGAAGTTCCTGTTCACGAAGCCCGTCCACGACGGCACGAACTGCGCGAGCGTCGGCGGTAGCGCCATGATCGCCGCCGCGAAGATCACCGGGATGACGCCGGCCATGTTCACGCGCAGCGGCATGTACGTGGCGCCGCCCGTCGTCTGCCGGTTCCCGAGTTGCCTGCGCGCGTACTGCACGGGGATACGCCGCTGGCCCTCCTGCACGAAGACGACGGCCACGACGACAGCGATCGCGAGGATCGGGAAGAACAGCCGCTCGAGCGTTCCGCCGTTGACCCAGGCCGTGACGCCCGCAGGCGCTGCCGCGAGGATCGACGCGAAGATGAGCAGCGAGATGCCGTTGCCGATCCCGCGCTTCGTGATCAGCTCGCCCATCCACATCAGCAGCGCGGTCCCTCCGGTCAGCGTGAGCACGATGATCACGAGCTTGCCGGAGTTCACGTTCGGCAGCGCACCCTGGCGCTTGAAGAGAAACGCGTACCCGATCGCCTGCGCAGCCGCGAGCACGATCGTCAGGTAGCGCGTGTACTGCGTGATCTTGGCGTAGCCCGCCTCGCCTTCCTTCTGCAACCGCTCGAGCGTCGGGATGACGACGGTCATGAGCTGCACGATGATCGAGGCCGTGACGTACGGCATGATCCCGAGCGCGAAGAGCGAGAAGCGCGACAGCGCCGAGCCGGAGAAGAGGTTCAGCAGCGTCAGGATGCCGCCGCCGGAGCCGCCGAAGTACGCCTGGATCGCCTTCTGGTCGATTCCGGGCGCGGGAATCCACGAGCCGAGCCGGTAGATGGAAAGGACCGCCGCCGTGAAGAGCACGCGGCGTCGCAACTCGGGGACGCGCCAGGCGTTGGCGAGCCAGGAGAGCACTACGCTGCTTCGGTGTCGCCGGACGCGTCGGTGGCGGCGGG
>Ga0209726_10007236_pt1 | contig 12496 bp, 10 predicted proteins | sample Subgrocontami54m_FD_187453 | JGI IMG/M metagenome (GOLD analysis project Ga0209726, IMG submission 187453) | Subsurface groundwater microbial communities from S. Glens Falls, New York, USA - GMW46 contaminated, 5.4 m (SPAdes) (version 3) | ecosystem: Environmental > Aquatic > Deep subsurface >... | reverse complement strand
CTGCGCGGAAGACAGCGACATGAACGTAGTGCCGTCGGCAAGCACGAAGTACGATGCCTCCTGGCCGATCAGGAACTCTTCGAGTACGACCCGCTCGCCGGATGCGCCGAACCGTCGGTCGATCATTACCGCGCGAATCGCCGCGTCTGCGGCGGCGCGATCCTCGACGATCACGACGCCCTTGCCGGCAGCAAGCCCGTCGGCCTTGATCACGACGGGATAGCCGAACTCACCGCTGGCAATCGCCGCGAGCGCCGAATCCGCCGAGTCGCAGATCCGAAAGCGCGCCGTCGGCACACCGTGCCGCGCCATGAAATCCTTCGCGAACGCCTTGCTCGATTCGAGCTCCGCAGCCGCCGCGGACGGACCGACGATCGGAAGATGTTCGGACGCGAACGTATCCGCTATGCCGCGACTGAGAGGTATCTCAGGACCGACGACTGTGAGGTCGACGCACTCGCGGCGGGCAATGGCCAGAAGGTCCGCTGGTTTGCCGGAGTCGGCAGGTAAGCAGCGCGCGACGGCGCCGATGCCGGGGTTCCCTGGAGCGCACAGCACCTCGGTAACCGTGCGCTCGCGCGACAGCTTCCACGCAAACGCGTGCTCGCGTCCACCGCCACCGACAACGAGAATCTTCACGTGAATTGGAGGTAACTAGCCGCCCGACAGCTACTTACCCTCTGAAATCGTGCGGGAATCTGGGATTGGAACACACGCGGATGTAGCCCGACTATTTCGTTGACGTGGCGAGGTGTTGCGCCCTAGAATCCGCGCCTGCCTGTGATAGCGTAACATGTTCGGCCCTCTTACGAGGGCCATCACAGGGAGCCACCAGGCCGGTGAGGGGGTGTTTCATAGCGTGGCTGAAGTCAAGATTCAGGAGGGCGAATCCATCGAGAGCGCTCTCCGGCGGTTCAAGCGGAAGGTGCAGCAGGAAGACATCATCAAGGACATCAAGAAGCACTCCTTCTACCTGAAACCAGGGGACAAGCGGCGAGCCAAGCAGGCGTTGGCGCGCAAGCGTAATCGCAAGAAGCTCCGGCGCGAATCGGAGTAGCGCGGCGGGGCCCGGATCGACGGACAAAGGTGGCGACCGATGGAGTTCCAGGACAAGGCCCTGAGGTGTGTGGACTGCGCGTCGGAGTTCATCTGGACGGCCGGTGAACAGCTCTTCTTCGCTGACAAGCAGTTCAAGAACGAGCCGAAGCGCTGCAAGGCGTGCAAGGCGAAACGAGCGAACCGGGTGAGCGCCGGGCCGTCGATGCGCGATCGCGTCGAGACCCAGGCCACCTGCTCGGCGTGCGGCAAGGACACCACGGTGCCCTTCCGTCCCACGCAGGGCCGACCGGTCTTCTGCAAGGAATGCTTCCAGCAACGGAAGTTTGCAGGCGCGGGCGGGTAGACGTTCCGAGGCTCCACGTTCGCTACCGATGTGAAAGTGCAGAAAGGCCAGACGTCGTGTCTGGCCTTTCCATTTATAATTTGCAATCTTCCCCTCGAAGATTGAACGTGAGGCGTGTGTAAATGCAGATCGAAGAACGGCCCGCGGGCGACATCGTCGTCCTGGACCTCAAAGGCAAGATGACGCTTGGCGAAGGCGACGAGCTGCTCAAGGACAAGATCAACAGCCTCGTCCACCAGGGCCGGCGGAAAGTGGTGCTCAACCTGGAAGGGGTGCCGTACATCGACAGCGCTGGTCTCGGCGAAATCGTCCGGACCTATACGACGATCAGCCGGCAGGGGGGCAGCATGAAACTGCTCAACCTCACGAAACGGATCACCGACCTCCTCTCGATCACGAAACTGCTCACCGTGTTCGAGACCTACGACAACGAAGCGGACGCAGTTCGCAGCTTCTCCTCCGCAAAGGTATAGCCGGCACGCTCCTCCGGGAGCGGCCGCGCGGTCATGGCCCGCGTATCACCTTCACCACCTCCCGTGACCGACGCCGCCTCACCGCGTGTCGTGCGGGATCGCTCGGCCATCCATCTCCTGTTGATCTCGCTTCGTCCCGAGCAATGGACGAAGAACCTGCTCGTGCTCGCGGGCGTAGTGTTCGGCGGGCGGTTGATGGACCCCGGAGCCGTCGGGATCGCGCTCGGCACGTTTGGGGTCTTCTGCGCGCTGTCGGGCGCGGTCTACCTCTTCAACGACGTCGCCGATCGCTCGGCCGACCAGAACCACCCGCTGAAGCGCGGGCGGCCGATCGCATCGGGCCGGCTCTCAGTGACGAGGGCGCTGATCGCCGGCCTTGTCCTCGGCATCGGGGGCGTGCAGGCGGCGTTCATGATCCGGACCGAGCTAGGGATCGTCGCCGGCACGTACTTGACGCTGCTGCTGATCTATTCCGCTGCGTTGAAGCATGTCGTGATCGTGGACGTGCTCATGATCGCTGCCGGGTTCGTGCTTCGAGCGATCGCGGGCGCGGTTGCCGTGGACGTCCCGATCGGGCACTGGTTACTGGTCTGCACGACGCTGCTGGCGCTCTTCCTCGCCCTGAGCAAGCGCCGCCACGAGCTGACCCTGCTGGCCGAAGGGGCGACCGACCACAGGCGAATCCTGGAGGAGTACTCCCCATATCTCCTGGATCAGATGATCGGGGTTGTGACCTCGTCGACCCTGATTGCGTATACGGTGTACGCCACCAGCACCGACACGGCCGCCCGGCTGGGGACGGCCAAGCTCGGCCTGACAATACCCTTTGTGCTCTACGGGATCTTCCGATATCTCTATCTGGTGCACCAGAAGCGTGGGGGGGGCAACCCCGCCGCGATGCTGCTGATCGACAGGCCCCTTCTGGGCTGCGTCGCGCTGTGGGCGGCCACCGTGATCGCGCTTCTGTATTCGCCGCTGGGAAAGTAAATGCCTGTTACCACGATCGAAGCGCCGTCGAAGCCCGAAGCCGCCCCTCGCGCACGCACGGCGCGAGTAGCGGTCGTCCGCACCACGCCCGGGACGGTCCTGACCGACTACGCGCGCGTCATGGATCTCGCCGGATACCGCGACACGCTCTCACGTGATCGCGACACGCTCATCAAGCTCAACTTGTCCTGGACGAAGTATTTCCCTGCGTGCTCTTCACAGCCGTGGCAGGTGGACGGTGTCGTCGGGAAAATGCTCGCGGACGGCTTCTCTCGCGAACGGCTGATCCCCGTCGAGAACAAGACGGTCGTCACATCCCCGCGAGAGGGATGCCGCAACAACCGATGGGAGCCGGTGCTGGACCGGCATGGCCTGACGTTCACGCCGCTGACCGATGTGGAATGGCGCGTCTACCCGTTCAAGAGCCCGCTCCTGAAACTGAACGACATCTTTCCGGAAGGCATCCAGATTCCGGCGATTTACCCCGGACGGCAGATCCTCCACCTCCCCACCGTGAAGACGCACGGTCATGCCGTGATGACCGGCTCGGTGAAGAATTCCTTTGGCGGGCTGCTGCGCGAGGTGCGTCACTACGCTCACAAGTACATGCACGAAGTGCTGGTCGATCTCCTGTACATGCAGCGCGAGCTGCACCCGGCCGTCTTCACCGTGATGGACGGTACCATCGCCGGCGACGGCGCGGGCCCGCGCACGATGATTCCACGCGTAAAAAACCTGGTGCTCGCTGCGACCGATTCCGTCGCCATCGACGCGATCGCGGCGCGGCTCATGGGGTTCGACCCGATGTCGATCCCGTTCCTCCGGATGGCGCACGAGAGGGGCCTCGGCATCGCCGATCCGCGGCATATCGAGCTGGTCGGCGATGACGTCTCGATGGAAAACTTCGGATTCCGGACAAAGAAATCATTGGTCATCTGGGGCGACCAGATGATCCGCAAGGGCTTTCTCCGCCCGCTCGAGCGCATCCTGCTGCATTCGCCGCTGATGGTGTGGGCGCCGTTCGCATCGAACGTGTACCACGACATGGTGTGGTATCCGACGATCGGTCAATCCCGCATCCGCGAGTTCATGCGGACGGGCTGGGGACAGCTATTTCAGAAATACTGAGCATTCACTGATGGATCACAATCAGCAAGGACGCCGCGGCGGACATTTCCACAACCGCGGCCGGCGCGGCCCCGATCGTCGGGGCCCGGAGCGGCGGCTGCCGCCTCCACCCGAGCAAACCAACCGGGGCGATCGGGTCGATGTCGAGCAGATCATGCGCGACATCCGTGCGCGCATCTCGCAGCGCAGCGGAATCGATCTCTCGAACCAGCAGATTCAGGAGCTTGCCGCCCGACGTCTGGAGGCGATCCTCGATCCCCGGGCATTGAAGCCCGGCCTGCTCGATCAGCTGCGGCGCGGTGCAGGTGATCGACAGCCGTCCTCCGAGGCCGCACCAGCATTGCCGCCCCTGTTCGAAGAGGTGAACCTGTATGACTCGCCCAGCGGGCTGCTGCGTTTTTTTCGCAAGCTGCTGAACCCGATCCTGCGGCTTTTCTTCAATCCCACTCCGATCGCACATGCGCTTGCTGTCCAGGGACGCCTGAACACCGACGCCGCCACGCGTGAGACGGAGCGCGAGCGCCGCCAGGCCGAGTGGAACGCGCTGCATTACGAGATCCTGCAGCGGCTTGTCACGGAAGTCGCGCGCGTCAGCCTCGAGGCGCAAAGTGTTTCTCTCCGCGTCGAGTCGCTGAGCGGGCGAGTCGACTTCAACGATCGTCGCGTCCGCGCCTTCGAGGGCACGCAGGTACGCGCACCACGCCCGCAGGAAACGGCGTCCGCACAGCCGCCGCAACCAGGCGCCGCCGCGGCTGCCCCGCCGGACCTGACCGCTGCGCAACCGGGGGCGGAAGGCCAGCAGGGACAACCAGGACAGCCACAGCCTGGCGACGCGCCTCGTCGCCGGCGCCGCCGCCGCCGCGGCCGCCGTGGCATGGCCGCGAGTACCAGCGCGCCCCCCGCGACCGCGGCCGGAGCACCCGCTACTCCAGGTGTCAGCGACACGGAATCTGAAGGCGAGACCGACGAAGGATTCGACGACGAGCCGTCCGCTGAAGAGGCAATGGCGAACAGCGATGAAACACCTTCCTCGGGCGCCGTTCCGCGCGACGACTTACCTCCTCGCATTCCGGAGGAATGACCCCTCGGCAAGGTCAGGCTCACCAGGAGCGTAGACGAGGGATGAAGCTCGCCGTCGTGGTGCAGCGGTACGGCGCCAACATCAGCGGCGGTGCCGAGTTGCACGCGAGATACGTCGCCGAGCGCCTTGCACGCCATGCCGACGTACGCGTGCTGACAACATGCGCGCGCGACTACGTGACCTGGCGCAACGAGCTTCCGGGCGGCGCGGATATCGTCAACGGTGTTACTGTCGAGCGCTTTCCGGTCACGCACGAGCGCGACGACGCGGATTTCGGCAAGCGTTCGACGCAGGTTTTCACGAGGCAGCATTCGTTGCACGATGAGTTGGAATGGCTGGAGAGTGAGGGTCCTGTCAGCCCCGCACTGATCGACCGCGTCACGGCGAATCCGGATGAGTTCGACTACGTCGTCGTATTCAGCGCACGCTATTACCACGCCTACCACACCGCGCGGGGCGTGTCCGGCCGCACCGTGCTCGTTCCGACCGCAGAACGCGATCCTGCCCTTGGACTCGGCCTCTTCGGACCGGTGTTTCGCGGCGTGCGCGCAATCATGTACAACTCGTACGAGGAGCAGGCGTTGATTCAAGCCGTCTCGTCCAACGAGCAGGTGCCTGGCGTGATTGTGGGTATCGGATCCGAGATTCCTCAAGTCGTCGAACCGGCGCGCGTGCGGCAGAAGTTCGGTCTCGATGGACCCTATGTGATCTACGTCGGTCGCATCGACGCCAACAAAGGCTGCGCCGAATTGTTCGACTTCTTCATTCGGTACGTCGACGGTCACCCGCATGCGCCGTCTCTCGTCCTGATAGGGACGCCGGTGCTCGATATTCCCGTTCATCCGTACATCAGGCACCTGGGCTTCGTGGACGACCAGGACAAGTTCGACGCGATCGCCGGGGCGGCGGCGCTCATCATGCCGTCGTACTATGAAAGTCTTTCGATGGTGGCGCTCGAGGCCTGGGCGCTCGGGACGCCGGTCATCGCCAACGCGCGATGCGACGTCCTGCTCGGCCAGTGCCTCCGCAGCAACAGCGGTCTCTACTACACGAACGACTCTGAGTTTGCCGGCGTACTCGATCGAATCCTGGGGGACCGCACCCTTGCCGAGGCGCTCGGGCGAAACGGCCGAGAATTCTTCGAGCACAATTACAGCTGGCCGGTCATCGAACGGAAGTATCTCGACATGTTTGCGCAGCTGTCGTCCAATCCACCGACGCATCGTATGGAACGCCTTCCAGGATGGCTGTCCCGGCGGCAGCGCACGATGCGCCCGGCCGCCGAGGTCGTGGATAGGCTGCCGTCCGGCCCGGTGATCGACACACAGGCATCGCGGGGAGCGATCGCATGAAGCTCGCCTTCATCACGCCGCGCTACGGGGGTGAAATCACGGTCGGCGCCGAGCACGCATGCCGTCTGCTCGCGGAACAGCTCAGTGAGCGGCACGACGTGGAAGTCGTGACGACGGCAGCGTGCGACCCACGCACATGGAAAAACGAGTACAGCGAGGGCACCGATCGCGTTCGCGGCGTCCTGGTGAGGCGCTTCTCCGTCAATCAGCTCCACGATCCGCACACGTTCAGGGAGTTCACCGAAAGAATCCTCAGCGCACCGCGATCGCGCGCCGAGGAGATGGACTGGGTACGACGGTTCGGCCCGTCAGCGCCGGGGTTGATTGAGCACCTGAAGCGGCAGTACCGCTCGTACGACGCGCTGGTCTTCTTCTCGCTGTGCCACGCCACCACCGTCCAGGGTCTTGCGGTCGCTCCCGAGCGAAGCGTCCTGTTTCCGTGCTTGCGCCTCAGTCCCATTCTCCGATTCGCGCTGTGGCCCGATGTCGTGTCCTCGGCGCGGGCGGTCGGCCTGTTGTCTGGTTCTGAACGCGGTCTGCTCCGATCATTTCTTGGCGTCGGCACCGGGCAGGAGGAGCTCGTGGGAATCGGCGTTGAGCCGACCCAACGCCAGGTGTATCCACGACACCAGCAGGATCCGGCCGACGATGCGGTCGATGACGATAGGGCGACCGACTCGGACGCATCTCCCTCGCCCGAGGACGAGCGCGAGAATCGCGGGGTTCCGTTCCGGCGCCGGCATCGTCTGTATGGACCGATTGCGCTGTACGGTGGTCGCGTCGAACCGGACAACGGCTGTGAAGAGATGCTCGAGTACTTCGACAGCTATGCCGCGGCCGACGGAGACACGTCGCTCGTTCTGATGGGCGTCAAGATGATGCGAGTGCCCGACGAACCGTACCTGAGGCAGGCAGGCGTGCTGCCCGATCGGGAGCGGATGATCGCGTACGAAGCCGCCGACGTCACGCTCGCGCCAGGGTCCGACGATCCCCTCGCGCAGTCGGTCCTCGAGAGTTTTGCCGTGGGCACACCCGTGCTGGCGAGTGCGCGCAACACTGCGGCCGTCGAGCACTGCCGGCGCGCGAACGGCGGGCTCTACTACGCCAACCGCGATGAATTCGTCGAAGGTCTGCGCATGCTCATGACCAGGTCAAAGCTGCGCGAGCAGCTCGGCGAGAGCGGGCGTCAGTACGTGCGTCAGCACTATCGGTGGGATGCGGTCCTCGGCCGCTTCGAGCGGCTCGTCATGACCGTCAGAAACCGGGCGTGATCACTCGCGCGTGAACTGCGTCGACGACGACGTCTGACGCGACTTCGAGGAGCCGCCCTCGTCATCGTCGCCACTGCCGGCGCCCTTCCTGCCGCGGCGGATCCCGATGTCGTACCGCTTGATCATCTCGTTGAGCGTGGTGGGCTTGATGCCAAGCAGCTCGGCAGCCCGCTTCTGCACGCCCCCCGCGGCCTCCAGCGTCGATTCGATCAGCCGCTTCTCCACGTTCGTAATGACGTCCTTGAACGAGATGCCCTCTGGCGGCACAACGAACTTCGGGATTTGAAACGCGGGCGCCGTGCGGACATGTTCCGGGATCAGCTCGGTTCCGATGCGCGACCGCGTGGCGAGCACGACTGCGCGCTCCATGACATTCTCGAGCTCGCGCACGTTCCCGGGCCAGTGATATTCCATCATCAAATCGAGCGCGTCGGCGCTGAGCTCGAGGTCCGGCTTGTTGTTGTCCTTGCCGTACTTGACGAGGAAGTGCTGTGCGAGAACGGGGATGTCATCCTTCCGCTGCCGCAGCGGTGGGAGATAGATGTTGATGACGTGCAGCCGGTAATAGAGGTCCTCCCGGAACCGGTCCGCGTCCATCATCTGCTTCAGGTCGCAGTTGGTGGCGGCGATGATCCGCACGTCCACCTTGATGGTCTCCATCCCCCCCAGGCGCATGAATTCGCGTTCCTGGATCACGCGCAGCAGCTTGGCCTGGGTCTCGAGCGGGATGTTGCCGATCTCGTCGAAGAAGATCGTTCCCTTGTCCGCCATGTCGCAGAGACCCTTCTTCGGGTATACCGCGCCGGTGAACGCGCCCTTGACGTGGCCGAACAGCGTCGACTCGAGCAGCTCCGGAGGGAGGTTGCCGGAGTTCACCGTGACGAACGCGCGATCCGGTCGTGATGAGTGCGTGTGGATCGCGCGCGCGACCAACTCCTTGCCAGTGCCGCTTTCGCCGGTGATCAGGATGGTGGATCGGCTCGGCGCCGCCTGGATGATCAGGTCGAACACCTGCTTCATCTTCGGGCTGCGCCCGATAATGCCCGCAAAGTTGTGCGCCTGCGCCTGGAGGTTCTGCCGAAGCGCGGTGTTCTCCGCTATCAGCTGCCGCCGCTCCATCGCATTGCCCACGACGACGAGAACCTCGTCGTTCTTGAAGGGCTTGGTGATGTAGTCGAACGCGCCGCGCTTCATCGCCGCGATCGCGTTCTCGACCGAGGCGAACGCGGTGATCATCAGCACCGGCAGATCGTCGTCAAGTTTCTTCAACTCTTCGAGGACGGTCATGCCGTCCATGCCCGGCATCATCACGTCGACGATCGCCGCGTCGAACGGGAGCGATTTCGCCAGCTCGAGGCCCTCGGCGCCGCTCGACGCCACGCGGACCGTGTATCCCTCGCGCAACAGTAGCGTCTCGAGGATCTCCCGCATGATGTCTTCGTCGTCGATGACGAGGAGGGATCCGTGGCGGGGCATTCGGTGATGTCCGGATGTCACTGTGCCGCGCGCACCAGCCGTTCGGCCTGCGCCGGCGGAAACCGCAGCGTGAACCGCGTGCCCTGCCCGATGCTGCTGTCGCAGTCGATCGACCCCTCGTGCTCGCGGACGATGCCGTACGTGATCGAGAGGCCGAGCCCGGTGCCGTGCCCGATGGCCTTCGTCGTGAAGAAGGGATCGTAGATCCGCGCGAGGTGTTCGCTCGGAATGCCCGAGCCCGTGTCGGAGATCTCGACGACCGCCTGGCCGTTCTCCATCCGCGTGGCGATGGACAACCAGCCGCCCTTGGGCATCGCGTCCTTCGCGTTGAGAAACAGGTTGAGAAACACCTGTTGGAGCTTCTGCTCGACGCCGAGGACGTTGATCGGCTGTTGGCTCAACTCGCGGCGAACCGTGACGCGGTGCAGATGGAACTGGTGCTCGAGCAGAGACAGCACGTCCGAAATAACAGTGTTGACGTCCACCGCGGCGAGATCGTTGCTCATGGCGGCGCCGGGCCGCGAGAGGTTCAGGAGACCGTTGATGATCTTGGCCGCTCGAAACGTCTGTCGCTCGATCTTCTCGAGCACGCGGGTTCGTGGATCCTGGGGATCGGCGCCGTCGAGCAGCATCTGCGTGAAGCTGGAGATTCCGGTCAGCGGCGTGTTCACCTCATGCGCCACTCCGGCGGCGAGCAGGCCAATGGACGCCATCTTCTCCGAAATCTGGAGCTGCTCTTCGAGCTGCACGCGGCGCGTGACGTCTTCGATGATCACAATCGTGCCGACCGTGGTGATGCCGCTTTCGTCCGCAGCCCGCAGCGGCACCACGGCCGCATTCACCGTCAGCGGCTCCTCGACGCCGCCACGGCGTTCGAGCTGCAGTCGCGAGAGCGTGGCGCCCGTCGGCGTGTCGCGGCGCGCGGCGCGGAGTGCTTCGACGAAATGACCGTCGAACAGTTCGTCCAGGCGCCGGCCGGTCGCTTCGCCTTTGGACACGCCGTACAACGCTTCGAGCGCAGGGTTCCAGCGCACGATGCGATCGTCGAGATCCAGAACCAGCAGTCCGTCGTCGAGCGACTCGAGAATGTTTTCGTTGAAGGCGCGCACGCGATCCAGTTCCAGCGCCTTCACGTGCAGCTGGCGGTACAATCGGGCGTTTTCGAGCGCCGTCGCAATCTGTCCGGCGACCGCGCCCAGCAGGCTCATGTCCTCGCTGTTCAGCGGCTCGCCCGTGTTTTTGCGGCCCAGGGCCAGCACCGCGATAGCGCCTTCCTTCGCCACGCACGGGACGAAGTAGTAGAGACCCGAATCGCGCCAGAACTCGATCTCTTCGACGGAAAACCGCGTCGCCGCGATGGGGTCGTCGAGCGCCACGGTGTGGCCCGCCTCGACACGCCTGCCCATCCCCGAATGTTTCGGCAGCGCGGGCGGATGGCTGTCGCCAAAACCCGACGCGCGGAGGGACCCGTAATATGGCGCTGCCTCGTCCGCGAGCATCAGGGCCATCCGGTCGACAAGCAGCGTTTCGACGACCCGCGACACGAGTCGCTCGGACAACCTGTGGAGATCGAGATCGCTATTGAGATCGCGCGCGAAACCCACGAGCGCGCGCCGGTAGTCGTACCGATCGCGGTAGAACGCGCGATCGAGCGCATTCTGCACGGCGTTCTTCACAGGCGGCGCCAGCAGCAGTGCCACCAGCGTTGCCAGGAATGCGATGATCCAGTTGTGTTCGTTGTCGTCGTTCAACCAGAGGCGCTGGACCCCCTGCAGCATCGCCGCGTAGATCGCAACGATGGCGCCGAGCGCCGCTGCACAGACCAGCGCGCGCTTCACGATCACTTCGATGTCCATCAGCCGGTACCGCACGATGGCTGAGGCATACGCGAGCGGAATCAGACCGAGCGGGATGGCGGAGAGCTGCATCGGCAGCGATCCGTCCACGCCAACCGCGAAGGGAAGCGCGTAACCAAGCGCGAACGGTCCGGCCCCGAGCGCCGTGCCCCATGCGATCCAGCGAAGCTGCCGGCGGCCCGTAATCGACCGCACCTCATGCAGTGCGCGCGTGAGCGCCGCCAGGCCTGCGATGAGACATCCGGCGAGATAGAGGAACTCGAGGCGGTCGAGCGTTTCGAGCATGCGCATGAAGCGCGTGGGATCGGCGGAAAGGCGCGTGAGGGCCATGACGTGGGCGATGCCCAGCAGCACGGCCGGGACGTAGGCGAGCGGAACCACGGCGCGGCCAACCGGGCCTGCCGTCCACCGCCGCGCCCGCTCGGGGAAGACCAGCGCGAAGTGCAGAAAGAGTGGCGGCAGCACGAGCATCGAGACGGCATCGGCCCAGTAGAACACCCAGTCGAGACGATCGAGCCGGCCGCTGAACGAGAAGGTGAAGACGCCGAAGAAGGCCACCGACAGCCAGAAAAAATGCAGTGTCGCGGGATCGCGCGGACGGCGCAACCGAACGGCGCCGCCGACCAGCAGCGTAAAGATGCCGACGGCGGCAAGCAGGAAGTAGAGCGCGCGGGGCCCGTTCGGGATGGGGGCGATTCGCAGATCCACGACTTCCCGCGTACCGAGCCTGAGGATCGTGTAGCGAACGGTCTGGCCGGCATCCGCAGTCTGCAGCATCTGCACCACATCGGACATCTGCTGGACCGGACGATCATCGATGGCTAGAAGCAGGTCGCCGCGCCTGATGCCAACCGAGGCGGCTGGCGTTCCGGCGCCGATGTCGGCCGCCACGACTCCGTCCGGCTGCGTTGTCCAGAGCACGCCGTCTTCAACGGCGTGCCACGTTGCGCGAGCTGAGATATTCGCGATCCCGAGGCAGAGCAATCCCGAGACGACGAGAAGCGGAAGGACGGGTCCTCCCCAATGCGCCCACGCATGCGGTGCGTCCGAGCCTCGTTTACCGTCTCTCATCGTTGGCAGTGCCCGACCGGAGACGCCGGGCGGTGCGTCGCTGGGAGCAAACGATATACCACGATCGGCGGGGTTGCCCTGGTCGTAACTCACTGAAAATCCGTCGTTTAGCGAAGATTAAGAATATCAGAACCCGTGCCGATCCAATGCGCGGGAACCATCATCCAATCAGATGGACCTGGAAACCCTTCAAGAAATGCGCGCTAGAAGCGAACGGTGACGCCGCCGACGATGTGTTTGGGTGGCCGGGCGACCTGAAGTTCGTCGTACACGGACGTGTCGAGGAGGTCTTCGTGGAAGAGATTCCGAACCGCCACGATCATCTCCCATTGGCCGTTGGTGAAGTTGAGGAACGGAAGCGCCTGAGTGACCTGCAGGTCGAAGCGGGCCCCCAGTTTC
>Ga0209726_10007235_pt1 | contig 12498 bp, 8 predicted proteins | sample Subgrocontami54m_FD_187453 | JGI IMG/M metagenome (GOLD analysis project Ga0209726, IMG submission 187453) | Subsurface groundwater microbial communities from S. Glens Falls, New York, USA - GMW46 contaminated, 5.4 m (SPAdes) (version 3) | ecosystem: Environmental > Aquatic > Deep subsurface >... | reverse complement strand
GAATTCGCGGTGGCATAGTATCATATAAATACAACACAATTCGGTTTTAGCCGATACTCATGTAATACCGAGTGTAGCGAAACTGTAAGGTCTGCCTGATCTTGGAAAGCAGTACTCCTTCAACTTCCACCAGCAATGAACATGATTTCCCATCATCACATAAGCATAGAGCTTTCTTCAACGGCGGCAATCGGTTCACTGACGGGCTGTGGCCAACGGGATCACCGCGACCGTCAATGTTTGAGACGGCGACTGAAGATACTGCTCAGCGGGCATGACCACCGACGTTCCCTTCGACGACAAGTCAGGGCGGGGAATCTTTAACTGATAGGTTGGGACACCCAGCACGGTTGTCGGCTCGGCCACAAGCCTTGGCTGGGCTGAGAACACACCAAGCACAAATCGAACCGGAACCGTCATAGTAATGGGAGGGGGTGGTTTGCCAACGATAGACTCGTACGGGTGGATTTCGATGAGGGGGAGTGGAAAACGGAGCTTCTCCTGGAACGTTTCCCCGGACCGCAGGGGCGTCACGTAATAATTCCGCACGGCAGGAACTAGACCATCTGGAGCCGGCGGGACTCGCTTAGTGATTTCGATTTCCTCATTCGGCCGGACATAGATGTATGCCATCGTGGGGTCAGGCTTCCATCCAACACCTTCCTGGTAGCGGGTCAACATGTTCACCAGAAAGACTTCGACCGTACCGCGGTTTTCGACGGAATACTGTACGCTCAGGGCCCCTGTCTCAAGAACGAATACCACTGTAAAAATCAGTGACTCAAGTGGGTGCATCGTGTTTTCCTTTCAAGGCCCGTATCACCACTCATTTTGGGTGTATCGTGGGCGTGCCGGCAGACCATTATCCTGGCGAAATGTGTTCTCGGAATACGGTTCGATCGAGTAATCCGGCATGCCGTAGGTGGTATCCGGACCACAGCCCACCGTCCGCCGTTCCTCCATAGCCCGGCCCATCGGAAGTCCAGTCGTGTCATTGGGAATAGGTGGTCCTGAAACGGGGTTCCCTGTCACATTGCCGTTGGTGATGTGGGAAGCATGAGTGAGTTCGTGACCAAGAGTAATATGCGGGGGAAAGCTCATCCAGGACTCACTCCCATCATACACGGTTTGCATGTTAGGGTAGTGATTGACCGTTGCATCGACTCCGTTGCCGTCATACAGGTCAGGATTGTTCCAGCCTCCGGAACCAATGTTTGCGCTGTCGTTACCTGCAGCGCATTCCCGGATTGTTACAGAACGGCTAAGCGAATTAATCACCGTACGCCCACTGGCAAATGATGACAGAGCCGTCAAATGACCTAGAGTGGCGGAGACGAACTCCACATCCTTTCCGGTAATGGTGATATTAGGGCCGAAAGTCCCCGTTGCCGTGCCGTCCGGATTTACAGTAACCGTCATACCCAACAGCGGATCCACTGAACCAGGGAAACAACTAGCCGCCTCTCCGATGACCACAGATGGAAATCCCGTCACAATGACGCCGCCGTGTACGCTGGGATCGCCGATCCGTGCTGCCATCAGCCGGTCAACTTGGACCGTGGGCGAGCCCTTCACGATCACGTCAGGCGGACCAACGCAGGTCTCTTGGTCTGTGAGTCGAGCTTGAAGCATCATACCTGTCGTCACATCAGGTGAACCTTTGATAATAGGGCCGCCAACATGGGGAACTAATCCCGTCACCATCGGGCATGTATGCATGTCGGTTATTCGTGCTGCTGGAGGCATGGTCGGTTCATCTCATTGAGCTAACAGCGAACCGTTCAAAACGTTCAAATAGTTCAAGACGTTCAAATCGTGCGCGCTAGAGATCAGAAGTCAGAGGTCGGAGATCAGCAAATTCAGAATCGGGATATTGCGATCTTCGATCCTCTATCTTCCATCCTCGAGATTTTCACATCTTCGATCCTCTATTCTCAATCGTCCATCAGTTCTTTTTGCCGGTTTTAGTCCCATCATCCGCTTCATCGGGGTCTTTGGGACTCGCGCCGCTGCCGGTTCCGGCGGCGCCGCCGCTGTTGATCAGCACCATCGTGCCTTGGATCGTCACACCGCTCGGACCGATGTCGACAAAACCTCCGGCGCCTTTGAGCGAGACCTGCATGGCCTCAATGATCACCTTCATCCCAGCTTTGAGATGAATCTCCTGACCCGCTTCATGGGCAAACTTTGTTCCGGTTTTTTCATCCAGGTTGGTGCCAATCTGGATCGACATATTGCCGCCGATCTTCTCGCTATGATTGTTTTCGACTATGACATGCCGGTCATTCATCACGATCTGGCGGTCGTCGTTTTCGACCCGCGTGTCCATGTCCTTCTCGGCGTTGATGAAGATCTGCTCGCTGCCTTTCTTATCCTCAAAGCGGATCTCGTTGTAATTGTCAGAAGTCCCTTGCTTGCTGCTGCGGGTCTTCACGGTGCTTTTAGTCTTCTCGTCCGGCAGTTTGTACGGCGGCATCTCGCGCGCGTTATAAACGCTGCCGATGATGATCGGTTGATCCGGATCGCCTTCCAGGAAATCAACGATCACCTCCTGATCGATGCGCGGAATGTTGATCGTACCCCACTGTTTGCCTGACCAAACCGTTCCGACACGAATCCAACAGGAACTTTTCTCGTCATTCTTCCCGTCGCGGTCCCAGTGAAACTGCGCTTTCACCCGACCGTACTTGTCTGTAAAGATCTCCTCGCCTTTTGGACCCACCACGATCGCCGTCTGCGTTCCCTGCACGACCGGTTTCGGAGTCAATCGCTGCGGCCGATATGGCACCGTCACCGGTATGCAAGTGAAACTATTGCTGTAATGGAAATCTCCGCCATCGGAACGATAGTCGCCGGATTGCCGCGCCGAATGGGCCACGGTAGTCAGCACGTATTGGCCATCGGCGTTGAAATGTCTTTCCAGGGTGAACTTGTAACCGCTGACAAATTGCCGGCAGTTGCTGGCGCCCTGAATCACCAAGCCCGGCACGGCCTCTTCCTGTATGCGGATATCCGTCGTCCGTCTGTTGTCCTGAAAAATTTTCTGCAGATCGCCGGCCCGGTCGCCGCCGCCCCGGTCCACGCCGTCGAAGCGCTGGGCGTACTCGCCGGGATAATCGTAAATCTCGAACTTGTCGTTGCCGCCTACTTTGAACTTGTGGCTCACGCGACCCGCCTGGACGCTGTCTTGGATATTAGCCTCCGCCTCCAGATGCTTGTGGGGAAGCTCGAAACAGTGATCCCAGAGCGTATATTTGCCCGAACGCCATTCCTGGCCTTTCTCCCAGTCGTAGATGCGATCGTCGTCCCGCGTCCCGCCCTTAACGTCTTCGTAAATGATCTTGCTCTTGGCCGGCAAATCCTGGTGGCTCTGGGTCGTATTGGCCACCACCATCTGGTGACTATTGGAAGTGTGCTTGAAGAAATAGTAAATACCCTCTTCCTCCATCAGGCGGCTGGCGAAGTTGAAGTCTGTCTCGCGGTACTGGACGCAAAAATCACGCGGATGAAAAGTGCCCTGGATCTCGTAAGTCACGTCGAGCCCTTCTAACACCTTCTTGAGAATGTCCGGCACCGACATCTGCTGAAAAATCCGGCTCTGCGCCTTCTTTGTGGTCTTCCACAGCTCGGGAACAATTTCCATTCGGTAGCTAGTAAACACATCGTCTCGCTCGCCCTGGCTGACGCGATTGCAGATACCGCTGAAATAGCGCTTGTCGCGCTCCAGCAAATCTAACCGCACGGTGATTTTTTGCCCCAGCAGTTTGTCAAAGGCGACGTCCGTCTCATTCTCGGCGAGCAGATCAAGCTGAAAACTAAATAGGCGTGAAACAGCCTCTTGGCCCGTGAACCCCACCAGCAAGAGTTTGTCCTTGCCCAGAGGGGTCGTGACCTCCATGGGGCGATTTTGTTGGGTGTAGCCTGCCATAGCTTTCTACCTTAAAAAGTCGTGCTCGTGTCTCGTGACCGTGCTTGTAAGAAAGCAAAATCCGAAATCCGAATATCGAAATACGAAACAAGCCCGAATAAAATTCCAAACAACGAAGCTCGAAATACGAAACAATCCAGCAGCCAATAAAATCCAAAATCCGAAAAATTCCGAAACCCCGAATCCGGAGCAAGCTCGTTTGGAACTTTCTGAATTATGCTCATTTGAATTTGTTTCGAATTTCGCCCGCCTGCCTGGCTGCGGGCAGGGATTTCGAGCTTCGAGTTGTCTCCGTCTTTCTCCTAATCCCTTGACGTGCTTTGCGCCTTTGCGCGAAAATCGTCCTCGTCTCTCGTACTCGTGCTGGTTTACCGAACACGAGCCACGAACACGAACAACGAAAACTGCTTCCCCCTTCGAGTCATAGCCTCAATCGCATCACGAAATTTCATACCGGAAACCGCCGCCATCCACCGTCACGTGCACCCTGCCGATCGCGGCACCACTCGCCATTCGCCCCAGAAACTCTTTCGAGATTTCCGGCAACAGCGTGCGCGTGAGGATATGGTCCACGTTGCGCGCGCCGCTTTCGACTTCCGTGCAGCGGCGGGCGACCGCGTCGATCACGGCTTGGTCAAAGGAGAACTGCGCCCGGTGGTTTTCCATGAGCCGGCTGCGAATCCTGCCGAGCTGGAGCACGATGATCTTACGCATGACATCGTCGGCAATCGGATAATAAGGAACGATGATGGCCCGGCCCAAAAACGCCGGCTTGAAGATCTTCAGCAGGTCCGGACGCAAAGCGTCAATCAGCGGCTCTGGATCCGGTTTGGTATCCGGATCGGCGCAGAGCTTCATAATCGTGTCCGTCCCGGCATTGGAAGTCATCATGATGAGCGTATTCTTGAAATCGATCTCCCTGCCTTCTCCGTCCTCTAAGTTGCCTTTGTCAAAAACCTGGTAGAAAAGCTCCATGACATCGGTATGCGCCTTCTCCATTTCGTCAAGGAGCAACACGCAGTAGGGCTTGCGTCTGACCGCCTCGGTAAGCACCCCACCCTCGCCATAACCCACATAGCCTGGAGGCGAACCTTTTAATCCCGAGACTGTGTGGGGCTCTTGATATTCTGACATGTTGATGATCACGCTGTTCCGCTCGCCGCCAAACAGCGTGTCGGCGAGCGCCAGGGCCGTTTCGGTCTTTCCGACGCCGCTCGGGCCGACGAGCATAAAGACTCCGATGGGCCGGCGCGGATCTTCCAGCTTTGCGCGCGCCGTGCGGATACGCTGGCTGATCGCTTCGAGCGCATGAGATTGCCCGATGATGCGCTCTTCCAGACGCTCTCGAAGTGAGAGAACGGTCTGGATCTCATCCTTCATGACTTTGCCGACGGGAATCCCTGTCCAGCCCGAGACTACTTCAGCAACCGCCTGAGCATCGACGCAGACCTGCATAAGCGGGCTGTCGCCTTGAACCTTGGCCAATTCCTCGTTGAGCCGCGCGATCTCGCCCCGCAGGTTTTGAACTTCTTCGGGAGAGAGCTGCCCATCCGCTGTCGCGTCGGCGCCTTTCTTGCTGGCTGCCGCATGGGCCTCGATCTTCTCGCGAAGTCCGCGCAGCTCTTCGACGCGCTTTTTTTCCTCCTCCCATTTTGTCCCAAGCGAAGCAAGGCGGGCTTCAAGGTCGGCTTTTTCCTTCGTCAACGCCTCGATCCGCTCGGCGTAATCGCCTCCGGTGAGGCCCTCACGTTCCAGGATGCCCAGCTCTGTGTCGATTAAACTGATGCGGCGCTGGCAGTCCTCGATTGCAGGCGGTGTCGTCATCTGGCCCAGAGCAACCCGAGCGCAACTGGTATCGAGCACGCTGACCGCCTTGTCCGGCAACTGCCTGCCGGTGATGTAGCGATGCGAGAGGCGCACGGCGGCATCCATCGCTTCGTCCAAGACGCGAACATTATGATGACTCTCAAGCGTGCTCATAAGCCCGCGCAGCATCGCCACCGCCTGCTCTTCCGTCGGCTCCTCGACCTTGATGACCTGAAAGCGACGTGTTAACGCGGCATCTTTCTCGAAGTACTTCTTGTACTCGGACCAGGTCGTCGCCGCGATCGTGCGCAACTCGCCGCGGGCCAGAGCGGGCTTCAGGATGTTGGCCGCATCTCCTTGGCCGGCCTGCCCGCCTGCTCCAATCATCGTGTGCGCTTCGTCAATAAAAAGGATGATCGGTTGGGCTGAACCCTTGACTTCCTCAATGACCGACTTCAAACGGTTCTCAAATTCTCCCTTCACTCCGGCGCCAGCCTGCAACAGAGTCAGATCGAGAGATTTAAGCGCCACATTTTTGAGCGGCGGTGGCACATCGCCGGCGGCGATGCGCAATGCTAGCCCCTCAACGACGGCGGTTTTTCCGACTCCGGCCTCGCCGGTGAGGATAGGATTGTTCTGGCGCCGCCGGGTGAGGATATCGACCATCTGCCGGATCTCGAAATCGCGGCCCAGCACCGGGTCAATTTGGCCTTTGAGCGCTCTATGGGTTAAATCGATGGTGTATTGGTCGAGTGACGGCGTCTTCGTGGTGCCGCGCGGGCCTGCTTCCGGGGCCTCTCCTGTTGTGGCAGTTGTAACCTCGTCCTCTACCGTATTGGCGACAAGATCTGGGAAATTCTTGTTTAGCTCTTCGACGGAAATTTTCTGCAATTCAGGCGAGATCTCGCGCGCCAGACGGCTGAGATTTTCCTCGGCCAGCAGCGCCAGCAGCAAATGGCCGGAGCGGACCCTATTGGCGCCGAGCTCGATGGATGCGAAATTCCACGCTTCGGTGACCAGCCGGGGGATTCGCGGTGAGAGCGCCGGAGTGCGCGTATTGCCGGTCTTAAAGCGATCCAGCGCGCGCGTAATGTCACGCGTAAGCCTGGCCTGATCGACTTCGAAGTGACGGAGGATTTTCTGGATGTCCGTGCCGTCCGTTTCCACCAGCTTGATCAACAGATGCTCGACGTCGATGTCGTAATGCGTGCGCGTGACACACAACCCCGCCGCCGCTTCCAGGGCCTTGCGACCCGTATCGTTCAATTTGCTGATGAGAGCTTTGAGATTGAGATTCATTAGCTGGCTCCTTCTTCCTGATAGCTGACTACCGACCACTGACTATTGACCAACGACCGTTGACCGACGACTCCGGCAATCGCTGCCATCTGCATCCGGTCTTTACTCTTTGCTCCATGCTCATTGCGCCTTACCCCTTAGCCGTTTTTTCCCCTCACGCCTTACACTGCTATCCGTGATAATTTGCGCGGCGTGCGCAAATTTTCGGAAGACTCACCGCGGAGGCGCGGAGGACGCAGAGTAAAGAGTTTCTTGGTTAAGATAGACTCCGAACTCTGCACTACTATAGCTGAAAATTTGCGCGGCTCGCGCAAATTTCCCGGAAGTCGAAAACTCTCGGATTCGGATATTGCTCCCGCCAAGGCGCCAAGACGCTAAGCGACAGGCCCAAGGCCTGTCATCCCGAGCGAATGCGAGGGATCTAGGAAAGATTTCTCTCTTCGTTCGAAATGACAACGCTCTTCCTTTGCGCCTTTGCGTCTTTGCGAGAGATATTCCGAGACCGACCGGTGCGCGAAGCGCACCCTACGAAAACCTTCGTGTCCTTCGTGCCTTCGTGGTGAATCCGAATTTTCTCATTTTGGTTGCGGCGTAGCCACGCTGTGAACTTCGTGTCTCTGCGGTGAAATCTCTTCTTCCCTTTGGTTGCGGCTTCTCCGCGCTAGGCTCTTTGCGCCTTGCCCTTTGCTACCCCTTACATTCTCGCCAAATGCCGCCCCAACACCGCGTCTGACGCATCCCGGCTAAATGCCTTTGTCTTGAGCCAACTCGACCAGCCGAGCCTGAGCGCGTCCGGCCCGGAGCTTTTTAACTCGCAGCGCGGGACTTCCGCTGCTTGTAAAACTAATTGAACATCAAAATCAAGAGTTAAACCGATAAAAAATCGAGTCAGTTCGACCAGAGCGCCGAAGCCCTTGTCAGAGGGAAGGAATTGTTGAAATTGTCTAAACGACAGGGGTCCGATGATAATTCTGAAACTTGCCTGTTGATCCCAGCACTTGGAGCCCAAGATTGTGGTTATCCCAAGCTGGTTGTTGAACTCACTCGCCCCTAAGCGCGTGCGGTTTTCACTCTCAAGGCGAAGCCAGACGCCTATGAACTGAGCAATCTTCACCGGCGCGGCGAAATAGTCGCCCAGCATAGCTTCCAGCGCGCCGGATGAATGAGGTTGCTGGGCCACCAGACCGCTGTAGTAGAGCAGGACTTCGTCCCCGGTTTTGAGCCTGCCGCGAAGCCCCTGAGTACCCATGCCGACGAGATGGAAGAGGCTTACGGAAAACGGGTCATAATCCTTGCCGCCCGAGCGCGCCCTTTCGTATGCTATAGGAAACCGATACTTCTCCCAGGCACGGTAGAAAAGCGAGATCATGCGGTGATTGAAGATGTCGAGAAAATCCCGCAGGGTAAAGTCCTTGTTGCGTACGCGCTCAAGCAAGAGCTCCGTATAATGGCGCGGTAGGACGCCCATCAGGCCGGTTAACCCCATGAAGGCCACAATCATTTCCGGCGGACTCATGCCGTTGTCAGAATGGGACACTTCGTGAACTGCGCTGGGCGGGAAACTCAAAGACAGAAGAGAACGGAATCGAACCGCTTCCTGGGATGGCAGCGCGTGGTGGCCCACCGGAAGCCGTCCGTGGACGAGGCGTTCCAAGACGCGAACCGCTTGAAAAAACTCGAATCGGTAGCCCTCTTCAAAGAGGGTCTCTTCTAAAGAAGAATCTGTTCGCCGGCTCTGGGAGGCCATCGCTTAAGGGGCTCCTCGCGTTGTCGCGTTTTGGCAATGAGTTGGGTAAATGAATTCAGCGACGTGTATAAGCCAAAGAACTTTTCCAGTACCGCCGCAAAGAGAAACACGCCGCTGCCGACAAATTTTTCTTCATCGAGCTCGACCGTCACTTGCAAACCGCGGCAGAAGCCATTCCACGCCATTGAAGACGGGCGCCCGACAATCTGCCTGCTGGTCAACCCGGTAATTCCATTAATCTGCTGGCGCACCGTCGAGGAGTCGGCATAATCATAAATCTTGAGGATCTCCTGGAGCGCGTCGCGTCCCCCTTCACAAAGCGAAAGATAATTAAGCCCGAGATGGGAGAGGATCCGCCATTGGGTGCCGCGGCGAAGCGGCGCCCGGAGAGTCTCCGTCGGCTTGCGCAGGCAACGAATCCGCGAAAGAGGCGCCGCTCCTTCGAGCTCGAACTCCCCGCGGTCGCCGCCAAAAGGGAGTTTCCCTGGAAGATCCCGGTTGCCACATGTCGTATGAATAACCAAAGTGTCCGCCGCCGGGAGCGCCGGCCGGAAGTTAAAATCCACGAAGGAGAGATAGACCTCCGTGCCATTATCCCCTTTTCTCGGCGAGGCTCTGCGCGCCGTGTACCAGAAGGCTTTTTGTTGCTCTCGCTCGACCGCGTGTTTAAAGGAATAGAACGGCTCGAATTCAATGGTTTCATCCGACCCGGGCGTGACGCTGAGCACGGAATTAACCGAGTACACTTCGGTGGCGCTCTGCCGGCGGATGTCAGGATAAACTTGATATTCGGTCTGCGCGTGACTCAAACGAAGCGGCTCGGCAATTTGCTTGAACAAGTTTACGATCGGAGTACAACCCAGGCGAAAGGTCTCCTTGGTAACCGCCTGCTCCAACCGTGGAAAACGGTTCAGTAAAATCAGCACTTCCACCCGCTCTCCAAGTCTTGCCCGCACGGCGCTATCAAGCCCTGTCAGATCGAAGAACAAAAACTTCTCAGGAAAGCTGAAATATTCCTGTAATAACCGGTAACCAAGAAAAGAGCGCGGCCCATACGGCAGGAGTCCTTCGTCGGCTCCGAAACCTACGGGATGGATACACCGTGAAGGCAGGGAAATAACGGCGGCGTTATCTTTGGCCCCGGCAGGACGTACCCGTACCTCTATCACGTTGTTGCACAGAAGCTCGTAAAGCGCGTAGGTCAAAGCGCTTTCGCCGTGAAGAAAAAAACGGAGATGGTCAAGCTCAAGGTCGGCAAACTTAGCGCCGCCGAGACAGCGAAGTTCGATTCGGACAAGGCCAACCGCCGCCTTCGGCAACACACCGAAACGCGAGTCTAACGATTCGAACCCGGCCGCCTCGATTTCCAAGGGCCAGAGTGTAACGGGATAACAGGTGCGAAACCTGCATGGCGAGCCATCGACCGGTTGAGAGTAAAGAATGGACTCTTTCGCAATGTCATATCCGCTGGTGAGCTGGCCTTGATCGGGATCAAGCACAAACTGAACGATCGACATCGATGGAACCGGCGCCAGATAATGCGGGTAGATGACGTTCAGGAGGGATTCCGTGATCTCGGGATATTCATCATTGATCTTGTGATGAACGCGGGCGGCAAGAAAGGCAAAAGCCTGAATCAGCCGCTCGACATGAGGATCTTCAGAGGTGTCCGACTCGAGCAGCAAGCGAGACGCTATCTTGGGATATTTTGCGGCAAACTCCGCCCCCATTTGCCGCAGGAAGCTAAGCTCTCGCTCGTAATATGTCAGTAGATCGTCAGCCATTATCTTTGACTTCGGATCGCATATTGCTGCGTGCTGAGCTGCAAAAGCGCATCAAACGTGACAGGTTCGGGCACCGGATCAACTCGCAAGAGAGCATCGATGCGAAAACGCAGCCCGCGGTCATTCTCCCGAGCTGTTTCCAGGGCCACGCGCACCCGTTGGAGACGCGGTTCGAATATGTTGATGGCCTGTTCCACAGCTCGACGAATGCGGTTTCGATCATCCTGGCTCAGCAGACTCAACGAGGTCAGATCTGGCAGCCCGTAGGTTACTAATGAGCGGTTCACTTCGACAAACTCGCTCGGTAACTCCTCGAGCGTCTCCTGCCGGGAATTCAAGAGCGCCTCGACATCCCGGGCGACCGCCCCTTCCAACGTTCGCAGGTTCTGAGTGCGACTGCTAGCCGGTTCCTTGGAAACTTGCGGTTCATTATCAAGCAGCCGATCCAGAACCGAAGGGACGATGTTTACGTTGAAGTCAGCTCTTGCCATGGGCGTACACTAGAGGAGGCATAGTGTATCCCTACGCGTCTAAAAAAGCAAAATAATGTTCATCCCAATTTCCGCGCAAAGTAGCCGATCGCTGAGCTGGTGGCCTAGTTTATCCATTGGCCATCTGTGTTTCGTGGCATTACCGGACTTTCGACGGACTCGGAGCATCCTTCGGCGCTGCATCTCCCTTGCCTGTCAGATTGCGAAAGAATTCGTGTAATAATTCCGGCCCGGGTCGTGACGGAGTCTCGTCGGGATGATCGATGGACCATTCTAAAGCCAAGACTAACGGCACCCATCTAATTAGCTTTTCTTCCGGATGCACTTTATCGAAGCGCGCCAGGGCCGGCCAAATCTTAAACGGCATCTTAACCTGGTCTATCGTTTTCGCGCTGGGCGCAGCGCAGTTTTCAGCGGGCGATGTCACCAAGTATTCTCGGCAGACCGAAGGGCGATCCGGATGGATTGAGCAAGACTCATTCTCCAGGAACGGGCAAGGTATACCCTGGCGAAAGTATTCCACACCAAACGATTGCACATCCCCCTCGACAAACTCCCCGCGATCGACCAGTCGTTTAAGCAACCCCGACTCTTCGAGGCGACGACGGGCGGCGGCGAAGCGCCGCCGGATCTCCGACTGTCGTGGTTCAGGTAGCTCGGTAACGACATCATGAATCCGACGAGCTTCTACCTCAGAAATCGGCACGAGCTGGCGACAACACGCGCCGCAACCTTTTTCGCATGAAATGTTTTGGCCACTTTCTTCAACCGATCTGACTGTGCCGCGGACAACCTGATCTGCGAATGATTGCACCATTGGGATCAGGTCTTTGACTTGGATCGGCCCACTCGGCACTGTGATGGTTGTTTGCAGCTGCCAATCGGCGCCCGCGAGACTAATATTGATTCCAACCATTTCCGCTTCCGTCGGCGCTGGCGAATAGGATGGAGAAATTTTATTTTCCTCTGTCACTGTGTCAGTCTTGTGATCGTGCGCCAATCCGATAGCGTTACCGGCCCGTTTATTTGTTGATTGTGTGCGCAGCGGTCAGCAAAACGGGATTTCTATCACGCTGGTCGAAGCGCAACAAAGAGAAAGTTTGACTGTGTATAGTTGATATTTGACATTGCGAAGCGCTTTGGCTGAATCAGAGATGGGGCCGCAACGACTACGCCACGAGCAATGCGAGACGCGCGGCCTTCGCAAGGTACTGCTCCAGCTCGACAGCAAGTACTTTCCGAATGTCGATTGGTTCATGGGTCGAGGTATCGGCCCGTTCTACTTTGATCAACCCCGACTCCACCGCGATGACTAGGTGTGGCCGCTAATCAGAATTGCCCCGCCCTTGCTAATGATATTTGACCCGTGGAAAAACAGAGATCTCCGAGTATCGAGGACCACGATTTGACCGAAGGAACAAGAAACGGGCGCGTCGGGCTATG
>Ga0209726_10007232_pt1 | contig 12500 bp, 8 predicted proteins | sample Subgrocontami54m_FD_187453 | JGI IMG/M metagenome (GOLD analysis project Ga0209726, IMG submission 187453) | Subsurface groundwater microbial communities from S. Glens Falls, New York, USA - GMW46 contaminated, 5.4 m (SPAdes) (version 3) | ecosystem: Environmental > Aquatic > Deep subsurface >... | reverse complement strand
CGGTGATCTTCACTCCACCGTACGCCGACACGTTCCCGACGATCACGCCGCGGCGCTTGTTGATGCCGCCCAGGATCGTGCCCGCGAACTCCTCGGGGCCCTCGACCTCCACCTTCATGATCGGCTCCAGGATCGTCGGCTTGGCCTGCGGATAGGCCTCGCGGAACGCCATGCGTGCGGCCGTCTGGAACGCGAGGTCCTTCGAGTCGACGGGGTGGCTGTTTCCGTCGTTCAGGCAACAGCGGATCATGACCACGGGGAAACCGATGAGCGGTCCCTTCGTGACCGCATCGCGGAAGCCCTTGTCGACCGACGGGATGAACTCCTTGGGCACGCGGCCGCCCGTCGTGTCGTCGACGAACTCGTAGTCCTTCTGCGGCTCGCCCTCGATCTGCTCGAGCGGCTCGATGTAACCCGCGATCTTCGCGTACTGACCCGAGCCACCCGTCTGCTTCTTGTGCGTGTACTCGTAGTTGGCGCGCTGGGTCACGGTCTCGCGATACGCGACCTGTGGCATGCCCGCGTTCACGATCACGCCGTACTCGCGCTTCATGCGCTCGATGTAGATCCCGAGGTGCAGCTCCCCCATGCCGGCGATGATCGTCTGCGCCGACTCCTCGTCGCGCGACACCCGGAACGTCGGGTCCTCGCGGCTGAAACGGTTGAGCGCCTTCGAGAAGTTGTTGGCGTACTCCTTCTTCTGCGGCTCGACGGCGAGCGTGACCACCGCGTTGGGGACGTACATCGAGGTCATCGTCCAGTTCACCGAGCCGTCGGTGAACGTATCGCCCGAGGCGCACTCGACGCCGAACAACGCCACGATGTCGCCCGCGGTCGCGGCCTCGATGTCGTGCATCTCGTCCGAGTGCATCTGCACGATGCGCGGGACCTTGACCTTCTTCTTGGTCGTCATGTTGTGAATGACGTCACCCTTGGCGAAGCGGCCCTGGTAGACGCGGCAGTACGTGAGCTGGCCGTACTGGCTCTCTTGGAGCTTGAACGCCAGCATGCACAAGGGCTTCGTCGCGTCGCAGGCGAGGTGGATCACCTCCTCGTCGTGGTCCTGGTCCAACGCCTCGTACTCGGGTTCGTCCGGGCTCGGCAGGTACCGCACGACGTTGTCGAGCAGCGGCTGCACGCCCTTGTTCTTGTACGCGGAGCCGAGGCACACGGGGGTGATCTTGCGCTCGATCGTGACGCGACGGAGCACCGGGTAGATCATCTCCGGCGTGACCTCCTGACCCTCGAGGTACGCCATCGCGATCGCGTCGTCGTGGTCGGCCAGCGCCTCACAGAGCTTGGTGCGCTGCGCGGCGACAACCTCCTCGAGCTCCTTCGGGCACGGCTCGATCCGGATGTCGTCGCCCTTCTCGCCGTCGAAGTAGTACGCTTTGCGCGTGACGAGATCCACCAGGCCCCTGTAGTTGGCCTCGAGCCCGATCGGGTGCTGAATCATCACCGCGTTGTGCAGGAGGATGTCGCGCAGCATCTTGCACACGCGGAGCGGGTCCGCGCCGGTGCGGTCGCACTTGTTGACGAAGGCGATGCGCGGCACCTTGTAGCGGCGCATCTGACGGTCGACCGTGATCGATTGGGACTGAACGCCGGCGACCCCGCACAGGACGAGGATCGCCCCGTCGAGGACGCGCAAAGAGCGCTCGACCTCGATCGTGAAGTCCACGTGGCCGGGCGTGTCGATGATGTTGATGTTGTGCCCGTTCCACTCGCAATACGTGGCGGCCGACTGGATCGTGATGCCCTTCTCGCGCTCGAGCTCCATCGAGTCCATCTTGGCGCCGACACCGTCCTTGCCGTGGACCTCGTGGATGGCGTGGATCTTCCCCGTGTAGTAGAGGATCCGCTCCGTGAGCGTCGTCTTGCCCGAGTCGATGTGGGCGGAGATGCCGAAATTACGGACCTTTTCGCGGGGAGGGGTGGACACGATATCGCTCCTGCACTCGAGCCCGGACGGGTGCCCGGGCGTGTTCCAAGAAGGGGCAGAGTCTACCCGCGGACCCTCGGAAGAGGCGACAATAACTTGTCCCCGCGGATGCACCCCGCCATAGAATCTCGCCAGGTCGGACGCCCACGATCGCTGCCGTCCGTGGGCGTCCGTGTACGTGCAACCGCGTACGTTCAACCGGCTGCGGTCACGACGAGTCATTGCCCCGTTGTCCCTCGCCTGGAGCCCCCCGCGATGACCGAGCGCCGCATCCCCCTCGAGCGCATCCGCAACATCGGCATCGTGGCCCACATCGACGCGGGCAAGTCGACCGTCGTCGAGCGCATCCTCTATTACACGGGTCGGATCCGCCGGGTCGCGGAGGTCTACGCCGGGGCGCCCGCCACGGATTGGGCCATCCTGGACGACCGCGATGGCCGGCTTGCGCCGGTCACGCCAGCGACCACGTGCGAGTGGAAGACCCATCGCATCAACGTGATGGACACGCCGGGGCACGTGGACTTCACGGCCGAGGTCGAACGCAACCTACGCGTCCTTGACGGCGCCGTCGCCTTGTTTTGCGCGGTCGGCGGCGTCGAGCCTCAGTCGGCGACCGCCTGGCACCACGCCGAGCAATACCGCGTGCCGCGCATCGCGTTCGTCAACAAGATGGACCGGGTGGGCGCCGACTTTCACGCCGTCGTCGACCAGATTCGACACCAGCTCGGTGCCAACCCAGTCCCGATCGTGATCCCGATCGGAGCCGAGGATCGATTCGTCGGCCTGGTCGACCTCGTCAAGAACGCGGCGGTGTTCTACGACGTGGCCGACCACGGCGTGACCTTCCAGGACCAGCCGATCCCGGCCGACCTGAAGGACGAGGCCGCGAGGTGGCGCGCCCACCTCCTCGACAAGATCGGCGAAGTGGACCCCGACCTGGCAGAGAAGGTCGGCGCGGGCGACGCGATCCCTCCGGACGAGCTCCACGCCGCGGTACGCGCGGCGACGATCGCCGGGCGCGTCGTACCCGTGCTGTGCGGCGCCGCGTTCAAGAACAAGGGCGTGCAGCGCCTGCTCGACGCGATCGTCCACTACCTTCCGTCCCCGGTCGACCTACCCCCGATCCACACGGCGGACGGCAAGACGATCGAGGCCAAGGAAGACGGCCACCTTGCCGCGCTCGCGTTCAAGGTCGTGACCACGCCGCACTACGGCAAGCTGGTCTACTTTCGCGTCTACCAGGGCGTGATGCGCGTGGGCGAGTACGTGTACAACTCGACCCGCGAGAAGCGCCAGAGGATCGGACAGCTCCTCCGTATGCACGCGGAGGAAATGGAGCCCCGCGACGAGATCTACACGGGCGACGTCGGCGTCGCCGTCGGGCTCGCCGACGCCGCGACGGGCGACACACTGTGCGACGAGAACCACCCCGTGGTGCTCGAGACGGTCGAGTTCCCGACACCCGTGGCGTCGGTCTCGGTGACCCCGGCCGACCGCGACGACCGCGACCGCTTGACCCGAGCGCTCGAGTCCCTGGCCGTCGAGGACCCGACGTTCCACGTCGACTTCGACGCCGAGCTACACGAGACCAAGGTCGCCGGCGTGGACGAGCTGCACCTCGCCCGTCTCGTCGAACGGATGCGGCGCGAGTTCGGCGTCACGGCCGAGGTCGGGCCACCGGAGGTGGCGTACCGCGAGACGCTCGGCGGCCCGGTGCAGGTGGACCATCGCTACAAGAAGCAGGCGGGTGGCCGTGGACAGTTCGCGCACATCGTGATCCGCGTCGAGCCGACGCCGGGCCAGGCGTTCGAGTTCGTGAATGCGATCACGGGCGGGGTGATCCCGCGGGAGTTCATTCCGTCCGTCGAGAAGGGCCTGATCGACGCGATGCAGCGCGGCCCCTATGCGGGCTCCCCGGTCGTCGACCTCAAGGTCACGCTCCTGGACGGCAGCTACCACGACGTCGACTCGTCGGACATCGCGTTCCGCGTGTGCGCGCAGCAGGCGATGCGGGAGGCGTTCACACAGGGAACGCCGCAACTGCTCGAACCGGTGATGGCCGTGTACGCCTCCGTTCCCGAGGAGCACTGCGGCCGGGCGACGGCCGACCTGTGCGCCCGCCGCGGTCGGATTCAGGGGATGACGCGGAGGGGTCTCCTGCAGCAGGTCCACGCCATCGCGCCCTTGACGGAGCTGTTCGGCTATGCCGACGCCTTGCGGCACATTTCGGCCGGTCACGGACACTGTGGGATGACCTTCGAGCACTACGAAGCCGTGCCGTACAACCTCGCCGAAGAGACCGTGGTCCGCCTCCGGGAGGCGCGCGCCGCCCGCGAGCAGCGCCGCGCCTCGAGCTAGTACCCATTGATCAGAGAGCACGGCCGCTCCGGTCGCCGGCAAGGCGGGCCTTGGTGACCGTCGCGGCTTCGCGAGATCCGAGGTGAGCGAGACCTTCCACATCATCGGCGACGTCCACGGCTGCCGAACCCAGCTCGAGGCCCTGCTCGAGAAGCTCGGGTACGCGCGGCCCGCGCCCGGCGGGGACCCCTACGATTGGACCGCGCCGCCCGGCTCCGTCGCCGTGTTCTTGGGCGACCTGGTCGACCGTGGACCGGACAGCCTCGGCTGCCTGTGGATCCTCGAGCGCCTGCTCGCCAAGGGGCAGGCCCGTTGGGTGCTGGGCAACCACGAGCTCAAGTGCCGCCAACTCGTGCGGCACCTGCTGGGCAAGGAGAAGGAGTCCGGGCCGATCTCGGCGGGAACCCTCACCACCTGGACCCAGCTCCTGGGCCTGTCGGCGGATCGCCTTTCGCGCGTGCGCGGGCTGATCGACCGCGCGCCCGGCTACCTCGAGCTCGTCCCGGGCGAGCTCATCGTCGTCCACGCCCGGTGGGAGGAGCGCTTCGCGACGTTGCCGCGCCTGGCCCAGTGGATGGCGTGCGCCGCTGGCGAGAGCGACCAAGACGACCGCAAGATCCCCGACGACGCGGAGGTCGAGGTCGACCACGGCCGCGGAATGCTGGACCTCGAGCCATTCGCGCCGCTCGCGCCCCGCGCCCGCTGGATTCGACGCTGGCACGGCCCCGCGCTCGTCGCCTGGGGCCACCAGGTGGTCCGTCCCGGACGAGTCGTCCGCGTCGGGCGGTCGATCGCGGTCGACTCGGGGTGCTGCCAGGGCTACGCCCTGTCGGCCTACGTGTGGCCCTCGCACGACGTCGTCCAGGTCGAAGGCGAGCCGTCGTGGAAGGCGCGCATGGCCTCGTACGCCAAGGCCGGCGTGCTGCTGTTTCCCAAGACGCGGGCTGCGGCGTACGACCGCCTCGCCCGGATGAAGCCCATCGACCCCGACGACTACGCCTGGCGCATCGGGATCGAGCTCGAGCGGCGCGGGCTGCCGCGACCGTGGCCGGAGCTCGAGGCCGCGCACCGCGGCATCTTTGCGCAGTGGCGGCGCGCGTCCACGGGGACCTGATCGCCCGTGCGCAACGCCGGCTCGCTCGAATTCCGCGGTGTGCCGCTCGCATGGCGCTTATTCCGCTGCTAGGCTAGTTCGCTCGTCGGCGAAGTCGCCGTCGTCCTTCGGAGTGCCCGATGTCACGCCGTTCGTCGTGCCGCGTGCCAGCTCGCATCGTCGGGCTCGCCTGCGCGATCGCCTTCTTCCCCTCCAGCGCCGCACGCGCCCAATCGCCCTGGACCTGGTCCCCGGAGTCGGGGTGGGTCAACGCGAAGTACGCCGGCACCGCCTCGGCCCGTGAGCTTGCCGCCCAAGCCAAGGCGCAAGAGGACGCGCGGGACTTCCTCGGCGCGAGCAAGACCCAAGAGCGTCTGGCCAACAAGCATGCGGAGTCGCCCGCGGCGGCGGACGCGCTGTTTGCCGCGGCCGAGAACAAGTACCGCGCCGGAGAGCTCTACGCAGCCTACGAAGGCTACGTGGAGTACCGGGCGCGTCACGGCAAAGACGACCACTTTCCCTTGATGTTGCACCGGTGCCACGAGATCGGCCGCGCGCTGCTCTTGGGCAAGCCCGTTGGCACGATGGGCATCACGTGGCTGTCGGCCGAGGAGAAGGGCGAGCAGATCCTCCGATCGGTCGTCGAGGACGCGCCGTCCGCCAAGCTCGACGACAAGGACGAGGTCGCGGACGATGCGCTGTTCGACCTCGGCTCGTACTACCTCCGCGAGCACCGCTACGACGAGGCCGAGACGATGTTCGAGCGACTCCGGCAGCAGTACCCGCGCAGCGAATGGGTCCAGAGCCAGCAGGCGACGTACATGATCGGCGTGGCGCAGCTCGAGCGCGCGGGCCACGACCCGAAGAAGCTGGGCGAGGCCCAGCGCTCGTTCAGCAAGGTCGAGAAGGCGAAGCAGCGCGACGAGGGCAGCAAGCTCGGCGAAGAGTCCAAGAAGCAGGTCACCAAGATTGCCGAGGACCTCGCCGAGAAGGACTTCCGCACCGGCGAGTTCTACCGGCGCGCCGCCCGCCCCCGCGCGGCGCGGAGATACTACGAGGCGGTCCTATCCCTGTATCCCGACTCCGCCGCCGCCGCCAAGGCGCGCGCGGCGTTGGCGAGCCTGGGGGGGTCCTAGCGTGTTCGCGCGACATCGAGCGGTCCAAGTGCTCGCGGCGGTGGGGCTCATCGCGTGCGGCGTGGCCGCGTCTGGGTGCGGCTATTCGACGTCCTCGCTCATGCCCGCCGGGGTCCGCACGATCTCGGTCCCGGTGTTCGACAACGACACGTTCCGGCGCTCGATCGAGGTCCAGCTCACCAAGGCCGTGCACTCGGAGATCCTCACGCGCACGTCCCTCAAGCTGACGGAGACCCACCTCGCGGATTCGATCCTCGAGGGCACGATCACGCGGGTCGACCAGCCGGTTGCCGCCGAAGACGAGCGCGACCGCATCACCACGCAGGACGTGTTCGTCACCGTGAAGTTCACCTGGAAGGACCTGCGCACGGGTGAGGTGATCCACGCGGTCGAAGGCCTTTCCACCTCGGACCGCATCGTCGTGCCCCTGGGGCAGAACCTCGAGCTCGCGATCGAGCGCGCCCTCGGCAAGATGGCCGAGGCGATCGTGAACGAGATGGAATTCCGCGACTGGTAAGCGATCGTGGACCGCCTTCCCCCCGACCGACGCTCCTCCGATCAACCCGGCGCCGACCCCGACGGCGCCGGCAAGGACGACCCTCGGCCCCCCGGGACGTCCGATCCCGGACGCCCTCGCAACGTCTTCGGGTTCTTCGTGTGCGTCGCCTGCGTCGCCGTCCTCGTGTACCTCGCGGGTCAGAAGGCCCTCGGAGAGTCCTCGCGGCGCCTCACGCCCAACGAGTTCTTCGCGCAGGTCGAGAAGAAGAACGTCGCCAAGGCGCGACTCGAAGGCAATCGCGTCGAGGGTGAGGTCAAGGAGGGCGACGACTTCCGGTACTTCGACTGCGTGCTGCCCGCAAACCTCCTCGTCTTCGGCCGGCGCACGGTCCCGGCGGCCGATGGCAAGACCGAGGAGCTTTCGCTGTTCGAGTTCCTCGGACGGAACATCGACGAGTTCAAGTACACGCAGAACGACAACCTCCTCTACAACGTCCTCGTCCAGATCGCACCCTGGTTCCTCCTGTTCGCGTTCATCTACTTCCTGTTCTTCCGCCGCATCAACACGGCCGGGCCCGGGGGCGGCGTGCTCAGCTTCGGACGCAGCCGCGCCAAGCTCGTCAACGAGGAGAAGGTCAAGGTCACCTTCGCCGACGTGGCCGGGATCGATGAGGCGCGCGACGAGGTGCAGGAGATCATCCAGTTCCTGCGCAACCCGCAGAAGTTCCAGCGCATCGGCGCGCGCATCCCGCGCGGCGTGTTGCTCGTGGGGCCTCCAGGCACGGGCAAGACCCTGCTCGCCAAGGCGATCGCTGGCGAGGCCGGCGTACCATTTTTCTCGATCTGCGGCTCCGACTTCGTCGAGATGTTCGTGGGCGTGGGCGCGAGCCGCGTGCGCGACTTGTTTCGCCAGGCGAAGGAGCGCAGCCCGTCGATCATCTTCTTGGACGAGATCGACGCCGTCGGGCGGCGACGCGGCACGGGCCTCGGCGGCGGGCACGACGAGCGCGAGCAGACCCTGAACGCGATCTTGGTCGAGATGGACGGGTTCCACACCGATCAGGGCGTGATCGTGATCGCGTCGACCAACCGCCCGGACGTGCTCGACCCGGCGCTGTCGCGCCCCGGTCGCTTCGACCGCGAGATCACGATCGATCTGGCCGATGCCCGCGGCCGCGAGGCGATTCTCCGCGTCCACGCCCGTAAGGTGAAGCTCGAGCCGGGCGTCGAGCTCGAGCGCCTCGCCCGGTCCACGCCCGGCTACTCGGGCGCCGATCTCGAGGCCGTGATCAACGAGGCCGCCCTGCGAGCCGTGATGCACGGGCGCGAGACCGTCACGCAAGAGGACCTCGAGGAGTCGCGTGACAAGGTCCGATACGGGCGCGAAAAGAAGTCGATGGTGCTGTCGCCCGACGATCGCTGGACGACGGCCGTCCACGAGGCCGGGCACGCGCTGGCGACGATCCTGCTCCCGGACACGCACCCCCTGCACAAAGTGACGATCATCCCGCGCGGCCAATCGCTGGGCAGCACGATGATGCTCCCCGAGCGCGATCACTACTCCATGCCGCGCAAGCGGCTGCTGGCGATGATCAAGGTCGACTACGCCGGCCGGATCGCCGAGCAGCTCCTGTGCACCGACATCGACGGCGGCGCGCAGCAGGACATCGAGCACGCGACGAAGCTCGCGCGCACGATGGTGTGCCGGTGGGGCATGAGCGAGCGGCTGGGGCCGATCAACTACGCCCCGAACGACGAAACCGTGTTCCTCGGGCGCGAGGTGACGCGTACCCAGACCATGTCCGAGCACACCGCGCAGGTGGTCGACGAAGAGATCGCGCGAATCGTGAGCGAATGCTACGCCGAGATCCAAGCGATCCTCGCGTCCAAGAAGGCGGAGCTCGAGCACGTGGCCAAGGCGCTCCTGCGGTGGGAAGTGCTGTCGGCCGACGAGGTGCGCCGGCTCGTCGCCGGGACGGCGATCGACGCGCTCAGACCGGAGCCCGCGCCCCTTCCCTCGGTCCCGGCGAAGGCGGCCGCGAAGGTCGAGGCCGAGGCCGCCGCGCGCACGGCCGAGCAGGCGCGCGGGCCGACGGACCGCGACCTCGAGACGCACGGGGGCATGGCGTTCTGACCGTGACTTCGGAGCGCGCATCCGACGACGCGCTGAGGTCTGTCGATGCGCTCGTGGTGCAAGGCCTCTGCGGCCTCGAACGCGCCGCCCCGTGAACACGGCGAACGCGGCCATCCTGCGCATCAACGCGCGGGCCCACCGGTCGGGAGACCGCGTGCGCGCGACGTTGCACGCGCTCGATGCCCACGAGGTTTCGCTCCTCGCGGATTTCGCACTGCGCCACCCCGGCACCACGCTCGCCCACCAGGCACTCGCCCCGTTCGCGCCCTCGACCCTGGAGACGCTTGGCGAGAGCCTCGCGCGCTGGCTCGCCGGGCTCGACCCGGCGCTTGGGCTCGCCTGCGCTCTGAGCAGCGTGGCACCCAGCGCCGGTCCCACGGCATGGCGTCACGCGCGCGGAACGTTGCCGCTCGTGCGCCCGCTCGTGATGGGCATCGTGAACGTCACGCCCGACTCGTTCAGCGACGGCGGCAAGTTCCAGGATCCCGCCCGCGCGATCGACCACGGCCTGGCCCTCGCCGCCGAGGGCGCGGACGTGCTCGATGTCGGCGGCGAGTCGACACGGCCCGGGGCCGACGAGGTCGACCTCGCGACCGAGCTCGCGCGCGTGATCCCAGTGGTGTCGCACCTCGCCCGGACCGCCACCGTGCCGATCTCGGTCGACACCCGCAAGCCCGCGGTGGCGGCGGCTGCGCTCGACCAGGGCGCCGCGATCGTGAACGACGTGGGCGGGCTCTCCGACCCGGCGATGGTGGCGTTGCTCGCCCGCACCGGAGCCGGCGCGGTCGCGATGCACCTGCGTGGAGAGCCGCGCACGATGCAAGCGGATCCGACGTATCGAGACCTGCTCTACGAGGTGACACACGCGTTGCGCGGCGCAGCGCAGCGGGCCACCGAGGCAGGCATCCCGGCGGACTCGATCGCGCTGGATCCCGGGATTGGGTTCGGGAAGACCCTCGACCACAACCTCGAGCTCCTTGCCCGAACGCGCGAGCTAGCGTCGCTCGGTCACCCCCTCCTCGTGGGGCCCTCGCGGAAATCGTTCATTCGAGGCGTGCTGGCGGACCCCGATCTCGGCTATCCTAGCGGAGAGTTCGACGCGCCCGAGGCGCGGACCTGGGGCACGGCGGCCACCGTGGCGTGGGTCGTGGCGGAAGGCGCGTCGATCGTGCGAGTTCACGACGTGGGAGCGATGCGGCAGGCGGCGTTGGTCGCTCACCGCATCGCGCGGAGTGCTATGGCGCGGAGTGTTATGGCGAGGAGCGCTATGGCGATCTGGCCGGGCGGTACACACCTGTCGAGCGAACGCGAAGGGGGATAGACCGACCATGCCCGAATGGCTGCGCGCCTCGATCGAGATCGGCCTGTTGTGGATCGGCTTCTACGCCGTGCTCCGCTTCATGCAGGGGACGCGCGGCGAAGGCATCGTGAAGGGCTATGCGGTGCTCGTACTGGTCGTATTCACCGCGCTGTTCGTGATCACGCAAGGGCTCGAGCTGCGCCGGCTCGCCTACCTCCTGAACAACCTCCTCGCTCTGTCGTTCGTCGTGCTGATCGTGATCTTCCAGCCCGAAATGCGCAACGGTCTCATCCGGCTCGGTCAGACGTCGTTCATGCGCCGGCTGTTCATTCACCGCGCGTCGGTGGTTGCCGAGGTCATCACCGCCGTCGCCCGGATGAGCGCGTCCAAGACCGGCGCGCTGATCGCGTTCGAGCGCGAGGTCGGCCTCGGCAGCTACATGGAGCGCGGGGTCACGATCGACGGCGAGGTCTCCCAGGCCTTGATCAGCACGATCTTCAAGCACGGGTCGCCGCTCCACGACGGGGCGATCGTCGTCCGCGGAGGACGGCTCGCCGCGGCGGGCTGCTTGTTCCCGCTCACCGACAACACGGACGTCGCGGGCTCGCTGGGTACGCGGCATCGTGCGGCGATCGGGCTGTCGGACGAGACCGACGCGCTGGTGATCGCCGTGAGCGAGGAGGACGGGTCGATCAGCCTGGCCGAGCACTCGCGCATCACGCGGCACATTCCGGTCGAGGATCTGGGCCGGATGCTCGACGAGCGCCTCTCGCGCCCGGGAGGCACGATGCGATGAACGCCTACGACCCTGCGCCATCGGGCGAGCCGCGCGCCACGATCACACCCCGCCCCCAAGCCATCCCGTCGTCGGCGCAACTCGCCGTGCCGCGCCCCCCGCTGCGGCGGCGCGTGACCACCGCGCTGGTGCGGGACGCTCAGAGCCTGATGCTGGCGCTGTGCTTCGCCGTGCTCGTGTGGATCTACGTCAACGGCGAAACCACGACGCAGGCCACGTTCACGATCCCCGTGCGCGTTCAGTGCACGGCCGAGGGCGTGCTCGTCGCCGGCCACTTCCCCGCCGAGCTCGAGCTCGCGCTCTCGGGTCCCAAGGAGAAGCTCTCCGGCCTGTCACCGGCGGTGCTCGCCCGCGCGATCGTGCTCGCCGATGGGCAACGCCTGCTCGGACCGGGCGAGGCCGAGAATCAGCTGCTCCTGCCCGCCCTCGACGCCGTGCAGCTCCCGACCGGGATCGTCGCCGCGGGTCGCCTCCCACCGATCTCGATCCGGCTCGTGCGGAGCGCGGTCAAGACCCTGCGCCTCGACCCGCAGCTCGTGGGCGAACCGGCGCCGGGCTACGTCGTGGAGCGCGTCACGCTCGAGCCCAACGAGGTCCGCGTGAAGGGACCCGCCACCCTCCTCGCTCGCCTCACTGGGATCCCGACCTCGCCCATCGACGTGGCGGGACGCTCGGCCGCCGACTCGCCGATCCTCACGCGCGTGGACCTGCTCGGCCAGATCGAGGGCCAGCCCGTCGAGCTCCTCGAGAGCCAGCGCATCGGCGTGCGCATCGTCATCGCACGCAAGGTCGTGCTCCAGCGCACCCGTCTGGAGGCGCGCACGGTGTACATGTCGCACCCCGCGACGTTCGACTACGTCGTGCGCTCGGTCGACCCGCCCGCGGTGACGGCGATCGTCGAGGGCCCGGCGGAGCTGGAAGAGGCAGCACGCGACCCCAAGCTCGTGCGCGTGTACGTCGAGCTCGACGAGGAGGACCCCGCGACCCTCGCGAAGCACTTCAAGGGCCTCCACTACACGCTCAAGATCCGGGGGCTGCCGCCGGGTTACAGGCTCGTCGGCTTCGAGCGCGTCGAGGCGCCACCGTCCGCCCTCGACAAGGTGCGGGTCGCGATGGACAAGACCGCGCCCGAGTAGCCATGCGCTTCGGCACCGATGGCATCCGCGGACGCGCCGGTGAGGGCGCGCTCCATCCGTCCGCCGCGCTTCGACTCGGGCTCGCGGTCGGTGCGCTCGTGACGGCG
>Ga0209726_10007231_pt1 | contig 12501 bp, 8 predicted proteins | sample Subgrocontami54m_FD_187453 | JGI IMG/M metagenome (GOLD analysis project Ga0209726, IMG submission 187453) | Subsurface groundwater microbial communities from S. Glens Falls, New York, USA - GMW46 contaminated, 5.4 m (SPAdes) (version 3) | ecosystem: Environmental > Aquatic > Deep subsurface >... | reverse complement strand
CCGCTCAGCAGCCGGTTCCCGGGCATGCCCACCATCTCCGTCTCCAACTTTTTCGACGTCGGGGCCTCCCCCTTCTCAGACAACGACGCCGACGTGCAGACCTACACCGTTGGCGACACCATGACCTGGATGCGCGGCAAGCACACGCTCAAGTTCGGCGGCGAGTACAAGCGCCAGTTGGTGGACCTGCGCTTCGATCTCTATACCCGAGGTAATATGTTCCACTTGGGCTTCTCCGGCAATCCGTTCAAGGACTTCCTCGGCGGCTTCTTCGGGCTGAACGGACTTTCCATCATGGGTTCCGGGGTGAACAACCGCGGGAACCGCGCTACCGACTACAGCTTTTTCGTCAACGACGACTGGCGCGTGCACCCGCGGTTCGTGGTGTCGCTGGGCCTGCGCTATGAATACTTCGGACCGTTCTCGGAAGTAAAAGGGCGCTACGTGGGATTCGATCCCGCCTTGCAGGCCACAGCAGTGATTCCGCCGGTCCCGCCCGCGGTTATTTCTCCGGGCGTGGCCATCGCCGGCGGATTTGTTCAGGCTGGCAATGCCGCGACGCCGCTCCCGGGTATCCCCAAGGTTCGGGACTCGCTGGTGGACCCCGACCGCAACAATTTGGGCCCACGCCTCGGCTTTGCCTGGAAGCCGGTTTCCGGCAACAACCGCTTCGTCATGCGTGGCGGCTACGGCTTCTATTTCGACCGCCCCAACGCGCGGCTCTACAACAACCAGATCCTGAATTTCCCCTACTACACGCTGGCACAGGTTATTGGCGCGCCGATTGCCACTCCGTTTGTGCAGGTTCCCTCGCCGAGTTCCTTCCCCCTCGTTTTCACGAACACAACCACCTATCCCAATGGAGGCCCGCCAGCCCGGCTGCCCGCGGCAGTGGCGGCGAGCGCGTGCGCGCCGGCCGGGTTCACCTGCGTGGGAGCCAACGGACTCTACCCGGACATTCACAATTTCCGGAACGCGTACATCCAACAGTACAACCTCACCCTGCAGTATGAGGTGTGGAAGAACTGGCTGTTGGATTTTGGCTACGTCGGCTCGGTGGGCCGGAAACTTTCCCGTCTGCGTGCCTTGAATCAGGGGCTGGCGGCCGGCGGTTCCGGCGCGCTCAGCCCGGGCCTTTCGAGCCTGGCGGCGCAGGGCTTTGGCGTGCACGTGATGCAGTCCAGCGCCAATTCGAGCTACAACTCACTTCAGGCCACCCTGACAAAGCGTTATTCGAATGGGCTCCAATTCCTGCTCGCCTACACCTACAGCCATTCGCTGGACGACTATTCGGGCGATGCTTCGGGCACCAGCGACAACTCCGTCGTACCCGGCAACCAGGTGACGCTAAATGACCACGCTTCGTCGGATTACGACCGCCGGCACCGCATGGTTCTCAGCTACATTTACGATTTCCCGAAGTTTTACACGGGCGACAACCGCGGGCTGAGGCACCTGATGAACAATTGGGAAATCGCCGGCATCGTCACCGTGCAAACCGGCACTCCCTTCTCGGTGCTGACCAACGCCAACGCATTCACGCAAGCCCGCGCCGACCTCACCGCCGGGTGCACGAACCCGTCGCGCCACGGCAAAGTGAAAAGCCGCCTCGCGCGCTACTTCGATGTGACCTGCTTTGCGTCGGCGACCGGCGTGGGGAATTTCGGCAACAGCGGGCGCAACCTCCTCCGCGGCCCGCACCAGCAAAACGCGGACTTCTCCGTGGTGAAGTTCTTCCCAGTCAAGGAATCCATGAAGTTGGAGTTCCGCACGGAGTTCTTCAACGTCTTCAACGACGTGAGCTTCGCGAACCCAGTTAACATCCGTGCCTCGGCTAACTTCGGCCAAATTGTGCGGACCAGCACGGGTCCGCGCGTGATCCAGTTCGCGTTCAAGTTCAACTTCTAACCTATCCCCTCCCGGTGCAGGGGCGTCTTTTCGGACGCCCCTGCCCGGCCTTAACCCGACGGCGGCCATTCCATGAAAGATCCCGGACTTCGGAACAAGGTCGTGATCATCACCGGCGGTGCGGCAGGTATCGGCCGGGCCACCGCGCGGCGTTTTGCGGAAGAGGGCTGCCGCGTGGCCATCTGGGACGTGAACGAAACGGCGGGCGCGGAGACGCTCCAGGAATTGCGGGCGCTCGGCACAGAGAGCGTGTTCCAGCGTGTGGACGTGACCCGCGGCGATTCGATTGAAGCCGCGGTAAAAGAATTGGTCGCGCGCTGGGGACGCATAGATGTGCTCGTGAACAACGCGGGCATTGTCCGTGACGCGCAACTCGTGAAATGGAAAGATGGTTCGGTTACCGGCGTCATGACCGACGAGGTGTTTGACTCCGTTATTCAAGTGAACTTGAAAAGCGTGTTCCTTTGCGCGCGAGCCGTGACGCCGCACATGATTGCCGCTGGCGGTGGCGTGATCTTGAACGCCTCCTCTGTGGTCGGGCTGTATGGCAATTTCGGACAAACCAACTATGTGGCCACGAAAGCCGGCGTGATTGGAATGACGCGAACGTGGGCGCGCGAATTGGGGCGCTACAACATTCGCGTCAATGCCGTGGCGCCCGGATTTATCGGCACGGAAATCCTGCGCGCCATGCCGGGAAAAGTGATTGAATCCATGGTGTCGCACACGCCGCTGGGTCGCATGGGCACGCCGGAAGAGATTGCCGAAGCGTATGCCTGGCTCGCGTCTGACCGCGCATCGTTCGTGCACGGCGCCGTGCTTTCCGTGGACGGCGGAATGGTGACCGGCACCTAGCTAGTATTTCAAGCGCCGCCCCGCAAGGAGAAAGATGCCTCGCCACGCTTCGATCATTTCCACCGGCCGCTACCTCCCCACGGTGGAAGTTTCAAACGACGTCCTGCGCCAGCGATTTGCCGCCACCCAGCCCGAGTTCGTGGACAAGATGGAGCAGGGTACGGGCATCCGCAAGAGATGGTATGCGCCCGAGGGTTGGAGCACTTCGGATCTTGCCCTGCCGGCGGCACGTGAGGCGTTGGAGCGTGCCGGTCGCCGGCCCGAAGATGTGGACTTGATCATCCTGGGAACGGATTCTCCGGACTATGTCACGCCGGCGACCTCCGTCGTGCTGCAACATAAACTCGGCGCAAAAAATGCCGGCACGTTCGACATCGCCTGCGCCTGCGCATCCTTTCCGACGGGCCTGGCCACCGCAGCGGGGCTGATTGCGGTGAATCCGTCGCTCCGCACGGTGCTTGTCGTCGGCGCCTATCTGATGCACCGCCTGGCCGATCCGAATGACCCCACGGTATTTTTCTTTGGCGATGGAGCCGGAGCCGCCGTTGTCGAACCTGCCAAAGAACCGGGCTTCCTTTCCTCCGCGCTGCAAGCCGACGGCAGCTTTCATCACTACTGGGGCATCTTTTCCGGCGGCACGGCAGAGCCGGCCAGCGAAGAATCGGTGCGCGGAGGCAGGACACAGGTGCGCATGTTGCAGCGTTATCCGCCGGAGCTGAACGAGCAGGGCTGGCCGCGGCTGGTGCGGCGTGTCGCAGAGGAAGGCGGCTTTTCCGTGCAGGATATTGACCTCGTCATTTTCACGCAGGTGCGCAAGCCCACGATCGAGAAAGTGATGGCCGACCTGGGCCTGCCGATGAAGCGCACGCACATGGTCATGGAGGAATTTGGCTATACCGGTTCGGCCTGTATCCCGATGGCTCTGGACGACGCCGTAGTGCATGGCAAGGTGCGTCCCGGTCATCTGGTTGTGCTGGTAGCTTCCGGCGTGGGCTACAACCAGGCAGGCTGCGCATTTCGCTGGACCTGAGAAACCCGATTCCTCGGGAGAGCAGCCAGGAGAGACCGATGAGCATCGGAAAACAAATTGCCCTGGGCGTTATCGCCCTAGTCGTTTTGGTGATCGTGCTTTGTGTTTACATCGTATGGCGCGAGCCCCTTGCTCTGAGCGCCTACCTGGAACGCCGCGCCCTGAAAGACAGCGGCTTCATCAAAACGGCAATCGAAACGCCGGGCGGCCGAATGATCATCTGGGAAGCCGGGCAGGGCCCTGTGCTGGTGTTCCTGCACGGAGCCGGCGATCAGGCAGGAGTGTGGTCCAAAGCGGCGCCGGCATTCGCGACCAAGTATCACGTAATCCTTCCTGATCAACCCGGGCACGGAGAGAGCGAACCAGCGAGTGGCCCGCTGCCGATGGGAACCATTCTCGGCGGGCTGGAAGCGCTGCTGCAAACGCGCGGCACTGATCAGCCAGTAGTCTTGGTGGGGAATTCCATGGGCGCCTGGGTTGCGATGCTCTATGCGCACAGGCATCCGGAACGCGTGGCGCGCATAGTGCTGGTCGATGGTGGCGGGCTGCGCTGGAATAATCCGCAATACTCACTGACTCCAGCCAGCCGGGAAGAGGCGCGCAAGCTGATCAACGCTCTGATGGATCCGGGCAGCCCTGCGGTGCCGGATTTTGTGCTGGACGACGTGATTCGCACGGCGCACAGCGGTCCCATCAGCCGACTTTTCGCCACTGGCGCGGACCTGGAAAGGTTCTTGCTGGATGGAAAGCTAGGCGAAATCAAGATACCCGCCGAGATCTTGTGGGGAGAGTCCGACAAGCTGATTCCTCTGGACTACTCTCGAAGAATGCAAGCTGAATTGCCCGCCGCCCGCCTCACCACAATTCCTCGCTGCGGGCACATTCCCGGGCGTGAGTGTCCCATTGCGTTTCAATCGGCGCTGGAAAAACTATTGAGCCAGCCGCCGCCGGAATTCCGTCTGGCTCCGGAAGCCCCTGCGGTCAAGTCGCCGGCAAAACCGAACCGCCCATGATTACTGCGGATATCCTCGGCGAACGCGCCCGCCTCACCGCCGAGAAAACCGCGCTCGTGTATATCCCCACAGGCGAACGATTCACCTACCGCCAAATGGACGATCGTGCCACGCGTTGCGCCCGGCTGTGGACGGAAGTCTGCGGGCTGCACAAAGGCGACCGCGCGGGTATCCTGGCCAACAACCGCGTGGAGTTTCTCGATACGTTTTTCGCCGCCGCGAAAAGCGGGATCATCCTTGTGCCGCTGAACACGCGCTATACGCCGCACGAGTTGGAGTACATCGTTCGCGACAGCGGAATGCGCGCGCTCCTGTATGAAGAGGAGTTTGCGGAAACCGTTCGCGCGCTGCGCACGCAGGTTTCCCTGGCGCATTGGATCGCACTCGACCACCCCGCCGGCGCCGGTGATCTGATTTATTCCGACAGCGTGGCGCCGCTATCCACCGCTCCTCTCGAGGCGCGCTGCCAGCCGGAGGATCTGCTTTGCCTGCTCTATACCAGCGGCACCACCGGCAAGCCAAAGGGCGTGATGACGCCGCATCGCATGGTGGCCTGGAACGGTTACAACACAGCGGTGAGCTGGCAACTCATGGAAAGTGATGTGAGTCCGATTTTTACGCCGCTCTATCACGCCGGTGGGCTGGGGGCGTTTCTAACGCCGGTGTGGACTTTCGGCGGAACTATCGTGCTGCACCGCGGATTCGACGCCGCGGAAATCTGGCGCACGATTGAACACGAGCGCTGCACCGTCGTATTAGGCGTACCCACGATCTACAAGCTGTTAATGGAAGCTCCGGAATTTCAGAAGGCGGACTTGAGGCACGTGAGGTGGTTCATCAGCGGAGGCGCGCCGCTGCCGCTGTACATCATTGAGGCCTATCAGAAGCGCGGTGTGGTGTTCAAACAGGGCTACGGGCTGACCGAGGTCGGCGTGAATTGCTTTGCCATGACCGTGGAAGACTCGCGTCGCAAAGCAGGCTCGATCGGCAAGCCGATGATGTTCACGCAAGCGCGGCTGGTGGATGGCGCCGGCCGGGAAGTGCCGGCGGGGGAAGTGGGCGAATTGCTGCTGCGCGGGCCGCACGTGTGCAAGGGCTACTGGAACAACCCGCAGGCTACCGCGGCGGCGCTCGATGCCGAGGGTTGGTTCCACACAGGCGACCTGGCGCGGCGCGACGCGGACGGCTTCTTCTATATCGCCGGGCGCGCGAAAGACATGCTCATCAGCGGCGGGGTGAACATTTATCCAGCGGAAATCGAAGGGGAGCTGCTGCAGCATCCGGCGGTGCAGGACGCAGCGGTGGTCGGTGTGCCTCATCCGACATGGGGAGAGGTCGGTGTGGCGTTCGTGGTTCTGCGCCCGGAACGCAGGGCTACGCCAGAGGAACTTGCAGAGTTTCTCGCCGGGCGTCTTGCAAAGTACAAAGTGCCACGGGAGTTTCAGTTTGTTGCCAGCCTGCCGCGCACGCCTTATGGAAAGGTGTTGAAGGGAGAACTGCGGGAACAATACCAAGCGCTGCGCCACGCCGAGGAGTGACCATGCCTGAAATCACGCCGAGCCGGTCGGGCACGGTGGCGCCTGATAACCGGCTCGTGTATTGGGAATACTTCGGCGACGGGAAGCGCGAGGTGGTGTGCCTTCTGAACGGCGTGGCCATGAGCACGCGTTCCTGGTATTCCTTTCTGCCACAGTTGCAGCCGGCGTACGACGTGCTGCTGTTCGACTACTGGGGCCAAGGCAACTCGTTCAGCGAGGATGTGCCGTACTCGATCCCGCGCTTCTGTGACGCGCTCACGATGATCATGGACGAACTCAGCGTGAGCAAGTTCCACCTGATGGGCATTTCTTACGGGGGATTCGTCGCGCTGGATTATGCGCGGCTCTACCAGCAACGGCTTCAAACGCTGACGCTCTCCGGCATCCTGCTCACACACGAAGAACTGTTCGAGATGTATGAGGAGCTATCACTGCTCTTCTACCGCACGGGCCAGATGGAGCTGTACGCGTACTACCTCTACGAGAAAATCTTTGGGGAATCGTTTGTGCGCAAGATAGGTCCGAAGCTCGCCGAAATGCGGCAAAAACTCGTCGATCGCTACCGCGACAAGGCGCATTGTCTCATCCAGCTCACCCGGGCACAGGACAGCCTTTTCGCCGAACTAGACTCCAACCTCCCGGGTTATCGCGCCATCCAGACGCCGACGCTGATCTTGGCCGGAGCCCAGGATCGCACAATTCCCTGGTGGGTGCAGAAACGCATTAACGACATCTTGCCGTGCACCAGCTTTGAACTGGTGGAAGATTCCGGGCACTGCGTGTACCTCGAAAAACCTGAGATCTTTTTCCCGCGTCTGAAGCAATTCTTGGCCTCTCATAAAGAGCCTGGTTCACATTTGTCAGGGCGCGGTAGATAAAATTGTAGCTGTCGTAGCACCCTGAAACAGCACGAAACAACACAAAACAACAAGTACTAGGCATTGGAATCCGCCCAAGTACCCCCGGCATTTCAGCTCTGCGGGATCGGCAACTTCGAAGCTCGCACCGTGAACCAAAAGCGCGCCGTCTCCACCGTGGCTGAGTGGTGCGCAGGCGGCTCGCACGGACTCTTTCTGCATGGCGCGGTCGGGACAGGCAAGACTTATTTGGCCGTGGCGGCGTTGAGGTACCCGACGAGGTCAGGCGGGGCAGGCCGCAAATACGGCCCAGAAGTCACTGACGCAATCTGAGCTTTGGAAAGTACCCAAGGACTATAACACAAAAATCCATGCCCAGACCGATTTGTGCGGGATAGAGGCAGGGGGCGTTCAGCGGGAGAGCTGATAGGATGTGAGAACTCCGTCTTCGAAGTAAAGATACTCGTTGTGGTAGATCCATTGCTCGTGGACACCAAACGAATATACGCTGCGATTGATGCGCTCCGGCCGGCCCCAGGACGCGCGAACCTTCTCATCAGTCATGCCAATGTGGATTTTGCGCGCGGCCACTGTGGCGCAAATATCCCTAGTCCACTGCGGATGCTTCGCACAGACTTTGCCCGCCGGGGATTTCGCAAAAGCCGCATTGGCTGCGGCGAGTTTTTTGCCGAGTTCCAGGTTTTGGCGATCGGCAACAGCTTTCCGTTGAGCAGCGTCGGCGCTCGTATCTCGGACGATTGCAGGATTGTTGTTGGTGCCCGCAGGCGAAGAAGGTCGTTCAATGCGGTTGCTAACAGTGCTGGCGTAAGTGATCAAAACGAGCGCGCAACCGATGGCGAAAAATGTGAAGCCTTTCTTGGAGGGCAGATACATGCCGTCACTCCTTGTGTCGAGTGTAGCGCCGGGGCGCGGCGTGGCCGCGCTGTGCATATTTGGAGCGTTGATTACGGCTAAGGGAGCACGTATTTCTGGATCATGTAGGCGATCAGTCCAGTAAGGGCAATCTCAATTAGCGTCAGAAGCCAACCGGAATGTCGTTCATACCACGCGATTTTAGGTTCACGCAGAAAGACCTTTGTGTTCTTTGCGAGTCCCCAAGAATATAAGAGGGAAATAAGAAGTAGAAATGTAGTCCCAACAACCTTGAAACGATCAGTCAAGGAGGGAATTGAGGGCAAAAACCCCAACATCATCAGGAAAATGATCGAATTGAGGATTTGTCCGCGGCGCCGAATAAAGCCTGCTGCTTTGCTTTCATGGTTCTTCAAGAAGGACACAATTTGCGCTGCTTGGCCTTCAACCCAAATGCGATCGTAGCCGCTTAGGAATAGGGTGCTCGGGTCGTCTTTCTTCAAAGCAAGTGTAACTGTCCGAGTACCAGCATTGATAACAGGCTCATTGGCCGAGATGATTAGGCTAAAAACCACAGAAGGGACGTTGGGGTCAGCTATCAGACTTTCTACACCCAAATGGATGAACTCTCGTCCTTCGTCAACCGCGTTGATTACAGCCGTTGGTACGTTCGTATTGCTTCTGACAACCTCAACAAGTCGCCTAAGTGATGGTTCGTCAAGCCTGCATGACTCAAGAATCACTGTTTTTGAATAAAGCGCAGGTGACGCGCTGGTCGCTGCAGACGCTGTGCCTGAAGGAACTTGTACAGGCTGGGCCGCCACCTTCACCAAAGTGAAATTGCCATGAGTTCCGAGTTCGGTTGCCCAAGTTCCTTGAATAATATTCTCGTCGGGGTTAAACACGCCATTCATCGTGCCGCTCTGAGGCAACACGAGCTGGACACTCTGCTCGGATGTAAATTGATTTAGAGCAGCCGTTATTCGATTGTCGGCCGCCCACTCACCTTCGATTCGCGCCTTTGTCTGCCCAATCCCAGGCTCTGAGAAAACGAAGTCGCCTGTTACTCGAGTTCCATCTCGATCCATTTCGGCCGCAATTGATCCGTTGCTGGTACCCCAGGCCACTCCATTCCAATTGGTTTTGTCGCTCATTAGAACTTGCGCATTCTACCATGGGGTTATTTTTGCCAATAGGTAACTATTCGCGCCAAAGTGACTGGTGCCTATGAATGATGAAGGTCGCAATACAAGCTTGGAAGTGGTGCCGGGGGGCAGAGTTGAACTGCCTACGCCGGCCTTTTCAGGGCCGCGCTCTACCGGTGAGCTACCCCGGCACCGTGAGAAGCAATTTATTGTAGGGACTGCGCGCAAAACTGTCAAATTGCGCGCGAAAGTCTTTTCGCAGGAGAAATTCGGCGCCGCCGAAAATCAGCGCACGGACTCGTCGAATTCCTTCATCCAATCTTTTTTCTTCAGCACTTCCCGCGGCCGCGGCCCGTCCGGCGGGCCCACGATGCCGTCTTTTTCCATCAAGTCAATCAGCCGCGCCGCGCGCCCGTAGCCCACGCGCAGCCGTCGCTGCAGCGTCGAGGTGGACGCGCGTCCCATCTCGCACACCACGCGCACCGCCTCCTGGTACAACTCGTCGTCCACTTCCTCGGCGTCCACATTGCCGCCTGCTTCGCCGCTCGTCGCAATCTCTTCCTTCGGCGCCTTGAGGAGCTCCTCGTTGTAGATGGCCTTGGCCTGTGTCCGCCAGAAGTCGCACACCGCCACCACTTCGTCTTCCGTCACCAGCGGCCCGTGCACGCGGTGCAGCCGCGACGACCCTGCCGGCAGAAACAGCATGTCGCCCCGCCCCAGCAGCGATTCCGCGCCATTGGCGTCCAGAATCGTTCGCGAGTCCACCTTGCTGGCCACGCGGAACGAAATGCGCGCCGGGAAGTTGGCTTTGATTAATCCAGTAATCACGTCCACTGACGGCCGCTGTGTCGCCAGAATCAAGTGGATGCCCACCGCGCGCGCCATCTGCGCCAACCGCGTTACGGATTCTTCCACGTTGCTCGTGTCCACCATCATCAGGTCGGCCAATTCGTCGATGATGATCACGATGTAGGGCAGCGGACGGTGCTCCATCTCCTCGATGCTCTCAAACAAATCGAGCGACTGTCCCTTGGCGAACGTGCGGTTGTACTGATCAATATTCCTCACGCCGCGCTGCGCCAGCAGTTTCAGCCGACGCTCCATCTCGCGCACCGCGTTGCGCAGCACGTTCGACGCGACCTTCGGGTCCGTCACCACTGGCGTGTACAGGTGCGGAATATCCTCGTAGAGTCCCAGCTCCAGCCGCTTGGGGTCCACCAGCACCAGCTTCAACTCTTCCGGCGTCGCTTTGTACAGCATGGAAATAATCATCGAGTTGATGAGCACGCTCTTGCCCGTGCCCGTCGACCCGGCAATCAACAAGTGCGGCATTTGCGCCAGTTCGGCCGCGCGGATTCGCCCAATTAAATCCTTGCCCAGGGCGATGGTCAGCTTCGAACTTGAATTGATGAATTCCGGTGACTCCACCACATCCCGCAGCACAATCGTTTCCCGGTGCATGTTGGGCACTTCGATTCCCACCGTGGATTTCCCCGGGATGCGCTCCATCAGGATGGATTCAGCTTTCAGCGCCAGGCACAGGTCGTCGGAAAGCCCGATGATGCGGCTGTACTTTATCCCCGCCTCAGGCTTGAACTCGTACGTGGTCACCACCGGCCCGGGATTGATCTGCGTCACGTGCCCGTTGACTTCAAATTCCTTGCACTTCTGCTCGATGGCATGCGCCCGTTCCTTCAGTTCCGCTTCCTGCAGCTTTTCCCCGCGTTCGGCCATCCGCAACAGCCCGGGCGACGGCAGCCGGTAATTTGTCTTGCCGCGAGTAATCTTCGGCTCGGTAGCGCTGCTGGATACCAATTCGGCGTGGCCTTCGTCCTTCGATTTCACCAGCGTCAGCTCAATCTTTGGATCGGCCTTTTCTTTACGCGACTTTTCTCCCAGCTCAATCGGCGCGATAGTCTGTTGCGGCGCTGGCGGCCGTCCAGCGATCTGGATTTGCGCCACGCGGTTCTTCAAGCGCTTTTGTTCGCGCGCCTCGCGCCACGCCTTCCACCGCGCCTGCACTTTGGCGAACGGGCTAGCCTTCTCGCGCAGCCATTCCGTCGTGCTGCTGAACGAAAAACGCGTAGTCAGGAACAGCGCCGTCAGAAAGAAGCACACTGCCAGCACATGCGCGCCTACCGGATTGAATCCCGCCAGCAGCGCGCGCGAGAGCAGCACGCCCAGCAAGCCACCCGCCGGCATCGTGCCGCGCACTTCCGGCAATCCCAGCAGCGCCAACAGCGCGGAGAGGGAAGCGATCAGCAGCGCCATGCCGGAGAGCTTTACGATGGGCGACGTCACCACCTGGCTGCGGAACCATCGCATGCCAACCACGAACGCGCCCACCGGCAGAAGGAACGCCGCGTAGCCCAGCACCTGAAACAGAAAATCCGCTCCATGCGCTCCCACGGGGCCGATCCAGTTGCGTGCCGGCTGTATTCCTTCCCCAGGCAGCGGCGCGGACACGTTCAGCGCGGCGTCGTGCGGATTGTAGGAAAGCAGGCTGAGCGCCATCAGGATCGCGATGGTCACTCCCAGAAATCCCACCAATTCGTTCAAACGGTGATTTTCAGTTGGCGTAAGAATGCGCACAAATTCTCCTGTCGAATAGGGGGAAGGCTCCAGCGTTGATCGGGTCGCGCGGGCGCTGTCGCGCGGAGGCCCTACCGGAGGACTGCGAACAACAAATTCACTATAGCAAGCGGAGTCCGGCGAACAACAAATATCTTGTTTCTATGTGTTTGCTGGTAACCCAAACCGGCTGGCCATGGGGGCGACCGGGAGGTCGCCAGATGTGCGCGCCGTAGGGGCGACCGGCAGGTCGCCCATTGACGACAACTTAAATTATTCCCGCCGCCCACGCCAGCACCGCCGCTCCCACCAAAATCCGGTAAATGGCAAACGGCACAAATCCGTGCCGCCTCACCCAAGCCATGAACCACGCCACCGACCCATAGGCCACCACGAACGACACCACAAATCCGATGCCCAGCACGATCCACCCATGCGCATCAATTTGCCCGACACCTATCGCGCTCTCGTCTTTGCCCAGCAAAAATTTCAAGAGCTGATAACCCGCCGCGGCCGCCATGGTCGGCATGGATAGAAAAAACGAAAACTCCAGCGCCGCCGCGCGAGACATTCCCATCAGTTGCCCGCCCGCTATCGTCGCCATCGACCGCGACGTCCCCGGAAACACCGCCGACACCACTTGACAGACTCCGATCCACGCCGCTTGTCCCGCGCCCATCTCCTCCATGTGCCACGTGCGTATGCGGCTCA
>Ga0209726_10007229_pt1 | contig 12502 bp, 11 predicted proteins | sample Subgrocontami54m_FD_187453 | JGI IMG/M metagenome (GOLD analysis project Ga0209726, IMG submission 187453) | Subsurface groundwater microbial communities from S. Glens Falls, New York, USA - GMW46 contaminated, 5.4 m (SPAdes) (version 3) | ecosystem: Environmental > Aquatic > Deep subsurface >... | reverse complement strand
CACGCTGTTGATCTGCAGCAGCGGCATCGTCACCAATGCCGCTTATCGTCAGGTGAATTATGACCCGATCCGCGACTTTCAGCCGGTGAGCAACCTGACGTCCACGCCCTATATTATCGTGGTAACGCCGTCGCTGCCGGTCAAGTCGGTCAAGGACCTGATCGCACTCGCCCGGATGAAACCGGGCACCGTGAGCTACGCAACTTCCGGCCTCGGCAGCATCACTCACCTGGGGGCTTCATTGCTGCCCACGCTTTCCGGCACCCAAATGCTGAGTGTGCCTTACAAGGGAGTGGCCGACGCCTATCCCGCCGTGGCTCGCGGCGACGTGAACTGGATGATTGGCGCCGCCATTTCCTCTCTGCCGCTCATCCAGTCAGGCCACTTGCGCGCCTTGGCCGTCACCTCCACGCAGCGCAGCAAGGCACTGCCGGATTTGCCGACAGTGATTGAAAGCGGCTTACCGGGTTACGAGGTCGTCGGCTGGTTCGGGATGTTCGCGCCGGCCGGCACGCCGATGGCACTGGTCGCGAAACTCAGCGCCGAGGCCAAACGCGGCCTGCAGCGGCCGGAGTTCGCGCGCCGTGCCGAAGCGCAAGCCACGGAAATTCTGGGCAGTTCGCCGCAGGAACTCGCCCGCGTGGTCAAAGCCGAGATGGCAATCTGGCGCAAGGTGGTCGGCACCGCCGGGAAGAAACCCTGAACGGCGCGAAATGAGCCTGGAAACGATATTCGCCGATCTGTCCCATTTCGGCCTGATCCGGTTTTCCGGTGACGAGGCGCAGCAATTCCTCAACGGCCAGTTGAGTTGCGACGTCAACAGCCTTGATCCGCTGCGTGCCCGCTACGGCAGTTATAGTACGCCGCAAGGCCGAATGCTCGCGAGCTTCCTCCTATGGCGCGAGGCGGGTTTTTTCTTCATGCAGTTGCCGGCGAGCGTGCGCGAGGCGACGCAGAAGCGGCTTGCGATGTACATCCTGCGCTCCAAAGTCAAAGCGGAGGATGTAAGCGGCACGCACGTTATGCTTGGAGTGGCAGGCAAAGATGCGGGCGCCATCCTTACGCCCCTGTTTGCCGAACTGCCTGCCGAACCGCTCGCGCTCACGAGTGCCGGGGGCGCGAGCCTGCTGCGGCTTGCTGCCGACCGCTACCAGATCATCGCATCACCCGCACGCGCGCCGGCGTTACGGGAAGCCGTAGCGACGGGCGCAACACCCGTCGGGCCCGCGGCATGGGATTGGCTGGACATCAGGGCCGGCATTCCATTCATCACGCCTGCGACGCAGGAGCAATTTGTGCCGCAGATGGCGAACCTCGACGCGATCGGCGGCGTGAGCTTCAGTAAAGGCTGCTACCCCGGTCAGGAGATCGTCGCGCGGATGCATTACCTGGGACGGCTCAAGCAGCGCATGTATCTGGCCAGCGTGGCAGCGGATGAAACGCCCCGGCCGGGAGACAAACTGTACAGCGCCGACACCGGAGAGCAGTCCTGCGGGATGATCGTCAATGCGGCCCCAGCGCCTGAGGGCGGCTTCGACATGCTGGCCGTGATGCAGATCGAGAGTGCGCAGCGCGGCGACGTTCACTGGAATTCGCCCGCGGGTCCGCCGCTGAAGTTCCTCCGGCTGCCGTATGATTTCTGATCGCCATGCGCTCACTCGATACGAATCGCGGCCTCCTGAATGATTTTCGCCACGTTTGCCGCCTCGGCGCGCCTGAAGGACACTGGATCAAATGTCATATTCATACTATATTTATTACCGCGTCGATCCGGCGCAGGCCGCAGCGGCGGAATCCCGGATCAGACAACTGCTGGCTGCGGTTGAAGAGGCGACTGGAATCGCGGGCCGGCTCATGACCAAACGCGGTGAACCTAATCTCTGGATGGAAGTCTATGAAGGTGTCGCCGACGAGGCGAAATTTGAATGGGAACTTGCGACAGCCGTGAACCAGTGCGGGGCCACCGCGTTTCTGCAAGCCGGCGGCGGACGCCATGTTGAATGCTTTGAAACTTAGCCCCCTCACCCTGACCCTCTTCCCCTGAAGGGGGAGAGGGAAATTTTGACTATGTGTCTGATCCTGATTGCACACAAGGTGCATCCGAATTACCCGCTGGTGCTGGCGGCAAATCGCGATGAGGCCTACGGCCGCCCGACGGCGCCTGCGGCATTCTGGGACGACCATCCCCAGATCTATGGCGGGCGCGACCTCGAAAAAGGCGGCACGTGGCTCGGGATCACCCGCGAGGGCAGGATTGCAGCGGTCACCAATTTTCGCGACGGCTACGCGGCGAAAAATGGCACGCGCTCGCGCGGTGAACTGGTCAGCAACTTCCTGCGCGGCAGCCAGCAGGCAGCGGAATACGCGCGCCGGATCAGCCGTGACGCCCATGCGTTCAACGGTTTCAATCTGATCGCGGGCGATCTCGATGAACTGTATTACGTCTCGAACCGCGGCAGTCACGTCGCCGCAATGGCACCGGGAATACACGGCCTGAGCAATCACCTGCTCAATACGCCATGGCCCAAAGTCGAGCGGGGCAGGAAAATCCTCGCCGACCTGCTGCGGCATAACACACAGGACTTGATTGACGGATTGTTCGCAGTGCTCGCGGATCGCGCGATTGCGCCCGACGACGCGCTGCCCGATACCGGCGTCGGAGTGTCCAGGGAACGCACGCTGTCTCCCGCATTCATCATTTCGCCAGCCTACGGTACCCGCTCGTCCAGCGTGGTGCTGGTCGATAATCACGGACAGGTGATTTTCGTCGAGCGCAGCTTTGGCGAGCGCGGCAAACCCGGCAAGTCGGTGACTGGCCGTTTTGCGCTGGAAACGGCGCCTACACCCGCTTCCGCCTGAGCAGCGCGAGGCGCATGGAGCGGTGAGATATGCCCGCCTCCATGAACTATAATGGCGCCCTCGGCGAACGCTACAACGCGGGTGCGATTCGATGCAAAGCCTTTGGAACGACCAGGAAGCCGCCGGTTATCAAGGAGATCTGGCTCAGCGCGTCTATACCTCGCGCCTGCTCGGCCGCGACAAGTCGCTGGTGCAACACGGCGGCGGCAACACTTCGGTCAGGCTCCGCGAACGCAATCTCGTCGGCGACGAGGAGGAAATACTTTACGTCAAAGGCAGTGGCCAGGACCTCGAGTTCATCGAGGAAGCTGGCTTTGCGCCGGTGCGGCTGGCGCATGTGCTCAGACTCGCGCAGCTCAAGGCACTGAGCGATCCGCAGCTCGTTAATGAACTGCAGACGCATCTGACACGCGCCTCGTCGCCAGCGCCGTCGGTCGAAACCATCCTGCACGCGCTGTTGCCGCACAAGTACGTCGACCACACCCACTCCGGCGCCGTGCTCGCAGTAACCAACACCGTTGATGGCGATAAGCGCATCGCCGAAATCTACGGCGATCAGGTTGTCGTTATTCCCTACGTCATGCCGGGTTTCAATCTCGCCCGGTTGTGCGCAGAGCTATTCCCGAAGCACGCTGGAAACAATACCATCGGCATGGTGCTGCTTAAGCATGGCATCTTTTCGTTCGGCGCGACCGCCCGGGAATCCTACGAGCGCATGATCCAGCTGGTCGACCGCGCCGAGCGCTATCTCGCACGGCACAATGCGTGGAACCTCACGCCTGCCGCGAGCAGCGCAGGCGAGCCCCCGCGGCGCACTGAAATTGCCGTATTGCGACAGCGGATTTCACACTGCGCCGGCAATCCGATGGTAATGACCACGCATATGGACGCACGCATCGCGTCGTTCGTGCAGCGCGCCGACGTCGCGACCGTGTCGCAGCAGGGACCGGTGACGCCCGACCACGTGATCCGTACCAAGCGCCTGCCAATGCTGGGACGCGATGTCGAGGCCTACGCACAGTCATACCGTGCCTATTTCGGGCAGCACGCGCCGCGCGCGAAGGAAACCAAGAGCATGCTCGACGCGGCGCCTCGCGTGGTGCTCGACGCGAACCTCGGGATGTGCACAGTCGGGCGCTCGGCGCACGACGCGGTAATCGTCGCGGATGTCTACCGCCAGACCATGGACGTGATCGAGCGTGCGACACGGCTCGGTGGCTACCATGCGCTGCCGGCACGCGACCTGTTCAATGTCGAATACTGGGACCTCGAACAGGCCAAGCTGCTAAAGGCCGGCAAGCCGCCGCCATACGCAGGTGAAGTCGCGCTCGTCACGGGCGCGGCATCCGGCATCGGCCGGGCGTGCGTCGAATCACTTATGGCACGCGGCGCTGCGGTGATCGGGCTGGATATCGACGCCCGCATCGATACATTGTACCGGCGCCCGGATTTTCTCGGCCTGCGCTGCGACGTAACGGCGCCGTCCGAGATCAGCGCTGCGCTCGACAGCGCAACGCGCGCCTATGGCGGGCTAGACATGCTGATATTAAGCGCGGGTGTTTTTCCCGGCGGCACGGCTATTGCTGCGCTCGACAGCGAGGTGTGGCGTAAAGTGATGAACGTAAATCTCGACGCCAACCTGTTGCTGCTGCGCGAATGCCACCCGCTGCTCAAGCTCGCGCCGGGCGGCGGACGGGTCGTCGTGATCGGCTCGAAGAATGTGCCGGCGCCGGGGCCTGGCGCTGCGGCTTACTCCGCTTCGAAAGCGGCATTGACCCAGCTCGCGCGCGTTGCCGCGCTCGAATGGGGCGCCGACAACATCCGCATCAACACCCTGCACCCGCACGCGGTATTCGATACCGGTATCTGGAGTGACGAAGTACTGGCTGGCCGCGCGGCACATTACGGGCTGAGCGTCGAGGAATACAAGAAAAACAACGTGCTCAAGACCGAGCTCACCAGCCGCGACGTCGCAGAACTTGCAGCGGAAATGTGCGGCTCGTTGTTCGCCAAGACCACCGGCGCGCAGTTGCCAATCGACGGTGGAAATGAGCGGGTGATCTGATGCCTGCGGATCTGAAAAGCAAAGTTGAGACACTGCGCTGGCGCGACGGCCGGCTGGAAATGATCGACCAGCGTGTGCTGCCGTCCGAGTTGCGCTACCTGCCGTTCGATTCCGCTGCGGGAGTCGCTGAAGCCATCCGCAGTATGGTGGTGCGCGGCGCGCCGGCAATCGGGTGCGCCGCGGCCTACGGTGTTGCGCTCGAAGCACTGCGTTTACAGCATGCCACGGCCTCTGAATTCAGCGCTGGACTCGAAGCCGGATTTGCGGCGCTGGCGACGAGCCGCCCCACCGCAGTCAACCTGTTTTGGGCGCTCACGCGCATGCGCGGTATCTGGCAGGCCTGTAACGGCACCACGCCGATGCAAACTGCGTCCGCGCTGCTCGCCGAAGCGCATGCGATCTGCGCCACCGACATCGAAACGAACCGCAGTATGGGAAAACATGGTGCTGCGCTGATCAAGGACGGCGCGCACGTGCTAACGCACTGCAATGCCGGCGCGCTCGCCACCGCCGGCTACGGCACGGCACTCGGTGTGATTCGCTCGGCAATCGCGGCCGGCAAGAAAATAAGTGTGTTTGCGGACGAAACACGGCCTTTCCTCCAGGGCGCACGGCTCACCGCCTGGGAACTTGCGCAGGACGATATTCCAGTGACGTTGATTGCGGATAATGCGGCAGGATTCCTGATGAGCCGGGGTGAGATCGATTGCGTGGTAGTGGGTGCCGATCGCATCGCGGCCAACGGCGACGTCGCCAACAAGATCGGCACTTATTCGGTGGCTGTGCTGGCGCATCGGCACCGCATTCCGTTCTATGTCGCAGCGCCGCTGTCGACCATCGATGCCAGTATCTCCAGCGGCGCCGACATTCCGATCGAAGAGCGCAGCGGGGACGAAGTCAGGGGTTACGGCGCGTTACGCTGGGCGCCGGCGCAAGTCGCAGTGCGCAATCCGGTTTTCGACGTGACGCCGGCTGAATTGATTACCGGCCTGATTACGGAAAAAGGGGTAATACCGGCACCCGATGCCGCCAAAATCAAAACCCTGCTGGAAGAAAACTAGATCGTCAGGCCGCCGCTGACCTCGATCACTGCGCCGTTGATGTAGCTTGCTTCGTCTGAAGCGAGCCACGCAAAGGTGTTGGCAACTTCCTCGGGCCTGCCGAAGCGGCCGAGCGGTATTTTCTCTTCGAGCGAGCGCAACACGCGTTCCGGTATCGTGCCGAGGATGCCGGTTGTTATGAAGCCGGGACACACGGCATTGGCACGAATGCCTTTGCGGCCCAGTTCGCGCGCCCAGGTCTTGACCATCCCGATCACGCCGGATTTGCTGGCGGCATAATTAGTTTGACCAAAATTGCCGTGCAGGCCGACGATAGACGAGGAGTTGAGAATGACGCCCGATTGTTGGGCAAGCATGGTATTGACGACTGCCTTGGTGCAATTGAACACGCCCTTCAGATTGATTTCAATCACGCTGTCGAATTGATCCACGCTCATGTTCTTGATCTGGGCGTCCGCCACAATGCCGGCGTTGTTGACAAGGCAGTCGACGCGGCCCCATTTAGCCACCGTCGCCGCGACCATGGCTTCGAGCGACCTGATGTCACGCACGTCGGCGACGTATCCCATCGCATCACCGCGGGTTTCGTTGCACATCTCGACGGTTTCCCTGATCCGCTCCAGGCTAAGATCGCAAACCACTACCTTGGCGCCCTCGGTCGCAAATTTAACGGCAGTCGCCTGCCCGATGCCGCGTCCAGCGCCGGTAATAATCGCCACTTTGTCCCGGAGTTTCATTGACTGCCTTTCCAAAATATTTGAGAGCTTCGCGCTGCCGTTGCGGTGCACAATCCAAGCAATTCTAGTGCACCGCACAATTACTTCGCAATAGACTCGTTATGGGGTCCAGAAATCAGGTGATCGGATCAGAGACTGGGTAAATTCGAGAGACTGGAACCGGATTACAATCTATGTAATATAAATAATATTGTTATTAATCATGATACTATGGATATAGTATTATGTATATTCTAGATATCAGACTGATCCAGGCGACGCTGGCTGAAGAACGTTCTGAGCCTCGCGCTGCACTCGTCGGCAAGCATGCCCGACACGACCGTAGCATGGTGATTGAGTTTGGCGTTCGCGAATAGGTCAACCACGCTGCCGCAGGCGCCGGTTTTGGGATCAGCGGCGCCATAAACTACGCGCCCCACCCTGGCATGCATGATAGCGCCGGCACACATGGCGCAGGGTTCCAGGGTCACGTACAGTTCGCATTCGGCTAACCGATAATTGCCAATCTTTGCTGCGGCATCCCGCATCGCAACAATCTCGGCATGAGCGGTAGGGTCGTGCGCTGCAATCGGCTGATTGCAGCCGCGGCCGATGATGACACCGTCCTTAACCACCACTGCGCCAACCGGCACTTCACCGAGCGCCTCAGCCTGTTGCGCCAGCGCCAACGCCTCGCGCATGAAATGATCATCGGACATGAGGCAGGATATATCAGATCCATGTAACGGGCTATTTTCGCATCCCCGCGCAATCCGGACATGGGTTTTTCGACATAACCGTTCAAGCCAAAACGCGTTGAAGCAGTGCATTAGTGGCGGTAAAAAAAGTTAGGGCGTTCGGGTGGAACAACACCCAAACGCCCCAAAACGGTCGAGGGAGGAGAGAACCCGACCGGCACGGCTAAACGTGATCAAGCGTAATCTTGTTCCTGTTTCCGGCGGCGCGCGACGAACCCCATGAGGCCGAGGCCGGCGAGCATCATGGCGTAGGTCTGGGGTTCTGGAACCGGGGCGAATACCGCGAGGTCCTGGGATGACTGGGTTGCCCACACATTGGCCGTCATGGTAATCGGTCCCGAGAGGTTGCTCAGCCAGGTGTTGGCGGTTGATACCGCAGTTGCATTTCCGCTCGTCGCCTGGAAATTGCCGGCACCTAGGCTGTAGCTGCCACCTGAAGCTTCGTTGACGATTTCCCATACCGCGAGCTGAAACGCCCCGGAGTTCGTGGTATTGGTTACGCTCGAGAGGTAGTTCGACGCCAGGTGCGAAAGAGCAGTGGCCTTGCCTGGGTCCGACGAGTAGAAACTCGCGGCGCTCTGGAGGGTGTAGCTCGTTGACCACGCCAGCGTGTGGAAGATGTCTACGCACCACGCCTGAAACGAGACGTCGGGACTCGGCGTCGTGTTGATCATGTTAAACCCGCCGGCACTCGTCGACAGCGAGGTGGGGGACGTGATGCTGGCAGAGATGAATCCGTTCGATGGACCGTTATATACAAGTGTATCAGCCGCGGCGGATTGAGCGGCGAACAAACCGGCGAGCGCAACTGCGATTGCCGTTGACTTGATCTTCGCGTTCATCGTGATCTCCTTGGTAAAGGCGGCTCTTCTTACCTTTCCGCATGGAGATATTTATACGCACACGGCGTCACGATTGATGTGAACGAGTTCACGACGAAGCAGAAAACTTTCGGCGTTATGTGAGGTAATGCACGCCCGACATCAAAATGTTTTCAGTGGCGTGACTTTGTGCACATCCGCGGAAAATGTCATCGCAACTAAAACCCGCGCCCAACAAAAACCCCGCCGCAGCGGGGTCGGTGGGATTGCCTGTGAGCGTGATCAGGCCGCAGCCCTTCTGTGCTGCCGGCGGCAGCGCGCCCTCCATCCCATCAGGCCAAGACCCGCGAGCATCAGCGCGTAGCTCCCCGGCTCAGGCACCGGCGAGACATTCAATTGAAACTCCCCGTTCCAGGCGTTCGCCACCACCGTGCCGGTGATATGACCGAACCGGCTGGACTCAATGGTGGCCAGCGGCGCGAGAATGCTCGCATGCGGGGCGGTGTGATCGAAGGTCACCTGGGTCGCCTCGTAGAAGTTCAACAGCACCCGTCCGCCATACGGATCAAACGGGTTGCTGCTATCCAGATTGTGCAGTCCGGTGTTCGCCCCGCTCACGTTCAGCACGATCGAGGCAAACGACGGAATATTGCTCAGCGCGATCTCGTTGCGCCCCCCCAGCAGGCTTCCATCAACGCTGAACACCTGCAGCGCGCTGGTGCCATCCCCAGTGAGCTTCAGGCCCTGGGCATTGCCGCTCCCGGCCGGGTTGACAAGGTCCGGGGTCACATACGCGGTGTTGCCGTTCGCCGCCAGACCCGCGTAGTTGCCGGAGATGCTGGCAGCCGAGCTCTGCAGTGCGCCAAAATCCACCGGGCTCGAGGCGGGAGTCGTGACTGTCCCCCCGGTATAATTGACAGCCGCGCCGCTCAACGTGCCGCCATAGTAGGTTTGGCCGTTGCTCCAGACCGTGCCGTTGGTGAAAGTCAGATTGCCACCGACCACCAGCCCATAACCGTTGTAGGCCGCGTTGCTCTGGTTGATGCTGTAATTGAAGAGCGTGGCGTTGCCCCCGACTGCGAGCGTGCCCTCGACATCACTGGATTGCGAGGTATAGTTCTGAAAAATAACCGCGTTGAAGCTCCTGAGCGCATCAAACGGCTCCGCCGCCTGCACCGCCGGCGAGAGCAGCGCCACCCCCATCAATGCAGCACCCAGCAGCCTGAGTTTGCGCTCGCGCATGGTATTGCCTCTGAACGGTAGGAGATTCATCTGACAACCTTTTTACCCTATTCGCCTGACTATCGCTGTGACCGATTGCCCACTCCACACAAATAGTTGCCGGCTTGTGTGACCTAACGCACAAAACGACAAGAACAACGGGAAAGGTCAAGCATGCAACGAAATCAACCGCCCCGAGAAAAACCGCGCACCTGAGGCTCCCCAATGTGAAACTGGTGCCACTGTGGCCGAGTGAACGGGATGCCGCGCGGATCGAGTCGTGTGAATATAGAACCGGAACGATGCTGCAATGGCGATCATCGAGATGGCTCGGATGACGCTACGAAGCAGTAAGACCAGTCAAGTGTTGTCGGCCTTACCGACAGCCGACACGGAATTCACGCGGCTGTCTATGGATTTTCGATCAGTGGCGAATGCTACAAAGTGATGTCTTATCACTCCCACTCAATTGTCGCTGGTGGTTTACTGGAAATATCATAGACGACGCGGTTGATGCCGCGCACTTCATTGATGATGCGGTTCGCGACTTTCGACAACAGGGCATGCGGCAACTCCGCCCAGTGCGCAGTCATGAAATCCTGCGTTTGCACCGCGCGCAGGGCGATCACGTGCTCGTAAGTGCGGCCATCGCCCATCACGCCCACGGAACGCACCGGCAGGAACACGGCGAATGCCTGTGCGGTTTTTTGGTACCAACCGGCCGCTCGCAGCTCGTCGATAAAAATCGCGTCCGCGCGCCGCAGCAGCTCGGCGTATTCGGCCTTGACCTCACCGAGTATGCGCACCCCCAGCCCCGGCCCGGGAAACGGGTGACGAAACACCATGTCGTGCGGCAGCCCGAGTTCCAGCCCGAGCGCCCGCACCTCGTCCTTGAACAATTCGCGCAGTGGTTCGAGCAATTTGAGGTGCAACGTCTCGGGCAATCCGCCGACGTTATGGTGCGACTTGATGGTGTGTGCCTTTTTCGTCTTCGCGCCGGCCGATTCGATCACATCGGGATAGATCGTACCCTGCGCAAGCCACTTCACCTGCGGCAGCTTGGCCGCTTCGCGCTGGAATACTTCGACGAACACACGACCGATGGTCTTGCGCTTTTGCTCCGGATCAGAGACGCCGGCAAGCTCGCCGAGAAAATGCTGGCGCGCATCGACGCGTATCACCTTGGCGCCGAGGTTCTGGGCGAACGTCTGCATCACCTGCCCGGCTTCGTCGAGCCGCAGCAGGCCGTTGTCGACGAACACACAGGTGAGTTGGTTGCCAATCGCCCGATGTATCAGTGCCGCCGCAACCGCAGAGTCGACCCCGCCCGATAACCCGAGCAGCACCTCTTCCTTGCCCACAACCGAGCGCAGGTGCCCGATTGCCTCTTCGGCATAATCCGGCATGCTCCAGTCGCCATCGAGGCCGCAAATATTGAGCACGAAACGCTCGATGATCGACTTGCCCTGCAACGTGTGGGTGACCTCGGGATGGAATTGCACTCCGTAGAAACGGCGCGTTTCGTCGGCCATCGCGGCGATCGGCGTCGTCGCGTTGCCGGCAATCACCTTGAATCCCGGCGGCAACCCGGTCACCTTGTCGCCATGGCTCATCCATACGTCGAGCAGTCCGTGCCCTTCGGCGTTGACGCGGTCCTGGATGTCCCTGAGCAGCGCCGAATGGCCCCGCGCGCGTACTTCGGCATATCCGAATTCACGCACCTTACCGCTTTCGACCTTGCCGCCGAGCTGCTCGGCCATGGTCTGCATGCCGTAGCAGATGCCAAGCACCGGCACGCCGAGTTCGAATACTGCACCTGGCGCGCGCGGCGTGCCGCCTTCCCACACCGATGCCGGTCCGCCTGACAGAATCACACCCTGCGGCGCGAAGCGGCGGACGAAATCATCGTCAACGTCGTACGGATGCAGCTCGCAATAAACGTTGCTTTCGCGCACGCGGCGTGCGATCAGCTGGGTATACTGCGCGCCGAAATCGAGGATCAGGATCTTCTGGTGCTGCATCGCGAACTTCACTCGATCCTGTAGTTCGGTGCTTCCTTGGTGATTTGCACGTCATGCACGTGCGATTCACGTATGCCGGCGTGGGTAATCTCGACGAAATCAGCCTTGCTGCGCATCTCGTCTATCGACGAGGTGCCGACATAACCCATGCTCGAGCGCAGCCCGCCCATCAGCTGCTGGATCAGCGGCACCACCCCGCCTTTGTATGGGACGCGCCCCTCGACGCCTTCCGGAACCAGTTTCTCGGTCGCCGATTCGGCATCCTGGAAATAGCGATCGGCCGCGCCGAGCTGCATGGCGCCAAGTGAGCCCATGCCGCGGTAAGACTTGTACGAGCGACCCTGGTACAGCTCGGTCTCGCCCGGTGCTTCCTCGGTGCCGGCGAACAAACCGCCGATCATCACTGAATAAGCACCGGCCGCCAGCGCCTTCGCAATATCGCCCGAGAAACGGATACCGCCGTCGGCGATCAAAGGCACATCAGTCTTGGCAAGCGCCTTCGCGACATTCTGGACAGCAGTAATCTGCGGCACGCCAACGCCGGCGACGATTCGCGTAGTGCAGATCGATCCCGGCCCGATTCCGACCTTGACCGCATCCGCGCCATGATCAACGAGCGCCCTGGCGCCATCGCCAGTCGCGATGTTGCCGCCGATAACCTGGGCCTTCGGGTAATTCTTTTTCATCCACTTGACTCGATCCAGCACGCCCTGCGCATGACCGTGCGCGGTATCAACGACAATGACATCCACGCCTGCTTCGATCAGCACCTCGGCACGCTCCTCCGTGCCTTCTCCGACGCCAATCGCCGCGCCGACCCGCAGGCGCCCGAGCCTGTCCTTGGACGCGAGCGGATGTTCGGTTGACTTCAGGATGTCCTTGGCCGTGATCAGGCCGCGCAAATCGAAATTCTTGCTGACCACCAGCACACGTTCGAGCCGGTGCTTGTGCATCAACTCCATAGCCTCTTCGCGGCTCCC
>Ga0209726_10007228_pt1 | contig 12502 bp, 11 predicted proteins | sample Subgrocontami54m_FD_187453 | JGI IMG/M metagenome (GOLD analysis project Ga0209726, IMG submission 187453) | Subsurface groundwater microbial communities from S. Glens Falls, New York, USA - GMW46 contaminated, 5.4 m (SPAdes) (version 3) | ecosystem: Environmental > Aquatic > Deep subsurface >... | reverse complement strand
TCGCCTTCAAGGCGTTCCACTGTCCTCATGAAAGCGTCGATCACTACGAACTATTTGGCGATCGTTCGGTCCTCAGCATACAACCAAGCGTGCGCACTGCTGTTTGCCATCGTCATTATTTGCTATTTAGTCGGCAAAATCTGGCATCTGACATTTTTGAGCCCGGTGCTATCGACACTATCAGTAATGGCGATCCTGATTTCACTTCCGAATTCAGGCTGGGCTACTCGCGTTCTCACCGCGTTGTTTCTAGGGGGCGGTACATCTTTGTTGTATAGGCAGGGCGTAACTTTGCCACAGTATTTGAGTGCCTACGGTGAAATGGTTTATCTGCTCGCGCTGGTTGCCATGGTTCCGTTTCTGTCCATACCTATCAAGCTCGGTAACTATGGTGGGGCCATTCAGATGGTTCTGCGCGGAAGAGTTACTGGCGCATTTGGCCTCAATTGCCTGGCTACGACAATTGCATTTGTATGTGGTTCCTTTATGAGTTTCGCCGCAGTCCCTATCATGATTGCCAGCTTGGGGCCGGTAGTTGGATCCTATCCCTTGAAGAATCCACTACGCTTCATGGCCGTATCCGCCACATATGGTTGTCTGCTGCCCATTTTATGGGCGCCGGTTTCAGCAGTTCTTGGACTGGTCCTCCATACGCTCCATTTGGATTGGCTTTCCTTGTTTCCATTTTTGTTCGGTTTAAGCATTGCCGCTTTGTGTTCAAACTGGGCCATCTTCTATCTCATGGAGCTTTTGGGTAGTAAACAATCGACTCCGATCGAAACGAAGCTAGCCCAACCCAGCGCTGACATCCCAATTTCTCGTTTGCTTCAAATGCTATTGGGCATTGTTCTCCTGATGATCTCCATTGTCCTGATGGAAAGATGGCTTCGTCTTGGCATTGCGACGATCGTCGCATTGGTTTGCGTTCCTTTCGCGCTAGCGTGGAGTGCCGCGCTTGGGAAAACTAGACAATTCCTAAAGAGCAGTGCCAGGCACCTAACGCCCACTCTCTCACGCATGTCCGATCAATTTGCAATTTTTCTGAGTGCGGGCTTCTTTGTAAAGGCCATGTATCTGTCTGGCGTTGATCACTCGGTGAATGTGCTGTTTCTCAATCTTCATGACGTCGTTGGTACCCAATGGCTATTGATTCTGATGCCGTTCATGGCGCTAATAGCTTCCTTCCTCGGTGTGCACCCGCTAGTAGCAATTGCGCTGCTCGGTGAGTCCCTGAAACCGGAGGTTCTGGGAATTAACCCGACCCAACTTGCGATCACCCTAATAGGTAGCTCGGCGCTGACTTACATGCTGGGACCATTTAGCGGGACGTTGGCGCTGGTGCAATCCGTCAGCCGTGTTTCGACGCTCCGCCTCTCCTTATGGAACGCACCTTATGCCGCTGGCTACTTTGTTCTTTTGGTTGTGGTCGTCCTGTATTTCACATAGCTAATTGGCTTGGGAGTAGGGGATATTTTGCGAAAACGTGTGGCCGATCAGGAGGAAAAGACATCACTTGTCTTTTCCTCCTGAATCGAAAAAAGGAAAAGGAGTACCTGAATGCCGCAAAGCGATGAAACTGTAACTCAACTGACATCAGCGGTCAGGCGTTTCGTGCGTGAAGAACTAGTTCCTGCGGAGCCCAAGGTTGAGGAAGATGACGAAATCCCACTGAGCATCATTATGCAGCTGAAAGAACTCGGCCTGTTCGGCATGACTATTCCAGAGGAATACGGCGGACTCGGCCTGTCGATGTACGAGGAGGCGCGGGTCGTTTTCGAGGTCGGTTACGCGTCGCCGGTGTTTCGATCCTATTTTGGTACGAGCAATGGGGTTGGAACCCTTGGGATATTGATCGATGGCACCGAGGAACAGCGCCAGCGCTACTTGCCCAAACTCGCGACCGGAGAACTGATCGCATCGTTCTGCCTTACCGAACCGGATGCAGGCTCGGATGCGGCGGCACTCAGCACCCGTGCGATACGCGACGGCGCTCACTACGTGATCAACGGAACCAAACGCTTCATTTCCAATTCCCCGAACGCAGGCCTGTTCACCGTGTATGCACGCACGGCGCCCAAGGAAGCCGGATCCGACGGGATCTCGGGATTTCTGGTCGAGCGCAGCACGCCCGGTGTTACCGTAGCGCCGCCCTACAAGAAGATGGGATTCCGTGGCTCGCACACCGCGGACGTGATCTTTGACAATTGTCGGGTTCCCGCTTCGGCTTTGCTCGGAGCCAAGGAAGGCGTCGGCTTTAAGACGGCGATGAAGTCGCTCGACCACGCGAGGATACACATGGCTGCAGTGGCGGTAGGCCTCTCCGCGCGACTGATTGACGAAGGCGTGCGCTACGCGTCTGAGCGTCGCCAGTTCGGTAAGCCAATTGCTCAGTTTCAGTTGATCCAGGCCATGCTCGCCGACTCCGAGGCAGAAGCTTTTGCTGCCCGAGCGATGGTCGAGAAAGCCGCGCGCGACAAGGATGCCGGTTTCAGGATCACCAAAGAATCGGCCTGCAGCAAGTATTTTGCAACCGAAGCGTTGTGGCGCATCGCCGACCGTGTGATGCAGATCCATGGCGGCTACGGCTACATCAAGGAGTATCCAATCGAGCGTCTATTCCGCGATGCTCGCCTGCTACGCATCTATGAAGGGACTAGTCAGATTCAGCAGTTGATCATTGCCAAGGAGATGCTCAGGGAAAGGGCGATAACCTGAACTTGTCGTCGTAGGCTCGAGTGAAACAGAGCCGCACTCCGTCTCCAACACAAAGGCACCGTATTGTCAGTAACCTGCATCTCGCCCAATGCTGCGCTGCTACTTTAATCCACCACATTGATGGTTCTGGCTTCACCGACTTAGGAGAGCAGCATGCAATACGAAAAGCTGGCAATGTATATCGACGGCAAATTCATCGTTGCAGATGAACGGCCGAAGCAACAGGATGTTTTTAATCCGGCGACCGGTAAGGTAATCGGGACGCTGCCGCATGCCACCCGTGAAGACTTGGACCATGCGCTGCAGGCCGCGCAAAAGGCATTTTCGAGTTGGCGTCACACGTCACCGCTCGAACGCTCGAAAATTCTGCGCCGGGTTGCAGAGCTTACGCGCGAGCGGGCCGACGACATCGCTCGCAATATAACGCTCGATGTTGGCAAGCCCTTGGCTGAGGCGCGCCTTGAAGTCAGTACCTGCGCAGAACATGCGGAATGGCATGCAGAAGAATGCCGGCGCATCTATGGCCGGGTCATTCCGCCCCGCTCTCCCAACGTGCGCCAGATAACCGTTCGGGAGCCAGTTGGCGTATGCGCTGCTTTTACGCCGTGGAATTTCCCGTTCAACCAGGCGATACGCAAAATGGTTGCGGCGCTCGGTGCTGGCTGCACTCTGATCCTGAAGGGTCCGGAGGACGCTCCAAGCGCGGTGGTGGCATTGGCACGAATATTCCACGATGCCGGACTGCCACCGGGCTGCCTGAATATCGTATGGGGCGTACCGTCGGAAGTATCCGAGCATCTGATCACCTCCCCGATCGTCCGGAAGGTCTCGTTTACCGGGTCGGTTCCTGTCGGAAAGCAACTTGCTGCGTTGGCGGGTGCCCACATGAAGCGGATGACTATGGAACTGGGTGGTCATTCGCCGGTACTGGTATTCGACGATGCTGATGTAGACCAGAGCTCGAAATTGCTCGCGGCGATGAAGATGCGCAATGCAGGGCAGCTATGTATCGCGCCCAGCCGCTTTTATGTCCATGAAAAAGTATATGACCGCTTCCTGGAAAGCTTTACTGCCGCCCTCGCACAGGTAAAGGTAGGCGATGGCCTGCTTCCCGACACACGCATGGGACCATTGGCGCATGAGCGACGCGTCGCGTCGATGCAGAGCTTTGTTGAAGATGCCCTCGATCGTGGCGCCAGGCTGGTGACAGGCGGCGAACCCTTGCCGGGCAACGGATACTTTTTCCCGCCAACCGTTCTGGCGGAGGTGCCTGACGACGCCCGCATCATGTGTGATGAGCCTTTCGGACCAGTCGCACCCTTCACCCGCTTCTCGGATACCGAAGAGGTGCTGCGGCGTGCCAACAGCCTGCCTTTTGGCCTCGCGTCCTATGTGTTTACAGGATCCCTCAAGACCGCACACCATGTGTCGTCTTGTCTCGAAGCGGGAATGGTCAACATCAATCATTTTGGCATCGCGCTGGCTGAGACTCCCCTGGGCGGGATCAAGGACAGCGGTATTGGGAGTGAAGGTGGCTCCGAAACCTTCGATGGCTATCTGGTGACCAAATTTATTACCGAGGCGAGTTAGCCGACCACGCAACATATAGATCTCACAACAGGACCAAACCAATGAACACAAGCATAGTGCATGACATGCGCAGGCAGGAGCAGCACAACTGGCCCGACGACCCTACCCGTGTCCCTTATTGGGTCTACCAGGATGAAGAAAATCGCAGGCGTGAGCAAGAAAGGATATTCGAGGGGCCCGCCTGGAATTACTTATGCCTCGAAGTGGAAATTCCAAATATAGGCGACTACCGAACCAGCTTTATCGGTGAAATGCCCGTGGTCGTGGTGCGAGGCACTGATAACGAAGTCTACGCTTTCGAGAATCGATGCTCGCATCGCGGCGCGCTGATTGCCCTCGAAGATGGTGGCAACGCACAGGGCTTCACCTGCGTCTATCACGCGTGGCGCTACGATCTCGAAGGCAATCTGAAGGGAGTGGCGTTTCAAAATGGTGTCAACGGCAAAGGTGGCATGCCTCCTGGCTTCTGCGTGAATGATCATGGCCCGCGCAAGATGCGTGTCGCAACGATTCACGGGCTTGTATTCGCAAGCCTACATGACGATGTTCCACCTATCGAAGAATATCTGGGTGAGGAAATCCTCTCACGCATTCGACGCGTTCTGCACAAACCGGTTCGGGTGCTGGGTCGCTTCAAGCAGATGTTACCCAACAACTGGAAGCTCTATATCGAAAACGTTAAGGACACCTATCACGCCAGCCTGCTGCACGTGTTCTTCACCACGTTCAGAATAAATCGCTTGTCTCAACAGGGGGGTGTGATCGTCAGCGAAACCGGAGCACATCACGTCAGTTACTCGGTTATTGATCCGACCGAAACTAGACAGAGCGAGGCCTATGTTCTCGAGAAACTTCGATCAGACAAGGACGGCTATAGCCTTGCCGACCCATCGTTGTTGGAAGGATGCGACGAATTCGGCGACGGCGTAACGTTGCAAATTCTGTCGGTGTTTCCGGGGTTCGTGTTGCAGCAGATTCAGAATAGTATTGCGGTACGTCAGGTACTTCCCAAGAGCATGGAGACAACCGAGCTGAACTGGACCTACCTCGGCTTCGCGGACGACACGCCCGAAATGGAAAAGATGCGCCTTAAACAAGCCAACCTGATCGGGCCAGCAGGATTCGTTTCAATGGAAGATGGTGCCGTCGGAGGCTTCGTCCAGCGTGGCGTAGCATGTGCGGGCAATGAGCAAGGAATCATCGAAATGGGTGGCAAGGAGGCAGCCAGTGTCGACTATCGAGCCTCCGAAACCGCGGTACGCGGTTTTTGGAAAGCCTACCGCAACTTCATGGACGCCTGAGATGCCTACCTCCATTACCCTTGAACAGATCAATACCTTCAATGTCGCCTATGCCTTTTCCATCGACGACGACCAGTTGGAATCATGGCCGTTCTTCTTTGTCGAAGATTGCTTTTACAAGGTCACCACCGTAGAGAATCAGCTCCAAGGACTACCAGCCGGCCTCATTTACGCTGATTCGCGCTGGATGCTGCAAGATAGAGTAACTGCGCTACGTGATGCGAATATCTTCGAGCGTCACCGCTACCGCCATATTGTTGGCACGGCGCTAATTGCTGCACGCAACGGGCAAGGCATTGATTGCGAAACGCCGTTCCAAATTACACGCATCATGCGCGGCGGAAAGCCTGAATTGTTCACCACCGGCAAGTATGTGGATCACTTCGTAGTGCAGGAGAAAGACGTTCTTAAATTGGCCAAGCGCATCGTCGTTTGCGACAGCGTCAGTTTCGACACCCTGCTCGCGCTCCCGTTGTAAGACCGCGCACATGTTCGTTCGCGACAAAATTGCTGTGTCCATTGGCGATCCCAATGGCGTTGGCCCAGAAATCGCCGTGCGTGCTGCAGCACATTTCGTCGGTAGCGCGCTGCAACCCGTGCTGATCGGCGACACGATGGTTATCGCCCATTATGCAAAGCGCGAGGCATCCCACCTACCGCTACGACTGTTCGTCGAGGATACACCGCACGATGGAATCGCCTATGTCGCGGTCGATACCCTGGATCCGAATCAGTTCCAGCCAGGTGTGGTGAGCGCTTCAGCAGGGCGAGCAACTGTCGAGTACGTCCGTATAGCGGTTGACTTGGTACAGCGCGGTCTGGTGCGGGCCATTGTTGCGTGTCCGCATTCCGAAACAGCGATTAACTCCGCGGGTATCGCTTTTTCCGGCTATCCGTCACTGATTGCGCGACTGACCGAAACCCGGGAGGACCGGGTGTTTCTTATGCTGGTGGCGTCCGGATTACGCATCGCGCATGTCACTCTGCATGAAAGCGTACGGCAAGCACTGGCACGGATTGATTCGGACCTGATTGTGGCCGCCGGGTTGGCTGCGGTACGCGCGACCGAAGGACTCGGTATACGCAACATTCGACTCGGAGTATGCGGCATCAATCCCCATGCCGGCGAGGCTGGCCTATTTGGCAACGAGGATGACCAAATAACGTTGCCCGCCGTGACTCGCATGCGTGAACTGGGAATTGATGTCACTGGACCGGTCGGCGCGGATCTGTTGTTCGGGCAGCGCCGCCACGACGTATATCTCGTGATGTTCCATGATCAGGGGCATATCCCGATCAAGTTACTGAGCCCATTGCGCGCCAGCGCACTTACGATCGGAGCCCCAATTCAATTTTCCAGCGTGGGTCATGGCAGCGCCTTTGACATTGCAGGTAAGGGAATTGCCGATCCAGCTTCGGTAATCGAGACGCTACAGCTCCTTCATCGAGCAGCGAAAGAGAAATGAATATGCCGTACAGCGTTCATGTTGCCGACTCGGATATTCGCTTCGAATGCGCCGACGGCGAAACCATATTGCAGGCCGCGACTCGTGCCGGTTATGAGCTGCCTTATTCCTGTCGTAGCGGCGTATGCAGCAGCTGCAAGGGAAAGCTCTTGTCTGGCGATGTTGCACTGGCTGCTTCCGCCGATTCGCTCTCGCGCGAAGAACAAGCCCTGGGCTATACGTTGTTTTGCCAGGCCAAACCAGCCTCAGATGTGTTGATTGCTCCGCTATCCATCGCGCGCATTGACCCTAACGCGCGCAAGACCTTGGATGCCAAGCTGTTTCGACTGGTTCGAGTGAGCCAGGATGTGAGCCTTCTTGAACTTCGTTTCGCGGCCGGCACCCGAGTGCGCTTCAAGGCAGGCCAGTATCTGCAAGTGGTAATGCAGGATGGTACCCGTCGCAGCTATTCAATGGCCAACCCTCCCCATAAGAGCGACGGCGTTCAACTGCATGTACGTCACGTGCCGGGCGGCTGCTTTACAAGGTGGTTGGAGACGCAGACATCGACAGGAGCGTTGCTCAAACTCGAAGTGCCGTTTGGCAATTTCTTCCTGCGTGATCGTCCGGCAACACCAATTGTGTTCGTTGCAAGCGGCACCGGCTTTGCGCCGATCAAATCTATTCTTGAAGACCTTTTCCGGCACGGCAGACCGGACATGGCGATCTCCCTGTACTGGGGCGGACGCACACGGCGCGACTTGTACATGGCGGACCTGCCGACGCAGTGGGCGGCGAAATATGACAACTTCCATTTCGTGCCCGTACTGTCTGAGGAAGACAACGGATGCGACCGCACTGGCTTGGTTCATCGCGCGGTGATAGAAGATTTTGGATCGCTCGCCAGTCACCAAGTCTATGCCTGTGGCGTTCCGGCCATGATCCATGCGGCACGGACAGACTTTGTAGCGCATTGTGGCTTGCCTGATCAGGCATTTTTCTGTGACGCCTTTGTCATTGCGGGCGACACAGGACAACCCTCGATACCGCAAGAACCACTTCGACAAGAACTGCCCCTATGACAGTGAGAGAGAGCCGCAACTCAATATGGTGTAAGAACGTATTGTGTTCGTTGGGAGCGGCGGCCAACTGGAAGCGGACCAAAAAAGGTTGAAAGAGTACCTTGGCATCTAGCTCAATCTTAGTGCTCCAAATATTCACACTGAGGCCAGTAGTCTATTGATACAGTCATGAGCGACCCCATGGACAAGTGCCGAAAACTCATTCAACTTTGCATCGAGCTATTGCGGGAGTTGCGCGACTTGACACCGGGCCGCGGGGCCGAAGAGTGGCTTAACCGGACTTATGGACCTACATCCGATACATATAGGGAGCTAGCCACGATGATCCGCAATGGCGTCGAAGAAGGATGGGCCGCCAACGGAGAAGTTCATGGTCGGCGGTACCGACGAAGTCAGTTGTGCCCCCCTTCGGACGAAACATTGCATTTCAGCATAACTGCCGTATACATCGACAGCATGGCCTGCAGTGAAGCAGCGCAGGAGAGCTTCCGTGGGGATTATCACGGCCATCCTTATGGCGAGTTCAACTTGATTGTCCCTCTCCACGAAGGGGCACAACTGGCCGGTCCGAATGGATGGTGCCATGCTGGTTGGACCGCACCGCCCCCGGGTAGCCATCACTATCCTGAGGTAAGGGGTGGTGCCGTCATTGCATTATTCTTCCTGCCGGCCGGTCGCATTTCCTACGTTGCACCGCCAATCCAAGCCATGAACGAACCTATCTGATCGGATGGCATCGACGTGCGTAAACAATTATTGTTTCCTTGGTCGCAAACGGAATGAATTTCTATCCGGGCCGGCAATGCTGCGCCAGAAAGTCCAGAATGCCTGCATTGAATACGTCATTGCGGTCACCGGCGACCATGTGACCGGCGTTTGCCACATCGAACACGTCGACTTGTGGCAGATGCGCGCGCAGCTCCGCCACACCCGCTTCGCTAACGATCTCACTTTCCATACCTCGCACAAGCAGGGTCGGAACATGGATACCCTTGCACAAATCAAGTAGGCGCTCCGCCATCAACGGTGGCTCAACGAGGTTTGGCCCTGTCAGAAGGCGCGGATCCCAATGCCAATAAAGGCGTCCATCGTCGTGGCGGCGCAAGTTCTTCATCAGACCACTGAAGTCGCGTGGACGTGGGCGGTGCGGATTGTATGCAGCCACTGCGTCCGCAGCCTCCTCTACGGTGGCGAATCCCTGCGGGTGGCCTTGCATGAAAGCAATGATCCGCGCGGCACCCTTCGGGTCGATCCGGGGTACCACGTCGACCAACACCAGCGCACTCGCCACCGGGTTCAATACGCGCCCCACCGCGCACAATGCGGTACATCCACCCATTGATGCGCCTACGAAAGCAGGTAGGGTTGGCAAGGAAGCGGCCACCACTACAAGATCATCCGCCATTGCATCGAACGAGTAGTCGCCACTTGCAGACCACTCGCTCTCACCATGTCCGCGTGTGTCAAGATTGAGTACGTAGTATCCGCGGGCGATCAACTTGCGCATCGTGCCATGCCACGAATGGCGCGTTTGTCCGCCACCATGCAGCAGGATGACGGACGGCCGATCAGGGTCGCCACCGACATCAGCGGCCAGACGCAATCCGTCGCGGCCGATAAAGTTCCGATGGTTGAAAGTGCTATTCGACGAGACTGCCACCGCCGGGCTGGTGTCACTACTAGACGTCTTTGTCATTTCAATTTCTCGAATGTGCCCGAGAAACGCGGGGCGCGTGGCCACCAAATAGTGCGGCTAACCCTCGTTGCGACTGTGTCGTCTTTGAGTATAGTCGCATGTAGCTGGCTCAACCTCCATCCAGCGTCGGCTTGCGCTTCTCGCGAAAGGCTCGCACCGCATCAGCAAAGTCGGCGGACTTGGCCAACTCGCCCTGAGCCACTGCTTCTCGGTGAAGTTGTTCGTCCAGAGTAGCACCCAGCGACGCATTGAGTAGCTTCTTCGCGGCGCTGAGTGCTTTACCTGGCGCCAGCGCTAGTGAGTCGGCCAGGGCCAGCACCGCTACCTCCAGTCGGTCGTCGTCGACACAATCCCATATCAGCCCCAGGTTGGCGGCATCTTGGGCTGCCAGCGGCTGCGCCAGCAACGTCATCCCTATCGCGCGGGCGGTGCCAAGCAGACGTGGCAGAAAATAACTACCGCCAGCGTCAGGTATCAGACCTAGCTTAGTAAATGCCAGATTAAACGATGCCGAGCGAGCCGCAATCACAATGTCGCAGGCTAGGGCGATGCTGACGCCAGCCCCTGCGGCGACACCATTGACTCCACAAACAATAATCGGCGAAAGCGCACGCATCTTCCTGATCACTGGATTGACGGTGCGCTCTAGCATTGCCTCTACGTCAGGTGCTTTCTCGCTGGCATCTGCCGTAGTGCCAGAAAACAGATCGAATCCGGTACAAAAACCTCTACCCTCGCCCGTAAGCACGACAACACGGATGCCAGCGTCTGACTCGATGCGGCTGAGTGCATCGGATAACTCTGATACGGTTTCCTCACCAATGCTGTTGAGGCGCTCGGGCCTGTTCAGTCTAATCTTGACAATGCTTCCAAACCGCTCGACGATGATTCTGCCCGAGCTCATACGTTGCCCACCACAAAGTGAACCGCATTCATGTCCGGAGCCGGAAGACGATTGATATCTATACCCGAAGCCGACTGTTCATATTCGAGAATGGGCGTAGTGTCGATGTAACCGCATTCTTGAGCACTTGCCCGAAACTGAGCCATCCGCCGGTCCGGCGCGATATGGTACAAGAAACCGCCACGCCGGCCTTGCCCCCACGGCGCCCAAACACTTCCATGTACTGAAGCTATCTCCATTCCTGTTCTCCCAGCGGCTGTTCGCACATGATCAATCCAAGAGCTTCTGGTTGTGACGCCCGGAACTAGCCAGCCTTGAAGTGGCGTAGCGAGTTGATTGGCCCATTACAAGCTTCTCGAAATCAATTCCTTCATGATCTCGTTGGTGCCACCATAGATCGTCTGAGCCCGCGAGTCAGCCCAAGCTCGAGCAATCGGGTATTCCCACATGTAGCCATAACCTCCATGCAGTTGAACGCAGGCGTCGACCACCTTGCACTGCATTTCTGTCGTCCAATATTTGGCCATCGAAGCGGTCGTAGCATCAAGCTTGCCTTCGAGCAGAAGTGCCAAGCAGCGATCCACGAAGATACGACCGATCTGGATCTCGGTTTTCAGTTCTGCAAGCTTGAAACGGGTGTTTTGAAACTGGATGATTTCCTGCCCGAACGCTTTGCGCTCCCTGACATAATCGACTGTCCACTGGAGCGCTGCATCGGCTGCAGCTACAGCCGATACGGCGATTTGCAACCGTTCCCAAGGCAACTCCTGCATCAGGTAAATAAAGCCCTCGTTTTCCTTCCCCAACAGGTTGGCCGACGGAACGCGGACGTTGTCGAAAAATAGCTCCGAGGTGTCCTGGCTTTTCAAACCTACCTTTTTTAGTGGTTTTCCCCGCTCGAAGCCGGGCATGCTCCGGTCGACTACTAAAAGACTGATGCCCTTGGCACCCTTTGCGGGATCGGTTCTCACGACGACAATCACCACGTCACATTGCGAACCATTTGAAATGAATATTTTGGAGCCGTTGACCAAGAAATCGTCGCCATCTCTTACTGCCGAAGTGCGAATGGCCTTGACGTCGGAGCCCCCGCTCGGCTCTGTCATGGCAAGCGCAGCGACCATTTCACCCGAGGCCATTTTTGGCAGATATTTCTGTTTGAGTTCCTCGCTACCGTAATGAAGCAGGTAGTTTGCGACGATCTCCGAATGCATAGAGAAGGAGAGCCCAATGTTGCTGTATTGCGCCCCTTCTTCCAGCAATACGACGGGATAGAGCAAATCTGCCCCCGCGCCTCCGTAGCTTTCCGGCATGGTCGGGCAGAGCAGTCCCTGGCGCGCCGCCTTTTGCCAGAGATCACGATCGCACACCGACTCATGCTCCCATTGCTCGAGATTGGGGGCCACTTCCCTCTTGAGAAATGCGCGCACGGAATCACGAAATATCTCGTGTTCTTCGCTGAAAATATCTCGATTAAGCAAGTCAACCTCCCTCTAACAGTTATAGATTTGCGTCGATTGCTCAGCCAAAGTTCGGCGTCTGCTTTTCGATGAATGCTTTGACTGCCTCGTCATGCTTTCTGGTCTTGTGCTCCGACACTCAGAATGCTGCCGACAACTCAAGCAAGTAGCACCACCTGCCCTGCAGGCCTTCGTGCAGCTGGCGCGTGGCTATGGGAGATGCGGGATCCCGATTTGTGCCAATTTCATCGCCGACGCCATACTGACCGCCATCGGAACTGAAATCTCACCATGACCAACCGTATAACG
>Ga0209726_10007225_pt1 | contig 12506 bp, 15 predicted proteins | sample Subgrocontami54m_FD_187453 | JGI IMG/M metagenome (GOLD analysis project Ga0209726, IMG submission 187453) | Subsurface groundwater microbial communities from S. Glens Falls, New York, USA - GMW46 contaminated, 5.4 m (SPAdes) (version 3) | ecosystem: Environmental > Aquatic > Deep subsurface >... | reverse complement strand
GTAATGAAGGAAGGATTTGATGTTGCAGGAAGACATCCAGATAATCAAGATCCAACAAAACAATTTGCTATAGGCGCAGCAAGATCGCTTTTGGAAAATGCTGGCGTAATAGATCCAAGTCCAACAGCTGAAGCTTCATCTCTTGTAACTCCAGTTGAAAAACCAACTCTAAAAACTCCAGAAGCTTCAGTAAAAATGTATCCTGAAATTTCTCTTGAGCAAGAGAGGGCAAGGCAAATTCAGGGATTTATTAAGCTTGGATTTCATACAGAATTAAGCAAAACAGAAGAGGAATATGCTGCAAGATTTCCAGAATTTACTTCTCAGCCCGAAAGTTTCAAGGGAAGAATGGATGCCCCAGCTTTAGTAGAAACAGAAATTAGTCCGAAACGCCAATCTGAATTAGCTGGAATACAGTATGTTTTGGATGGATTAAGTAAAACAGACTGGAACCTAAATCTAAAAGATTATACAGCCCCGGAAGCTCCTTATGCAGCATGGTTAGATGATGGAAGAAATCATATGAACAAGAAAGTTAAAGATATAAGAAGCAAGTTGAAAAGTGATGAAATTGGCGGAACTGAGCTTGATGGTATAGCTTTATACATATCTAATCCAAAAATCTTAGAGCATCATTTCCTAGATTTGCCAGGTACTTCGGTTGAGTCTGACCACGCTGCTTATCTGGGCTTGTGGCGTGGGCGGCCGCGGCTGGGCTACTACTTCGTTGACAGTGCGTTTCCTGAGTTTGGTTCTGTGGTCCGTGGGAGACAAAAATAATTCTTGGCATTTTTCCCCTTGATCCTTTTGGTTTCTTGCTTTTTGGAATCCGTTTTGCAAAAATAGATTTGAGAGTAGGTTAATGAATCTTAAATTAAGGTTTAAGGTCACCGAAATCTTCTTAAGATTAAGAAAATCACCAGAATCCCTCACCTCACGAGGTGAGAGAGAGTGTGAAAAATTCTTGAGATACTCCGTGTCTTTCTCTTTTTCCTGCCTGTGGCGGGAGGATAAAATGCAATGATTTGAGAAATCAGATCATGGTGAAAGTTGTTTACGGAGAAAGATACTTACAGTTGAGTCTGACAACGCTGCTTATCTGAACTTGTGGAATGGACGACCGAAGCTGAACTACAACTTCGTTGACAATGCGAATCCTAAGTTTGGTTCTGTAGTCCGTGATAGTCTCTCAGGAATTATTGAGGTATTTAAGCCACCCGCCGGTCATTTTTCCAAGTTCTTGCAAGTTAGCCTGGAGATCAATGTATGCTTTTGTGGAAAGACTTTTCTGATCTTTTGCAAGCCTTATGAGCATTTTTAAAAGATCGAGTTTGGCACTTACGGTCTGTAAAATTTCTAATTTGCGATCTTTAGGAACTACGCCGCTTTTAAATAATAATTCAAATATTTCAAGAGTTACATTGTCAATTTTTTCTCCCGAAGTATATCTTTTTGCCTTTGGAAAAAGTGTTAAATATTGACTTAATTGTTTGTAAAAATCATATAACTTGGTGAAGATTGGGATATCTAAACTACTATAAGTAGTGTGTGTGTGTGTGTGTGAATATCTTTATCAGTATGCATATTGAATATTCAAATCTTATATCACTATCAAACCTTTTTCAAGCATGGAGTGAGTTTAGGAAAGGAAAAGCTAAGCGTCTTGATGTTCAAGAATTTGAAAGGAATTTAGAAGATAATTTATTTGAACTTCACAATTTTTTAAAAAATAAAACATATAGACATGGGAATTATAAATCTTTTTATGTCAATGATCCTAAACAACGGCATATTCATAAAGCGGGCGTTTCAGACAGGGTTATCCATCATTTACTCTACACATTTTTATATAAATTATTCGATAAATCTTTTATCTATGACTCCTATTCCTGTAGATTAAATAAAGGAACTCATAAAGGAGTAAAAAAATTGGAGCAATTCGCCAGAAAAGTTTCCAAGAATTATGTGGGTAATTGTTGGGCTTTAAAATGTGATATTAAGAAGTTTTTTGCAAGCGTTGATCATGAGATTTTGTATCAATTGTTAGTAAAGGAAATCCAAGACCAGGATATTCTTTGGCTTCTCAAGCAGGTTATCGAAAGTTTTAATATAGACAATACCCACAAAGGAATTCCTTTAGGAAATTTAACCAGCCAAATCTTTGCAAATATTTATTTAAATGAACTGGATCAGTTCGTAAAGCACGAGATGAAAATCCGATATTATTTAAGGTATGCGGATGATTTTATTTTATTATCAGGAAATAAAGAGTGTTTACTTCAATACATTAATGAATTAAAGAAATTCTTAGTAAGTGAACTTAAACTTGACCTGCATCCAAATAAAATAAATATCCGTCGTCTAGACAACGGAATTGATTTTCTAGGATATGTTGTTCTACCTCATTACATTTTACCAAGAACTAAAACAAAAAGAAGGATTTTTAAGAAAATACAAGAAAAGGTTGGTTTGGAAAACTTTAATCAATCAATGCAATCTTATTTAGGGTACTTAAAACATGCTAAAAGTTATGAACTAACGGAAAAATTGAAGAATCAGGTTTGGTTTTGGCTTGAGAATGAAAAAGGTGATAACTTTAACTTTTGAATACCACAAAATGGCTTTTAAGAAGTTCTGCGTTGAATGTACCTATGCAATTTTCCTAAATTCTTCAGGAGAAATGTTAATATCGTTAAGAATTGACCGAAGCAGCCCCCTGCCTATTGTTTTGCTTTGATGAAAAGGGACAACAGTTGTTCGACCATCTGGATGAGAAAAGAATATGTGACTTCCTTTCTGACGCACTTGGGAAAAGTCTAATTTTTTAAGGATTTTGATAAGCTGGAGTGCCTTTAGGAGAGGCAATTTACTCATAGAGAAAACCCAAGCTTAACAGGAATTTTTGCAACTCCAATAAATCTATTTTCATCCTTAGTATCGCCCCAATGAACCTTTGCTCGATAAGTCCTATCGTCTTTGGCAACATCCAAACACAACTCTATTGCTTCTTTGATATTCTTTACGGTTTCTTCGTACGTTTTTCCTTGAGTGTGACAGCCAGGAATAGCAGGAACAGAAGCGACAAATACTCCGTCTTCATCTTGTTCAATAATAACACGAAAATTCATTATTTTTGGCATAACACAAATACTATAGCAGACTAACCTGCAAAAAACAATTGCAAAATTAGAAAAGAGGTGTCAATACGCGGTCACCTTCCAGGTGTCGCCTCATTATTTCCAAAAGGGATTTATATCTTTGATATCTAAAAGCCCGTTGTCAAAGCTAGCAAGAGAACCTTTCATGGAGTAAGCGGCAATAATACAGTCTGCCATATCTAGTTTTGTTTTTTCAAACATTGCAATTGCGTTTTTTGACTCATTCATTATGTGAATGTTGTCGCGAGAAGATAAAAAAGTATATATGTGCAAAAGTTTTTCTCTTGGGAAATTATACTTCTGGATTAATATATACTCAAGCTCTGGAAATACTACATCTGGAATAAAGATATCTTTTTCGGCTTTAAAGAGTTTTTCGACAAGACTAGCTTTTTGCGGAGTATCATCAGTGAAGAAGCGGACAAGGGCGCTTGTGTCAACTATTATAAGCATAACAGTTCTTGCTAAGATATAATTCCTTTTCTTTTAAACTTTTCTAAGACTGCTTCTCTTATAGCCTTCTTCATTTCTTTCCGGGATAATATTTTATTTGTTTTAACAATGCCGCGCATTTCTTCTACCGAAGAAAGACGACGAGCTACGATACTATTATCTTTTACTTCAAAATGTACCTTATCATGAGGCTGAAGATGGAAATAATCCCTAATTGATTTTGGAATTGCTACTTGTCCCTTTTGCGTCATTGTTGTAATACCATTCATAGTAATAACTATTATTACAGGAATTACTATGTTTGTCAAGTATTACTTTTTTATCACAATCATTAAATCGGAAACATTTATTGAAGTTTTCAATAAGGATCATTTTCTATTTTTTTAATTTTTTCAATTCTTCTGATGTGACGCTTTTCATTGAGAAAGGAGGTTTGCAAGAATATCTTAACTAATTCTTTTGCGAAATCGGCGTTGACAAACAGTGACCCCAAAGATAGAACATTAGCATCATTATGGGTTCGGGAAAGCTTCACATTTGTTTTGTTAACTCCCCATACAGCTCTTATTCCTTTTATTTTGTTTGCAACGATGCACTCACCTGCGCCTGATTTTCCAAAAACAATACCTTTTGCATCAATATCCTGGGATACTTTTTTTGCGCAGGGAGCAATAAAATCTGGATAGTCGTCGTTTTTATCAAACGAAAATGCACCACAATCTTTTACATCATATCCTTCATTTTTTAGATATGATTTAATCTTTTCTTTTAGCTTATACCCTGCATGGTCTGCTCCTAAATATACTTTCATCTTCTTTGATCTATAAATATTTTATAGAAATGCTGGAAATTTTTGCTTATTTTATCTATTGTCTCGTCTCTTGTTAATTCCTGCTTTGTAAATTTAACAATTGGTTCCCAAAATACAGTTCTGCCGATTGCAAATCCTATTATGCCATTAACTCCAGCGCCAGCCAAGATCCATTTTTCAACCTGTTTTGCATCTTCTCCTTTTCCCAATATTACAATGCCTACCTTTTCCCTGCCATTAATTCTTGCTTTGCCGACTATAGATTCATAATCTCTGCTATTTTCCATTCCTTCTATTTTCCATACATCGGGATCAATCCCCAAACTTTGCAATTGTTCAATTGCGCCAATTACCATTTTATAGTCAAGCTTTTCTTCTGATGAAGAAACAATTTCTATCAGAAATTTATAGCCATTTTGATGACACCAATCAGAAAGAATTAATAATTTTTCTAGTTGACTATTGGGTTCTAATTTTTTTTCTTGAGGGAAGCGAAGAAGGGCTTTAACGAAATTGGGATGATATTTATCGATATGTTCTGCGAAATCATCTCCGTATTCGAAAGTAAATTCTTTTTTCCCGCTTTTTTCAGTAGTTAGAATAACGTTATATTTTTGTCCTATTGCATCTTTAATAATTTTATCCCCATATTCTTCATCAACCAAGATTGCTGCTTTGTCCTTTGGAACACCTTCCGAAACTGCTTTCTTGAAAGCTTCATAAATAATTTCTTTGGCTAAGTATATAGTTTCTTTTTCTTTTAATACTAGTTCTGGGTTTGTAAATCCAAATAATTTAATAAAAGATGACCGATGGTCAAAGGGAAGTATAAAAAGTGGTTTATCATAGCCAATTTTACTGTTCCTAAACCTCCTCTGCATTTCTTGTTTAGTTAAAAGGCCATCTTGGGCTCCTATTTTATTTATCACACAAGAAGAGTTTAATGCTCCCCAACTCATTCCCTCTTTTAGGGAAAATCCAGATATAATTGCCGCTAAAAAACCCGAAGCATATGCGTCTCCTGCTCCGGTTTTTTCAACAACTTTTGTCTTAAAAATGGTTTGACTATGCACCTTACTTTTGTCATCAATTAAGTACGATCCATTTTCTCCATCCGTAATTACAACAATTTCCGGACCAAGTTTTTTTACCTGTAAAAGAAGATTTGATATCTCCTGTTGCTTGTTGTCGCCAATTAATATTTGGGCTTCTTCCTTATTTATAAAAATAATATTAGTAAGAGATAAAATATGCTTAAGTCTTTCATAGCCCGCGTCCAGTTGAAGTGTTCCGGGATTAAATGCAAGTTTTGATTTATTGTTTTTAACAAAGTCTGCAGTTTTTGTATATGGCCGTTCCCATTCGTTTCCAAGAGAGGTAAGATATACCCATTTCGTAGAAAGTTTATCAAAATTAAAATTGTGTTTTCTTATAACATGTTGTGTAAATATAGTTCTTTCTTGTTGAAAATTAATAATCACAGAAAATGAGGCCTGTTCATTAATGGTTTGATTTACAAAATCCGTATTTACTTTTTCTGCAATAAGGCCTTTTATTATTTTTTGAGAAAACTCATCGGTTCCTATTTCTGCCATCAAAGCCGTATTTAATTTTAGACGAGATAAGGAAACAGCAACATTACACGCATTGCCGCCAAGAAGAAAAGAACAACTGTCAACTGGAATTTTTTCTCCCGACTTAATGCATAATTCTTTAGTTTGCCTATTTAGATGAACATGGGAGGATGCATCGCGGATTGATAAAAATGCATCAATTTTGGCATTTCCAATACATGTAATATCAAAATTATTAGGCATCATATTTTGTTTCTCTTAATAGGTTCCATACGTGATGCTATGCCAACCGCAAGCGATATAATAAGAAGATTTTTTATAATATACTGGCCTTCTAATGTAGGGATTAAAAAGCTTTGCCAGACAAGGCTTGGTAATAGGATCAAAGGCATAAACGTCGTAATCATATGGGGAATAAGTAAAGCAATCGTAATCCTTCCTGCTTTAGGAATTAAAAAAGTTATACCTATAATCATCTCCCAAATTCCCAAGAATATTATAAACTGATTAAAACCAATGAAAGGCAAGGTTTTATTTAGCAATGATTCTACAAGGGGGTTGGCAGGACTTGCCAGAATAATTTTTAAAAAACCAAACCAGAAGAATATTATAAAAAGCGAAATGCGTGATAATGGAAAGGTAATCTTTTTTAGGATCTCAATCGTGGTTTCATCAAATTTTTTTATCAATGCAAACATACATAGAGTATACACCTTGAGAAAAAATTGTAAAATATATACTATACAATAGAGTTTATTTCTTATGCTAAATATAGTTGTACTGGGGGGAGGCTTTGCGGGAATAAGAGCTGCCCTAAAACTTAAAAATAAAGCAAAATCATACGATATTAATGTAACGATTATTGATAAAAATAATTTTCATACATTTACACCCTCTTTGTATGAGGTTGCAACTTCCGAAGAGCCTCAGAGAAATGTAGCCATTCCCTATAAATCAATATTTAATAATAGTTTTAACTTTGTAGAGGGAACTGTTGAAAAGGTCGATACTTCTTCACAAAAAATATTGCTGGATAAGAACAGGGAGTATGCATACGATTATTTAATTTTTGCGTTAGGAAGCAAGTCAGCGGATTTTGGTATACCGGGAGTTAAGGAACACGGGATTGCGATGAAAACCTTAGAGGATGCTATAAGAGTAAAAAATGTATTAAAAAACGCAAAAAAAATCATAGTCGGAGGTGGAGGGTTTTCAGGTACGGAACTTGCATGCGAACTCGCAACCCATAGAAGGGATTTGGACATTACTCTGATTCAGGGAGCCACAATTTTACTAAAGGAGTTAGGAAATAGAATCTCAGTCCTTGCAAAAAAAAGACTTGAAAAAAGCAATGTCCATTTAGTTTTGGGAGAGCATATAAAAAAAGTCACAAAAGATGCTGTTGAGGCAGAAAGCGGAAAGACATTTCCTTACGATGTGTTTATCTGGACTGGTGGGGTAAAACCAAATAATCTTTTGGGTAAAATTGAAGTGAGCGAGGCTTTACAGGCAAATAATTTAAAGAACGTTTTTGCAGCAGGTGATGCGGTATCTCCGGGGGTTGCTCCGAGGGCTGAAAAAATGGGAGAGACAGCAGCGGAAAATGTCTTAAGGTCTATTAGAGACGAGCAGCTTTTGCCGTATAAATATCAACATATGGGTTATGTTGTTCCTCTAGGAAGTCACTTTGCCACATTTGCAATGGGCAGATATCATATATCCGGCATTTTCGCATATATCCTTCAGCAACTTATTTTCCTTAGGTATCTTTTGACAATACTGCCTTTTTTTGAAGCAATAAAACGTTTTATAAGATTCGAAAAAGATTTAAGCGCATAATGAGGGATCCTGTTGACAGCTTTTTTGAAAAGTAATAGTATTTGTTTACCATGATCAAAAGTTTGCTTATCGCAATTTCTAAAATTCTTCCAACCAGAGTAGTTTATGCTCACTGTGATGTTCCCTGCGGAATTTATGATTTTAGGCCTGCGCAAATCGCAGCTGCAACCGTGCTTAAGATGGTACAAAAAATCAAAGATTTACCAACCGGAAACCGATCTGTTGAGGATGGAAACAGCTTTGTCAGAATGGTCTGGACAAAAGAGGAACATGCAAGAAAGTGCAAAGAAGAATTGTTGATTCTTTGGACAGATTACTTTAAGCCTGAACATTTATCTATGTTTCCAAATCTTCACGAAACATTTTGGAAAGCGGCAAAGCTTTGCTCCAAAAATAAACAAGAGGTAAATCTTGATTCTGCGCAAGAATTAGTAAAAGCAGTTGATGAAATTGCAGATATTTTTGCAAAAACAAAAAAAGAAAAATAATGCAACATTATCTTCATCTCCTCTTCTCAATTTTTCCATTATCAAAATTCCAGGTAAATGGCGAGAGCATGATGCCTTATTATAAAAACGGGGATGCAGTTTTGATAAATAAGCTTTCATATTTTTTTAAAAATCCTAAAATAAATGATGTTGTGGTGTGCAGAAATAAAAATAAAATGCATATAATAAAAAGAATTGCAAGAATAAATCCGTCAGCTGACGGAAATAAATATTTCGTGCTGGGCGATAATAAAGATAAGAGTACGGACAGCAGGGATTTCGGGTGGGTCTATAAAAAGGAAATAATCGGCAAAGTAATTTTTAGAATAATTAAATATAGATAAAAATGGTTTTTTTAATCACGAATATAATTTTATTGTTAATGATAATTTTTCTCTTCATCCTTCTTTCGTGGGTTTGGCCGCCGGATAGTCCATGGGCACCTTGGTGGAGGACAAATAAAAAAGTTGCCAGAGCAATGTGTCGATTGGCAAAAATTAATAAAAATGATATCGTTTATGATCTTGGATCCGGAGACGGCACAGCTTTAATAGTAGCTAGCCGAGAATTTGAAGTAAAGGGAGTAGGAGTTGAAATAGATCCATTGCGAGCATTCATATCCACTCTAATGATACGTATCAATAGAGTGCAGGGGAAGATAAAAATTATTAGAAAAAATTTTTATGATGTAGATATTTCCAGAGCATCTGTTGTCTTTGTCTATCTTGTTCCAAAAGCTCTAAATCGACTTTTGCCAAAATTTAGAAAAGAACTTAAGCCGGGAACAAAAATCATAAGCTATAGATATAAAATGAATTTACCTTTAAAAGATCAAGATGAGAAAAACCAACTCATGCTTTATATTATTTAGATCTCAATATGAGCCAGCGGATTTTATCTAAAATTTTGTAAATATTATACAGTAAGGGATTAATTACCAGATCATAACTTCCTACAAATTCAACAAGTCTTGGTCCGTATCCTTCTTTAAATCTATGAAATCCATACCAAGGATCATTTTTAGAAGGATTAGGGTCGAGTGCTCCCCACATGTCAAAATTTTTAAGTCCCAATTTTTTGCCAAACAATATTGCTTCCCACATCATTAGATTTGATGCCATTGTTTCTCTGTGCAAATTTGAAGATGCGCCATAAGGATAATAAAGGGTATCTTTAAAAACAAATAAAATCCATGCGGCCAATACTTGATCTTTATATTTCGCTAAGAATAAATGAGCTGTTAGTTTATTTTCCATTTTCCATTTTCCATTTTCCATTTTCGGGCGGAGGGTTTTCCACATTAATCTATGATATTTTTCAGTATGTGAATAAAAGTTTTGCCTTTTTGTTGTTTCTTCTGTTAATTCTAAATAGGTTTCAAAAGCTTCGTTTGAATTATCCTGAACAATTTGGACATCGTGTTTGAGTGCCACTTTTATGTTGTAGCGTGTTTTTGGATGCATTGATTTTAATAAATCTTCTTCTGATTTTGTCAGGTCAAGAATAAAAGTGTACTTGGTGAAAAGAGGATGGGCAGATGGCTGCAATTTCCAATTTCCAATTTCCAATTTCCAATTTTTTGGTTCCTGATTCTTTACAATATTGGGTTCTAATTGTATGAATATGCATTTTTCTTCCCTCCCAATTTTCTCCAATTCCGAAATAATTTCTTTGGTTGGTAGTTGACTTTTTGGTACATAACCAATTGTCCATGGAAGATGGGGAATTTTGTGTATAGTTAACTGAAAGCCACTTTTTTGAATAACCTTTATTCCTGTTTTTTTCCTAAACTTTCCCCATTCAAAAGATTGTAGGGGATGATTTGATAAATTTTTAGTTTTCATTATTTTATACTAATGCTGTTGAGATTTTGATTTATTATAGCTTCTGGAAGCTCCAAAATAAACCTGGATACTATATTTGATGTTCTTTGACCAAAAAAAAGTCTGTGTCTTGCATAGGTTAAGAACAATCTTTTCTTGGCTCGGGTCATACCTACATAGCATAATCTTCTTTCTTCTTCGAGTTCCTGCTTTTCCATCAAAGATCTGCTATGAGGGAAAAGTCCCTCTTCCATTCCAACCATAAATACAATAGGAAACTCAAGTCCTTTTGCCGCATGCAAGGTCATAAGAGTTACTGCATCTTTTTTTTCTTGGCTAATTTTATCTGGCATATATTCCTGTTCAACAAGAGAAACATTTTCTAAAAAATTTGTTAAGTTTGGGAAATTAAGAGCTACAGACCGGAGTTCTTTTATATTCTCAAGCCTTTGTCTGTCGTCCTCGTCTTTCTCGTCGTAAAGTAATAAGTAATTAGTTTCTGCAATGACTTTATCCATAATTTCAATTGTTGGAGTATTAGTTAAATGATTTGAATCATTTAACTTTTCTTGGAAGCTTAGGAATTTTTCCATTTTTCTTTTCCCAATTTTTTCTATGCGTTTTAAAGATATTTTATCTTTTTTATTATCTAAGGCTCTTAAATAAGCAAGTACATCTTTTATTTCCTTTCTTTCGTAGAATCTCGTTCCTCCTACCAATACATATGGTATATTTTTATGCAGGAGTACCTCTTCGATATTTCGGGATTGAGCATTGGTTCTATAAAGAATGGCGCAATCGGAAAATTTATAATCTTGAATTCTATCTATTATAAACTCTATTTCATCTTGCTCATTTTTAGCTTCATAAATAACTACGTCTTCTCCCTGCTCATTTTCTGTCCAAAGTTTTAAGATGGGGTGGGTAGTATTTTTGGACATGATAGATGTTGCAGCATCTAAAATTTTTTGGGTTGAACGGTAATTTTGGGAAAGTGAAAAAGTTTTTACATTTTCAAATCCGTCTTTAAACTTTAATAAATTTCTAAAATCTGCTCCTCGCCAACTATAAATACTTTGAGAGAAATCGCCAACTACACAAACATTTTTCCATTTTCCGGCAAGCATTTTAGTTAAGGTATATTGCGCATGATTGGTGTCCTGATATTCATCAATTAAAATGTATCTGAAGCGATTTTGATATTTTTCAAGCACCGTAGGGTTTTCCTTAAAAAGCTTGACTGTTTTGAGTAGTAGATCATCGAAATCTACAGCATCACTTTCTTTCAAAATTTTTTGATAGGAAGGATAAACTCTTGAGACAATTTCTTGAAAATATCCTCGTGCAAGAGAAATATATTCATTTTCATCAATCAGTTGGTTCTTAGCCTGAGAAATAGTTGCTAATATAGATGAGGGTTTATATTCTTTTATAGATATATTCAAATTTTTCATCGTTTCTTTTATTGCGTCTATTTGATCTTGGCTGTCATAAATAGCAAATTGATAAGAAAGTCCGACATATTTTCCTTCTTTGCGTAAGATTCTTGCGCAAAGAGAATGAAAAGTGGCAATTAGGGGCTGGGAAGTTTTGTTGCGTGAAGATATTAATTTACTAACTCTTTCTTTCATCTCATTCGCCGCTTTGTTTGTAAAGGTGACCATTAAGATATCTTCCGGATCAACGCCTTTTTCTTCAATTAGGTGAATAACTTTATAGGTAAGAACCCTAGTTTTTCCGCTGCCTGCACCTGCCAAAATTATCATCGGTCCTTCTGTTTGTAAAACTGCTTTTTTTTGCTCGGGATTAAGCTGCTTGAGAAAGTCTTGAGCCATAAAGTATAATAGATAAACGCTTTGTAATTGTACCATATGAAAAAGACCTTTATTATAGCCAACTGGAAGTCCAACATGATGGAATCTGAAGCTAAGACTTGGCTCGACAGATTTAAAACTTACGATCTAGAATTTATTGGTAAAGAAATAATTGTTTGCCCCTCTTTTACTCTATTGTCTTTGTTTAGTTTATATTTTTCCACCAATAATTTACCTGTTAAAGTTGGAGCGCAAAATGTCTCACCTTTTGATGAAGGGGCATATACGGGAGAAATAAATGGAAAACAAATAAAAGAATTTGCAGACTATGTTTTAATTGGTCATTCGGAAAGAAGACAATACTTTGGGGAGAATGATCTTACTTTCTCCAAAAAAGTTGAAATGGCAAAAAAGTACAATATTAATGTACTTCGTACTCCACCGTACCACTGCGAATTCAACCCTATAGAATTAGTTTGGAAAGATATGAAGCATTATTTAGAAACCCACAATACCGAATTTAAGCCCGCTCATATTGATCATTTA
>Ga0209726_10007223_pt1 | contig 12511 bp, 9 predicted proteins | sample Subgrocontami54m_FD_187453 | JGI IMG/M metagenome (GOLD analysis project Ga0209726, IMG submission 187453) | Subsurface groundwater microbial communities from S. Glens Falls, New York, USA - GMW46 contaminated, 5.4 m (SPAdes) (version 3) | ecosystem: Environmental > Aquatic > Deep subsurface >... | reverse complement strand
CGCGCTAGCCCTCCGGAGCGAAGGCAGTGGGCCTGTGCCTTAACAAGTGTTCAATTCGTTCAAATAGTTCAAGTCGTTCAAAACGCTTGGAACGGCTTAAACCGCTTGAACGTTTTGAACCCCGTTCGTTGGCCGGCTCACCCCTCGATTGACACGGTGTCGTGATTCTTCCTCGCAGTGTGAAAAATCCGGGCGCGCTAAAGGTAGTGAAGCCGGATGCTTCCCTTCGCGAGCCGGGCTTCGATGTTGTTGATCCGTTCAACCGTTCCGGCGTCCTGCCAAAAGCCGTCGAACCGAAATCCGTAGAGCGCTTCTCCGGCCAGCAGCATCTTGGGATAGGTATCCTTGGTGGTGCCGAACTTCGCAGAGCTGCCGTCGCTTGGCATGTATTCGAAGATTTTTGGTTCGAGAATCTGAACGCCGGTGAACATCAGCTTGGTACAGGGACCGCCAGGCGTGGATGGTCTCTTTGCCCGCAGGAAACGATCAATTTGTCCTTCCGTATCAATGTCGATGGAGCCGTACTGGTCCGCTAATTCATCCGGCCGCAGCGCCAAGGTGGCGGCAGCTTTTTTTGCCCGATGAAAATCGATGAGATCGGCCAGCGGCAGGTCGATCAGGACGTCGGTGTTGATGACAATGAACGTGCCGTCCTGCAAGAATGGTTTGGCCTTTAACAGGCCGCCGCCGGTATCCAACAGTTCCTGCTCTTTGGAGTAAGTTATTTTTAATCCGAGCTTCGCCCCGTCGTTCACGTAGGCTTCGATTTGTTCGCCCAGATGATACAAATTGATGATGATCTCCCGGATGCCGTAGTGGCGCAGCAACAAGAGCGGGTACTCGATCATCGGTCTTCCCGCTACGGGCACCAGGGCCTTGGGAATTTTGCCCGTCAGTGGCCGCAGGCGCTCACCCTGGCCCGCGGCAAAAACCATCGCCTTCATCGCATTTCCTCGAAATGCTCGGCGAGAAGCGGAACGATCGATTCGGTCTGCGGCAAGCGCGCCAGATTGCGCTTGAGCCGGCGGACGGTTGCGGGGATGAACTTTTTGTAGCCGGGTTTTCCTTTGACTATGTCGAGGTAGAAGAAACGGCCGACGACTTTTAAGTCGCGCTGGATGGCGGATAAAAGATAAATTTCTTGGAATTCACCGGCGTCGATGGACCGTTTTTCAGCTTCCGCCCTTCGTTCCAGATAATAGCGCAGGAGGCTTGCTTCGAGATCGGGCCGAATGACGCTGTCGGTGATGCGGTCGTTTAGCAGCGAAGCCATGTCGTATTGCGCCGGCGCCAGCAAGGCGTCTTGAAAATCGATGACGGCGACGGCGTCGTCGTGAATCATCAAGTTCCAGCTATGATAATCCCGATGGTTCAGGCAAACCGGTTGACGGTCAAGACGCTCGGCGATGGCCCTAAAAACGGTCCTGAGTTGTTCCAGCGTAGGGTTGTCGACGTGAGTGTCGGGACGCTTGATCAGGCCGTATTCGAGAAAATGCTCGAACTCCCACATGTAGAGGCGAATATCGAAGCGCTGCTGAAAGGCAATGCAGGCGTCGTCGCGTTGCTCGGTGCCGCGTATTTGCAGCACCAACAGCTCGTCGATCGCCTTCTGGTACCACGTTAGAACCTCGGACGGCGGCAAGCATTGCACTCGGTCCCACAGAGCTATATCGCCCAGGTCTTCCAGTAGTAGGATACCTTCTTTTTCCCAGTAACCGTAAAGCCGGGGCACTCTGACGCCGATGCGGCTGAGGAAGCGGTGCACGTTGAGAAAGGGCAGTTCTCTTAATGGTTCCTTGAATACCGCTAACTCCTCACTGGAAAGGGGCAGAGAGCTTCCCGCAGGGAGTTCCATGACGATGACCGACGGCGGGGCATCGGCCCCCTGCAACGAGGCGCGATGATAACGCCGGCTTGAGGCGTCGCCGGCAAGGGTTGTCAACGATACGAGAATGGAATTTTCGCCAAAGAGAGCGTGGCCCTTATCGCTAATCAGCCGATTGATTTGCCCAGTCAACTGTAACCTCAGGGGTATGTAGATGGTGTTCCCGCTCAGCGAGCGGCCGGTTGTTTGCCTGGAGCCGACGCCGTCGGCCGCTCAAACCTCTCAACTGCCGCCGAAGCCGATGGTCACTTTGCCCGCTTCAACGATGACGGGTATCTGGCGGCGTCCCTTGGAGTATCTTAGCATCTGATCGAGGCTGCTGGCCTGTTCCAGAACGTTGACATACTCGAAGGGTATCTTGCGGCGGGAGAAGTCCTCACGGGCTTCCGAAGTATAGGGTCAGAGGTCTTGGCCAAATATTAAAACAGTGTCCGCTGTCATCGGCTTCGGTATCTCCCGTCTGCTCCATGAGCCGTGGTTGCGTATTAGACCGAGGAATAAAATATCCATAAGCGCAGGGAGGCCAAATTGCAAGTGACTACTCGCCTATGTTAGGTTCGTTAAAATTTTCCACTCGTGAAAAGACGGAAACGCACCTATGTCTATTCGTGTCGCCATCGCCCAGATCAACCCCCGGCTCGGGGACCTCCAAGCCAACCTGTCGCTTTATGAGGAAAAGATTCGCCAGGGGATCAAAGAGCGGGCCGATCTCTTGGTCTTTCCGGAACTGAGCCTCACCGGCTACTATCTGCGCGACATGGTTCCCAGCGTCGCTCTTTCGGACCGTTCGCCGGAGATGAGGAAGCTCAAGCAATTGAGCCGCGAAATCGCCTTTGTTGCCGGGCTGGTGGAAGAAAGCGCCGACCATCGCTTCTTCAACTCGGCGGTCTATTTCGAGGATGGCGCAGTGCGCCATGTCCACCGCAAGGTTTACTTGCCCACTTACGGCATGTTCGATGAGCAGCGTTATTTTGCCCGGGGCGATCGCATTCGCGCCTTCGATACCAAGTTCGGCCGCATCGCGATGCTCGTCTGCGAAGATCTATGGCATCCCTCGACGATTTATCTGGCCGCACTGGACGGTGCCCTCGCAGTAATCTGCCCCTCGTCGAGTCCTCTGCGCGGCATTGTCGATGAGCAGAGCCAGGATGACAACGCGCGCTACTGGGAGATGATCAACCGCGTCAACGCGGAGACCTTCAGCCTGTTTATGATCTACGGCAACCGCGTGGGATTCGAGGACGGCGTCGGGTTCTGGGGGGGATCGGAGATCGTCGATCCCTTTGGCCAACGGATCGCCAAGGCGAAATATTACGAGGAAGCGTTCCTGGTCGGCGACGTGACGTTGGAGTCGGTGCGCCGCAAGCGAACCATGGCGCCGCTATTGCGCGACGAAGACCTCGATCTCACGATCAACGAGCTCATGCGCATCCGCGAGCGGCCGGTGGCGCAAAAACAGGTTCAAAAGTTCAAGAGTTCAAAGGTTCAAGGTCGTGGCAAGTCCAAGAAGAAATGACGGCGAGCATCAGCCGGCTTTGCTGACGGCCGAAAGCCGACGGCGATCTTTGTGATCCAGATTCCAACCAACACTAAGCTGCTGCGCGAGATCCTCGTCGCTTTCATCCGTAACGAGGTGGAAAAGACCGGGATCAAGCGGGTCGTCGTCGGCCTTTCCGGCGGGGTCGATTCCAGTTTGAGCGCGATGCTGGCCGCGGAGGCTCTGGGGCCGAAGAACGTCCTGGCCATCATGATGCCGTACAAAAGTTCGAATCCCGAGAGCCGGGCCGACGCGGAGACGGTAATCGAAAAGAGCGGTGTCCAACCCCTGCTCGTCGATATCACGCCGCAAATCGACGCCTACTTCGAGCGCTTCCCCGACGCCGACGCGCGACGGCGCGGCAACAAGATGGCGCGGGAACGGATGACCATCCTCTACGATCACTCGGCGCGCTGGAACGCATTGGTGCTGGGCACGAGCAACAAGACCGAACTCTTGCTCGGTTATGGAACGCTTTATGGCGACATGGCCTCGGCCGTCAATCCCCTGGGTGATCTTTATAAGTTACAGGTCTGGGCCCTGGCGGAGGCCATAGGCGTGCCGCTGGCGATCGTAAGAAAAGCGCCCTCGGCGGATCTTTGGCATGGCCAGACCGACGAAGGAGAGTTGGGGTTCAGTTACCGGGAGGTTGACCAACTGCTCTATCTCATGGTGGACCAGCGCTACACCCGCGCCGAACTGATCGCTGCCGGTTTCGCCGAGCGCTTCATCGATGAGATTTCCTCGCGCATCATGAACTCGCAATTCAAGCGGCGCCTGCCGATCATAGCCAAAGTTTCCCAGCGCACCATCGACCACGATTTCCGCTATTCGCGGGATTGGGGGAAGTAGGACTGGTCAGAGATAGAGGGTCGAGGATCGAGGATAGTGGATCGATAAAGGGTCGAGGATTGAGGATCGAGAATCGAGGATAGAGGATCGTTGATGGGTTGAGGATAGAGAATCGAGGATAGAAAATAGTGCTTAGGAGATCGCGCCATCCTCCATCCTCCATCTTCCATCTTCCATCTTCGACCTTCGGCGGGGGGCTGAGCATGGTTGGGATCTTGTACGTCGTTGCCACGCCGATCGGCAATCTGGAAGACGTCACGCTGCGCGCCTTGAGGGTGCTCAAAGAAGTCGATCTGATCGCCGCCGAGGACACGCGGCATACCCAGAAACTTCTCGGCCACTACGATATTCGCACGCCGCTGACGAGCTATCATGAGCACAACGAGAGGACCAAGGCGCGCCCGTTGGTCGAGCGGATTTTACAGGGCCAGAACATTGCCCTGGTAACGGATGCCGGGGTGCCGGCCATATCGGATCCCGGCTACCGCATCGTCGTCGAGGCGATCAGCGCCGGGATTCAAGTGACGCCGATTCCGGGCCCGTCGGCGCTCACGGCGATCCTGAGCGTGAGCGGCCTGCCCACTGACCGCTTCATCTTCGAAGGTTTTTTGCCCGCTAAGAAAAAGCAGCGGCGGGACCGGCTTGCAGCCCTGCGCGGCGAGATGCGAACCCTCGTCTGTTTCGAGGCGCCGCACCGGCTGTTGGAATCGCTCCGCGATATCCACGAGCTGCTTGGCGATCGCGAAGTCGTGGTGGCGCGCGAAGTGAGCAAAGTCTATGAAGAGTTTTTGCGCGGGCTTGCCGGCGAGTTGATCGACAAGCTGGCCGGGCGGGAAATTCGCGGCGAACTGACGCTCGTTATCAAGGGCTCAGCCGGGGAATCGCCCATATCGGAAGCGCTCTTGAGCACTGAAATTCGTAAGCTCAAGAGCGGCGGGATGAGGGTTAAAGAGATTGCCGAGGTCTTAGCGGAAAAACATTCGCTCGCCAAACGAGAAGTGTACCGGATGGTTTTGAGAGACGAGGAACAAAAAGAACCACGCTGATAAAAATCAACCTACAGGCTTCTTTGCGGATCACCTTGGCGCTATTCCCTTGTTTTTTTTCACCACGAAGCTCCCAGCGCGGCTACGCCGCAACCAAAATGAGAAAAGTCGGATTCACCACGAAGGCACGAAGGACACGAAGGTTTTCGTAGGGTGCGCTTTGCGCACCGGTCGGTCTCGGAATATCTCCCGCAAAGAACGCAAGGGGCGCAAAGGAAGAGCATTGTCATTTCGAACGAAGAGAGAAATCTTTCCTAAATCCCTCGTATTCGCTCGGGATGACAGGCCTTGGGCCTGTCACTTGGCGTCTTGGCGCGGGGGATATCCGAATCCGAGGGGTCTTCGGCGCCCGAAAAAATTGCGAAAGCCGCGAAAATTGTCATGGATAGTAGTACGAAGGCCACGAAGGGGTTCGGATATTTATACTCTTAAACTTCGTGATCTTCGTGTCCTTCGTGGTGGATCCACCTCCACACTAATCCCGGAAGAACCAAGAAATTTGCCCGGTCATCGCCTGATACCGAATGACGTAAATTCGTGTGTCGCTGTTCCCCAGCGAACTTCGACGTTCGTCACTTTCGCGCCCGAGGGTCCCCGGCGACACCACGCGATAAGCTCTTCGATTCGAGCCCTCGCCCCTTCGGCTGCCACCTCCACGCTGCCGTCAGGAGAGTTTGCGACCCAGCCGGTGACGCCCAGGTGTTGGGCCTGAGCAACGGTGGAGGCGCGGAAATAGACTCCCTGCACTCTACCGTTGATCTTGAGATGAACACGGACGTGATCTGACGGGGCTTCCATGTCTGCTTCAGTCTTGTCCTACCTCAGGTTTCGCGCCGCGGCAACCCGATTTGCCCCCTGGAAGAACTGTTTCGGGATGTCCTCTTGGCATCCGCCCCCCATTTCGACTAATATTTCCTGAGCGCCGAGCCGGGATGCGGCGACTTCGAGCCTGCCGTTGATCTGGAGGCGAAATCCGAAGGCTAGGCAAATAAACCCTACGGAATTGTAATTTACAGTGCAGCAAACTGTGAAACCTGGGAAAAGCACAAAGGTAACGAATTGACTCTAGAAACTCCTGTTCTTCTGACGCAGACGATGACAGCCCTCGACCTCGACCGCCTCCTGAAGCTTCGCCTCATCGTGGCTCGCTTTGGCGAGATGGATATCGCCAAATGGTGGAACACCAAAGGACAGCTTGGGCGCTTGGGTGCAGCCGCACTCCGGCGCGGATTTCCGCGTACGCACTACTTCGCGCAAGCCCGCTCGGTATTCGCCGTCGCCGCCCATCGGTGCAGCGAAGTTTTCGATCCGCCCGGTTGTGTCACGTTGTGGGGACTATCTGAAAGCATCGAAGAGGAGTTCGACGCACGCTGGGAGCAGTGGCTCGACAATGCAGGCGAGTGGACGCCGTTTTTCGAGCGCCTTGAGTCGCTTCCGGGAACCGATCTCCTCGCGACTCTCCGGTTGTTCGAAGTTATCGGTGAACGCGACGCAAATTCGTTCTCCAAGCTCCGACGCTCGGCGGAGGGAAGGGCTGTGCCACTTCCGGGCATGTTCTCCGGAACGAATGAAGATATCGTGCTGCTCGCCCTCGGTTTCGCCCGCGGCGAGCCCGGTGCACTGGCGGTACCCTACGCCAGGAGGGGCGACGGATGAGATATTTGTCGCGGTCTAACGTTGTATCGTCGTTCACGATCATAAAGGGGGCGATGATCGAAGAGACATACGCCGTCTTCGCGTCGTGGAATTTTGCTCGGTCTAAGCGTGAGAACCTCGATCGATTGCGACGCGAAAACTTCATTGGAGCGAGCAGCAATACCTGGCTTCGTGATGTCGCATGGGTACTGAACCGACGGTTCGATCCTGACGGGCGTGACCGCGCCCTCGTTCTTCTGGCGAAAAACGGCTGCGATCTCGACGTATGGAAACCGGCATTGTTATGGCACATTACGCGCGACGAATTTCTCTTGAGGGACTTTCTTCAGAACTGGATGTTCCCCGCATTCGACTCTGGCGTGTTTCGAGTGCGGCCCGAGGAACTGCACGACTACCTTCGCGGAGTCGGGAAGCGAGGCGGCAGGACGGAGCACGCTTGGAGCGAGCAGACCATCAAACGAGTTGCTGCGGGCTTGCTGAAGATCGCTAGCGACTTCGGGCTTCTGCGCGGCAGCGCCGTTAAAGAGTTCGCCACTTATCATTTGCCCGAACGGAGTTTTTTGTACTTCCTCCATGCCATGCGTGAAGAGAAACAAAGCCTGAGCAGCGTGGTGACCGCAGACGACTGGCGCATGTTCCTGATGAGACCCGCTGAAGTCGAGCACGAGATCCTCCGCCTACACCAGTTTCGCAAACTGGACTACCAGGTGGCAGGCAGCCTCGTGCAGCTCTCGCTGCCTTGCGAAACCTCCCTCGAGTATGCTGAGAGGATGGTTGCATGAGCATCACAGAACCGATGGTCAAACGATTGACGGACGATCTCGAGCCCATTCTGTCGCTTCGAGCCCCTTGCGAGAAGCTAAGCGCGTACCACGACATGCCGTACGCGCTCTTCCACTATGACCCCGAGGAGGAGTTCGAGCTACGCAAGCAGGTTACGCTGTTGGAAACGCGCCTTTCGCAGAAGGGAAAGTGCATCAAGCGCATCTCCCTCGCTGAGTGTCTCGACGAAGCGATGCGCTCCCAGCGCCCGCTTGAGGACTGGTTTAGCGCAGAGCGCGAGCAGGGAGTCGAAACCATTGTCGACACCGTCCACTCCGTCCTGTCCGAGTACGCACCGCTCGTTGAACTCGTTGCAGCACGAATGCCGGAGGACCCCGACCCGCTTCGCGACATCGTCTTCATCTTGCGAACCGGGGCGCTCTTCCCGGTCTACCGGACCTTTTCGCTGCTTGAGCAACTGAAGGGCCGCGTGCACGTTCCGACGGTGCTCTTCTATCCAGGCGACCTCGACGGGGCGGCGGGCCTTCGCTTCATGGGCGTGCTCGACGCTGAACACAATTACCGCCCGAAGATCTTCTGATAGGACTCATCAATGACCGACTTACTGATTAAGAGCCTCTTCGACAAAAAAGTGGACCGCCCTATAGAGGAGGTCATCAAAGTTGACCAGACCGACGACGAGGTCATCCGAGACGAAATTGACGAGTACGTCGTTACGCACGCCATTAGCCGATACTACGCGGAGATTTTCGAGCGTTACAGCGAGACACCGAATAAGCCGCACGAGGGCATCGCTATCTGGGTTTCTGGTTTCTTCGGCTCCGGCAAATCAAGCTTCGCTAAAATGCTCGGTCTTTCCATTGAGAATCGCCTGGTGGCCGGCGAATCCGCGGCCGAAAGGTTCCGCCGGCGCACCGTCGACAAAAGGCTGCAGGTGCTGCTCAAGGCCATCGCAGAGAAGATTCCCACGCACGCGGTCATCTTCGACGTCTCGACAGACCGGGGAATCCGCAGCGGCAATCAGACGCTGACCGAAATCATGTACGGGCTTTTTCTCCAGAGCCTCGGTTACGCCAAGGACCTCGATCTCTCGGAGCTCGAGATCGCACTCGAAGAAAAAGGACAGCTCTCCCGTTTCGAGGAGGAGTACCGGCGGATCTTCAACAAAGAGTGGTCCGCCGAGAAGGGCAAGGTTGCCTTCGCCCTCAGCGAAGCCAGCCGTGTTCTCCATAGTCTCGACACCGCCACCTATCCGATGGCGGACTCTTGGGTGAAGGCGGTCAAGAACAAAGCGGACATAACGCCGGGCAAGTTCGGGGATCGTGCCAACGAGTTAATGAAGCGACGGTGTCCTGGACGGACGCTTATGTTCGTCATCGACGAAGTTGGCCAGTTCGTCGCGCGGGACGTGCAGAAAATGCTTGATCTACAGGCCGTGGTCCAGAACCTCGGTGTGAAGGGGCGCGGCAAGCACTGGATCGTCGTTACTTCGCAGGAGAAGCTCGGTGACCTCGTCAGCGGCCTCGACGATAAGAAAATCGAGCTCGCTCGGCTGATGGATCGCTTCCCACTTCAGGTTCACTTGGAACCGTCGGACATTTCCGAGGTCACCAGTCGCCGCGTTCTTTCGAAGAACGCCGCCGCGCAGGCTGCGCTTGGAAAGTTGTTCGATGACCATCGTGGTCGGCTGACAGAGCACACTCGGGTGACAGCTGACATTAAGCTACCCGAACTTACGCACGACAACTTCATCGACCTATACCCGCTTTTGCCCTACCAGATCGATCTGGTAATCCAGGTCGTCTCGGGCCTGCGCACACAGGGTGGAGCGAGCAGGCACGTCGGCGGCGCAAACCGCACGATCATCAAGCTCGCTCAGCAGTTGCTCATCAATCCGGCTGTCAACTTGGCCGAGGAGCCACTCGGAGCGCTCGTCAGGCTTGACCAGGTCTATGATCTGGTTGAGGGAAACATTGGTTCCGAAGTGCGCGCAAAGATCGCAGCTATCTCGAAGGAGATCGAGCACCCGCTTGCGCAGCCGGTGGCGAAGGTCATCTGTCTGTTACAGTACGTTAAGAGTGTTCACCGCACGGCGGAGAATATCGCTGCGGCGCTCCATCCGGGTGTAACCGGAGACTCACAGCTTGCCGCGGTGAAGGAGGCGCTTAGTCAGCTTGAGGTTGGTCAGAAGGTTCGCCGGGGTGACGACGGCTACCGCATTCCGACGCCCGCTGAAGATGATTGGGAGCGTATCCGCAATGGCATCAGTCCGAAGCCTGGCGATGCTCATCGCCTGTTCTCGGAGGTTCTCACGTCCTTCTGGCAACCGCAGCCGTCGCACACTCTCTTCGACACCAAAGCCTTCAAAGCAGGGCTCGCGATCCATGGTCGCGAAGTCGTCGATGGCGACATGATGTTCCACGTCCATCTCGCAGATGACGGCAAGGAGTTCCAGCGGCTCGCTGCGGAGGTTCGTACGCGAAGCCAACAGGAGCGGAAGAACGCTTTCTGGGCAGTGTCCCTCAACGACGCGATCGATCGAGAAACCGTCGAACTGTTTCGTTCCAAGGAGATGCTCACGCGTAAGGAGCGCGAGGCCAAAACGGCCGACGAGACCGCGCTGATCGGTGAGGAGAAGGTGCGGCTGCGCCGCCATCAGGACGAGCTTCGAAGACTCTTCAGGGCAGCTTGTCTGTCGGGTAGCGTGTACTTCCAAGGCAACGACCGCAGTCCTGGTGACCGCGCCGTGGACGTCGGCAAGAGCGCCGCTGAGATCCTCGGGCATGTTCTTCCCGAAGTGTTCGATCGCTTCAAGGAGGCCGCAGCGAAGTCGTCCGACGTGAAGAAGGGTGTCGACGCACTCTTCACCGCGGAGAACCTTCAAGGCCTTCCCTCGGTGTTCGGAAGCTTGGGCCTCCTCCGGGACGAGAAGGGCAAGACGGTCTTCCGGGTCGAGAGCGGCCCCCTGAAGGAGGTGCTGGACCGTATCGACGAGCGCGCCAACTATGGCGACACCGCGAGTGGTCGCTTCCTCTCCGACGAGTTCGCCAAGGAGCCTTTCGGCTGGGACTTCGAGGTCGTGCGCCTCTTGGTCCTGTCGCTGCTGCGTGCCGGGAAAATCGAAGCCACGAGCAAAGGCCAGACGATTGACTCTGCGACTGGCATCGAGGCCCGCGACACGTTCTCGAACAACAACCTTTTCCGGCAGGCATCATTCCGCCCGAAGAAGGGTATCGAGTTCGAAGAGTTGGTGAAGGCATCGGAAGCCTTCCGCGACACCTTCGGAACCGAGGTCCGTGAGCTAAATGCAGGCGCCATCTGCGCCGAGCTGCGCAATGAGGTTGCGCGGCATGAGGACACCGTCGCCTCCGCGCATGGTCAGCTTACCGCGCACCGGCTGCCGGGTGGTGGCTTACTCGAAGGCGCGCTCGGCCAAATGAAGGCGATCCTCCGCGGTTCGGAAGACAACGCCATTTCGACGTTCAACGCGTCGCACCGCTTGATCAAGGACGCCATCAAGCGTGCGGTCGAGCTAGAGCAGGCTCTCTCTGAACCACGGCTTCGCGACATCGAGCGGGCAAGACAAGCGCTCAGCGTCGCATGGCCGTTTCTCGATAAGGAGCCCGATCTGAGCGAAGACCTCCGTTCGCGTGCGACCGAGCTGCGGGATCTTTTCTCGCGTGAAACCTTCTTCCGAGATCTGCCCGCCATCGAGCAGCACGCCGGAGCGATCGAGTCCGAATATGCGCGTCGATTCGAGGATGCACTGCAAGCGCGAATCGACGCCTACACGAAAGCCTTCGATCATCTGACCAAGACCCCCGGCTGGTCTGAGTTGCAAGAGGATGCTCAGCGTTCAATTGCGGCACCGGTTCAGAATGGAATTGCGCGAGCTTCGGCCACGGTGCCTATCGCGCTTCTGCGGTCCGAACGCGACGCGTGCGAAGCGCGCCTCCGCGCCGCAATCCGGACAGTCCAGGAGGCCATCGAAGGAGAGCGGCTGGCGCCGGTGAACGTCGGCGCCTACTTCGCGGGCGGCATAGAAACCGAGGAACAGCTCGATGCTGCGCTTGCAGGTCTCCGCGATGAGTGCGCGCGTCTCATCGGCGCCGGCAAGAAAGTGGTGCTATCCTAATGCCGCGGGTGGACTTGCAAGAGCTTTCCCGGCGCGAGAGTGAGCAGACCGAATGGAAGGCAGACGTCGCGGACATCGACGATGTCGTAACCACCCTCGCAGCCTTGGCGAATGACCTACAGAATCTTGGCGGTGGCTACGTCGTCTGCGGAGCGCGTGAAGAGAAGGGCTCCGACGACTTTCCGGTGCTGGTGCGCACCGGCCTTTCCGCGTCGCGTTTCAAAGCAGTCGAGGGCACCGTCCTGACCCGCTGCCGTGAACGGGTGTCACCACCGATCACTCCGCTCATCGAGGAATTACCGAGCGACAACCCCGACCGACGGATTCTGGTGTTCATCCAACCCGCGACGGGACACGCGCACACCTATCGCAAGGGGACCGATGGCGCCAAGCACTACGTGCGCGTAAGCCGGACGACGATCGAGGCGCGCAATGGGCTCCTCCGAGACCTGCTAGTTCGAAAGGGCGCCATGGAGCCTTGGGACCGCCGGCCGTGCGACCGCGCGACCGTCGCAGATTTGGACCTCCTCGCCCTGCGTGACGCCCTGACGCGCCTGGATGTGTTCGCGCCGGACCGCGGCGTCGAGTCGTACCTCGTCCCCGACGTGCAGATGCAC
>Ga0209726_10007217_pt1 | contig 12517 bp, 27 predicted proteins | sample Subgrocontami54m_FD_187453 | JGI IMG/M metagenome (GOLD analysis project Ga0209726, IMG submission 187453) | Subsurface groundwater microbial communities from S. Glens Falls, New York, USA - GMW46 contaminated, 5.4 m (SPAdes) (version 3) | ecosystem: Environmental > Aquatic > Deep subsurface >... | reverse complement strand
GGGAATCAACGAGATTATGAGGTAACGCAAAGCCAGAACCATGCAGAATTTATCCGGAAATGTACGAAAATGGCATCGCTAAGTGTCCCAATCCTGTCATTCTTAGTCCCCCTTCGAGGATAAACTTCGCGAGGAATCTGCTTTTGAGAAAGCGCAAAAAGCAGATTCTTCGGTCTACGGCCTCAGAATGAAAAATTTTGGAGGTCCCCAAGAAGGAAAACTTATCGGTGCCGAAAAAACCAGTGGGATCATAGCGTTTTTGGGCTTGGGCGTCTATGAGGGCGTGCGTCGTCGGTCGTTCGCTGTGGGTCGTGGGTCGTTATCCGATGACTATGCGGTCTCGAAAGCCAAGCGCATCGACTCGGCGACCGCGCAGAGACGCTTGTCCTGTGTCCAGAGCCGCGCGGTTCCTGCCAGAGAAACCGCTGACAGGAGATGAGCATCAACATAACCGATACCCCTGGCCATCAAGCCGTGTCTTTCGATGAAAAATAGTACCTCGTCATCGGTAGCGACCGGAACAGCAGGAAGATCCTGCAACAGTGACAAAACCGCTTTGCGGTTCCTCAGATCGCCACAGGCCAGTTCGCCGATGACAAAAGGGTGCGCCAGCACCCGACCGGTGTTCAGCAGTTCCACCAGCCTCGGCTTACCGGCGCGCAGGTGATCAATCCAGACCGAACTATCGACCAGGATCATTCCGGATCGGAGCGGCGCCGGGGAACCGGCCCTAACCGCGGCTCAGTACCGCCCAACTTCGCCAACCGTCGAGCACTCTCCCGCTCGATCAAAGCCTTCAGCCCCTCGCGAACCAGCGCCGTCCTTTCTTTCACGCCGCTAACGCGTTGCGCTTTGGCGAGAAGCTCGTCTTCAATGTTCAGCGTGGTTCTCATAGGTCTTCCCTCAACAAGAATATGATGCCATAATCAAGCATCAAATGATGGCTAATACCATGCCTACACAATGGATGCAAGGGTCGTGGTTCGTGGTTAGGCTGGATGAAGGCGGGCAGCGGGGACGGCTTCGGTCTTTTCGGGCGATCGGCTTCCAGTCGCAAGCTCGTGGACAGCATGCAGTATGTCCGCACTATAGTACCGATTTCCGCACCGGTCGCAGACGCCGATCGTCACGTCCTCCAAAATGATGAATCCGTTCTTATGCTTGAACGACTCACGCTCCACCATGCGTGGCTTGACGGTTCCCTCGCGATATTCGCATCGATACTCGTACATGGTCGACCTTCCCAAATCAGGTGATCGCATAAATAGTGATATCCAGATACCGGCCACTCCCTGTAAAGCGGCCTACTACGCCGACCGGGGTTTTTTCGCGCATACAATTAAATTGAGCCCGGGAATAGCGTCGAAGTCTTTCTTGTTTCGCGTAAGCAGGCCATAGCCGTGTTGAATCGCCTGACTCGCAAGCCATATGTCCTGGACGCGGTACCGATGGCTACCGCCGGCCATTTTCAGATGTGCCGCCAAGTCACCGAAAACCTCGCCGGTGGTTCCGTCAATAGGCAAAAGCGGCTTGCGTTGCAGGCGGCGAAACGCTGCCTGGCGCTTTTGTCGAATACCCGCGTCTGGGGCGGTTTCAACCCCAAACCTGAGTTCAGCAATGGTAATCGGGGAAAGATACACCGGGGCATTTCCTGTGATCGCAGCAACATCTGCCGGTGCCAGCGTTCCTTGTTCGACATCGATCCAGATGCAGGTATCAATCAGGAAACCCATGGATCGCGCACGTCTTTGTCAAGCTGACCCGCCAAGGCCTGTCTGCCGCTTTCCAGCCATCCCGCGGCGGCATCCTCTGGCAGCGTCCGGTATAGGTCCGCCATTGCCTCTAGCGCGGTTTGCCGCGCAGTTCCCGGAAGAATGCGCGCAACCATTTGATGATTGCGCTCGATCAAGATTTCTTCCCCCCCGGCGGCCAACCGATCGAGAACCTGTCGCAGATTGCGCGCGAGTTCGGTCGCGGTGATTGTTTTCATAGGGATCTCCAAGCTGAAATACGTAAAGTATGTATCCTATCATATTTTGCGTAGTTCGTGGGTCGTGGTTCGTTGTTCGTTGTTCGTGGGTCGTGGGCGCTGAGTTCATTTACACCCAGTTCTTCCGCATGAGTCCTGGGACGCGTTGAAATTCGTTTTGGTTGTTGGTGACCAGCACCAATCCAAGGGCGCGTGCATGTCCTGCGATCATCGCGTCGTAGGAACCGATCAGTTTTCCGATCTTTGCCAGAGCCGCGCGTATTTGCCCAAAATGAATTGCTGCCTGCGAGTCGAAGGGCTTCACCTCCAGTCGGGCGATCATGCTCTCGATGTCTGCGAGGTTTTGTTCCGGCTTTGTCGATTTCTCCGCGCCATAAACCAGCTCGCCCAGAGTGATCGATGAGATGCACATCTGCCCTTCGTGCTTCTTGAACGCGCCCCGCACGCGTTCGGGGCGGTTTTTCATCGTGTAGATCACGATGTTGGTGTCCAGCATGTACTTGAGCATGCTAGAGCGCCGCACGCTCCTGATCTGCCGGTTGGTCGCGCGTTTCCATGAAGTCCGCCGACACGCCCTGCCCTGCGAACCACAGGTCCCATGATTCCCCTGCAGGCACGATCACTCTGGCATTGCCCACGGCAATAATATCCACCCGCTTGACCGAGTCCGGCATGGCAACCCCTTTGGGCAGCCTTACCGCTTGACTCTTATTACTTTTGAAAAGCGTCGTTTGAACGGTACTCATTGGACCACCTTTTGGATATCTATTGGGTATATCCCAACTTTAGCGCAGGGGCGGGAGGGTGTCAAATTCGTGATTCGTGGTTCGTGGGGCGCGGGTCGTGGTTAGTGCCAGCGACAAACTGATTGCTTACCTGTCTTGCTGCCAACAGATCGACCAAGCTTACCGGCGCGCCGCTTTTTGACGCGTCCGAGTGGAGCGAGAAGTCAGACGTGGATTCGCCGGTGATGCTGCAGGAAGAGGACCAGCAGCCACGAGTCTTTTCCTTCCAGGTTCGATTGTCAGGTTGAGCCCCTCAAGCGTGCGGGCTCCAAGAAGCAGGAGATCGCCCGGTTCCGCATAGACTACCTCATCGATAGTAAAAAATTTATCGAGTCGGATAATTGCAAAGCCCACGCTGCGGGTTACCTCTTGGCCGTTTGCAAGGACAAAAGCCACATCCTTTTTCTCTCGCTGAATGCCTATCTTTTCGAGCGTTCGCTCCGAAACCCAAGAGTATTCACTTCCCGTATCCACCAGCAGTTTCGGTACGACCACCGACCGAGTCCTGTCGATGGGATTCTCAACTTTGCACTTCGTGTAAAACGTTCCCATGCTCGCACCTACGTTCTTAAGACCAAAAGCCCATTCTTCTATATGCTGAGCCTACACCCGCTCGTGGTTCGTGGTTCGTGGTTCGTGGTACGTGGCTCGTGGTTTCTGCGTTCATGATTGGTTACAGCCGGGTCCTTTTCGCGCATACAATCAAATCAAGGCCGAAGGCCGCGAATATCCTCGCCGCCGCAACCGCGCTCCGGCCGGCGCGGCGTGCCGCGGAAACCGTTGAAACCCGTCGCACCCGTGACCGGCGCGCTCCTGGAATTACCCGTGGTTACGGAACCGCAAAAACTAATACCGTATCTGACCCCATTTTTCTTTTTCAGGCTGCCCAGTTTTCTATCTTCAGACCTTTGATGCGCTTGAACTCGCGCATGTTATTGGTAACAAGAATGTAATCCTCAGCCAAGGCATGAGAGGCAATCCAGAGATCGTTTTCCCCGATGATCTGGCCCTTTGCCCGCAGGTTTTCCTTTATGCGTCCATAAGCTTGTCCGGCCTCGACGGGCAGGGGCAGGGGCCGGAAGGCCTCAATGAATTCCCCGATGGTATGCAAATTTTCCTTGCGTCGCTCTGATTTGAACGCGCCATACACCAATTCGCCATAGGTCACGACTGAAATCCGTGCTTCATCCACTGGAATTTGCGCCAGCTTCGCAAGCAAGCCAGGGTGGTTTCGCTTGCTCAAATAGATGCAAATATTGGTATCAAGCAGATAACGCATTACAGTTCTTCGCGCACCTGCGGAGGGCCTTGATCGCGCCCATCTTCCATGAAATCCGGCGACAACCGGGATAGGATTGAAACGACGTCGGCCATGGTCCTGACGCGCGAACGGAGAACAATTTCGTCGCCGCGGCGGAAAATCTCCACTTCCCTGGTGTCGAACTGGAATTCCTTGGGCAAGCGGACCGCCTGGGAATTGCCGCTCTTGAAAACCTTGGTTGTGCTCACGGCCGGCCTCCGTCAATGATGTACATACGCAGAGTATATACATGACCCGGCCGCCAGGCAAGCGTCTACGATGATCGTGGTTCGTGGGACGTGGGGCGTGGTTCGTGGGGCGTGGGGCGTGGGTCGCTGCTCGCGCCGGACGCCCGGGCTAGAGTTCCAGCACCGTGCGCAAGCCCTGCTCTACGGCCTCGATCTCCGCGCGGTTGAGTTTTCCCAAGGTTGCGCCGATTCGAGATTTATCGACCGCACGGATCTGATCGATCCGCGCATTCGAATTCGCCCCGGCCGAAGGGACGGCTACTACGAGCGGTGGCCGCGGCATACTGCTACTCGAAAGCGGAACCACAACCACCGTGAGCCGCTTGTCGTTGAGCACCGAGCGGGACACGATGACGCAAGGCCGTTGTTTCCTGATCTCCGCTCCTACTGTGGGATCCAGATTGGCCCACACCACGTCACCGCGTTTGAGGCTTTGCATTGGCAACAGGTTGTTCCATGCCATCGCCTATGGTCGCCTCCCAGTCGCGCATCTCCTGCGCAAGCTCAGGATTGCCCCGCTCCTCGTCGGTGACGGCAGCGGCGATCCGGGTCAGCTCGTCCTCTTCGCGCGCGACCGCTTTTGCCACCAGATCGGCAACGAACTTATTGCGCTGGCGCGCGGGAACTGCCGCTTTGAACCGGGCGGCCACGTCTTCGGGGAGCCTGATTAAGATTTGTTGGGTTGACATATTCCATACCTCATTTAGCTTGCTCTATTTTAGCAATTGATATCATTTATCAATAGGCAAGATATACTATATCATAACCAATGTCCAGCAAAATCATTGCGTTAAGTTCGTGGGGCGTGGCTCGTGGTACGTGGGTCGTGGGGCGTGGGTCGCTGTATGCGATCAATCAAGGCCACTGCTGCGCCGTGTGCAACACGCGCAAAATGGTGATGGTGTCGCCCTTAATAGCGTACACCATGACGTAGTTCGGCCGGACAACGATCTCGCGCGTGCCCTTCATGCGGCCAGGTTTGTAGAGCTTGGGATGTTTCGGCAGCGGGTCTGCCTTGGCCTCGAATTCAAGATCCAATTCCAATGCCGCGGCAGGGTTGTCCTGGGCTATGTAGTCCATGATCCGCGCCCGGTCGGCCGTTGCGTGTGGCCTCCATACGAGTTTCACGCGTTAGTGGGCACGCGCTTGCGCAGGACATCGCGTTTCTTCGCAAACTCGGCCTTCACGTCCTCGTGCGGGATCGAGAGTCGCGGATCGTCGAGCGCGGCCTGCACCTTGGCGCGGAACCATTTATCGTAGGCGGCAGCTTCATGGGCGTGCTTCATACGCTCTGATGCATCGAGGCGATGGCGTTCCACCTTGAGGGCGACGGGATCGAACTGCGTGGCATCAACCTGGTAGCGCGTGACGCCGATCTCCTTGAGGTAGCCGACCAGCGTCTCGAACTTGCGAAAGACGCGGACTGCGCCGCGCTTCGCGGCCAAGGCGCGCTCCGTCATGCCGTACTGGATCACGATACTCCAGCCACCGGGCTGGCCTATTACGTTGGCACCGCGTACCGCGCCGGCTTCGACCAAGCGGGAGAGCGTGACGTGATCGATGGTGTCGCGTGCCGTTGCCATAATGTCACCTTTCGAGGATGCAAACTATAGCGGACAGAATACCCGGTTATTTAGTAAATGGGAAGAGGCGTGGGTCGTTTCTCGACGGTTGGCAAGAGCGATCAGAGCGCCCGAATCAACGAGCAGTCCCGGCTTTGCCACGCAGCGTTTCTTTCAGGTATTTTTTCCGATTCGCCGCAAGGTCCGGCGGGCCAGCAAAGACGCCGGCAATACCAGCGCGGCGCGCGGATTCCAGAGCGCTGGTCTTGAACGGGGCAGCCCGTTGCTTGCGCTTGGGCGATATGGCTGGCATGGCATCTCCTGTTCGTGGTTCGTGGGTCGTGGTTCGTGGTTCGTGGGTCGTGGTTGGTGATTGGTTTCAATTCATGCAACGAGGGTTATTTCCTGGCGCTGGCCACCCGACTCAACAATCAATGCACCGTGGTCCCTGGTCAGTTGTTCATTTGCGTTCAGCAACTCGACACCATAAACGGTCCCGTCCGGGGCAATATCAATGTTCATGTCCTCGCTGATCTTGATCGTCGTTACCTGGCCCAGCTTCTCATGGAATCGTATGTATGCAACGTTATATTTCGGATCATAACTAAGCTTCATAACGACCTCCAGTCACTAAAAGAATTTGACCATTGCTGTAATCACCAACCAGCCATCTTCTTCAACAGCATACGCCTCAACCTGTTTTGTTGAGTATCGTCTGTTTTTCCACTCACTGTCGAATGGAAAGTTACAGCGGAATCCTGTCCTGCCATGTTTGGCGGCGAAACGTTCTCCGCGCTCGATCGTTGCAATAACCTCTTCTTCCGTGGCCCCACGCTCTTGCAATCGATCCCGGGCATGGGGATGCAGTCTGACTTTCATGGCAGTTCGTGGGTCGTGGGTCGTGGGTCGTGGGTCGTGGGTCGTGGGTCGTGGGTCGTCGCGGCGGGGGCGCCGCTCCCACGCCCAACGGAAGTCCTCTTGGAGGACAGCCTTTCAGGCACGCTACCGCCCTGCAAAACACCGGCGTGTTTCGCATAATGTGTTGCACAGCAAATACTTACACGGCTGTCGCGACTCGGTCGCGACTTACGCTTACGCAGCCCGGGCGATCCAGTCGCGATTTACTTTTACTTGGTTCGCCTTGCCCAATAATTCCAATAGCACGATCACGCGTTTTTCGCCGTCTTGCTGGGTGAAAATACCCTCCATGCCGGCGAGCGGCCCATCCACCAGCTTGATCGCCTGCCCAGCGCTAAACAGGGGGCGGTTGTCCTGATGCAAGCCCGACGCCGCGTCCTCGCGCTGTACTAGAGCCTCCATCACGGCATCCGGGACCACGGCCGGCTGCCCACCGAAGCGCACCAGGCCGACCACACCACGGGTTGAGCGCACCGTGGCCGTGCTGCGCCGAAGGGGATCGACGCGGATGAAGATATAGCGGGGAAACAGCACTTCCACCGCATCAAGCCATTGCCCGCGCCGGCGTTGCCTGATGCGGATGCGCGGCAGATACACATGAAAACCCTGGCGCAGCAGGTTTTCTTCGGCCACCGCCTCCTGGCGCGGCTTGCAGCAAACGGCGTACCAGCGGTCCATGCTCCCGTTTTCCATCAGAGGAGCTCCAAAAAATTGTCATTCTGAGGCCGCTGAGGCCGAAGAATCTGCTTTTTGAACTCTCTCAAAAGCAGATTCCTCGCGAAGTTTATCCCCGGAGGGGGACTCGGAATGACAAGATTGGAATACTCAGAGTTGCCCATTACTGATTTTCCGTTTGCTGTTCGGACCGCACATCGGATTGGATTCGGCGAGTTTTCAATTCACCCCGCAGTTGTTCGATTTCCTTTTCCAGTGCTTCATATTCCGCGACCTTGCGCCTGAGGAAGGACATGGTGATGCGGGTTTTCTCTTCCAGCCCCGCCGCAGTGAGCAGGTAGGCGTATTCGCGCTTGTCGGGATTCCTGCGGAAGTTTCCGAACTTGACGAGGCCCTTTTCCATGAGCGCCTTCAGGCAATAATTGGCCTTGCCCAGGCTCACGCCCATGGCTTGCGCCAGGTCGCGCTGGCTCATCTGCGGCTGCTGTTGCAGCAGCTTCAGGAGTTCAAGGCGTTGGGGGTCGGTCAGCACCGGCATGCCACGTATCTCCCAGGTCGAATTCGTTCGAGCGTTCAAAAATTGACAATAGATTGTACACGCTACGGGGGAACGGTGCAAATACGAATTGGGGGCATGGGAATTGGGGGGGAGGGAGCAAAACGTGGGACGCCCGCCCTCGCGCCGATCAGTCGTTGCAATCGGGCATCCGTGTCGCGGCGGGGGCGCCGCTCCCACAAAACCCCGGCAATACCGTCAGATTGTCGCGGAACGCGACAGGTGATGCGCTTAGAGCTCAATACATCTTGTTTGATGCAAGAGTAGATACTTCGCTGCGCTCTGGATAGCAAATCGTAACCAGATTCATTTTGCAACAGGTACCAAATGTTCCTTGTCCTGGACTGGACAAATCAGGATCGCTTGAGGTCCCGGTAGAAATTTTCGTGAGGGCCGATCGGTTCGAGATAAATCAACCGCACCGTTTCCTCAATGGTGTAACCAAGCAGGTAAAGCTGTCTCTTACTGCGGAATTTGTAGACGTACAAGCCCGCCAGATCTGCTTTCTTGCGTTCCCCGATCGACGGTTTGGCTGAGACGGCAGCAACGGCGGCATCGACATCGATGACGATATTGTCGTGAAGTTTCTTGTATTGCCGGGCAAACCGCCTTGTCTGCAAGACTTCATAACTCACGCCTTACGGCTCCGCGGCACGAATGGTGTTGCATGTTCGCGAGGCTCAGACATGGAGAGCAGTGTTTCTGCCACAAAGGTGACCGGCAAATCCGGATTGTCGAGTGCGGCCCGTCCCACCATGGCCCAGAACTCGATTTGGCCTGCAATGGTACGACGCTCGACCTTAGCCTCAGCACGAGCCTGTTCGTAGAGTGTGTCGTCGATTCGGACGGGCATCCCCATGACATCACCTTATACTTGCTACAAATGTAGCGAAAGTATAGTCCTTCGGGGCTTGCCTTGCAAACGCCCACGTTTCCGGGGTGTCGCTTTCATTGCAGTGCCGGCATCCACCACCAGTATTACGAACGTCCTTCTTCTCGCGCGGCGCGAATAGCCTCCTCCGTCACGGTGGGTGCATTCTTGCGTCGCTCCAGGATTCGCGCAATGGCTCGGTGATGACGTTGCTTGCGCTCGGCGCGCTCTACTGCCTCGCGTATCAGGCTGGCGATGATCGCATTCTTGTTCTGGCCCTGAAAGGTGTCGTTGAAAGCTCGTTTCACGTCCTTGGGAACGCTGAAATTGACGGTGCTCATGATGCGGGTCTCTCTTATTGTTGAATTTTTCAACAATGTAATTGTGAGGGACGAGGCGGAAGTTGCCAATCCAGTTCAACGCCAGCGACATGAGATAGGCAGATGAGGAAGTGGCAGGTGGCGGTCACGCGGATTTCTTTGCTTTTTCCTCGAGCCAGACCTTGATCAGCGACTGGTAGGGGACATCGCGCGCGTTCGCCGCCGATTTGATGCGCTCGAGCAGGTGGAGCGGCAGACGCAAAGAGATGCTTTGCGTAGTCGGTTTGAGTTTGGGGAGGATGACACGCTCGGCCTTCGACCAATCGACCAGTTCGGCGCTGTCGTGCGTTTCCCAGAATGCACGCTCGGCGGCCTCGGATTTGAATTGTGGTGCAACTTTAGGTTTTTTGTTCATAGTAAGTCCTTTCCTTTCGGCTCATGTCGCGCGCGGAAATGACGCGTATCTTCCTGCCGTCCACGCGCAGGGTGAAGGTGACATGGAGCACCCGACCCGCGAGGGTCGCGCCGAGGCCATGAAACCGGGGTTCGGCTTGGGAGTGTCTGCGATCTGCAATGACCAACAGCCGCAGGTCGAAAAACACCTGCTCCGCCTCGGCTTGGGAAACGCCATGCCGCTCGTTCTTGCGGACGTTGCCGGTATCCCAGTCGAATCCCTCGACGCGCTCAATATCAATCATGGGCGTATATTATGGCCATATACGCTGAAAGTTGCAAATTCCGATAGGGCCGATCAGTCTTTGCGATCGAACATCCATTTCGCGGCGGAGGCGCCGCGAACCAGCGGTTGCAGGAGGCCGCTTCCGGCAGTACATTCCAATCGAAGTATGAGTCTGATCTGAGTGGGGGGCGGTTCAGTTATTGATGATTTCCCAGTGCAGGGTTATGCACGGGGCTGCCGCCCGCCCCTTTAAGGCGGGCGGCGAGCGGCCCGGTGTATAACCCGGGTGCATGGCGAGGTTTTTTGAGCACATTCAGGCGGCTGTTTTCGATCGGTTAAAAATCGTTTTGAAGAGGATTGTGCGGGCGTCGTTGAGGCGCTTCGCGGCCTCATTATCGCTCAGGGCGCGAGCCTGCGTATCGAGCTGGCCGAAGGTAATATCGGGTTTAAGAAATTGTTCGGCTTTGTGCAGTGATTTGAGTTTCTCGTAGGGTGTCATCATCAGTTTGTAGGGATAGCGCTTGCGCTGGCGGCCCTTGGCGTCGGTGATGGTTTCGGCGAACAGGCATGGGCGGTGGAAGTTGACGTAGGGGTTAAGGTGATCGCGGCAGAAGGCATTCACGAGGCTCGCGAAGCGTTGCGGGATATGACTGTAGCCGAGGTGTTTGCACACGATAGAGCCGTTCTTTGATTCGGCTTGCGCGTTGTCGTTACAGTGGCGCGAGCGTGATTTGGTTTGCTCTTCGATGAGCAACTTGTTGAGCAGCTTGGCGACCTGGTGGTTGATGAATTCGGAACCGTTGTCGCTGTGAAAGCCGAGGATCGGGAAGGGGAAGCTCTGCAGTAGCTCTTCGAGCACGGGAATGAGGAACGCCTCGCTGATGCGCTCGCAGGTAGCCACCCCTTCGTACTGGGTGACGCAGTCCACGGTATTGATGTGGTAGAGGCCTTTGACCCCGTCCTGATCGCCTTGATGCACGCTGTCCACGCGCAGGTAGCCGGGCTGGTTGTTGGGGGCCGGGGCGCGCCGCTCACCGATGGCGAGGCTCACCGGCCGGGTCTTGGTCCAGGCCTGGCGCTGGCGCTGATACCCCTGACGCTGGCGCAGGTTGTACAGGTGTCCCACCGAGATTTTCGCCAGCCTGGCATAGCGAGCGTCCTTGAACAGCTCGAAGGCGCGCTCCATGAGTTTCTTGGTAGCCAACCCCGACAGGGTGCCGTGCAAGCTATCGGTATGGGCGAGGAGCAGCACGTCAGCGCTCGTGTAGGTGCGCGCAAAGCTGGTGCGCGAGCCCCGGTAGCGCTTGATGAGTGGGCCCCGTTCACGGCCCCGTTTGACCAGCCGGGTGAGCTGTTGGCGCGAATAGCCGCTGACCCGCTCCAGGAAGCGCAGCACCACGGTCTTTTCGGCGCGCTTCAGACCAGCATAGCCGAAGCGCCGCACCGTGCGGGCGATAAAGCCGTAGCGCTCCTCGGCAGCCACCGCGAACTCTACCGCCACGGTTCCGTTCAGAAAGACCTGCATCTGGGCCAGCGTATGCAACTGTTCGTCGTTCATGTCGATCACCATGCTCCGCATCATGATCGATCCCAGCTGCCCGTTCAGACTCAAACCCCGTTGGAATCACGCCCCCCCGCTCAGACTCATACCCCATTGGACAAGGCTCCGGCTTGACTGCCGAATCGACCGGGCGGATAATGTTGTTGAAATTTTCAACAATCGTCGGAGGGCGCCATGGCTACTGTCAATTTCAGCATCCCGGACAAGGTAAAGCAGGTTTTCAACGCCGCGTTTGCCGGGCGCAACAAGAGTGCGATCATTGCCGAGCTGATGTTGCGAGCGGTGGAAGAGCAAAGAGCCCGGGAAAGCCGGGCGAAGGCGATCGACCGGCTGCTGGCGCGCCGCAGCGCCAAGCGGCCCGTGACCGACGCGAATATCCGCGCTGCCCGGGAACAACTGCGTGCATGATCCGCATCGTTGCCGATGCCAGCGTTGCGATCAAGTGGCTGCTGCCGGGAAAGCATGACGAGCGGGATTGGGAAAACGCATTTGGTTTATTGCAAGGCGTCAGGTCGGAGCGGATTCGTCTCGTTGAGCCTCCCCATTGGTTGGCCGAAGTAGCCGCGGTGGTAACCCGGTTAAGCCCCGCAACCGCGCTCGAAGACGTCTCCGACTTGTACGCGATGGATATCCCGATTGTCCAGTCAGTTCACGTTTATTTGACGGCCTGCAAGTTATCCAGGGAGTTGGATCATCACCTGTTCGATACGCTCTATCACGCGGTTGCGCTCACTCTGGACGATGCAGTTCTGGTGACGGCGGACGAGCGCTATTACAAGAAAGCTTCGCGCCGCGGCAGACTGGTTCTGCTGCGCGATTATTCCTAAGGAATCACTGATCAAGTATCCGCATGGGCGGCACCCGTGCGTGATTTCGTTGAGTTTGTGAAGCGAATGGAATTTTCGTCGAATATGAAGGCGGTTTGGGCCGGGAATGCGGGGGATTTTCCCGCATTTTGCTTACGCTGGACGCACCTATCCTGTGAGCGGTCTTCCCCATTTGCTCAGATTGAGCATCGCCAGCATGGCGAACGCGCGGTTGGCGTTCTTGGC
>Ga0209726_10007213_pt1 | contig 12519 bp, 14 predicted proteins | sample Subgrocontami54m_FD_187453 | JGI IMG/M metagenome (GOLD analysis project Ga0209726, IMG submission 187453) | Subsurface groundwater microbial communities from S. Glens Falls, New York, USA - GMW46 contaminated, 5.4 m (SPAdes) (version 3) | ecosystem: Environmental > Aquatic > Deep subsurface >... | reverse complement strand
GAGCTCGGCGTCCTTTAGCACGCGGACACCCCTGAACGTTTCGTACCCATCAATCTTGGTTAGCGCGATGCCCAACCCGACGATATGTTCGAGTAAATCCTTGACCCGGGCCTTGGCAAAGGCACGGCGCCCACTCTCACCACACCAGGTGGCATATTGAGCGTAGAAGTCCGACCGGTGTGTCGTGAAGGCGCTACCTAGTTCACACCTCTCGTGGATAAACTCCTCAAGCGAACTCGTGCTGCGACGCCATTGGGCCATCAGGCGGTCGTGTGCTAGTGACGTTGAAAACTTGCCGTTCCGTATCAGTCTCGCAGCTCCCTTGAGTGCCCAGAACGCTATCCCCGGCATTTCATGTTTGATGATCCTGTCGGCCAAAGCTGGGTCAAGAGGCAAGCCAGATCGGAGGCGACTGTTGGGGAATTCAATGAGTAGCCACCGCGAAAAAAATGCCTCAGTGTGATCGCGCGTAAAGATCATATGGTTCGACATGAACAGATGCGCAGCCTCGTTCGTGAAACAGATCGGACGGTGTGTCGGATGCCTGCCGGTGAGAAGGTCACCACCAATCACCGTTTTGAAGACCGCAGCAGGTATCGGTTCGGTGTCAGGCAATTCGCCGACGACATTGAGGCGCGAGCCAGCTAATGCCGCGATGTAGTATTCGCGGTCCCAGACGAACGGCGATACGGCTGTTACAAACTCGGACGGCACGAGCTGCCTAGTAATGCGTTCCTTCACTCCCTTGCCGGCACGCCCGAATGGGTCGTAATATTTCACGACCTTCTGGTACCGTGCCATACAGCCGATTGCGATTGCACCATCGATTTCCTGCATCAGCCGGATCTGTTGGTCTTTCTCCTCGGGCGCAGTGGACTGAAAAGTATCATGCAGGAACTGGTCGAACATCGGCGTTGGCTGTTCCTTGGGCGTATAGTCCAATTTGACGCGCTGACGATGCGCAGGGGTCAAAGCTTCAAGACGCAATTCGTCACCCTCGATCCTATAAAAACCGCCAGGGCACGCTAGGCCAACGGGAGCTGCTGCGAAAAACGTGTCGTTCGTGGCTAAGGCGATTGCATGCTGGGCAATACTGGAGTAGTCAGAGCGCCGCTCGCAGTTGTCCTTGCCATCATGCGTCTCTGCAACCATGCGCTCTAGCGTTTCGCTGGAATGCCTAACCCAAAGGCCGTCCAGTTCATTGACGACGTAAAGCGTTCCGGCATGTCCAACGGGAGGCCATTTTTCCACGGTGAGCTTCGAAATCAGATCGCAGGCATACCCGTGATGGGTCTGAGCGACAGCATCCGGGGACGCTTTAGTCTTCGTGGCAGCATCGAGCTCAAGGAGCGAGATTGCACTATTGGCCTTCTTGAGCCTGGCGCGAATCCGCTGATAGTTCGCCGGATTGGTACGGCGAATGAAAGCCAATGCGTCAATCGCTGTAGCCTCGAATGGCGCACCACAATCCGTGCCAGTTTTTTCGAGCATGCCATAGACGATTTGGGTTGCTTGGGCCAATCTATCGAGGGATGATTCGGTTGCGCCGCCGGCCTCGTCTTGAGGTGTGACCGGCAATGTCATGGCTGAAGACTCCCATTGCACACGGGCACTTTAATACTGCTGCCGTCATAGCCGAGGAACGTGCAGGCCGACGTGGCCTTACCGTTTGTCTTATGTGTTACCGGTGGAGTTGTTGCGCGAGATAGCCTTGCTGTTGCCAGTTTCAGCAAAGTGAAGTGATTTTGTTTGGGCATGACGCGTCCACAATGGATGCGCCCGCGGACAGCTAGGAAGACAATAGAGGTTGCGGACGAGCCTCGGCTTCCGTCCACAGTGCCTCGATCTAGGAGGTGTCTCGAAAGAATTTCCTGAACAACGTCTGCTGACCCGCTTTGGACAACGGTGTCGTTCCGACATTGCAGTTCCCGTAACGTGCCGGCGATAGCGTCCCACACATTACAGGGCAGCTCTTCCCGGCATGCACGCTATCGCTCGTGTGCCGTCCCATTAGCCGATGTCCGCAGTCGGGGTGGATTGGGCACCGTTCCCGACCGCATCAAGGACAACGTGCTTGCACTATAGCCATGTCCGTTTCGATATGTAAAGAACAACCGTATTCCAGATGCGCGATATGGCACCGACATTATTCGCGTCCAGTATTAAGTAAACGGGTTTGTTAGGTATCTGAATAGACGGGAAAAACTTTATTGTCTCTTTTCCGCTACAAATGAAAGAAAGAGGGCGCGCCTATGTATCAAGAGAGCCGCCAGTGGATGTTGCAGAAAAAATGCCCGTGTCTGGCGGCCGTAATGAAATTGGGCGGCGACGAGTCGGCGTCGAGGCGTCGAGTGGGGCGAACGAAGCGCCGATTGATGGCCCTAAGGTCACCCCGGCAGAAACGACCGGACAAGCCCGGCGGGGCTCCTGTATGGAGCTCGCGCGGAAGATCCCTAAGGGGCCTATTTAAGAGTGGCGCTGGGAACGGACCTGATCTGATCAAACAGAAATGGAATTGTGAGAAGGAAATACTTTGCTTGCGACAATTGGATTACAGATTTAGTGCATTGCAACTAAGGGAACTTTTTCGATCAGAGTTAAGTGCCATTAACCTGCACCCCGACTCGATTCCTAAGGGAAGGTTCTCCCAATACACATCGATCGGTGATCAGGCGGCATCTACGATTGATACCGACCATGAGCAGCTGTGTTGCAATAATCTTGAAGCGAAGAGATTGTCTGCGGGGGTAGAGCCCTATGGGGACACCAAGCTAATGAACTCTTGGGAGCGAACCACCTTGCCAACCAGGTTTTGAACCGCGGGCATCAGAGCCTGAGCGGTCTGATTACAGGCGGTCTCCCCGTACCAGCTTGATGCATAGACGAATGACTCTGAGACCGACATTGATCTTCCGTTCGATGATTTAACAGTCAAGGCGAGGTTCCAACTGCCGCTGTTCGACGAGAAGTCGATCGAGTCAAGGTTGCCCGTAAGCGTTACAGGAGCCGTGGCAGAGTAGGCATTCGCGATTCGCAGTTCATCGAGAAGCGCCTTGCGAACGAACTCGGAGAAGGTCTCGCCATCTGGCGTCTTGATTGGGCCAACAGCACGGCACGTTAGCTCCGTTTGACCCGGGGTAGTAGCTGTGAACGCGCCGACGTTTAGGACCTTCCCATTCAGAGATCGCAGAGCCACAACGTTGTCGGCTGAGATTGAGTATCTCGTGGCGGAATACGTTGAACAACCCGATGCAACGGTAACGATCAAAGCAAATAACAGACAGACTCTCACAGATGCTCCTCATTTGTGCATGAGCGGGATGAGGTGTAAGCGGGGCTCAAATCTGTAGCAGGCTGCTCAAAAACAAATTTGCCTTCTCACATTACATTTATTGAAGCGCCTTTGACTTGATGTCATCGACTAAGCTCCTGCGCCTTTCGGCTCGTGATGACGCCCCCATATCTACCGCAACAACCTGCTTCCCAGTTTTGGCATTCATAAAATAAAGGGTCGGTATTAGATTGTCGACGCCCAAATGGTAGGCAATAACATCTTGAGATTGCGATGCTTGGATATTCGGCGTGGTCGTGTCAACTTCCATCGTCTCAATCTCGCGATAGATATTCGCTTTTTTTAGCGATGACGCAACAGATTTCATATTGGCATTACCTTGATCGGCAGCAAAGTCAGCCTGCGCTCTCGCCGGCGTTCCCGGAGGAGGGTATTGCCTTCCGCTTTTTGCGGCAATCCCTTCAAGAGTCCTAGACAAGGCACCGGCCGTGGGAATTACTACAAGAAGTTTACGGTCTACTAAGTTTTTTGCCCCTGCCGAAATTGCAGCTTCGGCTTCTGCGTTTACGCGCACCACGGCTGCCCAAGCCTCATCACGACTGGCATAAGTTTGATTGTCGTACCGATATGATGTGGTTACACAACCTATCAGCATAACTGCTACGAAAGACAGTGCGATTATCAGTTTCTTGGGTATACTCATAATTGCATCCCCTTTTTGTTATGCAGAGAAAACAGTAATACCTTTCAGGGCAAAACAGCCCCGCCGGCGTCTTCACACGTAGCTCTACTTACCCGAACCGGACTGGCTAACCCAAATTTGCAGCGTACCATTTCACCTCTGACAACAGATGCATCAGGTGACGCAACCGCAGACGATGTCGGGCTAAGTCCAGCCTCTGAATTGTCATGTTTAGCTTGTGCTTTGGAGGGCTCATCCGTCCTAACTACAGGTGGCGGAGGAGACTTCGCCAGCAAATTGTGTTTCGCCAAAAACTGCTCCCGCGTCATGCCACAGGTGTCGAGGCCTATGGGGCGCAGTGGAGCCAAAGCCATGCACAGGCCAACCGAATGGCGAAATGCATTAGCCTTGCCTTCTTCCACATAATTCACTTCACCATTACCATTCTTGATGGTGTAGCGTGTCCGAAAAAGTGCTTGCGCTGGCTTATCTGCGAGGGAGCCAATTATCCCGCCAACTAGTCCTGCGGTTAAATTGTTGGTGGCTGAGTAATTCCAGTTCTGGGGGCTACCACTAAAGGCCCTGTCAACATACATTGATGAACCATAGGCTGCTCCGAGGCGGCTGCCTGCATTTGTGCCTGGTGTCGATTCATTCAAGGTCTGAGCATCTAAAATGATGCCGTATGTGCTTCCAGCCATTACGTTAATCACGAACCGCTCGCTCAGTAAGGTCTTTTGCTCGGGCTGTAAGCTATCCCAGAGGTGTTGTGGAACTGTCAGTAATTCCGCGGCGAATAAAATACCGGAATATGCAAAAAGAATTGCGGGCACCCCATATCGTAATCGTTTCATATCCCGCATCCCAAAGGCTCCATCCATCCCGCTAATAGCTGATACATCCTAGACATACAACCTATTTGCTCTTGTTGATACAAATCAATAATCCCCGAGCTTTCTTGTGCGGGGAATCTATTTATTGATTCCCATTTGGGTACCTCAATCGCCTTCGCGCAGAGCGTCACGGTTTCAATTAGTACCTTCCCCCCGCAAGAATGTCCGTGTGCTACCGTACATAGCGCCCTTGAACACGCAAGTGATCCTGCCCGGTGATCCGCCGGAATGGGCCGCTCAGAGTCACTCAGCCAGGGTGCCCTTCCCGTATATTGCATCGCACAATCCGTTCACAAATTACGAACACCCGATAAACGCGGTCCAGCGACACAGTGCCTACAGACCGAAAGGCTTTAACAGCAAATCCAGAATGCCTTCGATGCCACGCCCGGGGAGCAGCGTCTTCGTCGCCGGGTGCGGACGAACTTCGTGGACATATGAGCCCGGCCCCGAGGAAAAGCAGTCGTTGAAAAGCTCCTTCTTACCGCTAAGGTAGGCGTAAAAGGTTTCACAACGAGTAACGCCGTAGCCCAGGTTGGCGCTGAAGCCAAGCGTCGCTGCCTGATTGATGGAACTGCCTGCCTGTGCTGCATCGGCCTCGACGCCGTGGTTACCCCTGACGATCAGCTTTGCCGGGCCATGGAACACCACATAGCGCAACTGGAGAGTCAGCCAACTTCCGATATGACCAAGGCGCCAATGTCTCGTAATACGGATCGGCCGATCGACACTCTGCACAATTCCAGCCAAGCAGCGTGGTTGAAGCACTAAGGCCGCGTTCTCCGGCAGATCAAGGACCGTGAGCTTGCTCATATTATCCTTGTCGTCGGAAATAGTGACCGTGCCGTCGCCTCGAATGCAAGTCAGCAAATACTGGCCCGTGGCAATGCTCGACAAAGGCATCGACCAGTCGAGCAGTAGCTTGGTGCTCTTTACGGCAGACTCAGGCGAACTGCGCAGAAGGGCCGGATCAATCAGAAGTTCGGAGCCTCTCTCCAAGTCTATCCGTTGCAAGTCGTGTGGTGCGCTCACCACCTTCAGTTCGCCGGAAGTGTCCGGAAGCAATCGAACGCCGAATTTACGCGAGGCCAGGTTTGCCACGCCGTAGTACGCAAACAATTTGACCCCGATGGGCACAAACATTATTGCCAGAAGAGCATTGAGGGCGGGTTTGAATACATCCTGAACTGACTGCCATAATGCAAACCGCGACTGCTTGAGCCCTTCCAGTTTCACGAGAGAATCCCTATATTTTTCTCCTATCTTTTGCTGCGCGACATTCTGGTTGGCTTCAAAGGTCTTGGATAGCCGCTGGTAGGTCTGACATTGCTTTTCCTTTTCGTTCTGTGTTCGTGTGAGATCCTCGATTTGTGCTTTTTGATCACGATGCTCTTTTACCCGTGGAGCCAAGATGGGTCGTCCACTCTCTAATTCTGCCTCGTAGCGCTTTCTATCATTAAGGAGCTTCTCGTTTTTCGCTACCTCGTTGCAAGCTTTCGTTCCTATGCTTAATGCCTCACCATACGTTACGGCTTGCTCAAGAATTGCTGTCTCCATGTCCACCCGATAGAGTTTGGCGGCTTTAACGAGGCTGCATGCTGGAAGAAAGCATGATTCTTTGGCCAACTCAGCATGCTCTGCCTTTTTCCGCTCCAGCTTTTCTCGGAGCATCTTAAGCGCTCGCTCGCTCTCTTCCTTCGAGGCGCTCTTGCCTGGAACCAACTCTTCAACTTGCTTCGTGATTTCCTTCGCGACCTTAACGGGATCGAATTCGCCAACCACTCGCCAGACGTCCATAACTGATGGAGCCAGCAACAGACCGGCGATCAGTAAGAGAAGCAGGCCAAATTTCCTGACGATCCACCCGGTGATATTCAGAAACAGTTTTCCCATTTTAGTGTCCTTGTGATTTGTACTTGGCCAGCAATGGGTAAAGGGATGTGCAGTCGTAATGCTGCAGTGTAGTCCTACATGAAGGAAAGGCGCGATTGTCACTTACCGGACAACATAAACCAGCATCCCGGCTAACGCGGCAAGGTGACAGCGGGGGTGAAAACCTGAAAAGCTGAAAACCTGGAAAGCTGCCCTCTCACCGCCCCCCAGTTTCCCAGAATTTCAGGTTTCCAGGATTCCAGCCCCACCCCTCCGTAGCGCCCCTATAGAAACCGGAGTATCGCCGGCAGCGCCATCAGGAGAATTACCCAGAGGAAAAGGAATAAAGCGATCCGTAACGCGATCAGCAGAATTGTGATGACGTAAGCCATCAGCGTATCCCAAGTATTGACGAATATCGAGGCCATTGCGCCGCGCTTGGGCTTCCCTGCCATCGATGCCTTCAGATCCCTTGTTTGCCGGCGTAATTTGCGTGCTTCCAACATTATGGTCAGGGTGGACGGCGCCGGTTTCCCATTTCGGCTTGTGCCTGCTATGAATGAACCAACCTTCTGAATTGCACTTTGCTTTTGGAGTTTCATGATTTGCCTATAGAAGAACCCCCCAACGTGCCCCAGGCGTACATAACCCTCCGCGAACAGCCGGAAGGTAAGCAAGGAGAACAGTCGGGGGGTAATGCGGGATGGGACAACCGGGGATCAGTGCAAAATTTCCTCCGGATCGACTCCAGCCATCAAACATGCTTGGGCTTGGACGACCTCGGCAAATGCCTCATCCGGGATTTCCCAACCAAGCACTACGTCAATCGCGTCGTGAATCAAGTCTTGGTAGTTCATGTTTTTTCCTTTTGTAGTAGCAGGTGAGAAAGAAAGCGGCACCTCCCAGAACGAGAAGCGCCGTTAACGACACCGGGTGCAAGTAGAAAAGCAGTGCCGTGCCTACAACCCCGACCCATCTGGTGGTGTCGAAGGCGAAGCACAGCACGGTTGCGGCCAGAACGGCCAAGGTAGTTGCGATCATTGATTGCTCCAGTTGTGGGGATCGGAATAGAGTCGGAATTGCTCCGCCACGGATTTGTGCAGCAGAAACCCCGTTAGTTTTCTTGGGGCTAGTGGTGTGATTTCGGAGTGATCAGCGGACACCTACTCCAGCGGAGAGATTTCAGGCCTTCTTCTTCTTGGTTGATTTGGATGGAGTTTTCTTACCCTCCTCCGCTGGCTTGGTTTCGGCCTTCTGCGTCTTGAGACCAGCCATATACGCTTTGGGGTCCAGGCGTTCATAGGTGCGCTGCTTGTCCTTCGAAGCTTGAACCAGTCCCTCTTGTTTCAACGCCGCGAACACGAAGGCCGGCGTGTTGGTGGACTTGCCACGAAAGAGCGAAGACAACGCATAGGACGTGAGGGTCTTGTTTTTTGGTATCTTGTCGAACGCCTGCTGGATAGCGCTCAATGAAACCCAGTCGTCGTTGAAGTAACCCGTACTGCTGTTGGCGTGGATACGGAATTGGATTTCGCCCTTTTCGTTACGGCCGACGTGGTAGGTCAACTTCGATTTGCCCGAGAGCGACGGGCAGGAACCGGTTTTCAGGACGTGAATTTCGGACTCAGTTGTTGCGGGTGCTACCGGTGTTGCGGATTTCTTGGATTTCATTGCAGGACTCCTTTGTGGTGGTTGGGGTGCTTCACATAAGATACTCAGCATTGCTCAGGGTCGAACGGGGTCAGAACTGCAGTGCCGCTGTATTGCTCCCTGACGACGTCAGCCAGATTGCGCACACCGATGGCACCCTGATGCCGGCGTACAAAATCGGGATCAGTGGTCAACAACCACCGAGCTGCACCGACCTGCAGGAGGATCACGCCGGAAAGCGCGCCGGGGTGACGGTGCAGGACGTTCAGCAGTGCAAGGCACTCGGCATGGGCGAGTGACAGCTTCCCCTCGAATTCCATAATCGCGGCACGTTCCTCAAACTCCTCGCGCAGACCGGCATCAAGCACAGTGACCATGTCGGCAACGAGTTCATCCATAGGTTTTTTCATAGCAGTCTCCAGAAATGAGAACGCCACCAGGGCCAGCAATAGAACTGGCAGTGGTGGCGCGGTTAGAAAGCGAGAGGGTTAAGGCTGTATCAACTCAGGTGTTGCATAGGTGGAACACATCGACAACAGGTCAGCATCGATACCGGCGGCTTTCGGGATGAAGATTGCGATGCCAAAGCCGTCGTCGTTGAGGATGAACACCATTTCGTAGCAACCGGGGTGCTCCTCCAGGGCTTCAAAGGAGGGTGAGAAGTCCGGATGCCCGAAACAGGTATCGTCGAAAAGGTTGTGCAAGATACGGCAGCTGGTCTCGTCCTCCAGGGTGTCTACGCCGTCGCCCGGTTCGACAATGATCGTGTAGCCATGCCGGTCGTAGTCGTAGGGTTCACCGGCGAGAATCTCCGCAAATCGTTGCTCAACGAGGTGGCGCATTTCAGGATCGGCAATGCTGCTTACAGAAGCGGGGCCACGCAGGATGATCATAGGTAACCTCCTTGGTATAGACGAAAAAAAGCCCACCAATCGGCGGGCAGGTTTGACGGACTACGGGTGGAGCAGGCGTGTCACTCTCCAGGGCGTCTATACCGTCGCCATAGGAACAGCATTCCGACACACAGGGCAACGGCAAGGACAATCGACAACAGAGTCCTGAGGACCGAGACCCACACGTACAACCCACCCAGTTGGATGAGACTGATGGCTACTGAGGCTGCAAGCAGAAATTGCCAGAACATAATTACTCCTTTGGGTTAAAGCAGACCGCGCTCAGCGAATGAGATTGCGGAACTGCCAGCGATGATGAAGTGATCAAGAACTTTTACGTCCACCAGTGCCAACGCCTGTTTGAGCGTAACGGTGAGCAATTCGTCGGCACGGCTGGGCTCGGCAATACCGCTTGGATGGTTGTGCGCAAAGATGACTGCCCCGGCGTTATGCCGCAGGGCTACTTTCACGATCTCCCGGGGGTACACGCTGGTTTGCGTCAGGGTCCCCCGGAATAATTCCTCTGTGGCAAGCACGCGGTTCTGCGCGTCGAGGAGTACGACGACAAACACCTCGTGGTCACGGTCATGCAGGAGCAAACGGAGGTATTCGCGCACGGTTCCCGGTGAGTTGAGCGCATCACCGTGTTTCATGCGGGTAGAAAGGATTTCCTGTGCAGCGGCGATGATGCTGTCTGCTTCGCCCGATTGCGCAAGTCGAATAGCCTTGTTGACGCGCCGGTAGTTTTTTTCTGGCATGCGGGATCTCCAAATAAAAAGCCCCTGCAAGCGAACCCTGCAAGGGCATACGGGATGGACCTACTGGGGATTTACTGTGGGTACTATCAAATAAGATACTGAAAAAGCCGCAGTGCCAGAATTCGGCTTTCCATTATGGTTGTGGCAATTCAGCTTGCTTAGGCGGTGTAACCCGCGACAGGCAGAACGCCTGGGCGGGTGTGAGGGTGGGAAATACTGGGATTTGCCACGGGTATGGAGGGGTTGTTGGGGTAGGACTCTAGGGCTTATGGCCGCGGGCGCTGGTGCAATCCGGTGGTTATGATGCTTGTCATAGCTCCTAGCCAGGACTAGCATGGTTATCAAGGGATTGGTCAAGAACTTCCACCGCAGACTGACGACTGCCTAATTCAGGAAGTCACTGTCTGAATACGGAGTCGTCGAAAACGCTATGTCAGATGATGAAGAAACGGTGAAGCCTAATCTTGGCGAAGAACTTTTCCCCAAGGGTTCGAGCGTTGCCGGTGGCCTGGACAAGATACGGAAACGGCTACTTGACCTAACCCTACGAAACAAGCTCCTCAATTTCTACAAGCTCTCTGGTGGACGCCCCGCAGGCAGACTTCTACGAGTCATCAACGCTTCCCCTGATGAGATCTTCGATTTCCTTTATATAGAGGGCAAGAGTGTTGAGATCCTGCCAGTTCCGGAACCACTCAAGAAAGACTGGGAACTTAATGAGGCAGGACTAGCTAAGAAGCCTGACGTACGAGTCCACGCCCAGCGGTGTGGCATCAATCCCAGCTTTGAGCTTGACGAAGCAAGCGGAGATAAGCTGCAAGCCTTGGTCTATCCCGAGGAACTTGAAGCGACTCTGAAGAAAATTGACCAGGCTGCCCGGCTCTCAATAGAAGAAACCGGCACGAACATCTTACACCTGGTGTTCGGTTTCCTCGAATGGTACGAGTCCGAAGAGTCAGAGGTAGCCGTACGTGCCCCATTGCTGATTCTGCCAGTCCTGCTCAAACGGGGTGGCGTTAATGCAGAGACAGGCTATTTCCGCTACTCGCTCGAATATAGTGGCGAGGACCTAGTTGAAAACATCACCCTGCGCTACAAGTTGACCCGAGACTTTGGGTTAGAGTTACCCGTGCTAGCTGAGGCCGATACGCCGAAGACGTATTTCGTGAAAGTTGCAGAATTTGCTAAGCCACGGCTGAACTGGAAGGTCCGGATAGAGGCATGTCTGTGCATGCTTTCCTTTGGCAAATTGCTGATGTATCTAGACCTGGATCCCAGCAAGTGGCCGGCGTCCGAAGAACTATCCAAAAACGCACTACTAAAAGCACTGTTTGAAGGGACGGATAAGGGCGAAACGCAATCTTTCGCTACCGAATGCTCAATCGACGAAAACGTAGAAGCATCGGCTATTCCTATTGTCTACGACGCAGACAGTTCCCAGCACAGTGCGCTGGTCAGTGCCCTCAAGGGCCAAAACCTTGTCATCGAGGGGCCACCGGGTACAGGCAAATCCCAAACCATTACTAACCTTATTGCCTCTGCACTGACGGTGGGCAAAACCGTCTTGTTTATTTCCGAGAAGCTAGCGGCCCTTGAAGTAGTAAGGAGAAACCTTGACAGGGCTGGGCTTGGGAAGTTTTGCCTTGAACTCCACAGTCACAAAACGCAGAAGAAAAGACTGCTGGGGGACATTAAACTTCGCAAGGAGGCAAAGTTCCAGCATCCAGCGGAGCTCGGGCAAAGACTCGAAGAATTGGAAGATAAGAGGATAAGGCTCCAGCAATACGTGCAGACGATAAACACTGTTATTGAAAATAGGCTCGACAAGTCCGTACACACTATTCTCTGGTCGGTCGAACGCTACCGTAGCGTCCTTGGCGACAAAGCGAACTTACTCGGAGCGCTAACGCTCACGGACGCAACAGATACCTCCCCATTTGAGTTTGCCAAACGGCAGGAAGCTGTAAGCCAGCTGGTAAAACATTTTGAGGACGTTGCGGACTGGGGAGTAACAAGCCCGTGGTTCGGTTATGTGCCACACGATTTACTGTTCGGTGACGACCAGGCGGTGGGCGAAGCGCTGACGAAACTAGTGACCGATACGGTTACAGTCCAAGTTCTACTCGCCAAGGCAGAAGTCACCATCGGTTGCCAACTACCACGGGATCAGGAATGGGCTGAGGTACTGGTACGAAAAATAGGAGATATTGGTTCACCACCAGCAGATGGTGTTTTTGACCTACTTCCCGATTTGTATTTTCAGAAAAACAGAGAAGCCTTGCCAGAATTCGAACGGTGCTTAGACTTCATAGGGAAGACCGAGCCTGTACTTGTAAGTTACTTCAAGGCATTTGAGCATGTGACCGACTCGGATATGCATGTAATTGCCAAACTCCATGCTGAGGCAATGTCCCGCAGCGTGTTGAACGGTGAAGCAGTGACGGCTCCGGGATTTTTCATTTATCAAACGCATTAGGAC
>Ga0209726_10007212_pt1 | contig 12523 bp, 10 predicted proteins | sample Subgrocontami54m_FD_187453 | JGI IMG/M metagenome (GOLD analysis project Ga0209726, IMG submission 187453) | Subsurface groundwater microbial communities from S. Glens Falls, New York, USA - GMW46 contaminated, 5.4 m (SPAdes) (version 3) | ecosystem: Environmental > Aquatic > Deep subsurface >... | reverse complement strand
CGCTCGGAATCGGCGCAGCTACAGGCTCCAGCCGGCGCCGTAGGGACGGACACCATCATCCCGAACGCGGAAAGACAAGATAGCGCAATCAGCAACCACCGCATGGGACGGCTCCACGCTCAATGGTTTTCCGCCAGTGTACTCCGTAAATCGGCTGAGGGCACTCGAGGCTCCCTGATTGCAGCCGCTGAGTTGATCATGATGTTATGCGCGTGGCGTTGCGCCAGACCCTATGAGCCCGTAGTGCGAGTGAGCCTCCGTAGACTAGACGTCCCTAGCCGCCCGAGCACTAAACCACAGGGCCGCGAGCCAGCATATGGTAGTTGACGCGCCGACCAGCAAGAGTCCCCAGAGAAGCGTTGGGCCGGATCCAAGATATGCGAACGGAGCTGGTCCGCTCAGTGCCCAGGCGTAGTCGGCACTGCGGACATACCAGAGCATTGCCAAGACCGAGACCGGCGCGATACCCAGCGCCGCACACCCAAGCGCGATGACCTGAAATGCGAAGCTGCGTGTTCCGATCACGTCGCAGTACCGGACGAGGATGACGATAAGAACGGGCGGTCCCATCAGGCAGATCAGGACGAGCAGCCACAGTAGAAGCATGGGCTCTCCTGGCCCTCAATTGCTGATAGCGGTCGGGAACGACATGGAGGCAGGATGAGTGATCAGTGATTCTTAACGCCAGGGCTTGAGGCCCCCTTCTGAAGCACGCGAGTGATTCCTGCCCTGCACTTGAGTGGCACCGAGGTGGTCAAGAGTCCGTCCACCGCACTGGCTGGCCGAAGTCAGCCAGTGCGGTGCTCCATGACAGAACCGATGAGGACGCGATCGTCGCTGATACCGAATCCGAATGCTTCGTCAGGTCAGCGAAGGTTCACGGTGCTGCGGACGCCAATGACTGGATCGCCGTAATGCCTTGACGGATAGGGTCGGATGCTTTTGGGAATTCTGAACTTGACACAAGCCCTGGGTAACCGTCATGCTCGCGCGGCTAACGCCCGAGCAAGACGGGTATCGTCAAAGGTCGCCTCGAAGAAATTCACCAGGTGGTGGCCGACTCTCTGCGCAACTGATGACGGCCGGCTGGCCGAAGAATCGGATGGGAGGGACGTGACATGGCGTTGACGGAAGAGGGCCTGATGTTCGTGCCGGGAGTGCTCAGCCGCTACGCACGGCTGCAGAGCGGCACCATCGCGCACTACATGACAGCCGGGGAGACCGGCCGCTCAATCGTGCTGCTGCACGGCGGTATCGCTGGCTCCGGTGGGATCGCGGGCTGGCGGTTCATGCTGCCTTTCCTGGCCGAGCAAGGGTACCGAGTGTACGCGCCAGACCGGCCCGGCTTCGGCCTCTGCGACACCCGCCCCGGCTTCATGATGGAGAAGGGCGTGCGCGACCAGGTGCGGTTCATCCGCGAGCTCGTCGAGGCGGTCGGGATCGAGGAGCCGTTCTTCCTGGCCGGCAACTCGCAGGGCGCCCAGATGGGCTCTTCGTATGCGGTCGAGTATCCCGATACGATCGACCGCATGATCTTGATCGCGAGCCCAGCTTTCCACGCGCGCATGGGGCTCGGGAACGGCATGGGGCGCGGCAACCTGGCGCGGCAGGGACCGTTCGACGGCACCACCACCTGGATGCGCAACACGATGGAGGGTCTGATCCTCAACCAGGCCGCCATTACCGACGACCTGGTAGAGATGCGCACACGCATCGGCGTTCGTGACAGAGAAGTGTTAGCGGCCTGCCAGGAATGGTCGCGCAAGGAATCGAGCGAGCCAGGGATTCAGCAGTCGATCAATCTGAAGGGCCGCCTGGACAAGATCACCATCCCGACCATCTTCCTCTGGGGACAGCAGGACGCCATCGCCCCGGTCGAGATGGCTTACGAGCTGGAAGCGGTGCTGCCCAACATGCAGTTCTTCTGCCCGGACAACTGCGGCCACCAGGGCCAGACGGACCAGCCCGAGATGTTCGCGCAGGTGTTCCTGGAATTCTTCCGCGATGGACGAGTCAGCCGCAAGACGGCGGATTGGGCTGGTGTGTCCGATAAGCGTCCCGAGATTCCTTCGCTGGTCGAACAGCCTGCCGCCGCCGTGGCGCGATAGGACATCATTGACCGATTCCCTAGCCCGTGCTAGCGTCCCCACAGTGCCCCGGGGTAGGAATGTAGGAGGACAGGAATCAGCATGGAGTCTGCCTCTGAGAGCAGTTGGCGGGGCTATTCTCTCACGGAGCGCGACCGGCGCAGGAACGCCGTGCGCGCCAATGCCGCCCGCGCCGGACTGGACTGCATCTTCGTTCCCCTGGGCCCGCGCGATGACTGCCGCTACCTGACGCAACTCGCGAGCGGGGTCATCGTGCTGCCCACCGATGGGAGCGAGCCCATCGTGATCACCGACCGCGGCAGAGGAAACGCCTGGGTCCCGGAGGCGCGCTCAGCCAGTGGCGAGATGCGTGGCTCCGCGAGCGCGGCCACGATTCAGGCGCTGCGCGACGCCGGCATGGAACGCTGGCGCATCGGCGTGGTGGGCCTCAAGGGCGGCAAGATGACCCATGTCCGCGCGCCGGACGGGGTGGTGAACCATTCATCCTATGTGGATGTGGTTCACGCCCTTCCGAACGCGACCTTTGTGGATGCAACCGACGTGGTGGGGTTCGCCCGATACATCAAGGGTGAGGAGGAGATTGCCGCTCTCTCCAAGGGAGCAGCGCTGGCAGAGGCCGGCATCGACGCGCTCATCGAGTCAGCGCAGCCCGGGGCGGACGAGGCGGTCGTCTACACGCGGGCGATGGCGCGGATGATGGAGCTGGGCAGCGAGCATTATCCGTTGGCCTTCTACAGCGGCACGCTGGAGCGCGAGGGCGCGCGGATGACGGATCCGCCCATCGGCCGGCGGCTCCAGCCGGGCAGCTACATCACGAATGAAACGAGCGCGGTGTGGGGTGGCCAGGTCGCGCAGGAGGACCAGCCGATTCTTCTTGGGCCCATCCCGGATGAGTGGAGGCCGGTGATCGACCTGCAACGTGAGGTCTGGGAGGCGGGGCTGGCGTTCATGAAACCCGGTGTCACCTTCGGCGAGCTGATCGACTTCGTCAACGGGTTCGGGGCCCAGCGCGGGATGCAGACGCTGATCCTCATGCATGGGCGCGGGATAGGGGACGACAACGGCCCGCTCCTGAGCCCGCGTGCCCGGGGCGAGGGCATCCGCGACGTGCGCATCGAGGGCAACACGACCTGGGTCTGGAAGCCCTACGGAATGAGCGCGGATGGCAAGCGCTCGTTCGTCTGGGGAGGCGACGTGCTGGTGTTGGAGAGTGGAGGTGTCCCACTCTTCAGCCGGCCCCATGGCATGGTCTCCATCACCTAGCCCCAGCCCTCGCGGCGTAGTGGGTCCAGCATCGGCGAGGTCCGAATGCGTGAGTCGCTGGACTGCATTCCGTGATCGAGGCCAGGCGCTTGTCCGCCGAACGCCCTGCGCCTACTGCAAACCCACACGATCTCGCCATAGTGCCGGGCGAAATACTTGAGATGCTTACGTGGAGCCGCCGTCCCTCTTTGGCAAGCGCGAGAATGGCCCCGCCAGCAGCGTCCTTTGCACGAATGGGGCTGCAAGTGAGTGACGTGTGTAACGTCTGGGAGCGTCGTCACGTTAGAGGACGCACCGACAGACTTTCCTGGCATTTTCACGAGCATGGGGCAATCGTTCATGCGGCTGTTGTACTCGAGGATCGCGCGATTCACGTTGCTCGCCGTTGCTCTGACCGTGCCATCGCTTGGGTGGATCGGGGCGGCGCTTTCGATGGCCGCGTCGTCCTCGAATGACGACTTTGCCAATGCTACGCCGGTAAGTCTCCCGGGGTCGATCATCGGGAACACTATCGGCGCAACGAGCGAAGCCGGGGAGCAAGTATTGGGTTGTGGACCCCAAAATACTGCATCCGTCTGGTTCCGAATCACGCCTAATATCGCGGGAACGCTCCTAATTGACGCCGACCCAGCCCAAGATGTCCCTTGGCCAGACAGGCGTAGCATCATGCTCGGCCTTTACACCGGCGCATCATTGCAGAATCTGAGCGAGCTCAGTTGCCAACCTCTCTACTCGGAAGGCCCGACTGGGCGCTTCCTATGGCCAGTTGACACAAGGCAAAGCTACTATCTGCGGATCGCGGCGCTCTCTCCAGATGCCACAGGGCGTTTCAACCTGCGCGCGTACGTCGAAGGAACCGGCGGACAGCTTTTTCGACTGAGGCCGAGCGGCGGCTCAATAGAGCTCTCCTGGCAAGCTGGACCTCCAGCAAACGCGTATTCGGTAGCTCGACTCGGCTCAAGCGGGCTTGCCACGCTGCCCAATTCCGGCCCTCTGCCGGGCACGGCGTCCAGCTACAGCGACACAGCCGCGGATCCCGGGCTCAACTGCTACGCCCTCCTGTCCACACCCTTGACGGGCGGGATCAGCAACTCTGACGTTTTGTGCGTTGCTCTGAACACCCACGCGCCGGCGGAGCCGCTGGCCGATGTGACGATTCGGCTGATTAGCTCCAACTCGCTCGCCGTCAGGCTGGCGACGGGCTGTCACGCGCAGCGCTGCGCGGTCCTAGTGCTTGGTAGTGGAGGAATGTACTCATCCCTGGACAATCAGAACGGCATTGAGTTTGTCGGTCTGCCGGTAGAGGGCCCAACCTGCTTCTCGGTGCTTTCGCTAGCGGGATCCTCGGTAGTAGGGAATACGGACATCATGTGCGCCGTCCCAAGGATGGCGAGGCTTGGCTCGATTCCTCTCTATACGCCTACCCCCACCGCGACGCCTCGAACGCCGACCCCGACACCCACCCGCACGCCTGTTCCGCTCGGGACGCTCATCGCGACCGTTCCTGTGGGCCAATCGCCCGTGGCGGTCGCTGTGAATCCCACGAGTCGCCGAGCGTATGTGGTTAACCAGGGAAGCAACAATCTGACCGTGGTCGACACCGCTCAGCTCGCAGTCGTTACCACCATTCCGGTTGGGAATGCGCCGAGCGGGATTGCCGTCAACCCAACCACGAATCGCGTGTATGTTGCGAATTCCGAGGATGCGACAGTTTCGGTAGTTGATGGGGCGACGAACACCGTTCTCTGGACGGTCCCCATTCCGGGTCGGTTTCCCCGCGTTGTCGTCAACCCGTCCACCAATCGGGTGTATGTGTCGAGCACGCTGGCGGCTCCACCTGGGGGTGCAGGTCGACTGACCGTCTTCGATGAGGCGACAGGCGCGATCATCGCTGCGATCGACGTGTGTGGTGTGGCCGGGCTGGCGGTCATGCCGTCCCTGAACAAAGTGTACGTATTCAACAACGCGCTGGGCTGCCCAGTGAGTGGGGGGCTCATGATCATTGACGGAGTGACCAATACGGTCGCCACGACAGTGCCCGTCGGTTTCCCAGCCAACGGGCTTGCCGTTGATTCAGCCACCGGGCGGGTCTACATTGCATACGCATCGGGGACGCTCCGCGTCCTCTCAGGCACTACGGGGGAACAACTGGGCTCGATTGGCATCCCCACGGGCGCAGGGGCCCTGGTCATCAACGAGCAACGATCACGTGCGTACATCACATATGCAGGCCTTAGCGGTCTCGTACCCAATGAGATCACCGTTCTCGACCTGTCCAACAACACCAGCGTCGGAGCCATTCGGATTGGCGCCACCGCCGGCGGTTTGAACCGCACCGCGATCGCGGTGGATCCGACCACAAGCCGTGTGTACATTGCCACTGCCGCCGCGAACACCCTGACTGTGGTTCAGGACTAGAGCGTTAGCCCCACGCACCCATCGAAACAACCTGATGCTAGCAGCGTGCGTTCATCTTACCTCTACGCGGTAACACGAATTGCGTGACGCACGTTTATTGAGAGTCGGAATGCTGTGGACTCGATGCACTCCAACGGCGATCCGTACTTCCTATTAAGGAGTGCCTCGTCGTGCTGGCGATCCGAAAAGCGCTCTTCAGTGCAGTCATCGTTGCCACGTCAGTCATGGTCCCCGCTCAGCCATCCCAGGGAGCAGCGGGCGGGAACTTCGTAGGAACCTGGGGGAGCTTCAATCGAAGTGAGATCGCTATGCAGACTGCTTTCCCGGTACCTGTCACTGGTCTCACAGACATCGTTGCGGTATCCGGCGGGCTGTGGCACGTTCTAGCTCTCGCACGAGATGGCTCGGTATGGGCGTGGGGCCACAACGGAGAGAATGAGTTGGGCGATGGCACTATCGAGAATCGCACGGTGCCAGTCCGCGTCCATGGATTGACCAATGTCGTGGCGATCTCATCAGGGCACACGCATAATCTGGCTGCAAAATCTGACGGCACGGTGTGGACGTGGGGCGGCGACCTTCCGCTTCCGCCCAGCACCGTAAGGGCCTTGAACGATCCGATCCCCGTGCAGGTGAGTGGCCTTAGTGATGTTGTGGCCGTTGCGGGCGGAGGGCCGCCTGCACACGGTCTGGCTCTCAAACGGGACGGAACAGTGTTGGCTTGGGGAAGCAACAGCCGTGGACAGCTTGGCGACGGGACAACGGTAAACCGTCCAGTCGCGGTTCAGACGGTCGGGCTCACCGGTGTGACCGCATTGGCGACAGGGGGCGATGCCAGTGTCGCACTCACCGGCGATGGCAGGGTATGGACCTGGGGCCCTCAACTTGGAGACGGCACGCTCAGAGACAATTTGGTTCCAGTCCCAGTCAGCGGCGTGAGCGGGGTGACATCGGTCGCTGCAAGGGCGCACGTCCTGGCAGTCAAGAACGACGGAACAGTGTGGGCCTGGGGCAGCAACTACACCGGGCAGCTAGGCGACGGAACGACCACTCATCGGAACGCGCCGGTCCCAGTTGCAGGCCTGAGCGGCGTCAAGTCCGCGGCAGTGGGAGCCAGCCACAGCCTTGCCGTGAAGAATGACGGCACCGTCTGGAGCTGGGGATCTAACGGCCTGGGCGGATCTGGGACGCCATCGACGAGAAGCACAACGACCTGATGTGGGGTGCGCGTCGCATCGAGATCCGCGAGGACAACGGCACGCAGCTCGCCTGGGATCTGACCCCGGAAGACTGGGCGTCGATTGAAGGCCGGGGCGATGAAGATGGACCAGCGACAAGCGACAAAGGGGTCCTACGTCCCGGGCCACCAGTTCTTCCCGTTCCCAAGGACCCTGCAGTTCGAAGGCCAGGTCGTAATCAACAGCCTCACCTTCGGGGCCCCCGTCCCGCCAACCAAGCTCACGGTCGACGGCCGACGGGTTGACGCAGGTCGAGGGGAACAGCCATTTTGCCGACCGGCTGCGGGAAACCTTCGAGAAGTACAAGAATGCGACCTGGAAGGGCTTGCCCGGTCCAGGGGCCAACTGGATCAGCACCTTCGCGGCGTGCACCAACCCCAAGTTCCACCGGTCGCCGAACTGGGAGAGCACGCGCGGCTCGGCTCGCGTGCATACGTGGTGCCTGTGTCACCGCCGCTCTGGGTTCTTGCATGCCAGCGTCGGGGCTGCGCTGGAGAATGAGAACAGCAAGCTTATTCGTCACTTCGACATGGCGTTCCCGAATCTCTACGCCGATGGCCGACCCGTCATCGTGGATGGCCATCTGCTGGCACTGGACGATCCGCAGGTCCGCGCGGTGGCGGAGCGCTTTGGCAACCCGGACGAGCTGCTCCGTGAGGACTGGATCCCGGATCGCAACCGCGCGATCTAGCTGCAAGATCGCCCGGGTCGCGTGGCGCCCGGCTAGAATAGGCCGAGCTGTGCTCACGGATTGCGGCGCATTCTGCTCTGTTAGCGACCGCCCACGAGGGCCAGATTGTGCTCGGCGCTAGCTCGATCGCCGAGCTCGGGCAGGGCGTTGCGGCGAATCAACGCCCGAGGATAGGGTCCGGATCCACCCGCCCTACGGGACAGGTACCGCCGCCTCCATGTAGCCGCTCGCTCAAAGCCGCTCTTTCAAGGCCTCAGCCGTTCGCCGCGTCATTCCGGGGACTGAGGCGATCTCATCCACGACCGCCTTGCGGATCGCATCCACTGAGCCGAAGCGCTGGAGCAGCGCTCGGCGCCGCTTGGGACCCACCCCAGGCACCTCGTCAAGGGACGATTTCAACGCCCCTTTACCGCGGCTGGCTCGGTGGTAGGTGATGGCGAATCGGTGGGCTTCGTCCCGCACTCGCTGGAGGAGGAAACGTCCCGCGCTATCGGAGGGAAAAGGAATCGGCTCCGATCGCTCGGGGACGTAGACCTCTTCGTATTGCTTCGCCAGCCCCACCGTGGGAATTTCCAGTTCCAGCTCACGCATTACTGCCATGGCAGAGCTGAGCTGGCCCTTGCCGCCGTCGATCACGACAAGGTCGGGGATCACACCCCACTTCTCGTTCTCCGCGGTTGGTGCACGGCTCTGCTCGACCAAGTGGCCGAACCGCCTCCGCAGCACCTCCTGCATCGAGGCAAAGTCGTCGTTGTGGTCCACGGTCTTGATGCGGAAGCGCCGGTACTCCGAGCTCTTCGGCCGAGCATTTTCGAGGACCGACATACTGGCGACCGTATAGGCGCCCTGGACGTGCGAGATGTCGAAGCACTCGATGCGCTCCGGTATCGTTGGAAGGCTCAGCGCTTCCTGTAGCTCCAGCATAGCTCCAGCAGTCCGCTCCACCTCCTGGACGCGCTCCAGCTCCATCCGCTCCAGCGTCTCGCTCGCGTTGCGGTGCGCGAGCGAGACCAGGCGCGCCCCTTCGCCCCGCTTTGGAGCGTGCAGCGCGACGGCATGGTCTGCCACCCCGGCCATCCATTCCTTCAGTGTCGCCTCGTCCTCGACGCCATGGGAGAGCAGGATTCGACGAGGGACGTGCGGGGCCTCTCCATAGAAAAGCAGCAGGAACGACGTGATCAGCGCGCCCTCAGTCTCGGCCAGGGCGTTTTGAAGGATGAAATGCTCGCGGCCGACCATCCGACCGTCTCGCATGAAGAAGACCTGCGCACACGCATGCGTGTCAGTTCTGGCGAGGGCGACGACGTCCATCTCGTCCCGGACCGAGGAGGTAACTGCTTGCTGGTCGACGACGCGCTCTGCCTCCCTCAGCCGATCGCGGAGGATTGCCGCGTGCTCGAACTCGAGCCGGTCGGACGCTGCCTCCATGTCGCGACGGAGCTCCTTGAGGACCCCATCGGTCTTGCCCTCCATGAAGCGCACGACCTGCCCGATAAGCGCTCGGTACTCGTCATTCGTGACCGCGCCGATGCAGGGCGCCACACACCGATTGATGTAGGCATAGAGGCATGGCCGAGGGTCGGTCTCCGTAATCTCTTTCGTGCAGAGGATGTACGGAAACATGCGGTTCAGTGTGTTCATGGTGCGCCGCACGGACCCCGTGTCGCTGAAGGGACCGAAGTACTTCGCCCCGTCCTGCATGACGCGGCGGGCGATCTCGACGCGCGGCCAGCGATCCTGCAGGGTGATGCGAACGTATGGATAGTGCTTGTCGTCACGCAGGACGACGTTGAACTTCGGCCGCTCCGTCTTGATCAGGTCCGACTCCCACTGCAGCGCCTGGAGGGGAGAGCCGGTCAAGATGTACTCGAGGTCGGCGATCTGGCCGACGAGGGCGACCGTCTTCCCGCCACGAGTCTCTGGAGCCTGGAAGTAGGAGCCAACGCGCGACCGGAGGGACGTGGCTTTGCCGACGTAGATGGTCTTGCCATCGGCGTCTTTGAATTTGTAGATGCCCGGCTGGCGCGGGAGGTTTTGGACCTTCTCCGCCAGCGCCTCGTTGGCGAAGTGCACGTAGGCCTCCGGGGAACTTGACGGCTAATTATGGCACGTCCGCGAAGGACGAACGGCAACGTCGCATGCGATATGCTGACGAGTAACAAGGAGTGCAGATGCGAGCTGTAATATTCGGCGCGATTCTTGCTCTCGTGATCGGTGCGACCGCCGCGGCGATATGGGGGGCCAACTCGGTCCAAGCTCCCGAGTCGGGCCGCGCTGTTGGCGTACCACCCGGCAGCGGGTCGCAGCCCGCGATCAATCCTTCCGGAGCCGCCCAGCCGCCAGCCGTGAGCCGGTCGCGATCGGCAGCCTCAGCAACCTGGATCACGCTGGCTCCTCAGAGCGACCCGCGCCAGGAGATGGCGGTGGCGGAGCTCGGCGGGCGCATCTACGCGATCGGCGGTTTCCGCGGCGATGGACGGAGCGCGACCACCGTCGAGGTGTACGACCCGGCTGCGGATTCGTGGCAAACGGTCGCACCCCTCCCCGCGGCGCTCAACCATCCCCTCGCGGCTACGGTGGACGACCGGCTCTACGTGATTGGCGGCCACCCCGAGCAGGGAGCGGAAGCGGTCGACACGACATACGCGTACGATGCCCAAACGAACACTTGGACGCAGCGAGCACGGATGCCCACCGCGCGCGGTGCGCTGGCCGTGGGCGTGGTCGACGGTAAGATCTACGCGGTGGGCGGCTCACCCGACCGACGAGAGCGCGATCTGGCCGTGTACGACCCGCAGGCGGACGCTTGGACGCCGTTAGCGGCCATGCCCACGCCCCGCAATCATCTCGCGGGAGGCAGCGTGAACGGCAAGTTCTATGCTGTGGGCGGGCGCAGCGGGGACATCGGCGGCATCACCGCCATTCTCGAAGAGTACGATCCGGCGACCGGAGCATGGACGACCCGTACACCGATGTCGACAGCACGTGGTGGCATCGCGGGCGTCGCGGCCAACGGCCTGCTCTTCGTCATCGGAGGCGAGGGCAACCGCAACCATCCGCAAGGCATCTTCGACCAGGTCGAGGCGTATGACCCATCGACGGACACTTGGCAGAGCCTGCCGCCGATGGACGTAGCACGGCACGGAATCCAGGCTGCCGTTCTGGGGAACCGCATCTACGTCCCGGGTGGTGCAACCGTCGAAGGGTTCGGCGTGACGCCGGTCAACCAGGCCCTCGAGATTCCGTAGCCGGGTGCCCCCGAAGTTCGTGCGCTCGTCGGGTTACGCCCTCACCCTAACCCTCTCCCAGAGGGAGAGGGGACACCCCTTGGCCTCTGTCGTTGACGGGCGGACTGATCCGCTCCTACACTCCGTCGAGAGCCCAACCCTCAGTCCGTGGAGGCAGCCATGAGCGACGCGCCACCAGCCACGCAGTCGCTAGCTGAGAGCCTGAACCAGTACGTCGCACGGTTTGCCAATCGAGTGCCGGACTGGGAAGCGTTCGAGGAAGCGAAGATCCCGGGGTTCCACCGAGCCCAACATCGCTACGTCGGAGCGGGGGCATCGGGGAAATACGGCGATCCGAACGCGATCCCACCCGGGAACTTCACCGTCAGCGTCATGCTGATCCCGCCGGACCAGGGAAACCCGCCGCACACCCACGAGGTAGAGGAAGTCTTCTTTGTCTTGAAGGGACAGCTCACGTGCTTCTGGTGCGAGGGCGGCGAGCGAGTCGAGCAGGTGCTCGGACCGTGGGACATGGTGTTCAACCCAGCAGACGTCATTCACGGCTATCGGAACAACTCGGGTGAAGATGTCTATCTCCAGATCATGCTTGGACGACCACGCCCGGACGTTCCGAGCTATGTCGAAGAGAAGTACGAAGAGAAGAAGTACGACCACCTGAAGGCTTGAAGACACCCGTTCCCCGACCGCCACGATACAGCGCAGCGCCACCAAGACGGATCTCTTGGCCCTCGGGCCACTTCGGGCATCGATCCAAAACGACGGTAAGAGGAGACAGCTATGCCTGAGCCACTACCTAGCGGCGCGAACTTCATTCGCTCGAAGACGCTGTGGGAGGCCGGGCTACACGTCGCCGGCAACCCCGCGACCCCATACGGCGGCAACCGCGACATGTGCATCGTGGTCGGCTCGGGATCGGGCGAGGACTTCAAGCCCTGGCTTCGGATGGCGACGGGCTCCATCCTCCTCGCCCATGCAGTGACCAAGGGCACCGTCGAGATGGCGTTCGTCAATCCATCTGGGCTCCTCACCCAGGCATACCGTGGGACAGGCGTCTTCTCCGAGCCTCTGCCCGTCCGCATCGTGGCGAACTACCCGTCGTGGGACCGCTGCGTGTTCATGGTGCACAAGCGCATGGGCGTCTCCACCCTCGGCGAGCTGTTCGCGAAGAAGCCGAAGATGCGCATCTCCATCCGCGAAGAAGTCGCGCATTCGATCAGGATCCTGAGCGATCAGCTCTACTCCCTCTACGGGATCAGCATGGATGACCTTCGATCGTGGGGCTGCACCTTCCAGGAAGTTGGCCCGCCTGGCGACATGCGGCGCGTCAACGCCATCAAGAACCAGGAAATCGACATGGTCTGGGACGAGGGCATCATCAACAACCTCTGGTTCGACGTCGCCCTGGAGCACGACATGCTCCCGATCGTGCTCGAGCCCGAGATCTTTGACAAGATGACGGCTCTCGGCTGGCGCAAGGTCACCGTGCCCGCGGGGACATACCCGCACCACACGAAGGACTATGAGTGCATCGACTTCAGCGGCTGGCCGATCTACACG
>Ga0209726_10007210_pt1 | contig 12524 bp, 10 predicted proteins | sample Subgrocontami54m_FD_187453 | JGI IMG/M metagenome (GOLD analysis project Ga0209726, IMG submission 187453) | Subsurface groundwater microbial communities from S. Glens Falls, New York, USA - GMW46 contaminated, 5.4 m (SPAdes) (version 3) | ecosystem: Environmental > Aquatic > Deep subsurface >... | reverse complement strand
TCTAAGCCTCACCCTGTTCGAAAGAGTCCCGCTAATTCAATTGCTTGCTCATTGCGCCCCTACGACCGAGGAACTCGATCTCCAAAACCAGTTGAATTTATTCAATTAACGTTGGGACACTACTGATCCAAAATCTAAAATCGAAAATTGGCTGAGTCAGGTCATTTAGCCGATGTCTGAGGAACTCAAACAACAGATTCTGAATTATTTAGATAGCCATAACACCATGACCCTCGGGACTTGCTCCAAAGATGTCCCGTGGGCCGCGACGGTTTTCTATGCCAGCGAGGAGCTCAGGCTCTATTTCTTTTCCGCCCCCGATTCGCGCCACTGCGGGAATTTAGCCGCCAATCCTCGAGTCTCCGTTACGGTCCAGGAGGATTACCGGGATTGGCGCAAGATCAAGGGCATTCAGCTTGAAGGCAAGGCCGTTCCGGTCGAATCGCTTACGGAGAAGGCAAAGGCGATGGCGATCTATGTCCGCAAGTATCCGGAGATCATGAAGATCTTTTCCAACCCGGCCAGCGGCGCTTTTTACCGGGCGTTTCTCAAGGTTAAATTTTACTGTGTCGTGCCGGAGCGGCTCTTTTACATCGACAACGAGCAGAGTTTCGGTAAAAGACAAGAGCTGGTGATCGGCGGGTAAACGCCGCGCTGTCGCCGGGCGTCTAAATATAGAATAGGATATAAACATGTCACAACACTTGGGAAACGAGTTGACCGAGGAGCTTTTCAACCACCTCAAAGGCGGCGACGTGGCGTCGCGGGCCGGCAAGGCCATCGTCATCGTCACCGTGGATGAAGCCGGATGGGCCCATCCCGCCGTGCTCTCTTATTACGAGGTCGTGGCCAAGGACCGGCGCCGGATCGATCTGGCGCTCGGCAAGACCAGCACCACGGCGAGGAACCTGAGAAGGACCGGAAAAATCACGCTCGTCGTCACGGATAAAGGGATGAATTTTTATCTCAAGGGGAATGGCCGCGAGCTTCGGGAGTCGATGGCGGGAGCATCCTTCATGTCCCTCTTCCGAGTGGAGTTGGACAAGCTCCTGGAAGATCAGGAGGCCGGCGCCGTTATCCTGAGCGGCGTCACTTTCAGCCAGACTCAGAAAAGAGAGGCCCGGGAAATCACCGAGAAGATCTTTCAGGAAACGCGCGCGGAGCCATTGAAATGAAACGAACTATCACGATCGCCGTCTTACTGATTCTGGTTGGGTTGGGGGGATTTGGCCTCTGGGTTTTTCGCGGGAGCGCGAAAGAAGCTGTCTTTACGACGGTTGCCATCACCCGAGGAACGATTACTCAGACCGTTTCGGCCACGGGAACGCTTCAAGCGGTGGTCACGGTCCAGGTCGGGAGCCAGGTTTCAGGGACCATCGCCAATCTCTATGCGGACTTCAATAGTAAAGTCACGAAAGGGCAGGTGATCGCCGAATTGGATCAAGGGAAGTTCAAGGCCAGAGTGGAAGAGGAAAGGGCCAATGTCGTCTCTGCCCAGGCGGATCTGGCCAAGGCCAAGGTCTCGCTGGAAGATACCGAGCGGACTTTAGCCCGGGCCACCGAGCTGAGGAAACGGGAGCTGATCTCACAGAGCGAGCTCGACGCGGCCGAAACCTCGAATCGTGCCGCTCTGGCTCAGATTGAAGTGGCCAAGGGGAGAGTGGAGCAGGCCAAGGCCGGGCTGGACCAGGCCGCGTTGGATCTCTCCTATACGGTCATCCGTTCCCCGGTGGACGGGATCGTGATCTCGCGAAATGTCGACGTCGGGCAGACCGTGGCAGCGTCTCTGCAGGCGCCGACTTTCTTTACAATCGCCAATGACCTTTCCAAGATGGAAGTGCACACCAATGTCGCTGAAGCCGATATCGGCACTGTATGGCAGGGACAGGAGGTTACTTTTACCGTAGACGCCTACGTGACGCGGCGCTTCCGAGGGACGGTCGCCCAGGTCCGTAACGCCCCGACGGTGGTGCAAAACGTAGTCACCTACAACGCGGTCGTGAGGATCGACAATAAGGAGCTGCTGCTCAAGCCCGGCATGACCGCCAATGTGCAGTTTCTGGTAAGCCAAAAAAGCGATGTCCTGACGGTTCCTAATCTGGCGATCCGCTTCAGATTGCCGGCGGAGAAAGCAGATTCCCCATCACAGGTAAGACGAACCGATCAGGGTAGTAGGGCCGCGCGAGGGGTTCCTCGAGGATCAGGAGAGGGCCGGAGGGGGGGATCGCGGGGTCGAGAGAGTGGCGATCGGAAGGGGACCCAAGAAGGCCAGGGCGCCGCCGATACGAGCCGGTGGGCCACCGTTTACCTGCTTAGAGATCAGAAGCCGGTCTCGGTTCGAGCGCGCCTCGGGATCACCGACGGCGCCATCACAGAGGTCATAGAGAGCGAAGTAAAGGAAGGAGAGCGGGTTATTGTCGCCATGTCCGATAATTCGGGGCCCAACACTTCGCCCAGCGTCGCCAATCCATTCCGGATCCGAGGGTTAGGGGGGTTCCGGTGAACGACCTTATCCGCGTCCGGGGACTCCACAAGGTTTATACGATCGGTGACATTGAAGTTCCCGCTCTCAGCGGGATCGACTTAGAGATCTCTCGGAGCGAGTTCGTTGCCGTTATGGGGGCTTCAGGTTCGGGGAAGTCCACTTTCATGAATATCCTGGGCTGTTTGGACCGGCCTACCGAGGGGGCTTATTTTCTTGAAGGACAGGAAGTGGGCTCTCTCTCCCCCGAGGAATGGGCCCATATCCGCAATCGCAAGATGGGCTTTGTCTTTCAGGGTTTCAACCTGCTCTCCCGGACTTCCGCCCTGGAGAACGTGGAGCTGCCGCTCATGTACAACGGGACGCAGGGTAAGGAGCGACGCCGGCGGGCGCTGGAAATGCTTTCCCTGGTCGGCCTGGGCGACAGGGTTCACCATACCCCCAACCAGCTTTCCGGCGGCCAGCAGCAGCGGGTCGCGATCGCGCGCGCGCTGGTGAATCGTCCGTCTTTGCTCCTCGCCGATGAGCCCACCGGCAATTTGGACTCCAAGACGAGCGCGGAGATTATGGAGCTCTTGCGCCGCCTCAATGGAGAAGAGGGGATCACGATCATCCTGGTCACCCATGAGCAGGATATCGCCGCGTACGCCGGCAGACAGATCCAATTTCGGGACGGAGTCATCACCTCGGATAAAAGAAGCAATCAGCGTTCAGCTATCGGCGATCAGCTGACGGCTGAGCGCTGAAAGCTGAGAGCTATTTTATGGGACTGATGGCTCTCAGAATCGCCCTCCGCGCGCTGGGCCGAAACAAGCTCCGCTCTTTCCTGACCATGCTGGGGATTATCATCGGGGTGGGGGCGGTGATCGCCATGGTCGCCATTGGAGAAGGGGCGAAGGCGCTGGTGCGCGAGCAAATCGCGAGCCTCGGGACCAACGTTTTGATCATTTTTCCCGGGGCCTTCACTCAGGCCGGGGCCAGAAGCGGCGCCGGCGGCCGTAGCACTCTTACGGACGGAGATGCCAAGGCCATTCTGGACGAGGTGCCCGGGGTGGCCCTGGTTTCTCCGACCCTGCGGCGCAATGAACAAGTCGTTGCCAGCAACCAGAACTGGGCGACGACGATTCAGGGAGTGGCGCCCGAGCTCCAGCAGATTCGGAAGTGGGAAGTGGAGGAGGGCAGATTCATTACTCAGACTGATGTGGATCGTGTCGAGAAGATCGCTCTCATCGGCCAGACCGTGGCGGCGAACCTCTTCGGCAACGAAGAGCGGCTGGACGCCGTGATCCGGGTTCGGAATATTCCATTTCGCGTGGTCGGTGTCCTGGCCGGCAAAGGTCAGAGCAGCCAGGGGGCCGACCAGGACGACGTCGTCATGATTCCCTACACGACGATGCAGAAAAGGGTTTTGAGCATCACCTATGTCCACAGTATTATCGTGTCCACGGTCAGCGCGGAGCGGAACCAAGCGGTGCAGGAGAGCACCGCAGCCCTCCTGCGCGACCGCCACCGGCTCCAGCCGGATCAGGACGACGACTTTACCGTCCGTAATCTTTCCGACGTTGCCGAGGCCGCCTCCTCTACGGCCAATGTCATGGCGGTCCTCTTGGGAAGCATTGCGTCGGTCTCGCTCCTGGTCGGCGGCATCGGCATTATGAATATCATGCTGGTCTCCGTGACCGAGCGCACCCGCGAGATCGGTATTCGCATGGCGGTCGGCGCCCGCCGCCGCGACATCATGCTCCAGTTTCTCGTGGAGGCCGTGGTCATGGCGGCCATCGGGGGAGCGCTGGGGATACTGATCGGTATCGGCAGCTCGAACTTGATTCACTGGCTCATGAATTGGCCGATCCTGGTTCGTCCGGATATCGTTGCCGTGGCCCTGTTGGTATCCGGGGGAGTGGGAGTCTTCTTTGGTTTTTATCCCGCCCGAAAAGCAGCCCAACTCGACCCCATCGAGGCCTTGAGGTACGAGTAAACACGCCTGGATGATCACATCCCTCATCGTTCTTTTCTCCTCGCTGGTATGGGTTTCTTCGGCCGGCTCCCAGAGTTTTCCGATCCCGTTTTCCCAGCTGGCTCCTGGGGATCGACGAGCGGCGGAAGAGGTCATGCATGCGCCGACCCTGTCTCGCCGCACGGGCGCCGTTAAATTTCTGTCTAAGAAAGAAGTTTACGAATACCTCTTAGATCATCCGGACGTGGCAGCGGTCGCGGCCAGGGCGCTGAAGGCCGGAGAATATCAAATTAAGAAAGCCGAAGGCGGATCGTACTGGGCAACGGACGGAAAAGGAGTGAACGGACATTTCCGGGTCATCTATAAGAGCAAAAACGAGCGCATCTTTTTCCTGGACGGGGCTTATTATCCCGGGTGGCTGCCCTCGGTCCCGGCCAAGGCGATCGTGGCTTTGGGGTTCGAACGCAAAAACAATGAGACGGAAGAATATGTCGAGAACAACGTCGATGCCACCCTCAAGATCGACAATTCCTTGGTTGCCTTTTTGGCCAAGCTCTTATACGGAATCATGGGAAATTTGATGGAAAAAAGGATGAACCAAGTTCTCGTGCTGGCCGCGAAGGTCAGCGAGAAAGCCTATCAGGATCCGGAGGGCCTTTTAAGAGAGCTTGCGACAGGCACCGAGCTTTCTCCCCAAGTATTGAATGAGCTGAGAGAGAAGCTTTACCCGCGTTGAGCGGGCCTTGTTTCCTCCGACAGGCCGGTATGGCAAGATAAACCGTTGGAGCCGGGAGGGCGGATATGACGATCGATGCCGACGCGCACGTCATTGAAACGGAACGGACCTGGGATTACATGGAGGGCCGGGACTCGAAGTTTCAACCTCTTACGGTTACCGCCACGAGCGGCCCAGATTCCGGGAAACGGTTCTGGGTAATTGACGGGAAAATTGTTCCTCGTGACGGAAACATCGGCAAAGACGTGCCCGAGGCCTCCCGGGAGATGCTCGACATCGAGAGCAGGCTGCGACATATGGATAAATTGGAGGTCGAGGTGCAGGTCCTGTACCCGTCGATTTTCCTGCGCCCGCTGACCGCCCGCCCTGAGGTCGAGCTAGCTCTGTGTCGGAGTTACAATCGCTGGCTCTCGGATATCTGGCGAAAAGGAGAGGGACGGTTAAGATGGGCCGCGGTTCTCCCGTTGCTGTGCATCGATCATGCGCTGGCGGAGGCAAGGTTCGCCAAGCAAAACGGCGCTTGCGCCCTCTACGTGCGCGGGGTCATGGAGGATCGGCTGTTGAGCGACGCCTATTTTTACCCTCTCTACGAGGAGGCGACGCAACTCGACCTGCCCGTTTGCATCCACGCCTCGACGGGAAGCTTCGCATGGAACGAGATCTTCGAACAGGAGATCGGTTTTGCCAAGTTCAAGCTCCCCGTTGTATCCACTTTTCATACCCTCGTTTACGACGGGGTCCCGGAGAGGTTCCCGATGCTTCGCTTCGGTTTCATCGAGGTCAGCGCCCAGTGGATACCCTATGTGATTCACGACCTGGCGAGACGCTTCGAAAGGAAGGGAAAGCGATTGGCAAGCGATTTCATGCGCGCGGAGAGACTCTATGTCGCATGCCAGACCGACGACGACCTCGCTTCGATTTTGCGCTATTCCGGGGAGGATAACATCGTGATCGGCTCCGATTATGGTCATGCGGACACCGCGACTGAGATCGACGCGCTGAGAAGATTGAGGCTCAAGGGTGAGATTGGAGAGCAGGCGATCCACAAGATCCTCGACGAGAACCCGCGGCGGCTTTACGGCCTTTAGCCACCGCTGAAATCTCAATTTTTTCAGAGCCTGTTAGGCGGATTCCAACTCCAGGCCACTAAAAAGACCCACATCCTTAAACTCCCTTTTCTTGACAGCCCCTATGTTTCACTATATTATGTGTTTCACCAATGGGTGAAACATCTACTATATTGAAACATCCAGTCAAAGAAGCCGATCTTATAGCTAAGGCTATTGAGTCTCTTAAGACGGTGCCGAACGTCAAAATCGAACAAATCGGTGCTGTACAAATACCTAATCATCCCGATTTTAGCTTCCTGCTAACCCTCGGGCAAAAGAAGTTCAAAGTAATTGGGGAAGCCAAATCCACCGGAGAACCTTCCATTCTGCGTCGCTCAGGAGCTTGGCTTAAAGATCGTCTAACAAAATTCAAGCATGACTACGCAGTGATCGTTGCCCCGTTCATAAGCAGGGAAGGAGCGGCGATCTGTCGTGAACTAGGAGTGGGATATATCGATCTGTCGGGGAACTGTTTACTCAACATTGATGGGCTTTATGTCGAGCGCACCGGCAACCCTAACAAGTTTAAAAAGCCAAGGGAAATCCAAAGCCTTTTCTCCCCTAAATCATCTCGCGTTATTCGCTGTCTGTTGTCAGATCCAAAACGTACATGGACTCTTAAAGGCCTGGCGACTGAGACGGGCGTGAGTATCGGGTTGATTCATCGCATTGCGACAGGCCTGGAAAATAATCTTTTTGCGAAGAAGGATCTTAGGGCGTTCAAGCTGGAGGACCCGGCGCGTTTGTTGGAGGCATGGAGAGACGAATATTACAGGCGAGCGCCCAAGTGGGCGAGATACGTTATCAAGGTTGCATCTGTTGAAGAATTGGTGCGGGATCTCAAAGTTGCCACACTTGAGCATGGGGTTCGGTATGCGCTTAGTGGGGCAAGCGGAGCTTCGCTCATTTCTCCCTACATGAACCCGACCGTGGTCCATTTGTACGTAGATGTTTTGAAGCAAGAATTTCTCGAACAGCTGAAAGTCGATCCTGTCCCTTCAGAAGGTAATCTGCTTATGAGAGTTGTGGAGCAAGAGAACGAGTTTATCGGGTCAAGATTAGTCAAAGATGTTTACGTCGTAAGCGATCTCCAATTGTATCTTGATCTATGGGCGATGGGGGGTAGGGGACAGGAAGCGGCAGAAGAGCTTCGGAAAGCGAGGCTCCAATTTTGAACTTATATGTTGTACAGCCGTGAAGCTCTTGAGGCGTGCCGTCAGGTTCTCTGTGATCTGATTTATCTTTTAGCTGGCTATGAAAACAAATTTTATCTGATAGGTGGTTGGGCTGTTTACTATCTTCTAGACCGGCCGGATCGTAGCCCTGAAGATATAGGGTTCGCGGGAACAGAGGACGTTGATTTGGCATTTTTAGTCCCCATGGCTGAGCTTGAGACGATTATGAGTAGGCTAGAAACAACAGGCTATCACCGTCTGACTTCCCAGCGGATGCGACGTGAAGTCTCCTCAACGAGAGCCGTTATTGTCGATTTCCTCGGAGGCAAACAGGAAGTTCAAGATCATTTCACTTTCAAGAGAAGGATTACGGGGTCAACTCTGGAGGGAAAAGTTTTAGATGCAGAAATTACTGTGGCGGATCTGTCCGCATGCCTGGCACTTAAAGCCCAAGCTTTCGATGAGAATCCAAAGGACAAAGACGCTTACGATATTTACTATCTGGTGACGCATGGCGGTGCAAAAGACGGCGATACCGGTGAGGAAGTCCGAAAAGTGCTTGAGCATCCCTTTATCGCCGAAGGCATCAAGATCCTTCATTTACACTTTGGGCGAGTCGAAGGCCGGGGTCTCAGAGCCGCCACGCAAATGCTGGCTCGCCTCGAAGGTAGACGTAGCCAGGAGGCGAAAGCCTTAGTTAGAGGAAGCTTCAGCCGATTTTTTGCTGGTATAGGATTAAAGTTGAATTATTGAGGGCGCAAAACAAAAGGTCTAGTCAAACATGCGAATTACAGCAACTAAAATTGCTCAATGGGCGAAAACAAAAAAAGCCCAGGTTTCCTTGCCGAGACTGATACGCAGGCTCGTTCACACGGCAGGAAGTCCTACGCAAGCTGATTTCCCGGCAGGCGATTCGACCGGATTGTCGGGATGGGATGGCGAGCTCGTGAGTGAGCAGGGGAGCCCATGGATTCCAAAGGGTAAATCGTTTTGGGAATTTAGCTGCGAAGGTGAGGTCACCAAAAAAGCCAACAAAGATTACAATAAACGAACAAAGAAAACCCCGAGAAAAATCCGCAGCAAAGCAACACTCATTGTGGTTTCGGCTCGTAGATGGAGCCAGAAGACGCGCTGGCTCAAGGCGAAACGACAAGCGGAGAAATGGACTGATGTTCGCGCCTACGATGCCGATGATCTTGAGCAGTGGCTCGAGCAGAGTCCTGCGGTTGCACTGGAGTTTGGTGAAGAACTCGGTCTGATCGGCCAAGGCGTTGAGAGCGTAGCTAAGCACTGGGAAGGCTGGTCGCAGCAGTCAGGTCCCCCGATTTCAGCAGAGGCGTTTTTCATCGACCGTCAGAACGCACGCGAGCGATTCACTGCAGAACTGCGAGGCCGGTTCCAGACGGGGCAGCCCGAGCTCTACGCCGTTCGAGCGGATAGTGTTGGCGAGGCGGCGGCGTTCGCGTGCGCCTCTATTATTGCTCATCCAGATCTGATGGCACATAGTGTTGTCGTGACGTCGGTGGAGGGCTGGCGATTTGTGGAGACGAACCCGTCAGTAAAAATTGCTGTTGCAGCACGACCTGAGATTGCTGAGATCCCCACGCGTCGAAATGGTTTGGTTGTGGTCATTCCCTACGCCGCAGGCGACATGGCAGGATACTATAGAGGCGCGGCGGCGCGCGATCGGGACATCACGATTGAGAGGCCTCGGATTCACGAATTCGAGACGGCGCTTGTATCTTTGGGGCTGGACGAAGCCGACGCGAAGCGACTTGCTGGCACTACCGGCCGATCTTGGTCCGTCTTCCGGCGACGCCACGCAACCAATCCGGCCATTTGCAGGCCTACATGGCTCGGTACGCCACAAGCCGGGGTTTTATCGACTCTTTGTCTGCTTGGCGGATGGTCGGCAGATAAAGCGGCGGATCAGGACATCGTGTCTCGTCTATCTGGTCGGCCTTATGAGGAGGTCGAGAAGGATCTTCGTCATCTCTCGCAATTAGACGACGCACCGGTCCTTCCAATCGGCGACGTTTGGAAAGCTAAATCCCCCCTTGAGCTTCTTCAGTTGCTCGGTGAGCGGATAACCAGTGATGAGCTGAATCGGTTTTTCGAACTCGCTCACCAGATTCTCATTGCGCCAGATCCTGTACTGGAGCTACCTGAAAAGGATCGTTTTGCTGCTCAGGTTTATGGCAAGGTCAGACCCCAGTCCGGTCTCCTGATTGAGGCGCTCTGCGATACACTTATCAAACTCGCCGTGAGAGGGCCTCAAGTTACTGCCCTTTCGGCGGCTAATATCGAAGGACGAATCGCCGGCCTCGTGCGCGAGCTGCTCGACGATGCCGATGCGACGCGATGGCTATCGCTTTCATCACTTTTGCCGTCCTTAGCGGAGGCAGCGCCAGATGCTTTTCTCAAGGCGGTCGAGCTGAGCCTGGACAAACAGGATTCATCTGTAACGTGCCTGATTACCGAAACCACCGGCTCGGGCCTCATGGGACGATGCTGGCACGCGGGTTTACTTTGGGCGCTCGAGACCTTGGCATGGGCATCTGAGCGATTAGCACGCGTCACACTTATTCTAGCGCGACTCAGCCGCGTTGAGATTAAGGGCAACTGGGGCAACACGCCCCAAGCAAGCCTATTAAACATCTTTCGCTCCTGGCTTCCACAGACAGCCGCGGACATCGATCAGCGAATCGCAGTGCTCGACACGCTCATCGCTAAAGAGCCAGACATCGCCTTTGATCTACTCGACGGTCTCGTGTACCCCGGCAATGATGTGGCTCACCCGTCGGCGCGCCCCAGTTGGCGCGATGAGGATACCGGTGCCGGGCACAACGTCACGGTAGCTGAGCATCATATGATGTTTGCAGCCGCCGACGATCGGCTCATTGCATGCTCTGCAGGGCAGCCAGAGCGTATAGTGCGCCTGATTCAGAAGATCAGCATCTTCGATGCGCAACGAGTCAAGGTAGCACTCGATCTCACAGGTCAGTTCACGCAAAGCTCCGCAACAGATGAGGATAGGAAGGTTATTCGAAATGCTCTGAGAAAAAAGATCTACTGGCATCGCAATTACGACAATACCCGGGGAAAACCGCTGAACAATAAGCTGCGAGACCTCGAAGAGCTCTATGAGAGGCTCTCACCGAAGGACCTCGTAGTCCGTCATAGCTGGCTTTTTGCCAAGAGTTGGCCAGAGCTGCCGACCGGCCGGGAAAAGGATCATAACAAGCGTCAGGCGTTAATAGAGAGCTTGCGTGTTGATGCGTTGCGCGAAATACATGCTGAACTCGGTATGGAAGGTGTGGAGCAGCTCGCCGCATCGTGCGTGGCTCAGCCCACCGTCGGGATCACGCTCGCGAAGCTGGAGCTCGAAACGGCTGACCTCACAAGGTGGATCATCGCTAAGGGAGGCGATTTTACGTCTGATCAACCTCTAATGATGACGGTTCGCGGCTTGCTTCGCGCATCGGAAAGCCAGCGCTCCATCAAATTGATCAATGTTGTGCTGGAAGGCGGCAATAAAAAGGGTTGGGATGCAGGGCAAACTGCTCGTTTTCTGGTGCTAGCGCGTGAGGAGCGAGAAACTTGGGACATCGCGGCATCATGCGGCCCCGAGATCGAGAACGTCTATTGGTCGACGACCGAACCGAGCCTCTGGTTGCGCAGCGGCGTGGCTGATTTCGAGTTCGCGCTACGTCGCCTGCTCGAAGCAGGCCGCCCACGGGCAGCGTTACAAGTTTGTCACCTCGATCTGGAAAATGTGGACGGCAAGCTCCTCGCCGAAATGCTCGAGCGCATGCTTAGGGGTGAGGAGCCGGACGGACCGCTCTTGGATCCCTGGGACATCGGTGAAGCCCTCGAGCGAATCGAGAAGTCAGGAGTCGTCGATAGAGATCGGTTGATCCGGCTAGAGTTTGGCCTTATTCCTGCACTCGGCTACGACGGGGAACAACGGGCCGAGTCGCTCTACGAGGCGATAATGTCCGACCCGAAGTTATTTTGTGAACTGCTTTGCATCCTCTGCAAGCCGGCGAATGGCGAGCGCGAGGAAGCTGTGTCTGAAGCTGCACAAGCGGCCGCTAAGATTACGTGGCGTGTGCTCCATCACTGTCATCGGCAGCCGGGTACCCAGCGAGACGGAACTATTAACCATGGTGCGTTCGTCAAGTTTATTGACGAGGCCCGGGAGTTCTGTCGAGAGGCTGACAGACTGGAGGTCTGTGACTCGACACTAGGTCAGATTCTTGCTCACGCTCCTGCGGATGCTAGTGGGATATGGCCATTCGAGCCAGCGAGAGACGTTTTAGATCGTCCGGAACTCGAGCGGATGCGACGCGGCTTTCAGACCGGCGTGAGTAACAAACACGGGAGTACTACACGTGCCCACGACGAAGGCGGAGGTCAAGAGCGTAAGCTCGCTGATGTGTACCGTACCCACGCGCGTGCTCTGCGTAACTCACACCCAAGCGTTGCGGCTACTCTTGAGGAACTTGCTCGCCGGTACGAGAATGATAGCTTGCGGGAGGATCTACAGGCTGAATTGCGGCGTGAGGGCCTTTGATCGGGCACGGAAGTCTTCTGGCGTGCGGTGGTAACCAGTTCCAGCTCTATCTCCCTGCGGAACGCGTGGACCCGGGCCACTTTGACGCGGACGGGATCGCCCAGGCGGAAGGTGTGGTTGCTGCGGCGGCCTTCAGCCGATCCCGACCACCTCAAATCCCAGGCTACGCGCGGCTGTCCCTTGACGGAGATCGTGGGTTAAAAAAAGATCCACCTTATCAAATTCGCGTATGGCGAGGGCCGTAGCTAAATGAAGCGCGTCCAGGGTCCCTACCACGGTCGGAAATGATTCGCTTGCTCGCTGGAGGATTGAATCATTAAGCGGCTGGATCAGTAGAGTCTCGTGAACAATCCATATATCTCTCGCTAGAGTGGAAAAGGACCTGCAAGACCACGGAGGTGTCAAGGTAGACGATCTTCTAAGAGCGTTCTTACAGCAGAGATGGACCGCCTGGGCTTTATCCCTTTTAGCTTAAGCAGATCCTTCACT
>Ga0209726_10007203_pt1 | contig 12531 bp, 7 predicted proteins | sample Subgrocontami54m_FD_187453 | JGI IMG/M metagenome (GOLD analysis project Ga0209726, IMG submission 187453) | Subsurface groundwater microbial communities from S. Glens Falls, New York, USA - GMW46 contaminated, 5.4 m (SPAdes) (version 3) | ecosystem: Environmental > Aquatic > Deep subsurface >... | reverse complement strand
CGAGCGGCGTTTCTGTTGAAGCAATTCGCGCTGCCGCCAATATTTTGAAAGCTGCCAAGCGTCCGGTCATTCTGATTGGGCGCACGTCGCGCAGCACGCAGGCGTGGGATGCGCGCGTCGCGCTGGTGGAAAGGCTGAATGCGCAGGTAGTGACCGATCTCAAGACCGGCGCAGGATTTCCGACCGATCATCTCCTGCATGCGGGCCCGGCTTCCATCCAGGTTCCCGTGGGAGAACCGGTGAAAGCCATCCGCGCCGCCGACGTGATCTTGAGTCTTGATCTCACCGATCTCGCCGGCTGGCTGACCAGTATCTTCGGCGCCGAGGCGCCGAAGGCGAAGGTCATCAATATTTCCGCCGATCATCTCCTTCATAACGGCTGGAGCATGGATTACCAGGCGCTGCCGCCGGTCGATCTTTTGCTTTCCGCCGACCCGGAGGCGGTCATGCCCGCGCTCCTGCAGGTGCTCGGCATTGACGCCAAGGCGCGCAAATTCGCCGCAGTAAAGCCCGCCGCGCTCGCCGTGCCGCAAGGCAAGGGCGAGATCACCATGGATCAGCTCTCGCTGGCGCTGCGCAAGGCCGTGGGCGAACGGCCCGCGTCGCTCACTTCGCTTTCCTTGTCGTGGAATGCGGCCACCTGGCCGTTCCATCATCCGCTCGATTACATCGGCTCGAACGGCGGCGGCGGCGTCGGCGGCGGGCCGGGGATTTCGGTGGGTGCGGCATTGGCGCTGAAAGGCTCTGGGCGCTTGCCCATCGGCGTGTGCGGCGACGGCGATTTCCTCATGGGCCTCACCTCGGTATGGACGGCGGTACATTACCGCATACCTCTGCTGTTCGTGATCGCCAACAACCGCTCTTTCTTCAACGACGAAGTGCATCAGGAGCGCGTAGCCAATATGCGCGACCGGCCGGCGGAAAACCGCTGGATCGGCATGCGGATGAGCGATCCGGAAATCGACTTCACTCAGCTCGCGCGCGGGCAGGGTGCTTTGGGTTTCGGGCCGGTCACCAAGGGAGAGAATTTGGCCGTAACCTTCGAAGCGGCGATCAAGGCGGTGGAGCAGGGCTCTATCGCGGTGGTGGACGTGCGGATCAAAGCCGCCAAGGAGACGCTCGCGCCGCCGGCGCGCCACGGCCGGGCGTGAGTCTCAATCCCGCTTGCGGCCGGTGAATTTGGGCGGACGCTTTTCCATGAAAGCGCGGACGCCTTCGGCGTAGTCCGGTGTCAGGCTGGCTTCGCGCTGGTAATCGCGCTCCAAATCAAGTTGTGCGGAAAAATCATTTGTCCAGGCGGCGTCGAGCGCGCGTTTGATGAGCGCGAGGCCAATTGTCGGCGCGGATGCGAAATGCGCGCAGAGCTTTTCCGCCTCGGGCATCAGCGCGGCATCATCGACTGCCTTCCAGATCATGCCCCAGGCCTCGGCCTTTTCCGCCGGCAGCGGCTCGGCCAGCAGCATCAAGGCGCGCGCCCGCGCGGGGCCGATAAGGCGCGGCAAGTTCCAGGTACCGCCGGAATCGGGAACGAGCCCGATCTTGGCGAAGGACTGGATGAAGCTCGCCGAACGCGCGGCCAGCACGATGTCGCAGGCCAGCGCGATATTGGCGCCGGCGCCTGCGGCGACGCCGTTGACGGCGGCAACCACGGGAAAGGGGAGCGCGCGGATTTGGCGCACCAGTGGATTGTAGAATTTCTCCTGCGCCCCGCCGAGGATCGTTGTTTCCTCGGCCTTGGCGAGCCGGTCGTTGAGATCTTGTCCTGCGCAAAATCCCCGGCCGGCCCCGGTCAGCAGCAGTGCGCGGCAGGATTTGTCGGCTTCCGCCTCTGACAAGGCCGTGTTGAGCGCGGCAAGCATTGCCTCGTTGCAGGCATTGAGGCGCTGCGGCCGGTTGAGGGTGACAACGCGATAGCCCTCGCGCAGATCAACGAGAATCGGCCTCTCGTCCATGGAATCACCCCCAAGCTGCGGTATCTCCGACGGAAGAACTCATCACATATTCGCGTTTGATAAAATAGAGCAGCGGCGGAGTGCTCCGCCGCCCGGCCGAAGGTGCAGGAAGCCATGAAGGCGGACAGCCTGAAATGAACTGCCGGCCTCGGCAACAACAAATCGGGAGGGCGGGGTCAGGCGGTCGCGGCGATCGGGTCGCGCGGCTCCTGGTCCTTGAGTTGCAGGCGGTAGAACGAAGCGTAGCGCCCGCCTTTGCGCAACAACTCGTCGTGCCGGCCTGACTCGGTGATCGCGCCCTCCTCAATGACATAGATTCGGTCGGCATGGGTCACCGTGTGCAACCGATGGGCAATGACCAGCGTGGTGCGGCTTTGGCAAAGATGCTCGATCGCCTGCTGCACCTGACGCTCGGACTCCGAGTCGAGTGAAGCGGTCGCCTCGTCGAGCAGAATGATCGGTGCATCTTTGATCAGCGCACGAGCAACCGCAATGCGCTGACGCTGTCCACCGGACAGTTGCAAACCATGCTCGCCCACGGGCGCGTCATACCCGCGCGGGAAAGCCATGATGAAATCATGCGCGCAGGCCGCCTGCGCAGCGGAAACGATCTCATCATGCGTGGCGCCGGGTCTGCCGAAGGCGATGTTGTCGCGGATCGAGCCGCGGAAAAGGAATACGTCCTGGCCGACATAGGCGATCTGCCGGCGCAGCGATTGGCGCGACACCTCGGCGATATCCTGCCCATCGATGGTGATGGAGCCCTTGTCTATCTCAAAGAAGCGCAAGATCAGATTGAGAATAGTCGACTTGCCGCCGCCGGACGGGCCCATGAGAGCCGTCACCATGCCGGGCTCGGCAACGAAGGACAGGTTGCGGATGACCGGCTCGTCCTTGCGGTACTCGAAACACACGTTGGCGAACTCGATGCGCGCGCTCCTAAGGATGAGCGCGGGCTTGCCGGCATCCGACGGCTCGGTTGCCGGGCTGTCGAGGATTTCGAACAGGATGCAGACTCCCACCAGCCCGCCGCTGAGATCGATGTTCAGCCGGGCAAGCCGCTTGGCTGGTTCGTAGGCGAGCAGGAAAGCGGCGATGAACGAGAAAAACTGCCCGGGGGCAGCGCCCGTTTCAATGACACGATAGCCGCCATAGACCAGCGCGATGGCGATGGCGATTCCTCCCAGCGTCTCCATCAACGGGCTAGCGCGGTTGCCAACGCGCGCCATGTTGTTCGATTCCCGCTCGACCTCGGCCACATTGGCGTCGAGCCGCGTCTGCATCACGTCCTCAAGCGTGAAGGCTTTGACGATACGGATCCCCTGAAGGGTCTCCTGCATCGTCTCCATGATGCGCGTGCCGCCGGTAAACTGGTTCTTGGCGATGCTGCGGATGCGGCGGATCAGGGTGCGCAACATCAGGAGACCCGGCGGCGCCACCGCCAAGCTGATAAGCGACATCAGCGGATCTTGGATGAACATGACCGTCGCCAGGCCGATCAACAAAAGAAAGTCGCGGCCGATCGCTGAAATGAGAAGGTTGAGCACCTGGCTTGCCGAGGTGGCGCCAAAGGTCAGCCTGGCGACGAACTCGGACGAATGACGCTGCGCATAATAGCCGAGGCTCTCGTGCATCAGTTTGGCGAACATGCGCCGCTGGTTTTCTGCCACGATGCTGTTGCCAATCCGCGACAATATCACCGCGTGGCCATAAGTGGCCGCGCCTTTGATTGCGAATAGAAAGGCTATGACGATGCTGAGTGTAACGACGGCCTGCAAATTGCGATCTTCATAGGCCTGGTTGACGACATCGCTGACCAGATACACCGGGAGTGCCGTGCAAGCCGCGGCAATGCCCATCAGGATGAAGGCAATGGCATAGCGCTTCCGATGACCGAGCGCATACTCGGCCAGCAGTCGCCGGATCAAGGCGACGGTGCGGTAGGGATCAGCAAGCAAGTTTTTTGAGACCGCTTCGACCATCCGCCGTCCGTCGGGTTCGAGGAGCAGTTCGCCTCGGTTCCCGTGTGGCCTGACGCCACTGGCGCCACGGGCTAGTTCCTTGCCCGTCCGGGCGGCATTTTTCAAGCCAAAAGGACCAGCTAGATGAGGTTGCGGTTAAGGTCCGGCGGGTACGATTTAGGCTGGAACTGCCCAGCGTTGAACATCTTTTCGTGTGTCCTGGAGCCGGCGTTCCCAGGCCAGTGCATGGGAGGCGATCAGGTCGAGATTGTCGAATTGCGGCGTCCAGTTCAGCACGGCGCGGATTCTTCGCACATCGGCGACAAGGCTGGCCGGGTCTCCTGGGCGCCGCCCGGCCATGTGCACGGCGAAATAGCGGCCCGACACGCGTTTGACCGCTTCGACGACTTCGAGGACCGAATAGCCGCGGCCATAGCCGCAATTGAAGGTCATGCTCGCGCCGCCCCGGCGCAGATGCGCCAGCGCCGCCGAATGCGCCCGCGCCAGATCGCTGACATGGATATAATCGCGGATGCAGGTACCGTCCGGCGTCGGATAATCGGTGCCATAGACGTCAAGCCTCGGGCGCAGGCCCAGCACCGCCTCCACGCCGACCTTGATGAGATGTGTCGCCGCCGGCGTGGACTGCCCGGCACGCAGCTTTGGGTCGGCTCCGGCGACATTGAAGTAGCGCAGGATGACGTATTTGAGATCGTGCGCCGCCGCCACGTCGTGCAGCATGATCTCGGTCATCAGCTTGGAGGTCCCGTAGGGCGACAATGGTCTTGTCGGCGCATCCTCGGTGATCGGCAAGACATCCGGATTGCCGTAGACTGCCGCGGTGGAGGAGAAGATGAATTGCCGGACGTTGCCTTTTACCGCCGCTTCGAGCAGCGCGCGGGTATTCATCGTGTTGTTACGGTAGTAACCGAGCGGGTCGCGCAGCGAGTCGGGGACGACGATCGAGCCTGCAAAGTGAATAATTGCCTCGACGCTATGCTCGCTGATGATGGAGGAGACCATATCCTGGTCGCCCGCGTCGCCGACGAACAGCGGGACCGTAGCCGGCAGGGCGGAACGAAAGCCGGTGGACAGATCGTCGAGCACGACGACGCTCTCACCGGCGTCCGCCAGCTCGTGAACCATGTGGCTGCCGATATAACCGGCGCCGCCGGTCACCAGGATGGTCATCTGTTCGTCTCTGCTCCGGACCGCCGCGAGCTCTACCGCACACGCGGTATCGTTGGGGTTTCATCCGTGACCGTATGGTGACTATGCTTAACGCTCCGTATATGACGGTATGTGACGGTTGTACGAAGGCACTCTGGAGCGGGCGGATAATGGATGATCGATCGCTGACCGGGCTTGAGGTCATCATCCCAAATCTGCATTGGCGCTATTCCGGCGTGACGGCGACCAACCGCATGGTTGCGCCGCGCATTGCGCAGCTGCTGAACGCCGCCTGGCTCGGCCGCGATGCGCCGGGGGGAATCGCCAAGCTATCCTTCGCCGATCTGCTGCGGTTGCGGCGAAACTGGGAGGCCGCGCGCATTTGGCACGCCCGGCGCAACAACGAGATGATTGCCGGCTTGTTGCTGAAGCTCTTGGGCTGGCGGCTCGCCCTCGTCTTCACGTCGGCGGCGCAGCGCCATCATACCTGGATCACGCGTTTCCTCATTTCCCGCATGGATGCGGTGATCGCCACCAGCGAAACTGCGGCTTCCTATCTGAGGCGTCCGGCTGCCGTCATCCATCACGGGGTCGATACCGAGCTCTATCGGCCGCCACCTGACCGCGCCGCGGCTTTGGCCGCCGCCGGCTTGCCGGGAAAATTTGCCATCGGTTGCTTTGGCCGCGTGCGGCCGCAAAAAGGCACGGACGTTTTTATTGAGGCCATGTGCCGACTCTTGCCGAAATATCCCGACTTTACCGCAATCATCATCGGCGCGGTGACGGCGGACCAGCAGCCGTTTGCCCGCCGACTGCAGGAAAAGGTCAAAACGGCTCAGCTTGCTGATCGGGTGTGTTTCCTCGGTGAACTGCCTATTGGCGAGGTGCCGCGCTGGTATCAGCGCGTCACCATCTATGCCTTTACCTCGCGCAACGAAGGCTTTGGCCTGACGCTGCTGGAAGCCATGGCGGCGGGCGCGGCGCTGGTGGCGGCGCGGGCGGGCGCCGCCGAGAAAGTCGTCACCGATGGGGATACAGGAATCCTGGTGCCGCCCGCAGACGTGGGGGCGCTGGTTGAGGCGATCGAACCGTTGATGCGCGATCCGGAGCGCGCAGCCGCCATGGGACGCCGGGCCCGCCAACGTGCGACGGCCGAATTTGGCGTTGATGCCGAGGCGGAGAAGATCGCCGCCGTCTACCGGCAGATTCGGCAGGCCGCGCCCAGACGCTGACGCCGCCATGCGTCATATCCGGGCTTTCGGCACCGAGATGCGCTCAGTTCACGGGAGAACTTGTCGGTTTGACGGGCGATTGCGGTGTGTTTGCCAGCATTTCATCCCGATCTTTTTGAACCTGCTTCGCTCGCTCGGTCTGAGCGGTACGTGCGGCGGCCAAATCCCGTTCGATCCTGGCTTGCTCTTCCTCGGTAACTAATTCAGTACCGCGCGGCGGAGGGCGATCGTTCACCGGCGGATATTCGGCCTCTTTCGCCGGCCGTTCGGGCGTTCCGGCCGGTTCGCCGCCGGCCCAGTTGGGGATCGAGTCGATCACCGACGACGAACAGCCGCCGCCAGCCAGGGCTGCTGCGGAGACGGCAAGGGCCGCTGCCCATCTCAGCAACGGCGCAGATCGGTTTTTTGATGCCGGCATAAGACTCATGCGTCAGAAAGAGGCGACAATAAAACCCCATACGATGGCAAGAGCAAGGCTGAGCCGTGGCGGTTGCCGACCACGCGGCCGCATTGCTACATGCGGGTCTGCGGGAATAAACAGCCATCTAACAGACATCATTAATTCCTTGAAAGTTCATTTTTATTCAACCACTTAGGGAAAGGCTGCGGTATCGTCGCGGCAACTCATGCTTGTAAATTGCGATTCCCAGTGCGTAAGAAACATCCGCAAGCCGGCCACGGGCGAATGGGGGGCGAGAAGCTAAAATCATGCGCGTTGCGATGATTGGTTCAGGTTATGTCGGGCTTGTCTCCGGCGCCTGTTTTGCCGATTTCGGCCACCACGTCACCTGCGTGGACAAGGACGCAGACAGGATCGCGGCGCTACTGCGCGGCGATATGCCAATCTACGAGCCGGGCCTTGCCGAACTTGTCGCGCGGAATTTTCAGGGCAAGCGCCTCGCCTTCACCACCGATCTCGGCGAAGCGGTGCCTAGCGCAGATGTCGTCATGATAGCGGTCGGCACGCCCGCCCGCCGCGGCGATGGTCATGCGGATCTTTCCTACGTTTTCGCCGCAGCCCGGGAAATCGCCGCCAAGCTCGATGGCTTCACCGTGGTGATCACCAAATCCACGGTGCCGGTCGGCACGAGCGACGAGGTCGAGCGCGTCATTCGCGAGGCGCGCCCCGACGCCGACATCGTCGTCGTTTCGAATCCGGAGTTTTTGCGGGAAGGCGCGGCGATCAGTGATTTCAAGCATCCAGATCGCATTATCGTTGGCGCCGAGGACGCGCGTGCAAGGGAAGTCGCCGCCGAGCTGTATCGGCCGCTCTACCTCAATGCTGCACCGATCCTCTATACCGGCCGCCGCACCGCGGAACTAATCAAATATGCAGCCAATGCGTTCCTCGCCACCAAGATCACCTTCATTAATGAAATCGCGGAATTGTGCGAGAAGGTGGGTGCCGACGTGCAGGAAGTTGCGCGCGGCATCGGGCTGGATAACCGCATCGGCGGCAAATTCCTGCACGCGGGCCCTGGATTCGGTGGTTCCTGTTTCCCCAAGGACACGCGCGCGCTGATCGAGACCGCTCAGGCCAATGATGCGCCGCTGCGCATCGTGGAGACGGTTGTCAAAGTCAACGACGCGCGAAAAGGCGCCATGGCGCAGAAGGTCGCCAGCGCCACCGGCGGCGATCTGCGCGGCAAGACCGTCGCCGTGCTGGGACTGACCTTCAAGCCCAACACGGACGACATGCGCGAGGCGCCGTCAATCGCGCTGATCGCGGCTCTGCAGAAAATGGGTGCGAAGGTCCGAGTTTATGATCCGGCCGGTATGGAACAGGCGAAAAATGTTTTGACCGATGTCGCCTATTGCGATGGGCCCTATAGCTGCGCGGAAAAGGCCGCGGCGATCGTCATCGTGACGGAATGGGAACAGTTTCGTGCCTTGGATTTTGCCCGCCTGAAGCAGGTCATGACCAATTCTGTTCTGGTCGATCTTAGGAACGTCTATCGGCCGGACGAGATCACCAGGCATGGCTTCACGTATTCCAGCGTAGGCCGCCCGGGCTAAGCCGGGCCGCGGTAATTCTTACCGGCTGCCCGGGCCCACGGATTGGCTGATGGCACTACCGCCAATCGTCCGCAAACTCAATGTGAGCATGACGGCGTAGGTATTGTCGTCAGGGTTGCCGCTATACGCGTAGCCTTTCGTGTATACCAGACCGAGTGCGATGCAATCGTCTATATAAGAGATAGCCAATTGCGTGCTGCTAAACTTTTCCGCATCCAGATCATAGGCCATGCCGCCGGACACGGTCCAATTCGACGTCAACTTATAACTCGCTGTGCCCAAGACACCCTCGCGGTCGGTGAGAAAACCAAGAGCAGGCTGTGCAGCATAGTTGCCGTACATCGTTGTCAACGACCAGCGATCGATGGCAACGCGGCTCTCGAGCTCGAACCGCTCAACCTTCAAAGTATCTTTATCAAAGCGGAAGCGTGATGTGAGCATGTAATTTTGGCTCGGCTGATACGAAGCCCGGGCGATATAGTCGGAGCGCGACGTATCGAGGCCGCTATCAAGACCGGTATTGGTCGCGCCGCCTTCGGCGAACGAGTTCTTCCCGAATAGCTGGTAAGATTGCCCGACAAGCACGTTGAAGTATCCGGCTTTGTTGAATTGCGCGGTGTATTGCGCGCCGGCATTCATCCGGCCTCCACCTTCGGCCCGATCCCAGCCCGAGAATTTGTCGATCTTGAACAGATTACTGTCATCGAAGATCAGGCTTTGCGCATCTTCGTTGGGGAGGCTTCGGATTTTCGCCTCGTTGGGGCGTACGATGATCTGCGCGATCGGTTCGATGGTTTGTGTTCCCCACGACTGCATCCCGATAAACGGATAGCGATATTCGAGCCCCACGGTCGGCATGGCGCGAATGACGGAGCTGTTACCTTGAGGCAAATAGTTCGCGACGCCAGGCTGATTATCAACCGACAGCGCCGCCACATCAGCGCGCATCGACGCGAAGGGCGTAAAAACCTGGCCGTAAGGGTCCGTGACGCTGCGCCGCCAATCGGTTTCAGCTGAGAAGCGCGAGTAGACCCCGGGAAAACCCCGTAGCACGCAGTTTCTGGAGATTTTGCTCGCCGGATCAGCTGTTGGCGCGCAGAGCCCGGTGTTGTACGCGGTCTGGCTAATTGGATCGAAACTTGCCGATTCACGGTTAAGACTGGTCATGTTGACCTTGTAGCCAAGCTCGCCGCCAAAAACCGGGCGCCCGAACGTGTAGGAATAATCGACGACCGGATGCACCACCGGGATCTGAGTTTGCTGATCCGATTCGGATAACCCATAAAAATACATGCTACGGGCGTCGAAGTAGCTGCGGTCGCCACGGCCGGTGAGATAGAGCTGCGAGATCGCGTCCGTCGGAGTGCTTTTCAAAAGATCTGTACCCTGTTGAGCTCTTGTCGTGTTGTAATCCTGAAAAAATGTCTGATCGGTGGGAAGAATGCCGTCCCAGCCCCATGCCCACTTCTCGGACAGGCTGAATTGGCCTGAGCTCTCAAGACTGCCGCGGAATTCGCGGTTGCCGGGCGTAGGTGTGCCGTCCTTGTGTGTGAAGTAATTCCGGTCCTCCTGCTTGATGCCTGCGGCACGAATGAAGTAGGCCCCATTGGATAGCCGGTGGCGCCACTCACTTTCCACCAATAGGCCTTGCTTGGAGGTAACCGTGGGTCTCACGGTCACGTCGTAATTAGGCGCCAGCGCCCAAAAGTACGGTGTGCTGACACCATTCCCGTATTTCGAGCTATTTGTGATCGTCGGCATAAGAAAGCCGGTCTTGCGCTTCACCGTCGGATCAGGTGTGGAGAAATACGGCAGGTAGGCGATCGGCGCGCCGAAGAATTCGAACGTGGCATTTTCGAAATAAATCATCTTCTCGGATTGGTCATGGATTATCCGCGCAGCCTTGACTTGCCAAAGCGGCGGTTTCTTCGGATCGTCTTTGCAGGGCTCGCAGGCGGTATAGACGCCGCTATGGAAGACTGAGTAATTGCCGCCGGAGCGTTCCGCCCGCGCCGCCGCGATGCTCGTCTGGTCGGCCGCGTCGACTCTCAACGAATCGACGAACCCGTCGCGATAGTCATCGCTCAATTCCATGATCTCGCCGTAGGTGACTTGGCCGTCGGTCTCGATCAGTCGTGCATTACCTTCGGCGTGCAGACGTTTAGTTTTCTGATCGTAGATGACCTTGTTGGCCTCGAGCGTCGCGCCGGAAAAATAGATCTGAACATTGCCGACGGCGGAGACGCGCTCATTGGCATAGTCGTAATGAATCTCCCCGGCCTGCACGAGCATCTGCTTATTCGAGGGGCCCATGCGGGTCGGAGGTTTCGGCCGCGCGGGAAAATTTGCTTGCGGAAATGTTGTAAAATTTGCTTGCGCAAATGTTGTTTCGGGCAAGCAGGCGAGGACAACCGCCGCTGCCATGAAAATGAAAAACGCCCTGCGCCAAACGGATCGGCGGGTCAAAGAATAAAAGTCGGAAGGGCTAGTCATTACCCACCCGCTCTACTTGCATTGAAACTTTCCCATCCGCGAAAGGCCGCAGACGGCGACGCCACTTTCAGGAGATGCATTGCGGCCCCGCCGGGATCACTCACTACTTTCCGCAAGGCAAAAAGTAGAAAGTCGGCTGCGACACCACCCAAAATCTTACGCTGCCCGGCAAAAGGGGAATCTATCAGGGTCGGCGAAAGGCGCCGGAAATAGGCCGACCCAAGCGCACCAGTGGTGGCGCGGCACATGCCTCGATTGATCGACCCCATCCGCTCCGACGTCCCCTCACGCCCGGCTGAATCGCGATGGCGCTCCAGCCCGTACTGCCCCCTGCCGGCCCCAGATGTCTTTAAGTCTCGTAGGATTAGTCTCGCAGGATTCTACTTGAATTCATCCACAAAATGGCTTCGGCAAGGCAAAGCTGTTAATTCGACTGGGAGATTCAGGCATTTCCCCTGAGCGGAACTGCGAATTTGGTTAACAAAAGGTAATTACTCAAAGGAATCGAACCCTTATGCCAGTCCTATGCACCGGCGCAGGGACTATTCGCGTTACGACGGCAGGATGCAACTACTGCAATCTTTGGCAACTATGTACTTGACTGAACGGATTTGAGGGGGTACATTGGCTCAACCCTAAGGAAATCGAGCCATGTGCGACCTGACCAATCCAGTTTTTACTGACGAAGAAAAAGCCCGTGAATGGATTGAAGCTTCCCGCTGGCCGGACGGTCCGGTTTGCCCCTTCTGCGGTCAATTGGATTCGGTGAGCAAGCTCGGCGGCAAGTCCATGGGACCGGGCTGGTTCCACTGTTCAGATTGCCGCAACAAATTCACGGTGCGTGTCGGCACCCTTTACGAGCGCAGCCATATCCCGCTGCATAAATGGTTGTTTGCGACGCATATGGTCACTTCTTCGAAGAAGGGTATGTCGTCTCTTCAGCTTAGCCGCATGCTCGGCCTGAGCTACAAGTCGGCGTGGTTCATGGTCCATCGTATCCGCGAGGGTATGACGCCAGCAAAGCGCGGCCCAATTGGCGGACATAACAGGGTTGTGGAGAGCGACGAAACGGTGATCGGCGGCAAGGCTAAGAACCGCGCCTATGCGAAGAAGCCGCCGAAGAAGCATACCGTGTTGACGCTGGTTGATCGCGATGGCGATAGCCATTCGTTCCACGTTGCGAACGTGAAGGCCAAGACGCTTCGCGAAGCCATCGTTCGGGTTGTTGATCGTAAGTCACATTTTGTGACTGACGAATTACACTCTTACGAGCCAATCGGCAAAGAGTTTGCTGGCCATACCACGGTCAACCATTCGGCCAAGGAGTATGTACGCCTTGGTGGATTTGCCCACGTCAACACCGCCGAGTGCCGTTTCAGCCTCATGAAACGAGCCGTGTTCGGAACGCATCATTCGATCAGCGAAGCCCATCTGCATCGCTATCTCACCGAATGGGACTTCAAGTTCAACACGCGCAAGAACAGCGATGGCGAACGTGCCGCGCTCGCTCTCAAGGGTATCGAGGGCAAGCGTCTCACGTATCGAATCGCTAACAAGCCCGAAAACCATCAAGCAGCACGCTAGAGCAAAATCCGAGCGAATTGAATCGGTAGGGATTCCCTTGGGCGGCGAATTCTGATTCACCCTGCGTGCTGGACGCGGAGGCCAGCATGCATGGCAAAACCCTTGTCGGAAGATTTGCGGGTG
>Ga0209726_10007200_pt1 | contig 12531 bp, 9 predicted proteins | sample Subgrocontami54m_FD_187453 | JGI IMG/M metagenome (GOLD analysis project Ga0209726, IMG submission 187453) | Subsurface groundwater microbial communities from S. Glens Falls, New York, USA - GMW46 contaminated, 5.4 m (SPAdes) (version 3) | ecosystem: Environmental > Aquatic > Deep subsurface >... | reverse complement strand
ATTCATAGCGGATGGTCAGTTAATGGCGTCGCCATCTGTACGGCGGCAAACGGTCAATACCTTCCTACCATTGTCAGTGATGGTGCAGGAGGAGCAATCATCACCTGGCATGATTACCGCAGCGGGACAAACAATGACATCTATGCGCAGCGGATTAATGCTTCAGGTGCTGTGCAGTGGACAGCAAATGGTATCGCCATCAGTACGGCGGCAATCGACCAATACTCTCCTACCATAGTCAGCGATGGAGAAGGAGGTGCAATCATCACCTGGTATGATTACCGCAGCGGCAATGCTGACATCTATGCGCAGCGGATCAATGCTTCGGGGGTGGCGCAGTGGACTTCCGATGGTGTCGCCATCAGTACTGCGGCAAACAATCAAGTCTCTCCTACCATTGTCAGTGATAGTGCAGGAGGCGCAATCATCACCTGGTATGATCTCCGCAGCGGGACAAACAATGACATCTATGCGCAGCGGATTGATGGAAATGGCTTGATTCACAGCGGATGGTCAGTTAATGGCGTCGCCATCTGTACGGCGGCAAACGGTCAATACCTTCCTACCATTGTCAGTGATGGTGCAGGAGGAGCAATCATCACCTGGGAAGATCTGCGTAACGTCAATTATGACATCTACGCACAGAGAGTGGACCCCTTGGGCTACCTTGGCATTGCCAATCCCGCACTTACTAAGGTGAAGGACGTACCGGGCGATCAGGGAGGGAAGGTCACTGTTGGCTGGAATGCTTCTGTGTATGACGTTTCTGGTCAGCACGTAGTGACCTATTATTCTATCTGGCGTGGGATTGAGCTGAGTGCACGGATTGAGCCATCACAGATCATCACACCGGAACAGATGCAGATGGATTTCAAAGGCAAAGGGTATCGTACTATAACAACTTCAACAGGCACAACAAGCTGGGAGTGGCTTGCTAACATGCCGAGTGCGTATTTCCCGGCCTATGCCTACACAGCTCAAACAGCATCAGATTCAAGTGCCAACGGTACGCCATATTTCAAGTTCATCGTACTGGCACATACATCCAATCCGTTTGTGTTCTGGGACTCGAACATCGACAGCGGATACTCTACAGATAACATTGCCCCGAGCGCAGTCCGGAGAGTCAGCGCGCAGACGGTGCCAGGACCTGCGGTATTGCTCACATGGGATTCGAATACGGGCGATCCGGATGTTGCATCGTTTGAAGTTCATGAATCAACAACATCCGATTTTACTCCCACACCCGGAACAAAGATTGGTCAGGCAACTGTAGGTCAGTTCACCGATACATCGCCGCTGACAGCAGGTGTTCTCCATTACTATCGCATCGTCACTGTCGATGCCCACGGGAACCAGAGCACACCATCGACGCAAGTATCGTCAGGCGCACCCGTTGCCGCGCAGTACAGTCTGATCGATAAATGGAACATGGTTTCTGTCCCCTTGACAATGAGTGATTACACCAAGACCCTGCTCTATCCTACGGCTTCCTCGAATGCATTTGCATATACTGGAACGTACACCAATGCATCAGTTCTTGCCAATGGGAAAGGATACTGGGTGAAGTTCAGCGGAAACCAGACGGCCTCCATGATCGGCTTCTTGAGAAGTGTGGATACTGTTAATGTTAGTTCGGGCTGGAACATGATCGGCTCGATCAGCACTGCTCTCCCAACTGCAAATATCACCAGTATCCCAAGCGGAATAGCCACCTCGCAGTTCTTTGGATACAATGGTGCCTATTCGACGGCGACATCCATCGAACCGGGGAAAGCATACTGGTTGAAGGTGAACCAAAGTGGCCAATTGATACTCTCGGCAGCTCCATTTCCTTCTCCATCGAGCAGGATTCGCATCGTTCCGACGGCAGAACTTCCTCCTCCGTCACCCGATGGAATGGTCTCGGATGTTTCAGCAATACCGACGAGCTATGCACTTGAGCAAAACTACCCCAACCCGTTCAACCCATCGACAATTATCAATTATCAATTGCCAATTGACAATTGGGTAACGCTTAAGGTCTACAACGTGCTTGGGCAGGAAGTGGCGGTACTGGTTGATGGGTTTCAAGTTTCAGGTTTCAAGTCGGTGAAGTGGGATGCAGGCAAGATGCCGAGTGGCGTATATTTCTACCGTCTCAACACCGGGGAGTTCACCGAGACAAAGAAGCTTACCCTGCTGAAGTAACAACCGGCGGCCGATCATCTCAGCGTTCGCCCCACGGCGGCGGCAATTTTCTTCACCTCCTCCATCAATTGGAGAAACGCTGATGGCGTAAGCGACTGATCGCCATCAGAGAATGCTTCCTCCGGTCTCGGATGAACCTCGACGATTAGTCCATCCGCACCACACGCGATTGCCGCGCGGCTCATTGGGAGAATGAGGTCGGTCCTGCCTGTTCCATGGCTCGGATCGACAATGATCGGCAGATGTGACAACTGCTTCACCGCAGGTACAATATTGAGATCAAGGGTGTTCCGCGTATACTCGACAAACGTCCTGATCCCCCGTTCACAGAGCACCACCTGATCGTTCCCACCGGCGAGCAGATACTCGGCGCTCATGAGAAATTCGGTGAGCGTCGCGGAGAAGTTTCGCTTCAGAAGAACCGGCTTTTTGATCTTCGAGAGTGCACGGAGCAGTTTCGTGTTCTGCATGTTCCGTGCACCGACCTGAAGCATGTCGGCGTACTCTGCCACCAGATCCACCTCCGCGGATTCCATTACTTCGGTCACGATTCCCATGCCCGTCCGCTCCTTTGCTTTGGCAAGAAGTTTCAAACCGTCTTCCCCCAGGCCCTGGAACGCATACGGACTTGTCCGCGGCTTGTAGGCGCCGCCACGAAGCAATTTCGCGCCGCTCTTCTTAACCGCATCGGCCGTCGTCATCAATTGCTCCTCATTTTCGACCGAGCACGGCCCGGCAATGACGACAACTTCCCGCCCTCCGATGGCGACGCCGTTCACCGGAATAATGCTGTCGGACGCCCTGAACTCGCGACTCGCAAGCTTGTACGGCTTGAGAACCGGTATGACGTTCTCAACATGCGGCAGGAGCGATAACTGCTCCCTCTTGATCAACCGCTCGTCGCCGATGACACCGATGATGGTTCGCTCGACGCCGGTCGACAAATGGGCCTTGAGGCCGAGCGCTTCTATCCTCTCGACGACATGCCGGACATCGGCCTCGGAGGCCTTTGATTTCATCACAACAATCATAGTCTTATCCTTTCACAAAGTGCCTCAACAGCCGGCAACAAAAAACCCTGCCGGTATTTCAGCAGGGTCCGTCGAATTCCTATTTCAAAACGCCATGGATTAACCGACACGCACCTCTGCCGTGATAACACGGGTGCAATAGTACTGCCGGCAGTATGGCCTGTGTTCAAAATTCATTGATGAAGAATAACAAAATCGCCGAAGAAAGTCAAGCCTTGCAATTGTTTCCATTTTCATCAAAACGGAGTGATCTTTTTTCGGTCGGGCGTTCGTTGCATGTCTTCCCGTCAAGGGATAAATGAGAAGAGCGCCAAACGATGAGACTCTCTGGCGCTCTGTAAGATTCTTGCCAACGGGTGTGTGAAAGGATGTCCGCGTCGGGTTCTTTCCTGAAAGAAAGAATTTACGGACTAAAAAGCCTCATTCCTCAAACCAGGATTTTAGCATGAGTTTCTTCTCCCATCCGCCCGGGGTTTTCGGGATCATCCAGGCGGTATTTCTTTCGATGATGTTCGTAGACATTGCGATGGTTTTGTCGGCGTTCCCGTTGCAGGTTTGATCCATAACAGTATTGGGAGTCAGCATCACTAACGCTCCGAGGATGTTCATATGGATATGGAAGATCTTGTCGAAGATCATCAGCCCTTTAAACGTTCCGTTAGAAGTTGGAAAGGAAATATTTTTCCAGTAGGCGGTCTTGGTGGGACAATGGAACACAAATATGCCGCCGGAGTTGTCGGGAATCTTGAGGCCACTCCAGAGGGTATCCGTTGGACTAACGTCAATGTAGGTTACACCCTCCAATGGAATACCTCCACTGACCAGGGCAGCCATTTGGGTTTTCGACGTAATGTAGCGACTTCCATTCACGCCGCTCATTGCTATCGCCTTGAGCGTGCCTTCGGGCCAACCCATGGCTGCGTCGGGTGTCGTGGGGAATCCATTTGGCCACGGGGCGTTTGCTTCGATTGTTTTGGGATTATCCGGGAAGACAGGAATAATATCCGTCGGCGGATTGGTTGTTCGGTCTGTTCCGCCGATGTATGCGGGTGGTATGTTAACGAAATCCGGGGCTCCCGTTGATATCCCAAAATATCCACTTTGGGGCACTAACTGATACTGAGCCGGCGGTCCTACCGAGATCACAACCTCGGTGTGATCTCGACCATCGACGTACATGTCGCTGATGGTTTGATCGAGCCGACCGAAGGAGGTGATCGCACCACGGACAACGGGTGGAATGAGTTTCGATTGAATGATCACGGTCGATGCTTGTGAGTCCTTGTCGCAGACACTCAAACAATGCAAACTGACACACTTTTTCCCAGCCACCGTCGTATCTCGGAGAGTTAATGTTGATCGCCCTCCAAACATGGCAAGTTGATTGTAGCCGCTCCTCCACGATGAGCTGTCTGACATCTTCCTGAGTGCTAGCTGCATCGTGGAATTGTTGATGTTTTGCGCGATCGTTTTAGAGTTGTAGCGCACATAATTCTCAACGACAGCGGTCGCGCGGCGTTCAATTGTATAACTATGTATGCTAAAGACGATGGCTAGTGAAGCAACAAGCAGCAATGATAATTTTCCCACGGCTTTGTCCCTGTGTATTAGTTAAATACGTATCGAAAAGACTTCGGGTTGATGTATTGTTCCCAATGGACAACTGCATGGACCGTATCGATATTTGGCATCACGCTTTCCAATTCCATAGCGACTTTCACCGCTCGCATGTTGCTTTCTTGTGCCGTCTTCGCGCCGCAAGAATCATAATATGTGAACTTCATGTTGGTTAACCCGACGTTCATTACCGTGGTCTGCGTGTTCCATGTCCGATAGAGCAGACGATGGCGCGGGTTAGGAGACGCGTATTCCGGAGTCAGGGGCCCTGTAAAATACGTGATCGAATCAAGCGTTCCGTCATCATCGATGTCTGCGTAAAACTTTATTTTCGCCGAGTCGCTTATCCGGATCGGTTTCTGCGAATTACAATTGTATCCGGCCTTTGAAAGATCGCTCACCAGTACTTTCGAGAGGACCACACAATTTGCCTGTACGGAGAGGCTCATGTTTGCCTGTTGGCTGTTGTCGGAAATGATAAAGTTCAGCTTGGTCGTCATGATCAAGATCATGCCACCGAGAATGAACGAACCGACAATATCTAAGAGTGGTGCCATGGTTCTACCTTTTTCAGTATGAAACTATTCTTGTGAGCACAATGGGTATACTCTTCAGTTCTCGAGAACTCACTCCTACAAAAATCTTCTTATAAAATGTCCGCACTGCTGATGTCGCGTCAAGGCTAGACGGACTTACGTAGACCACGCTGGCGGTTGACGTAAATATGCCATTGATAATCGTATCCGTTCTGACATAGCCATTGAAATCGTCAACATCATTAAAGCTTGAATAAGTTTCACCCGGTTCCCTGCCGAGAGCATATACCGGTGTCAACTGCTGGACCGAGTCGACAGCCTTCATGCGTGTGCTGTCGTCAAATGCCTTCTGAGTGATCTCATTGAGCATTGATTGTGCCAGTGTTGTGGCCGCAATCACAGCTTCTGCCTGGTAGGTATCATCCATCCTGCTGTTGATGGCTTGATTGACAGTCATTGTCAGGAAAATGAGCAAGGTGAATGCACCGAGAACTAATAGTATCTGACCCATATCGTTTCGCTTTGTTTTACCCTATAACCGGTGGCATCGTCGAGTCTACGCCTACTCTATCCATTGTTTCATTAACTGGCGACGTTTTGATCATCATCAGATTCTTCCTTTTCCGAAATATGCCATGCAATTAGTAATAATTCGAATAGCTGTCAGTGAGTTGGGTCACAGCGAGTGCACCAGGATGCGTTGATCCGATGAGGTCTACGAGCCGCCCCTACGATGCTGGCACATGGAAGTCTGGTTCGCCCTGGATGGATTGTATCCGTAAGAGGCGGACTGCGCGTGCGGTTCCCGAAACCATCATTGCCAAATTTTAGCAACTATCCGATAGTGCGCCCGTGCAAATGAATGAATTTTTCCGTATGCTGGCTGACAAGCATTTTCACGACGTTGATTGGGCAAGGCGTAGTGTTGAATTTCAATGGTACCTTGTAAGTGACGCATGTTGTTACATTGTACGTTTCCACATCAACCAGTTCTTGTGGACCAACTCCTGTAGGGTTATGTGTGACACCTCCACGATTCGTGCATAGATTTTTTTCTCATCAATCATTTCGTAGTGCCATGAAACGCCGCATCATGTTGGTGGCAGCAGTTGTCATCGCTTTTTCCAATTCTTCGGGGCAGAGCAAGCCTGGATTTTTCTCACCGTCGAGCCACGCTGCTCCAAATCTCGTCCTCCTGTGCCTGGCAGCCCATCCTGATGACGAGGACGACGCAACCCTCGCCTATTATTCCGCGCTCCCGGGCATGAAAGCATACAGTCTGTTTTTCACACGCGGCGAGGGGGGCCAGAATGAGATCGGTTCGGAGCTCTATGGCGACCTGGGTACACTGCGCACAAGGGAAACATGCGAAGCGGCGGCGATCGTCGGTTCGGAGCCGCATTTCCTCGGTTTCGCCGACTTCGGCTATTCGAAGACCGCAAAGGAAACGTTCGCAAAATGGGGCGGCAAGGAGAGCGCGCTTTCCAGGCTTGTCTACTACATCCGCCTGCTCCAACCCGATGTTATCGTCACGAATCACGACACCGTGACCACCAAGCCCGGCCGACAGCACGGAAATCACCAGGCGGTGGGGATTTCGGTGTATGAAGCTTTTGCAAAAGCAGCGGACCCTGCATTTCATCCTGAACAGTTGCGCGGCGGGATCTCACCATGGCAGGTGAGAAAATTGTTCTCGCGTTTTGTCGGACAGGATTCAATGGCACATCCCGACTCGCTCGTCACCGTCAACACAGCCCGTCAGGTTCGCAACGATTCTACCGTTGACGACATCGCGATCGCGGCAATGAGGCGCCATCGGTCACAGGGACTGGAGCACATCACTCTTGCGTCAATGTCGCCGCAATTCAGGGCACACAGATACTGCCTTGTGCGGGAGGATCATGCCTATCCGTTTGACAAAAGCGATCTCTTCAGCGGCCTGCGGCCGATATCGCGTACGTTGCACCGCATCGACATCGAGCCGCCGCCCCATGTACCGGTCGAACATCCGCCAGATCCGGCAAAGATTGCGGCACGACATGCGGCAAACATCTTCGTCGGGCTGATCAAAACCTACGACGATACGATCGAACAACTGCTTGGCCCGTTCAGGATACCTTTCCAATTGCTCGATTCGACCGCCGTCGCTCGCGCGGACCTTTCAAAATTCACGGTGATCATCCTGGACCTCCGTGCGTATCAGTACCGGCCGGATATCGCGACGGGAAACCAACGGCTGCTCGAGTATGTTCGACTCGGCGGCAATATCGTTTGCTTCTATCACAAGCAGGGTGACTGGAATCAAAAACAACCTGCTCCCTATCCGATCACGATCACCGGAGAACGCGTCACGGAGGAAGACACAGCCGTGGACGTGCTCGCACACGACCATCCGTTTTTCAATGAACCAAATCCAATAAGAAGCAGTGACTGGAAGGGCTGGATTCAGGAGAGGAGCATTTATCTTCCGAGCGAAGATACGACAAAGACATCCGCCCGATACCAGCGCCTCCTGGCCATGAGCGACGAAGGAGAACACCAGCCCTCGACGTCCCTCCTCTGGGCCCGATATGGGCAAGGCACCTATGCCTATTGCGCGCTCGCGCTCTACCGGCAGTTGAGAAATCTCGATGAAGGCGCCGTGAAGCTCTTCTTTAATATCATCTCGCAGGCGCGACAGTAATGGACGCAACTCCGGACGTGGCTCAGCAGCGTCCCGCGCTCATCCGCGGCATCGGGCTGGCCGGCGCAACGTCGCTGAACATGATCGACATGATCGGCGTCGGACCGTTTATCACCATTCCGCTGATCGTGGCAGCCATGGGCGGACCCCAGGCGATGCTCGGATGGGTTTTCGGAGCGGCGCTTGTCATCTGCGACGGACTCGTCTGGGCCGAGCTGGGCGCGGCCATGCCCGGCTCCGGAGGATCGTATCGCTACCTCAAAGAGATCTACGGTCCGCGAGGGCTCGGGAAATTCATGGCGTTCCTCTTCATCTGGCAATTGACCTTCAGCGCTCCCCTGTCGATCGCCTCCGGATGCATCGGCCTGGCTCAATACGCCGGTTACCTGATCCCTTCGTTCGCCACAGTGCTCTATCAACACGATTTCTCCATAGGACTCCCGATCATCGGCTTATTGGACGCGGGTATCGTTATCTCGACCGGGACTTTTGTTGCCATGGGAGTCTGCCTGTCCGCTGTGTTTCTCCTCTACCGGAAGATCACGATCATCAGCCGTATCTCCGAATTTCTCTGGGTCGGCGTCATGCTGACGATCATCTGGATCATTATCTCCGGCATCACACATTTCAACAGCGAACGGGCATTGAGTTTTCCGGCAGGGGCATTTTCGCTGACATCAAATTTCTTTAACGGCCTCGGTGCGGGAATGCTCGTCGCCGTCTACGACTACTGGGGATACTACAACGTCTGCTTCATTGGAGGAGAAATCAAGGAACCGGGCCGGATCATTCCCCGTGCGATACTCTATTCGATCCTTCTGGTTGCGGTGATTTATCTCGTCATGAATATCAGCATCCTCGGAGTCATTCCATGGCAGGAGCTGAGCGAAACAGCGGGATCGGACGCAAGAAAATACATCGTCTCGGTGTTCATGCAGCGATTGTACGGCGATTGGGCCGGAACACTGGCGACGATTCTCATCATGTGGACCGCGTTCGCTTCGGTGTTCTCTCTTCTCCTGGGCTACTCACGCATCCCGTACGCCGCGGCGGTCGACGGCGACTACTTCAAGCCGTTCAGCCGTCTTCATTCAAAGCATCAATTTCCCTACGTTTCGCTTCTCGTTCTCGGATTCGTCGCCATGCTGTTTTGCTCACTGCGGCTGAGCGATATTATAGCCGCGCTTGTTGTCATCCGCATCATCGTGCAGTTTCTTGCGCAAACGATCGGGGTGGTCATCCTCCGCGTTCGGCGGCCCGATCTCCCCCGTCCTTTTCGGATGTGGCTCTATCCGCTGCCTGCGTTCCTTGCCTTCCTTGGATTTGTCTACATCCTCATCATGAGGCCGAATTTTGTGAAGGAAATCCGCTATGCGGTCGCGCTCATTGTTGTCGGAGTGATTTTGTTCCTCTGGAGATCGCATCGGCAGCGCGGGTGGCCTTTTTATCGAGGGAAAGGCGAAGGGTGAGGGGGGGGATGTTCGATGTTCGATTTTCGATGTTCGATGTTCGATGTTCGATTTTGTGCGCCGGAGGCGCATCCGCCTGTGGCGGAGATTGGGGACTTGAGGTTTGGGGTTTGAGATTTGAGGATGAGATATGAAATGTCGGATGTGCGATGTGTGGCATGGGATACCTTAAACCTGAATCCTCAAACGTCTGCCACCTATCACCCACCACCTGAACCCCAAACCTGAAACCGCAAACCCCCAACCTCACACCTCCAGCTCCTCTAACGCTCTGATCCTCTCGAGCACGGGCGGATGTGAGTAATTCAACGCGACATAGAACGGGTGCGGCGTGAGATGTGAAAGATTGTGGACTGAAAGCTTCTTCAGGGCGTCAATCATGCTCTTCGGATCCTTCGTCGTCTCGGCTGCGAAGCGATCGGCGGCAAATTCGTTCCTGCGCGAACGGGCATGAAGAAGCAGGGAGAGGAGAAATTCGAGCGGCGTGAAAAGCATTCCGAAAAAGATCATCCCTGCGTAAACGGACGGGTGCTCCATCGAGAAGGCATCAGAGAGTCGTTCATTTCCGACAAACAGCGAGAGAAGATAGAGCATGACACCTGTGTGAAGGATGCCGATCACCATGCTCTGAACTATATGCTTCTTCTTGTAATGGCCGATCTCGTGCGCCAGAACTGCAACAAGTTCCGGTACCGTGTGCTGAGCGATCAACGTATCGAACAATGCGATGCGTTTATTCTTCCCGAAGCCGGTGAAAAATGCATTCGACTTGCTCGAGCGTTTCGATCCGTCCATGACGGCGATCTCTTTGAGCGAAAAGTCCACCGAGCCCGCGAACGAAACGATCTTTTCCTTCAATTCTCCATCCGGCAGCGGAGTGAACTTGTTGAATAACGGCATGATCCACGTCGGCGCAATGAACTGAATGAAGAGCGCCACGATCGTTCCGACAATCCAACCATAGAACCAGGCGATCGATCCGGCAAACTCAAACAGCCAGAGAATCCCAAGGAGCAACGGCCCCCCGATGACGATGGCAAGCGCCAGGCCTTTCGCGATGTCGGCGCCGAAAGTTTTCCCTGTTGTTGTATTGAAACCAAATCGCTCCTCAATCACGAATATCGAGTAGATCGAAAATGGAAGAGAGAGGACGGATCTAGCGAGCAGGAGGATCCCGATATAAAGCATGCCCGTCCAGATGACGCCGGGGTGCCATTGTCGTACGAAATCATCGAGAGCGCGAAAACCTCCCGCAAACCAGAAAACAAGCGTCACGCTGAGACTGATCGTCGAGGTGAGGAGACCGAATTCGAGACGGGTTTCTGCATAACGTTGGGCCTTTCGATAGGCCTCCGCGTCAAAGACGCCGGCGAACTCGCCGGGCAGGGGGCCTGAAAGAGTTCGCATGTTCAGCAGATCGGCGATGAGATTGAGAAAGAACTCTCCGAGCAGAGTGATAAGAATGATCACAGCATAGGTATTCATGACATCAGGAACGATTGAAATTTCTCAGGAGAGGAGTCGCACCAAAAAATAATTCTTCCCTCCGCGCCTCAGGACGAGAAACTTTCCGTGAATGGCCTCATCGACCCTCACTTTTCGGGCAACGTCCGTGATCTTCCGGTTGTTGAGATACATCCCTCCACCCTCGACGAGCCGGCGCGCTTCACCTTTCGATCTTGCCACAGTTGCGCTGATCATGAGATCCAGGAAAGGGCTGCCGTCACCTCCGAACTGGTTGCGCGGCAGCTCCATCGACGGAACATCGCTGAAGATATCGAGGAGCTCGGATTCGCTGACATCGGCGATCTCTCCGCCGAAGAAGATTTTCGATGCCTTGATCGCCTGCGCCAGCGCGGAATCGCCGTGAACGCTCCGCGTGACCTCCTGCCCGAGGGCCGCATGAGCTTCACGCTTCTCGGGATTCTTTTGCAGCGATTCTTCCAACGCTCTGATCCGATCCTGCGAGAGGAGGGTGAAAAACTTCAAATATTGTATGACGTCACGGTCGTCCGTATTCAACCAGTACTGATAGAACCGGTAGGGCGATGTCCGGCCCGGGTCGAGCCAGATCGTCCCTCCTTCCGTTTTCCCAAATTTCACTCCGGCGGAGGTCGTGATGAGCGGAAAGACGATCGCGTGGACCTCAGCTCCCCTCAGCCGCCTGATGAGATCGACGCCCGATACGATGTTCCCCCACTGGTCGCTGCCGCCCATCTGCAGCGTGCATTGGTAACGATCGTACAATTCGAGATAATCGTACGACTGGAGGAGCGAATACGTGAATTCCGTAAACGACATCCCCTGCTCCTGTCCGATCCGCGACTTCACCGAATCTTTGGCGAGCATTTCGTTCACGGAGAAGTGCTTTCCGATGTCGCGCAGGAAATCCATCAGTGAAAGTCTTGTGAGCCATTCTGCGTTATTCACGAGTTTGGCGGGATTTTTTTCCGTCTTGAAGTCGAGAAATTGAGCAAGCTGCTTTTTTATTCCCTCCAGGTTCGCCGCCAACTCCTCTGCCGTGAGGAGCTTTCTCTCCTGTGTCTTTCCGCTTGGATCCCCGACCATCCCCGTGCCGCCGCCCGCGATGGCGACCGGAGTGTGACCGGATCTCTGCAAATGGACGAGTCCCATAATCGGGAGAAGCGAGCCGACATGCAGGCTCGCGGCGCTCGGATCGAAACCGATGTAGCCCGTGACGCGGTTCTCCGCGAGATGTTTCTTGACATTCGGCGTGAAGGTATGGAGAAATCCCCGCCACCGCAAGTCCTCTATGAAATTTTCCATCACAATTCTTTGGTTGTCCGTTTCAGGAATACCTGGTCGTCAGCGTTTCAAGGTACCATCTTCTCAATGAAAAATCAAGAAGCCGCATTGACTCATTGAAAATCTAAACGAAACGGAGATATTGCCTCATGGTAAAATCGAAACGAAAATCACTGAAAGATTCATTATATCCTGCTTCGGAGAAGATACTCACGAACCCGACAGGAGCAACCGATGGG
>Ga0209726_10007198_pt1 | contig 12535 bp, 10 predicted proteins | sample Subgrocontami54m_FD_187453 | JGI IMG/M metagenome (GOLD analysis project Ga0209726, IMG submission 187453) | Subsurface groundwater microbial communities from S. Glens Falls, New York, USA - GMW46 contaminated, 5.4 m (SPAdes) (version 3) | ecosystem: Environmental > Aquatic > Deep subsurface >... | reverse complement strand
GGTTCCGCTGGCGGTCGGGCGCCAGGCTTCAATGGCCGCGGTTGAAGCCGCCCTCTCCAGCGAAGAAAAATTGCTGGCATGCGTCAGCGTGCGACCCGACAAGGCTTCAGATGGTGACGCGGATCCCGAAGATCTTTTTACCATCGGCACACTGGTAATGATTAAGCGGATGGAGCGCGTTGAAGACACGCTGCACCTAATCGTCCAGGGCGCTGATCGAATCCAGGTGCTGGAATGGGTGCAGCGGAAGGCCTTCCTGCGCGCGCGCGTGCAGATTCTTCCCGAACTGATCGTCAAGAACAAAGAAGAAGTCGAAGCAGCCAAGCGCAACGTTCAGTCATTAATTCAACAGGCGCTGGCTTATCTGCCGCAGGTGCCGCCGGAAGTCCGCATGGTGGTGCTCAGCGCTGACGATCCGGTTCGCCTCGCCTACTTTCTCGGCTCGATCCTCAACCTCGGCGTCGATAGAGAGCAGCACATGCTCGAAGCCAACACAGTCGACGAGCTAATGCATCTCGCCCACGATTATCTGGCACGCGAAGTCGAAATTATTCGGCTGCGTTCAAAGATCGCCAGCGAAGCTCAGACCGAAATGGACAAGGCTCAGCGTGATTATGTGCTGCGCCAGCAGATGAAAGCGATCCAGAAAGAGCTGGGCGATGACGAAGGCGGCGAGCAGGCCGAAGCCGCACAGTTGCGCGAGCGTTTAGCCAAAGCGGATCTGCCGGATGACGTGCGCAAGGAAGCGGAACGCGAGCTGAGCCGGATGGAGAAACTGCCAGCGATGGCGCCTGACTATCACGTCATTCGCACGTACATCGATTTCATCCTCGAGTTGCCCTGGAAGAAATCGTCTGACGATCGGCTTGATTTGAATGAAGGACAGAAGGTCCTGGACGAAGATCACTATGACATTCAGGACGTCAAAGAACGGATTCTGGAATTCCTGGCAGTGATCAAACTGCGGCCCGATGCGAAGAGTCCGATTCTTTGTTTTATCGGGCCTCCGGGTGTCGGCAAAACCTCCCTGGGTCGTTCGATTGCGCGCGCAATGGGCCGGCACTTTGAGCGTTTGAGTCTAGGCGGCGTGCGCGACGAGGCGGAATTGCGTGGCCATCGACGGACCTACGTCGGGGCGATGCCCGGGCGCATCATTCAATCAATCCGCCGCGCCGGAGTGAACAACCCGGTGATGATGCTCGACGAGATCGACAAGCTGGGCGCCGATTATCGTGGTGATCCGTCGGCGGCGCTCCTGGAAATCCTGGATCCCGAGCAGAATAATACCTTCACTGATCATTATCTGGATCTGCCGTTCGATCTCTCAAAAGTTTTCTTTATCGCAACGGCGAATCAGATCGGCCCGATTCCGCCGCCGCTGCGCGATCGCATGGAAGTAATTCAGCTCGCCGGTTACAGCGATCGCGAGAAGCTACAGATAGCCCGTCGTTATCTGGTACCGCGGCAAGTGCGTGAGAACGGATTGACCCCAGAGCAATTCGAGATCACAAATGACGCCATCAAATTGATCGCTACGCGTTATACGCGCGAAGCGGGCGTGCGCCAGCTCGAACGAACCATCGGCCGCCTCGGGCGCAAAGTTGCCTTGCGAATCGCCCAGGGAGAAACGAAGAAAATCATTGTCGACGCGACGGATATTCCGGATTTTCTCGGCGCGCCGCGTTTCTATCCTGAAGAAGCGCGCAAAGAATTACCCGCCGGCGTGGCCACGGGCATGGCCTGGACCGAGATGGGCGGCGAGATCCTTTTCATCGAAGCGTCACTGCTGCCGGGCGGCAGTGGTCTGACTATCACCGGGCAGCTCGGCGAAGTAATGCAGGAATCTGCGCGGGCAGCGCGTTCTTATCTGTGGGCCCACGCGCAGGAGTTCGGCATCGACCCCAGCATGTTCAAAGAGTATGGCGTGCACCTGCACGTGCCTGCCGGGGCGATTCCGAAGGATGGACCGAGCGCCGGCGTCACCATCACCTCCGCGCTGGCTTCACTCTATACCGGCCGCCGGGTGCGGCCCGACACCGCCATGACCGGCGAGATCACGCTCTCAGGACTGGTGTTTCCGGTCGGCGGGATAAAAGAGAAGGTTCTGGCCGCGCATCGCGCCGGGATTCACCGCATCATTCTGCCGGCGCGCAACGAAGCCGATTTGAAAGACATCCCCGAAGACGTGCGGCGCGAGTTGGAGATCGTCCCCGTCAACCGCATTAACGAAGTTGTCGAAGCCGCGCTCGAGAAACTGGTCGCCAATCCGCCACCACCGCTGCCCACCGGCGTCCGCGAAAGACCGCACGAGCAGGATTCCGAACCACTGATCGCGAAAGAGCGTTAGTGGGACCACATTTTGGAACTGTTCTACCTTTCGCGAGTTACACTCAACAGGTTCTCTCTCTCCCGATCTCTTCCGACGGTTTTCTAACTTAAGACAAACGAAAGGGGTGTCGTTATGGTATCTATCGAGAGGTTGTAATTCCTGGCGCAGGTCCAATCGTGGGCTGTCATTTCATTAAAATAGATTTCGCGGGTACGGTCCGATTCGGTAACTAAGTTGCGGGCCTGTTCGTCGCTTAAATCCGGATAGACTTTCATCAACCGTTTGACGCGAAAGCTTTTTGGCGCGTGACAGAAAACACTGAACGTTCCCCGATGTCGCGGCAAAAGAAAAACACCGGCCCAGCCGACGACGACACAATCATTCTTAGTAGCGATTCGCTTGAGAATTTCGACCTGCTTTTCGAAGAGATCCCGATCAGAAAAAGTGCGGAGCGGCGGCGGGTTGTAATGCGAGTCAGCCCCGCCAAACGATAATCCTCCCAGGATCCGCTCCCAAAAAGATGAGATCCTCTCAGACCGGGCGGCGACTGTTTCTTCATCACAGCCAAATTCTTTGGCCGCCTGGTGCAAGACTTCGCGATCGACATACTTCAGCCTCAGGTGCGTGGCAATCAGTTGCCCGATATAAGAACCACCCGTCCCCATCTGGCGTGAAATAGTAATTGTCTTCCTGATCATAGTTGACCGTTCTCCTCTCCCTCTGGGAGAGGGCCGGGGAGAGGGCGTTGAGCGATGCCGCGTTATCTCTCCTGACGAGAGAAAGAGAGAAATATGGGCACCCGCGGTCTCAAGCTTCGCACCCCTCCCCAGACCCCTCTCCCAATGGGAGAGGGTAATAACTCTAATAATGATGCGAAGGCATGCCGATGTGAATGTGCGGGCCCGTGGCCACGCCGGGAATCGCTCCCCGAAATGCCGAAAACGGAATACCGTTCGTCTGCAGAAAATTCATCAAAGCCTGCCCTTCAGGTCCGTCGGGATTCAGCGAAATGTCCATAGCGTTACGATGATCCAGCCGCCATTGGTTATGGATCGATCCCTGGCCAAACACCGCGATTGGCAAAGGCCGCTTGAATGTCTGCTGAAAGAAGACTTCGATCTTACCAGCCTGTGAAAGCAACCACGATCCGGTGCCATTATAGCGAATAAAGGAAGTTGTTCTCAGCAGTTTTCCCTTAGACAACCGACCAAGTTTCGCCATCTGTCTATCGCCCTCGATTTCGATCAGGGCTTGGGCGATCGTCGTATCAGCGGTAGCAATTTGTTGCTGAGCTCCGGTGACTTTGAGATTGGCGTCGGCCAGCGCGCTTTCGCTTTTTTCGACTTCTCTTTTTGAAATTAAGCCGTCCGCCAACAGCTTCTGAGATTGGGCCACGCGTTGCTCGGCTTTGCGGGCACTGTCCTGATAAAGAGTCAGCAGTCGCTCCAAGCTGGCTTTGTATTCTTTGGTGACCTTGATGTACTCATCTTGCAGTTTTGAGAGTTCGCTAGCGGCGGGCTGAGTTGGTGCGGCCTTGGATTTAGTGGCGGGCTTTTTCCGCTGTGCATAACCCCCGGACGCACAGATCATCAATGCGACAATCGGAATTGCTGCTCGAGCGAACATCGCGAACCGGGTCTGACCTAAATTCCAACGCAATTTGTTTTCAATCCGGGACGACGGTTTCAATGCATCGGCACGGCGCCCCCTCTGGCTTTGACTCGTTTGAACAGAGCGTCGCCGGAATTCCATGAAGGTCGCCAGCATCACCGCGGCCGCGATTAACCAGGGATTGAAGCTGGGCGTCCACTCGCGGGCCGTGGCAGTGGGTGCAGGTTTGAATCTTTCCGCAATCGCGCTCATCAGCTCTTATTTTGGAGTGCGCCGGCAGAGCGAAGCGGCGACGGCGCTTTGGTTCGGAGTTCCGCCTTTAGGCGGCTCTATTTCCTGACAATAAGACCGCCTAAAGGCGGAACTCCGAACAATCCAAAGCGGTGTCGCGCTGCGATTGCCACCGCACTCCAAAGCTCACTTCACTTTTACTTCCGGCACGACCGACATCCCCGGCGCCAACAAGTGTTGCGGATCGATCTGGTTTGGCTCAAAGACGATCTTGACCGGGACCCGCTGCACAACTTTCACGTAACTGCCGGTCGCGTTTTCAGGCGGAATCAAACTGAAGCGCGCGCCCGTCCCCGCCTGAATGCTGTCGACATGCCCTTTGAATACTTTATCCGGATATGCATCGATGTTGATGTCTACAGACTCGCCTGGTCGAATATTGGCAAGCTGGCTCTCTTTGAAGTTCGCGGTCACCCAAACATCGCCCGGCACGACGGCCATCAAAGGCTGTCCCACCTGGACCAGCGTGCCGACCTCGATTGCTTTGCGCGCAATACGTCCGGATTCGGGCGCAAAAATCTTCGTGTAAGAAAGTTCCAGTTCCGCCTGATCGACTGCGGCCTGCAACTGTTCGAGGTTTGCCCCGGCCGTAGCTGCCTGGGCCTGGCTGACCTCGACCTGTTGGGGGGCAGTGTTTGCCTGCGCAAGTTTACCGACGGCTTCGTTCACCTGTGCCTGGGCCCCACTCACCTGAGTCTGGGCCCGTTGCGCATTTTGAGCGGCTGCAGACGTCGAGGCTCGAGCTTCGCTTACCTGCGCTTCGGCGGCCGTGACTTTTTCTCTGGCCGCGTCTACCTGTGCGTTTGCGGTGCGCGCGGTAGCGATTGCAACTTAGCAGGCTGATGAAAACCTAACCTTAGCCACAGAGACACACCGAGAAAGATGAAAACAAAGAATGTGGGAAGTTGTTCGCATTTCTTGATTGATCCTGATCCTTCCTCTTCTCTGTGACTCTGTGTCTATGTGTCTATGTGGCGATTATGCTTCTTCAGCAACCTGTTAGGACTCAACTCGCGCGTTGACCATTGAACCCACCTGCTTACGCAGTCGGTACTGACTTCATAGCACGCATCGACCCAATGTGCTTGTCACTTAGCATCCGGCGGGACGCCGCTCGCGTTTCCATTCAAGAATCTGTCGAACCAGTAGAGTTGCCAATTCAAACTCTCAACCAGATGCTTGGGCTCGCCGGTGCGGGTCAGGTTGTGGTTCTCGCGTGGAAAGAAGACGATCTCGGTGGTCACGCCGAAATGCTTGAGGGCACGAAACCATTGCTCGCCCTGTTCGATCGGCACACGATAGTCGTTGTCCGAATGCAGGATCAGCGTCGGCGTCTTAACGTTCTTCGCATACTTCAAAGGCGACCGGTCCCAATACAAATCCATCTTCTGAAAAATGTCGCCGCCGAAATCGGGGCTGTGACCGTAGGCACCATCGCGCGTGCCATCGTCTGAGATGAAATTGGAAAGGCTGCGCAGCGTGACGGCGGCTTTGAAGCGATCCGTGTGACCTTCCAGCCACATCATGTAGCCTCCGTATGACCAGCCCATCGCACCCATTCTATCCTTGTTGACGAATGAAAGATTCGCAAGCGAGTCAGCAACAGCCATCACGTCCTGATACACGTTACCGTTCCAATCTTTTGAGATTGCATTGGTGAACGCTTGTCCGTATCCGGTTGAGCCGTGCGGATTTGGAAATGCGACGATGTAGCCGCTGCCGGGATACACTTGCCAATCGCCGCGAAACGCATCCGCCCACTGCGATTGCGGTCCGCCGTGTACGTTGAGAATAAGCGGATATTTTTTCTTCGGATCAAAGTTGTGCGGCTTCACGATGAATGTGTGAATCTTCTTTCCCGTCGGCGATTGAATCCACATCTCTTCTGCAGGACGAATATCAACAGCCTCCTCAACTTCTTTGTTGAAGAACGTCAGCCGCTTCAGATTCTTACCATTTGCATCAACCCGCCATACCTCTCTCGGCTCGCCAACCGAACGTCGTACAAAAACAATCGCCTTTCCATCCGGTGTAACATCGAACGCGTCAATCGTCTTTGCGCTCACTACTTCGACAATCTTTTTTGTTTTGATGTCGATAGTAAAGAGCGGAACGTTCCCTTTCACCTGACCTGTAAAGTAGATGCTTCTGGAATCCGGCGACCAATGGAAATTGTCCACCCAATTATCAAAAGCATCAGTCAGAACGGTGATTGCTCCGCTCGTCCTATCATACAAAGCAAGTCTGAACCGATCGGCTTCGAATGTAGGAATCAACTGCATTTTGAACGCAATGTACTTTCGATCCGGTGAATATTCAGGTTCGCCGTCAAATGCTTTGTTCTCTGCTGTGATATTCTTTGGCATGCCGCCGGAGGTTGGAACAATCCAGAGGTCTTTGTTTGTCGTTGCAGCTTCATCAACATCGTGATTCGATGTAACGCAAAGCTCTGCTCCATCGGGGGAGAACACAAATCCGCCGCCACCTGTTGAGAATGATGGCCAATCAAAATCACCCGGCGTCAAATCGAGATACGTTTGCTTTTCGAGATTGTACACGAACGTATGCGCCCGCTTGCCGTCCTTCCATGATGTCCAATGTCTGTAAAGCAGACAATCTGCTATGTGCGCCTGGATCGGACCGTTGGTTAAACCGTCTTCGTTCTTCTTGTTGCAATCGTTATCGGCACCGCATTTGGGAAAGACCATCGTTGAGAAGACAATGTGCTTGCCACCCGGCGCCCAATCCAAATTGTCAACCTCCATCGCAAACGAAGTCAGTTGCTTTGCTTCTCCTCCTTCAGCAGGAACAAGCCACGCTTGCGAGCCGTCTTTTCGTGTTGATATGAAGAGAAGCGATTTTCCATCTGGTGACCAGTGAGGTTTTGTGTCTGCTGCAGGATTGTCGGTGAGCTTCTTGATGCCGCTCCCGTCAGCGTTCATCACATAGACTTCGGTGTTGCTTTTCCCTTTCTCAAGAGTATCTTCTTTCACCGTGAATGCAATCTTCTTTCCGTCGGGGGAAAACGTCGGGTTTTCCACAGTTTTGATTTTGTAGAGATCGGCAATTGTGAACGCTTGCTTTTGTGAGAGTGTTGGGTTGATGATGAGAAGCGAGAGAATAAGTGTGAACAGTGATTTCAATGGTATCTCCTCGTTAGGTGAAACTGTAAAACGCAGAAGCTGCTGGCAGAACGATCTGTATCCGTTCAAGCCGGGCATCCAACTGAACAGTAATGACGTGACACTCATCTTTGTTGACGACAATATTTGTGCGGATCCAATCCCGATAACCGGGCTTCATAAGGATAACAGTGTAGACTCCCGGCCGCTCATACACGCCAACCATTGTCAGTGCCGATTGAGGATCGGTTCCGTACGGCAATGCTCTCAGCGTGTCGGTGAATGAAATATCCTGAGCGATGGCGAGAACTCCAAACGCCGCTGGAGCGCCAGTAGCCGCATCTCGCACAGCGATTTGAATTCCGGTTCTCGCTTCAGTTGTACAGACTCTGCCGCGAACACCCTCGTCTTTACAACCATACACAACGGAAACAAAGCACAGTGCAGAGAGAACGGTATTTCGTTTCAACGGAGTTACGTTCATGCTTCGTTCCATCGCAATGCATCATTAACTGATGTTACGCAAACCAGAATATGGAACCCTTTCAGGGTTCGAGTACTGATTGGTTTTGAATGTCGGGGCGTTGCCCCGACCTAGAATATGTGACGCTTTCAGCGTCAGTTTGCGCAAATGGCTGTCCCTGAAAGGGACAAATACTACAGCCGAGGGCAACGCCCTCGGTAATCAAACAAACCAAGGGTCACAAACCCTGAAAGGGTTTCATAAAAACGCGAGAAGAAGTGACTATGCGTAACATCAGTCATAAATTCTTGGATGGCTTTCCGAGAAGACGCTGCAAGTCTTCACCGATAATTTTCCCCCACAGCTCATGACCCTTTACGCTCAGATGATTCCAGTCATAGAACAATTCCTTCTGTTTCGCTTTGGTCAACGACAGAAGTTCCGGCTTCTCTTTTAGGTAAACGCCGTTGATGTCATACATCTTCAGGAGTTTTGCAACAATCGTGTCGGGAGGAACTCTTTTGAGCAACTGATCCGTATTTGTTGAGAAGTAGATGAGATGTGTATAGCCGCGCAACTTCAAGAAATTATCCATCGCCTTGAGACGTGCACACGAACGCTCAACAGTCTTTTCATTCTCAAGAGTGCTGACAAACCTCTCGTGGTTTTCATACATGCCGCTCAAACGATCAAGGTAAAAGCTGCCGAGAAGCTCCTGCAAAGCAAACGTTGGCTTCGTCGTCCAGAATGGTTTGCCTGCTAACTTCGAGAGACCACGATAGAAATCCATCTCTTGCAGAACAGAAACGTACGTTCGCGCGGGAAGGAACTCATAATCAACAATCAACGCACTGATGTTTTCAATTCCCCAACCGTTGACTCCTGCATTCCCTGCAACATAACCACTAAGCCCCTGAACAGCGAGATGCGAAAACAGATTGTTGTTCGAGATATATGTACCGCCGTACGTTACTGAATTGCCGAGAAAGAGAATCTTGTTCTCAATGTTTTCATCCCAATCTCGATCAGCGCGTAAGGCGAGGTTGTTCACGCGAATTTCCGCACCGCGTCGATGAACGAATTGATTGGGCTGAAGACGATAGCCGAACAGAGGACTTGAACAATAGAGAACAGGATTGCCTAAACCAAAAAACAATCGGAGAGAGAATTCGGCCACTGCAAGAAGAATGAGCACTCCACCTCCCACTATTGTAGAAAGCGTCAGCTTTGGATGTCTCTCGAAAAAGTTCATCTGTTGCTAAACTTCGCTTTCAAATCATCAAGTGTGAAATGATGCTCTTCTTTCTTCGGTTCAGGTTTCTTCGACTTCTGCAATTCCGGCTTTTTGCCTTTTTCCGCCTTTCGGAATCCCGCTTCGAGGGACTTTTTTCCTTCCTCCAGCTTCTGACCTCTGACTTCTGACTTCTTGCTATCCTTCACCTTCGCCACCACCGCTGCCGGCGACTTCATCGAAAGTGAAATCCGCTTCAGCGCCTCGTTCACCTCAAGCACCCGCACTTTCACAATCTGTCCGACCTTCACAATTTTCTTCGGATCTTCAACAAACTTATTTGCAAGTTGCGAAATGTGCACAAGTCCATCTTGATGGACGCCGATGTCCACAAACGCTCCGAAGTTTGCAACGTTGGTGACAACTCCCTCAAGTTGCATTCCCGGTTTCAAGTCTTTTATTTCTTTCACGCCTTCCACAAACGTTGCGTACTTGAATTCTGCACGCGGGTCGCGCCCAGGCTTCTGCAACTCAGCGATGATGTCGCGAATCGTCGGCTCCCCGACGCTTTCAGTGATATATTTTTTTATGTCGAGCGATTTCAGCTTATCCGCTACTTGAGGAACTTTGTCAACTGTAACTCCCAAATCCATAAGGATTCGTTCGACGACTTCATAGCTTTCAGGATGCACAGCAGAATTATCCAAAGGATTTTCTCCGTTGCGAATGCGAAGGAAGCCCGCCGCCTGCTCGAATGCCTTTGGTCCGAACGTCGGCACTTCCATCAATTGTTGACGATTGCGGAATGCACCATTGTCTTCACGATATTTCATGATGTTCTTCGCAACGGTTTTGTTCAACCCCGAAACATACTTCAGCAACTGCGCCGACGCCAAATTCAAATCCACGCCGACATAGTTCACGCAGCTCTCAACCGTTTCCTCTAACTTCTTCTTCAGCAACTTCCGGTCAACATCGTGCTGATATTGTCCAACGCCGATGGACTTCGGGTCAATCTTCACCAACTCTGCAAGCGGGTCTTGCAATCTTCGACCGATGCTGATTGCGCCGCGAACAGTGACATCAAGCTTGGGAAATTCCTCAATAGCCACATGACTTGCTGAGTACACGGAAGCGCCGGATTCGTTCACGATGACTTTCACCGGCAGCTTCTCCTCCGAAAGGAGTCCTTTGGACAAATCTTTTATCACTTCAGCAACAAACTCATCCGTCTCACGCCCCGCAGTACCGTTGCCGATTGCGACGAGTTCAATATGGTAGTTCTTGATGAGTTCGAGAAGAAGCTGTCCGGCTTTCAGCCGTCGCGCATCCGACTGATGCGGAAAGATTGCATCATAGTGGAGGAATTTTCCCGTTTCGCTGATGACGCAAACCTTGCAACCGGTTCTAAAGCCCGGGTCGATGCCCATTGTCGGCTTCATTCCCGCCGGACTTGAAAGCAATAACTCACGTAAGTTTTCTTCAAACGTTTTGATGGACTCCCGGTCGGCGTACATCTTCTTCTCGACTCGCACATCCGTCTCGAGCGAGAAGCGCATCAAGCGGTCGAATGCATCCTTTAGCATCGCTTTGTAATAGCTAGCAACGTTCGACGCTTTCGTGTGAATCTCTTGGCCTTCGAGATAGCTATGCGCAACAGCTTCATCGAACTGCAAGTCGAACGTCAGTACACCTTCGTTCTCGCCACGGCGCAACGCAAGCATGTTGTGTGGATGAATGTCCTTCACCCTCGCTTTGTAGTCGCGATACATTTCAAACTTCGTTGTGCCCGCCGCAAACTCATCCTTTATCTTCGAGACGAACATGCCTTCCTTCAAGAAATGCTCACGCAAGTGCGCACGCAGTTCCGCCTTCTCCGAAACCTCTTCCGCAAGAATATCCGAAGCGCCCGCCAACGCTTCCTCAACTGTTGTAACGCCTTTCTCTTCAGAGATGTACTTCGCCGCCTCGTCTTCAAGCGACGCGCTCGGCGACTCAACAACATTCAACGACTTGATGAACTCCGCAAGTGGCTCAAGACCTTTCTCTCTCGCAACAGTTGCACGAGTTCGCTTCTTCGGTTTGTACGGCAGATACAAATCTTCAAGCTCGGTCTTCTCCAACGTGGCTTCAATCTTTGCCTTCAGCTCGTCCGTCAGCTTCTCTTGCTCTTCGATGGACTTGAGAATCGTGACTTTCCGGTCTTCAAGTTCGGTAAGATATGCGAAGCGGTCAAACAAGTTGCGGAGATTGGTTTCATCCATCTCCCCCGTCCGCTCTTTGCGATAGCGTGCGATGAACGGAATTGTTCCCCCTTCCGCTTGAAGCGTGAGAGCGTTTTGGACGTTGACTAAATTGAGGGAAAGTTCTTGGGATAGGAGTTTGGGAATATCAATCATTGTTGCTTTGTTGAGATTTGAGTAGAACAAAAATGTTATTCAATGCCAAAGAAGTCAATCAAAGAGAATCGAACCCCCTTGATATCTTCATCTGTAAACCTACCGAGTTTTTTGATTATGAGAGATTTGTCAATCGTAGCGAATTTCATTCTAAGCTTCGAAGGTTTCGGAAGACCTGCTTCTTTCCATCGCTTCAATTTGTAATCACCTACTCTCTCTTCGCTCTGAAGATTGCTCGTGACGAACGCAACGACAACGTCTTGGCTTTGATTGTACATATTAGGTGAGACAACTAAGGCGGGTCTTCGTTTCGTGGATTTCAGATTTGTGAATGGAAAGGGAACGAGAAGTACATCCCACTTCTCATAAGCGGTCGTAGACTGCATCTTCTTCGTTATCCCACTCATTGAAAGATTTTTCCGATAGCTTCATAATTGCTCGTAGCTCCCGCTTCTCCGATTCTTTTGCCTTTGATTGCTTCTTGATAAAATCCTGAAGAAGCTCATCAACTAAAGCGTCCACCGTCTTTCCATTCTTCGTTGCGATGGATTTTAGTCGGCTTCGTTTCTTTTGGTCGATTTTGATTGTTGCAACCGGCATTGGCGTAAGCTCCTTTCATTCCGTTCTGAATGAATATAACGGATTGTTTTGGAGTGTGCAATAGTTTATCGAGCTTGAAGCGTGAATGCGTTTTGGACATGCGTGAGGTTGAGAGAAAGTTCTTGTGCGAGAAGTTGAGGGATGTTCAGCATAGAAACAGATTACTGATTGGGGATTACGGATTTAATGCCTACACAATGTACGGAAAATTCCTGATTCGATTCAATCGGTGGGATTGCGAATTTCGGATTTTCGATTGCGGATTGAAAAGCATCGTCACCCTGAACGGAGTGGAAGGGTGTTCACTGCAGAGTCATCCTGAGCGCAGTCCCGACGTTTTTTGTCGGGACGAAGTCGAAGGATGACGCGATTGATGAAGCGCTCAGTTCTGGATTCTTCCCCTTCGACTCGCTCCGCTCGCTCAGGGTCAGAATGACAATTCCCTCGTTTGTTCGCCGCTCAACTTTTGATTATCTTCTGTCCGCCACG
>Ga0209726_10007196_pt1 | contig 12538 bp, 9 predicted proteins | sample Subgrocontami54m_FD_187453 | JGI IMG/M metagenome (GOLD analysis project Ga0209726, IMG submission 187453) | Subsurface groundwater microbial communities from S. Glens Falls, New York, USA - GMW46 contaminated, 5.4 m (SPAdes) (version 3) | ecosystem: Environmental > Aquatic > Deep subsurface >... | reverse complement strand
ACCGACGCGAATCGTACCGCTATCGGGCTTCTCCTGCCCCGTGATCATGCGAAACAACGTCGTCTTGCCGGCGCCGTTCGGACCGATCACGCCGACGATGCCGCCGGGCGGCAGCTTAAACGTCATGTCCTCCATCAACAGGTGATCGCCGTAGGCTTTGTTTAGCCCTTCCGCTTCGATCACGACGTTGCCCAGGCGGGGCCCAGGAGGAATGGGAATCTCCAGATCCTCGCGCCGCTTTTCCGACGCTTGGTCGAGCAATGCTTCATAGGCGTTGATGCGCGCCTTGCCCTTGGCGCGGCGTGCCTTGGGCGACATGCGAATCCATTCGAGCTCGCGATCGAGCGTCTTCTGCTTTTCGCTCTCGGACTTTTCCTCGCGCCGCAGCCGCTCCTGCTTCTGTTCCAGCCAAGAGGTGTAATTGCCTTTGAACGGGATGCCCTGGCCGCGATCCAGTTCGAGAATCCAACCGGCGACGTTGTCGAGGAAATACCGGTCGTGGGTTACCGCGATAACCGTACCGGGATAACTCTGCAAATGATGTTCGAGCCAGGCCACCGACTCGGCATCGAGGTGATTGGTCGGCTCGTCGAGCAGAAGTATATCGGGCTTTTGCAACAGCAATCGGCATAGCGCGACGCGGCGTCGCTCGCCCCCGGATAGGATTTTCACCGGCGTCTCGGGCGGCGGGCAACGCAGCGCGTCCATCGCCATCTCCAGCCGCGCATCGAGATCCCAAGCGTCCAGGTGTTCGAGCTTCTCCTGCACCACGCCCTGGCGGTCGAGCAGCTTGCTCATCTCGTCGTCGGACATCGGTTCGGAAAACTTGGCGTTGATCTCTTCAAACTCTTTGAGCAGAGCGACGGTCTCTTGCACGGCTTCTTCGACCACCTCGCGCACCGTTCGCGCATCGTCGATCAACGGTTCCTGTTCCAGAAAGCCGACCGTGTAGCCCGGCGAGAGCACCGCCTCGCCGTTGATCTCCTTGTCGACACCCGCCATGATGCGCAGCAACGACGATTTGCCCGATCCGTTGAGACCGAGCACGCCGATCTTGGCGCCGTAGAAGTAGGAGAGATAGATGTCTTTGAGGACGGCCTTTTTGTCGTAGTATTTACTGACGCCGACCATCGAATAGATAATTTTGTTGGGTTCTGTGCTCATAATTCATCAAAATCCGAAATCCGAAGCTCGAAATCCGAAACAAACGACAGGATCAAAACCGAAGGCCAAAAATCGAAAATCTGAAACTATATGTTTTGGACATTGCCGATATTGATCATTTAGATTTGTTTCGAATTTCGGACTTCGAGATTCGATTTTATATTCCTTTGCGGCTTTACGTCCGAGTTACTCGGATTCAGTTCGGGTAAACGCTAACCTGTCAGGTTGGACTGGATTCTGCAAGAAAGGGAGCCGTCCGGCTGTTCGGATTAGAAACTTAGCAAGAGTGCGAGAGGTCAATGCTCAGTACTGATCCTCGGTACTGCGAAGCTGGAAACGGCGGCTACTGCCAAGGATTGACCTGACGAATGTTGAGCCTGTCCTCTGTCCTCTACTCTACCAACATCTCCAAAGTTAAGTGAATGGGGGCGGGCGACCATCGTTATGCCGGTCGGGGAGCCCAAGACTCTACGTTTTGCGACGACGGATTTTCACCGAGGTCGTCGCAGCTCGTAACTTGCCCCTGGCAGAAGTTACGGGTTTCTCAGGCCGCCGCAATGATTAGCGGAGCTTTCGATCCACAGCAGACAGAGTCGTCAATCAATCACCTTGTCGGGGCGTAGCAGGATCGAGTTGGGAATCTTGATACCGAGCGCCCGGTGGATAACCGCCGCCCGCGTGCTCGCGCCCGCCAGTCGTCGCCTCCTCCGGCTCGACGCAAACGCGTCGATGTTCTTTTCGCCCGAGCGCAGGAAATCGAGAAAGTCCAGCCCCTTGTATTTGCACGTTTCGCAGATGCTCAGCAGAATCAAATATTCTCGAATCCCCTTTTCAGTGCTGCACCCTCCGATGACATTCCTAAGCGTGGCGAAGGCTTTGACCGCGTGCTCGGCATTGTTGTTGTTCCAGGGCACCCCATCGAAGCTCAAAAATGTAAACAACTTTTCCCGATTTTTCTGGAACCGGTCTCTTAACTTCATCGCTACCTGGCTCTGGAGGGCCATGGTGGAAAGCTGTCGGTAGAACCGACCTACAGAAGCCCTATGCTTCCTCAAAAAATGGCTCTTGAGGCCATGACGATCCACGGTTTCCACCATCGGCCGGACCAAACCAGCGAAGGCTTGGGCGAGCCGTTTCAGTTCCTCGTCGTAGGGATGCTTCAAGACATCGTCATTTAGGTCTCGAATGAGGTGGATCAAGCACTTCTGCTGGGGACAGTGAATTCCGTCGTAGGCCGCGTAGAAATCGGACACCAAGACTCCCGTGAAGTCCTTGAGCAAAGTATGAAGCAAGTCACCCTCGCGGGTTTCACTGTAGATATAGGCCACCTCCTCCAAGTTGGTAAAAACCCACACGAAGGCTGTCTTGCCTTGAATACTGACCTTTGTCTCGTCGGCATGGAGCAATCGACCACTGCACAGGCTCTTTACCAGCGCGTTGTAGCTTTCTTCGTATGCTTTCGCTGCGTCTTGCTTGAATGCTGATGTCCTTCCGACCGGCAGATGGACTCCGAACAGTTTGTTCAAGCTGCCGACAACGCTGTGCTGCGGCAGCCGGAGTCCGATATTCTGGTAGAGCGCATACGCCACGATCTCATTTCCGAACTTGCTGCGAGTCCACCATTTCTGTTGGGGGAAGAAGGTGGCTCCACACGTCAGACATTTGTAGCGGTGAAATCTGTAGCGGGAGATCCATCGTTTTACTCCGTGCCGCATGAACCTGATGTCCAAAACTGTCTTGCTCGCCTTTCCATGCACGAACATTTCTGTCGAGTTGCATTTTGGACAGCAGCGCGGGTGCGGGCACTCGATTGTTGTATCGGGGGCCAAGACCCGCTTGGGCTTCGATGTCTGACGGAAAGCACGCTTTAAGTTTACGTTCGATTTCACATAGACTCGCTCACGCTGGTAGTCCCAGTAAGCAGCCTTGTTGATGGCATCCAATTCCGGCAAGACGAATATGTTGCGTTTGAAGCCGTGTGGGTGTTCCCTCTTCATCCTTGCCGTGTCAACGACACCATCGAGAGATAAGCCTCCGGTCTGAAGAGATGCTTGGTGCAATTCAACCAGCTTGCTCGCCAGCACTCCGACAGCCTCGCAATCCTGGGCGTTGTAGGTGAGGAGAGCTTGTTTCGTTGAAGGTGCTGTTGTAGTTGCCCATTCGTGTCGCCACCTGATGCTTTGCAGGCCGGCGGCAGCGAGGTCTGACCATCGGAACCCCAGATATCCGGCGATCTCCTTCAGCCCATTGGAGAAGGTGGGAAAGTAAACCCGCGCGAAAGTCACGGACAACAAGTTCACCGCTGCTTGAATGGCTCCAGCCACCACCGAACCTTTAAACGGCTCTCCGTATCGTTCGCACATTCGCCGCAGAAAAACCGTCTCGTAGCTGCCATAGTGGATCAGCACTGGATTCTCCACTGTCGCGAGGATGCCAAGCAACGCGTTCCAAATCGTCCGCTCGTCCTCGACCGTATCGGCCCACAAACTGTGTTGCACCGCCGCTTCGCCCTTCCCAATTCGTACGCCAATCAGATAGTAGAAATCGCGGTCGGGCAGACCTTCAACGTCGAAATAGACCGGCGTGCCCGCGATCTTCAGCTCCGGACTGCCGACGACGTGGATTTTCCTTTCCCGGATCGCGAGCGCCTTCAGGGCGTGGTGATACTTTTCCCGCTTGTCGGGCTGCCGCTTGGGACGCCGACGAGGCCGAAACGTGTAGGAGAGCTGGGTGACAGTGAAGATGCCTTTGCTGTGAAATTTCTTGCGCTCCTTTTCCGTCATGAGGGCCAGCAGGGTGAGATCGTCCTTCTCCACCGCCTTCTGGTGGCAGCGGGTTTGGAACTCACACTCAGCGCAATGCCGGTTCAAAATGAGATCAGGGGGCAAAGGGCTGGAAAGCAGGGTGGCGGTTTTCTCGATGAGTGTCCGCACCTCGCTCATCAAGCCTGACGTCTTCACCTTCAGCACCGCATGGTCGTCGCCGTGGATGATCTTGCCGGCAGGCACGTCGCGACCAAGCATTTTCGATAGCGCAAGGGCATCAAACGCCAGTAGCAGTTTGTCGTGTCGGCCGATCTTGTTGGCCCAAACGAACCGGATAGGGATGAACTGTGCCGCCTTGCCCCGACCCGCCGAGGGCGCACGCTCGACGATGGGGATCCGAGCCTCGAGATTTGGCGCTTGCGCTGGGAGGTCTGCCGCCATTCGCCATGTCGCCGTCTTTAGATTCTCCGTCGGCGACGCTACCACACGCTCGCCGTCGGGCACCTCGGCAACCAGCCGTTTGATTCCGTCCACCCGACATGCCTCGTTTTTTGCCTGATCCCACGCCGCGTATGCGTTGCCCGTGGCATTCTCGCCCGCGCACCTCAGCCAGCATTTGGTCGGGCACCTGACGTAGGCTTCAAGGAGTTGCGAGGTAACCGTCAAGGGGGTCTCAAGGTCAAGGGGGTCAAGTCCGAAGTTGCATAGTTGCTTGACTGACAGGATTAATTCAATTGGATGTTAATGAATTCCGGGATCGATGTGGCTCTTTGTTCAGCTAACGGCCTCCTCGGTTCTCAGAGACGATAGAGCCAATAATACGGACGACGTTTACGGGGGCCTTGCCTTTCGCTGCATGGCATGCCGAACCGGCTATGCCAACTCTTGCAGTCCTTTGCGCTCAACGATGTTGAGCAACTTCAGCGCGAGTCCACTCGGTTTCTTTGCGCCGAGCTCCCATTTCTGAACCGTGGAAACGCTGGTATTGAGATAAGCGGCAAAGACCGCCTGGCTTGCTTTGGCCCTCAGCCGCAGACGTTTGATGTCCGTGGGGCGATAGTGTTTGACCGGCGGCAGCTTCGAGGCGTCGAATCCACGCAGCGTCTCCGCGTCAATTGCGCCGAGGTCGTACAAGCCTCGCGCGGTCTCGAACATCTCTTCGCGTAGTCTTTTGTTAGCCATGATGTATCTCCAAAATTTCTCCCGAGGTTAGCGCCTGTTTCAACATCCGGTCGTCCATCTCCAGAAATGCAGACGCGAGCCGTTTCATCAATCGCAGTTCATCGTCATCGACGTTGTCCCGCTCGTTCTTGGCGAATCCGAACATGAATACCCATCGGTCGCCGAGGTTTGAGGCAAGAATCACCCGATAACCGCCGCGCTTTCCATGCCCCGAACGCGCGACACGCTTCTTGATAAGTCCTCCGCCAAGGCGCGCGTCGATAAGACCTTTCTGCATTTCCACCACCGCGTCACACAGATCACGGTCGGTTAGACCTTCGCGCTTCACCCAGCGCGCGAAAGTTCGAGTCTTGTAGATGGACACGGCGGCGTTCGTCTTCGTCCTGGTAACTATAGCACTAGGTGATATGAATTGGCAACCATGCCGAGCAGGAACGTTGCTACAGCTTTGTGGAGTTTTACGCGCAGCGCAGTTTTCCTACAATCTTTCAGCTCCCTCGAGCTTTCCAAGATCTCGGTCAAAGGTACCCAAAGGAACGTGACCGGCTTTCCGAGCTACTTCGAGGATCAAACAATCGGAGAACCCCAGCGCCGGACGGCGACGGTAGTGCTCCAGCGCGGCGGCGACCGTACCGGAGTCCTGGATTGTGAGATCTGTGTGACGTAGGAGCATCTCGACCGCAGTCGCTATTTCCGGGTGAGTGAGTTCGTACACGGCCGCAAGAACCCAGGTCGCCTCAACGAGGACCAGATTCGATACCCACGCGCCTTTGCTAATGAAAGATTCCGCAGCTACGACCTGCTTCTCGTTGTCGCGCGTGACAAGACGAACCAAAACGTTCGTGTCAACGGCGCGCATGCTTATCTTTCATGTAGCGCAGCACGCCTTTATCGAAGTCTTCCAGCTTCTTCGGAGTGGGGGAGCGTTTGAGAAAGATCGCTCGGTGAATGTCCTCTGAGGAATACCGACCGGCTTTGCGAACGACGACCGCATCGCCTTCCTCAGCCCACTCTAAAACCGAGCCGGGGCCGATGCCGAGTTTTCGTCGCACCTCGGCGGGAACGGAAATTTGACCCTGGGCTGTAACCTTTGATTGTGCGAGTGCCATAGGCGTTAATTACCATGGTAATGGATAGCCGTCAAGCGGAGCGGAAGCGGAACGATATCGAGGCGAAAAAAACAGGCAAATGCCGTGAGAGAGAGGCTTTAATCCTTCTTCAGCTTGGCACGCTCCAGTGCGATTGCCATCGTGCCGCCGAGCTGTGGATCGCGCGCTGGGGCGCGTTTGGGTTCGGGCGGGTGCCGGTCACGCAAATTGGGTGCTGCTCCACCTGAGCGCGACGAGGCGCCGGGTGCGTCGTCGAAGCGCATGGTGAGCGAGATGCGCTGGCGATTCACGTCTGCGTCCATCACCTTCACCTTGACGATCTGGCCGGGCTTGACGAGTTCGTGCGGGTCTTTGACGAATTTGTTTGCCAGTGCGGACACGTGCACGAGGCCGTCCTGGTGCACGCCGATGTCGACGAACGCGCCAAAGGCGGCGACGTTGGTCACGACGCCTTCGAGAATCATGCCGGGCTGCAGGTCGGAAATAGACTCGATGCCGTCCTGGAATGTGGCCGTTTTGAATTCGGGGCGCGGATCGCGGCCGGGCTTTTCCAGCTCAGCGAGGATGTCGCGCACCGTCGGCACACCGAATTTGTCATCGGTGAATTCGGCGGGCGAAAGCCCCTTCAGCGCCGCCGGCTGGCCCATCACTTCGACGATGCCTTTGCCGATGCGCGCCAGAATGCGCTCTATCACCGGATAGGCTTCCGGGTGGACCGAGGAGCGATCGAGCGGATTGTCGCCGTCGTTGATGCGCAGAAATCCCGCGGCCTGCTCGAAGGTCTTGTCGCCCAGGCGCGGCACCTTGCGTATCGTTTTGCGATTCGGGAACGGGCCGTTGGCATCGCGGTACTCGACGATGTTTTTCGCGATCACATTGTTCAGCCCCGACACCCGCGCGAGCAGCGGCGCCGAAGCGGTATTAACGTCTACGCCCACCGCGTTGACGCAGTCTTCGACGGTGGCATCGAGCGAGCGCGCCAGCGCGCGCTGGTTCACGTCGTGCTGATATTGGCCCACGCCGATGGACTTGGGGTCTATTTTTACCAGCTCGGCCAGCGGGTCTTGCAGGCGCCGGGCGATGGACACGGCGCCGCGCAGGCTCACGTCCAGCTCGGGAAACTCGGCGGCGGCGAAGGCCGACGCCGAATAGACCGAGGCGCCGGCTTCGCTGACCACGATCTTGGTCAGTTTATGTTCCGGCTTCTTGGCCGCGACCAGCTTGATCACCTCGGCGGCGAGCTTGTCGGTTTCGCGGCTGGCGGTGCCGTTGCCGATCGAGATCAACTCGACGCCATGCTGCACCGACAGGCGTGCCAAGGTCGCCAGCGATCCCTGCCAGTCATTGCGCGGCTGGTGCGGGTAGATCGTGGCTGACTCCAGCAGCTTGCCGGTGGCATCGACGACCGCCACTTTGCAGCCGGTGCGTATGCCGGGGTCGAGACCGAGCACGGCCTTGGGGCCTGCGGGCGCCGCCAGCAGCAGCTCGTGCAGATTGCGGCCGAAAATTTTGATCGCCTCGGCTTCCGCCGCTTCGCGCAATTGCGCCAGCAGCTCGGTGCTGATATGCGGGTGCGCCTTGATGCGCCAGGTCCAGTGGCAAACGTCGGCCAGCCACTTGTCGGCGCGACGGCCGCGGTCTTCGATGCCGAAATGCGCGGCGATCATCGCGACGCACGGATGCGGCACGGTGGCGGCGACGACTTCGACTTTCTCGCCCAGGCCCAGTTCGATCTTCAGCACTCCCAGGCTCTGGCCGCGAAACAGCGCGAGCGCGCGATGCGAGGGGATGGTGCGTATGGCCTCGGAGTAGGCGTAATAATCGCGGAATTTTTCTTCCTCGGCCGTCTCCTTGCCTTTCACTACCCTGGAAGTGACGATGCCCTGTTCCCAAATGCGGGCGCGCAGTTTGGCCAACAGTCCGGCGGTCTCGGCAAAACGCTCGGAAAGAATGTCGCGCGCGCCCTCGAGTGCGGCTTTCGCGTCAGGAATATTGACGGCGTCCGCGCCGTCGGTGGCAGGTTTCACGTTCACGTACTTCGAGGCTTCCTGCTCGGGGTCGAGCGTGGGATCGGCGAGCAATGCATCGGCCAGCGGCTCCAGCCCGGCCTCGCGCGCGATCTGCGCGCGCGTGCGGCGTTTGGGCCTGTAGGGCAGGTAGAGGTCTTCCAGGGTTTGCTTGGTGGTCGCCGTCTCGATGGCGGTGCTGAGCTCGCCGGTGAGCTTGCCCTGCTCCTCGATCGAGGCCAGAATAGTCGCGCGCCGTTCTTCCAGTTCGCGCAGATACAATAATCGTTCCTCCAGATTGCGGAGCTGCGTGTCGTCCAGGTTGCCGGTGGCCTCCTTGCGGTAGCGCGCGATGAACGGCACGGTCGCACCTTCGTCGAGCAGCTGGGCGGCGGCAGCGACCTGCTGCGGCCCGACGCCGAGCTCCTTGGCGATGAGTTGTAGGATGTTGATATGTCGAGCTTCTAAAACGGTATTAGTCATCGGGAAAAGGATGCGTGAATCCGACGGGACTTTCCGGAAGCGGCGTCTTTTAGAGTGAAACCAATCGGCTGCCCCGAGTAACAGCCGAAGATCGGATTATCAACTGCATCGACCGGCACCGACTCTATCAGAAGAATTCTTCAGGTTCCAGGAGCCTGCTGAAAAGGGACCAGGTGGTGGGAGATTTCTGGGAAAGAAAATTTGGTCGGGGCGACTGGATTCGAACCAGCGACCTCACGGTCCCGAACCGTGCGCTCTACCAAGCTGAGCCACGCCCCGATGAGTTAGAAATTAGCACACGCCGAAAAGAAAGGACAACCTTCTAGCGGGCTCCCGCCGCCTTTCTCATCTTTTGAATGGTCTCGGCGTAGTTAGGGGTCTTGAAGATCCCCGAGCCCGAGACGATCACTTCGGCCCCGGCACCGACCACCCGGTCCAGGTTATCCGCCTTGATTCCCCCGTCCGCCTCGATCAGAAAGTCGAGGCGTTTCTCCGTAACCAACCTTCTGGCCCTTTCGATTTTTGCCAGCACATCTTCGATAAAGGCCTGGCCGGCGAAGCCGGGGAAAACCGTCATGAGGAGGAGCATGTCAATCTCCGGAAAATAAGGCTCAATTTGTTCCAGGGGAACATCCGGATTCACCGCGAGGGATGCCTTCGCCCCGAGCTCGCGGATCCTCCGGAGACTGGTCCGCGGGTCCTTACAGGTCTCGGGATGGATCGAGACCCAATTCGCCCCTGCCTTTATGAATTCCGGAGTGAATTTATCGGGATCGGTGATCATCAGGTGCACGTCCAGCGGCAACTGGGTCGCTTTCCGAATCGACTCCACCACAACCGGACCGATCGTGATATTGGGTACGTAGTGCCCATCCATGACATCGACATGGAGCCAATCGGCGCCCGCCTCTTCCACCGCCTGGATCTCATCCCGGAGACGGCTGAAGTCGGCCGATAAAATAGAGGGGGCGATTTTCATAGGATTGTTACTGACCTCTTTTCATTCTAGCGGCGAAAAAGCCGTCTGTGTCGTGTTGGTGAGGGAGGGCCAGGAAAAAGTGGCCACACACCAACCCCCGGGCTTCTGGGGGAAGATACCGTGCCGCGTCCTCCAAGACAAACTCTTTGTGCCGTGAGAGAAATTCTTCCACCACCTGCTCATTCTCCTCCGTTGTGAGCGTACACGTGGCATAGACCAGAATGCCGCCGGGCTTGAGATAAGAAGAGACCCGGGAGAGTATTTTTTTCTGCAGCCGCGCCAGCCGTTGGATATCTTCTTCTCCTTTTTGCCATTTTGCTTCCGGGTGCGCGCGCAAGGTTCCCAGGCCGCTGCAGGGAGCGTCGACGAGAATGCGATCGTATGGGACAGCCGTGGCTTCTGTCAAATCGAGCGTTATATCCAGCCGGTGGGAGCGTACCGACGTAAGGCCCAATCTCTGTACATTTTCTTCGAGTTTATTGAGCCCTCGCGTCGAGAGATCCGCGGCGACAATTTCACCTCGATCCTCCATCAGTTCGGCAATATGCGTGGTTTTTCCCCCAGGCGCGGCGCAGGCGTCCAGGACGCGCTCTCCGGCTCTCGGATCGAGAAGATACGCGACCAGTTGAGAAGCCTCTCCCTGGACTTGAAAGAGCCCTTCTCTAAACCCCGGCAATTGGTCCACTCGCGCTCCCGGGTTTACTCTTATCCCTTGTGGAGACCAACGGGTGGGAAGGGCTTCCCATTCGGAACGGTGGAGCGTCGCCAATAGGCTCTCTCGATTTCCGCGCAGCCGGTTGGCCCGGAGAATCAGCGGGGCCTCTTGGTTGTTGGCCCGTAGAAGGGATTCGGTTTTCACTTTGCCATAAGAGCTGAGCCATCTCTGGACCAGCCAGACGGGATGGGACCAGAGGACCGAGAGAGAGGTAGCGATGTCGTCTTCGGGATCCGGATAGCGGCACTGGTCTTTTTCCTTGAGGATTTTGCGGGCGATCCGGTTCACCAGCCCGGCAGCCGGTCTGCCGCCGTACTTTTTGCCCAACTCGACTCCTTCGTTGACCGCCGCGTAGTCAGGGATCCGATCGAGGAAGAGGCACTGGTAAAGAGTCAAGCGGAGGACGTTTCTGAGATAGGGGTTCATGCTGAGGAGCGGGCGGTGGAGGGCCCGGTCGAGATGCCAGTCAATCCGTCCTCTCCATCGGAGAGTTCCATAAACCAGTTGATTGAGCAGGGCCCGATCGTTGGGCGACAAGGAGGATTTCTTTAGAGCATGATCGAGGAGGATGTCCGCGAAGGCGGCTTTCTCGTCTACTCTGGTGAGGATGTCCGCCGCGATTTCGCGGCATCCTTTTGTGTCTCCCGAATTAGAGGCGCTCACCTTTTTCCAGATGGGCCCCTTTGAGGAACTCCGGGCTCGGAAGGCGTTTTTTGTTTTCGACTTGGACCTCTTCCAGGCTCAAGACATCCTCGCCTGTAGCGACCCAGAGACCACCGCTGTCTGCCCGAACCACCTCTCCGGGACAACCGCTTTCTTTCCCTTTGATCACGGTGGCGCGGTGGACCTTCAACAGCTTTCCCCTCCATTGAGTGTAAGTAGAGGGCCACGGGTAAAGAGCCCGCGCGCGGCGCTCGATGGTTTCGGCCGGCTGGCTCCAATCGATCCTGCCATCCTCCTTTTTTATAATGGGGGCGTAAGTGGCCTCTTCCTCTTTTTGGGGCACGGGTACAATCGAGCCCGCCTTCAGCTTCCGAATGGTCTCCAGCAGGAGCTTTGCGCCCAAGGGGCTCAGTCTGGTTTGCAGGGAAGCGGTGGTATCGTCAGGGGAAAGAAGAAGTTCCTCCTGAAGTAGGATCGGTCCGGCATCCATCTTTTCCACCAGCTTCATGGTGGTGACCCCGGTTTTCTTTTCGCCGTTAAGAATGGCCCTGGCCACCGGCGCCGCGCCACGATATTTGGGCAAAAGAGAATAGTGCACATTCAGACAGCCTTGCGGTGGAAGGGTGAGAACCTGAGGTGGAAGGATCCGGCCGTAAGCGACTACCACGATCAGGTCCGGTTTCCAGCTTGCCAGTGCGTTCAGAAACTCTTCCCCGCGGAGCTTTTCCGGCGCTAGGAGCTGAATGCGATGGTCTTCCGCTACCCTGTGGACCGGCGTTTCGCGTTTCTTTTGTCCTCTTCCTCCAGGCCGGTCCGGCTGAGTCACTACCCCTACCACGGGATCGGGAGCCTGGAGCAGCGCATGGAGAGTGAAAGCGGCAATCTCGGGGGTTCCCATAAAAACGATACGCCAGGATGGAGGCATTGTGATCGAATTCGTTAAAGCGGTGCGTGATTGGAGACGAGATGGCGAAGCCTAGAGCAGAACGCGGGGCCGCTCGGAAGGGGGTGTGCCTTTGCGTAGCGTCTTTTTCAGCCGGCGCGCGTAGAGGTCTTGCTTTAAGCGGCTGATGCGATCGATGAAAAGTTTCCCGTCGAGATGGTCGATCTCATGTTGCAGAGCTACGGCGAGGAGTCCTTCCCCTTCGATTTTAGTCTCCCGTTCTTTTTCATCGAGTCCTGCCACCTCCACCTGCGCCGCCCTTCGCACCTCGGCCGTGAAGTCGACGACGCTCAGGCAGCCTTCTTCCCAGGTGACCTCCCCCTCTGCGCGGCGAATCTCGGGGTTGATGAGCTTGATGAGGTTCTTCCCGGGATGATCGGGGTCGATATCCAACACGATGACTCGCTGGAGCACTCCTACTTGCGGCGCAGCCAGGCCGACTCCTGGAACCGCGTACATCGTTTCGACCATATCGTGGATCAAGCGAATAATATCCTCGTTAATGTTTTCCACGGGCCGGGAGGCTTTT
>Ga0209726_10007193_pt1 | contig 12543 bp, 11 predicted proteins | sample Subgrocontami54m_FD_187453 | JGI IMG/M metagenome (GOLD analysis project Ga0209726, IMG submission 187453) | Subsurface groundwater microbial communities from S. Glens Falls, New York, USA - GMW46 contaminated, 5.4 m (SPAdes) (version 3) | ecosystem: Environmental > Aquatic > Deep subsurface >... | reverse complement strand
TCCCACGCGCACAGCCAAGACCCGGCCAGCGCGATCGACTGGAACCCACCGTGTGTCCGGGTCGTGGCGACGACGCGCCCCGTGCGCGCGTGTAGGTGGTGCAGCTCGCCGGCCTCGTCCGTGACCCAGAGGTCGTCGCCCCGGCCCACGACGTCGTTCGTGCGGATGTCGGTCGTCGTGACCGCGACGTCCCACGAGCCGTCGGGCCCGAGCACCACGACGGACGGCTCGCTCGCGCGTGACTCGCCGCGGCAGCCCACCATCGCAACGCGCCCGCCCCCGAGCCGGCACATCCGGCGCGTGTGGCAGGGCATCTGCCATCGCCAATTGCCCAGCACCGCTTCCGGACGCGGACCGTCGGCCTGCGACGGGCTGACCTGCGGCGCCACCTGGGCGGCAACGGGGGCCATGGCGACGAGCAGGAGCCATAGGTGCTGCATAGGGAGACGCTCCCGTGCCGAAACGGTGTCGTGCCGATTGTATTCGCGAGCCAGACGCGTGCACGGGCCGCGGCACCGCCCCTGTGCGATCATGCGATGGGGCAGGGCGCACGCAGGCGCCTGACCCACGAAGCCCTGTGGAGGCCGGCAATGGAGCTCGACCTGATCCTGGCGATCCGCGGTGCGGGCGGCGTGATGCTGTGCGTAGCGGCGGCCAACGTCCCGGCGGCGCGGATCCTCCGCTATCGCGAGTCACTCGCGTCCGTGCCGGCGATCGTGCGCGAGATCTTCCATGTACAGCACGCCTTCATCATCGCGACGCTCGTCGGCTTGGCGGGAGCCTGCCTCGTCTTCCCCGCCGATCTCGCCGGAGGAACCGCTCTGGGACGGGCCATGAGCGGTTACCTCGCGCTGTTCTGGAGCGCGCGGCTCGGGGTGCAGCTGTTCGTCTACGACGCCGAGTCCAAGCGTCGGTTCCCCGTCGTGAACGCGCTGTTCACCGTGGCGTTCGTGTACCTCGTCGGCGTGTTCGGGCTCGCCGCCTCCGGGGTCTGAGCCGACGACGACCGTACTCAGAACACGCGATCACCGGCCCACGGCCCGCCGCCACGCCTCCGCGCCCCACACGATGCCATCGTCGATCGCCGATCGAGGGGTCGCGGGATCGGCGAGGTCGACGCCGAGCGGGCAGCCGTTGATGCCCGAGATCACGGCGTCGAGCTTCCAGCCCAGCGCGCGCTCGCCGTGCATGAGGGCGGGCGCCACGAGGCTGCCGCAGTACGGATCCCGCTGCGCTGGGTGAAGCTCCAAGGCGCCGTCGTCGCGCTGGGCGCGGATCACGTGGTTCGCCGCGCGGACCGCGGCTCCGACGATCGCCGCCCGATCGGCGTGGGCCTCCGGCAGCGCTGCCGCAAGCTCGACGAGCCCGCGCAAGATGATCCCGTGGTACCACATGCGCTGGTTGTGCGCGTCCGACCAGCACCCGCGCGGGGTCTGGCCGCGTAGAGCTGCCCGCGCACGCGCGACCGCCCCGTCGAGAACCTTCCCGTCGCGCGACGCCCGATAATGCGCCGCGAGGTGCCACACGGCGAACAGGTTGTAGTTGGCGTTGGCGGAGATCGGCGCGGCAAGCTCCCACGCCGCGGCCCGCGCCGAGGCGTCCAGGTACCGCCGGTCCTTCGTCGCCTCGTAACCGGCGACGAGCGCACGGCCCGCGATGCCCGTCTCGTACAGCGCGTCGTCCCCGAGCTTGCCTTCGACGGTCCAGTACCAGCGGAACGCGCCCGACGGATCCTGCTCGCGAAGCAGGTAGGCGAGGCCCGCGGCGGCGCGCTCTCGGAACACCGGGTCGGGCTCGACCTCCCCGGCCACGAGGTACCCCAGCACGCAGTAGCCCGTGAAGCGCGTGAGCGGATGCGTCACCGCCGGCTGCCCCGGCCAATCGGCGTAGCCCCGTCCCCAGCTCCCGTCCCCGTTGTAGAGGTGCTCCATCCACCGGTGCATCGCGAGGAAGCGCGTGCGTGCGGCGGCCGCAGTCACCGGGGGGAAGGCCCGGCGCGCGGGCACGAAACGATCGTCCGGCGACGGTCCCGCCAACGAGAGCTCGGCCCGGTACGTCGCCTCCGCGAGGAGCCGCAGCGGCCGCTTCCCGACGTTGCGCACGACGACGGTGTTGTCGCCGGCCCGAAGCAACGCGCCGATCGGAAACACGAAGACGTACTCCGTGGCCTCCGGACAGTAGTACGGCGAGGACCGGTCGGCCGGCACCGCGTCCGCATCGAGGAACACGGCCCAGGCCTGCGCGGTCGGGTCGTACCACGGGACCTTGGCGTGGTGCTTGGGGTGGTTCACGAGCTGGTGCGTGCGCGAGCCCGCGGGATGGTGGGCATCGGTCACGGCCGTGCCGTTGACCCACAAGCGCAGCGCGTAGTCGCTGCCCGACTCCGCCTCGAACACGGAGTAGGCGCGCACGCGAAGCGACGCGCCCGGCCCGGCGAGCGCGATCGCGAACCGGCGCTCCTCGGATGGCGCGACGGTCGAGTCGGGGAGCTCGAGCGCGCCGTCCCGAGCGACGACCATCCGCTCATCCGCCGCCGCGCTCGCGGCGAGCAGGATGCAAAGGGCCACGGCCGTGGGCCAGGCTGCACGGTGGCCCTCGCGCTGGTTCATGGTCGACCCGTGGCGGACGTCGGATCGTCTCGAGTGGCGAGCACGCGCACGGCGCCGCACGATGGACAGGGTCCCGCGCGCCCCGGCAACCGAAGGCCGGCCGAGTCGCGTGGAAGCGGCGAGCTCGCGTAGGCCATCATGTGGGCTGCGGCACGTTCCCGAACGGCGAAAACGCCGGGCGACCTCGTGCGTACGTGTGCCGTGGCGCTCGCGCTCGTGCGCACCCGCTGGCGTCGCGAACAACGACGCTGCTCGACCGACCTACCGCCTTCACGGCCGCCTCGTGTCGTAGTTGTAGAGGCTGTACCGCACCTCGAACGGAATGCCCGCCTCGCATCTCTGCCGAGCTCGGGCCGAGTCCGACCTCGCGCGAAGCAAGAGGTCGACGTGCGCCGCAACGAGCGTATGCAGGGCCTCGGAACGGCTCGCCACACCCGGAAGAACGGTGAAGTCGCCGTCGGTCAGCGCTCGAAGCTCCGCCTCCGTTGCCAGGCGCCGCATCGTGAAGGCGGAGTCGAGCTCGACGTACTCCGGGGCGAGGCGATCATCCATCGCGCTTCCGACCTCCGATACCGGCTCGCGGTCGACTCCGGCCGCCTCCCTCGAGGCGTCGCTGTCGGGATCCCCTCGCCCGTGCCGACCGACGCCTCGGCGAGCGCTGGCTCGGTTTCCTCGCACGGCGGGGAAGGAACCGTGGCGCACGCGCCGGCCAAGACCAGGGTCCCCGCCAAGATTGCGCCGAGCGGCCTCTGGGTTGGGATCATCGTGATGACCTCGGGCGAATGCAAAGAGGGCGCCCCCGGAATGACATGAAGGCTACCAGGCGGGGAGCTGAGACGACAACACCGGATCCACGCCTCCGCCGAAGGACCACCCGCACCGCCACGCAGCGTGGCGCTCGTGCGTTCGCCCCAGTGACCGGCGCGTTACGTCGCGAGCCCGCCCGCGCGGTACGATCGCATCCATCACGCCCGCCCCTCCGACGTGGAGCCAAAGATGACCCGCTCCTGGCTCGCCGCGCTCCTCGCGCTCGCCGCGACCGCCGCCGCCGCTGATGACGCGACCGTCCACCGCCGCTACCTCTACCGCGAGGCCGACGACGGCCGGACCGTCGCCCGAATCGAGCTGTTCCTGGACCTCGCCGGGGACGAGGCCGCGCTCACACTCGCGATCCACTGCCGGGGGCAGGAGATCGACCCCGCCCTCGGCGCGATCGGCGTCCGCGGCGAGAACCTCGTCACCGCGAGCGAGTTCGCGACACTGCTCTCCCCCGACCACCACTGTGTGCGGTCGTTCGCCCTGGACGCCGCGGGCACGCCCGCCGTCACCGGCTCGTTCGCCCCGGCGGCCAAGGCCCCCCTCGTCCACCGTCGCTTCGACGCGACCCCGGGCTCGTTCGCCGACGAGGCCGTGGGCAGCCACCTCGTCGAGATGCGCTGCCGCCTCGTGCACCCGGCACGCCCCGGTCGCTATCGCACGATGGTGGAGGTCGCCGGCCGCGCTCGGCTCGCTGTCCTTTGGCGCATCGACACCGCGGGCGCGGCGCGCATCGACTGGATCGGCCAACCGGTGTCCCGACCGGCGGCCTGGAGGCTGGAACGATGAGCCGCGCCGTGCTGGTCCTGCTCGTGACGTGCGCCCTCGCTTCGGCCGACGAGGCCACGACCATCGCGGAGCTCGTGGCCGCCCTCGGCGACCCGAGCTTCGCCCGCCGCGAGGCGGCGCAGGCGGCCCTGGCCGAGCTCGGCGAACCCGCGCTCCCCGCCCTGCGCGCCGCGCTCGCCTCGGACGACCCCGAACGGCGCCAGCGCGCGCGCGCGCTCGTCACCGCGATCGAGGCGCGCGTGCGGCTCGCGCGGCTGGCCGGCGCGGACCTGGTCGAGCGCCGGCGCGCCCTGGCCGAGCTCGTGCTCGCCCACCAGCCCCTGGCGGTGATCGCCACCCTCGAGCAGCAAGACCCGGCGATTCGCGCGTGGGCGCTCACCGAGATCCTCTACGTCGAGACCGAGGTCGAGCTGCGCACGGCGGCCACCAACGCGCTCCTGCGCATGCACGCACCGGAGGCGCGCGTCGGCCTCGCCTGGGCCGCGCGCGACACGCTCGGCCACCTACAGACGACCGTCGAAGCCGAGCTCGCCCGCCCGGGCCCACCAATCCCGCCCGTGGACGAAGCGGCGATCCGCGCCGCCGTCGCCGCCGGGACACCCGCCGACCGCGTGCGCGCCATCCGCATGGTCGTGACCGGCCTGGCCAACGACCCCTTGGCGATCGAGGTCGTGGCGGCCGTGCTCGCCGATCCTCTGCCCGAGCTGCGGCGGCAGGCGGCGTGGGCGTTTCGCTTCCTCGCACCCGCACGGGCCGGTACCGCGCTCATCGAGCGCACGCGCACGGACACCGACCGCGCCGTGCGAATCGAGGCGTGCCTGGCCCTGTCGCGCCTCCCGGAACCGGCCGTGCGCGCCGCCCTCGTCGAGCTCGCCAGCGGCGAGGACGCGGAGCTCGCCCGCGTCGCCGCGAGCGCCCTGGGCGACGTCGGCGATGCGACCACCGAGCGCGCCCTCATGCTGCTGCGCGACCGCACGGGCGACGTGGCGCTGCGCCGAGCGCTCGACACGAGCCTCGAGCGCATCCGCGCGCGCCTCGCCGACCCCCGGCGCTGACGGGCTGCTACGGCCGGCGACGCGCCCGCCGGAACAGGAACGCGAACACGTCGCGGATCCGGAAGAACCGCCGCTCGCGAAAGTACGTGTCGAAGTCGCCGCGACCGGGCATCGGGTAGTACCGGGCCTCGTCCTCCGACACCGCGATCGGCGCCGGCCGCCGGCCCGCGGCGAGCGCACGCGTGACCCGGCGGAGCAGTCGCGCCCCCACCACCGCCGTCCACATCAGCACCTGGAGCTGGGTCACTCCGGGCCGGATCCGACACGCGCGCCGCGCGAGGATCTCACCCGTGTCGACTCCCGCGTCGATCCAGTGGACGGTCACGCCGCCTCGATCCTCGCCGTTGCGCAACACCCAGAAGTACGCCATGGCCCCGCGATAGGCCGGGAGCCAGCCGGGGTGGACGTTGAGCGTGCCCTGGCGCGGAATCGCGAGCACCTCCGGCTTCAGGATCTGCGCGAAGTACGCCGAGACGAGCAGGTCGGGCGCCTGGGCGGCGACGAACGCGCGCCCCTCGGGAGAGTTGATCGAGCCCTCGAACGTGGGAATCCCCCGGTCGAGGGCGAGGAGCCGCGCCGCCTGCACCGCCGGCCGACGCCCCGGCACGAGCCAGGCGAGGCCATACACCACGGCCTGCACGATGCGCTGCCACACCAGCATCCACCCGAACCGCCAGCCGACGTGCCGCCAGTGCTTCGACAGCCGCGCGAGCCCTGCGCGCGTGAACGCGATCGGGGCGGCGCGCACGATCCCCACGATCTCGAGCTCACTCGCCTCGAGGAGCCGGCTCGTCACGGTCGCACTGCCGACGTGGCCGGTGGTGTACAAGAGGACCGTGCGGAGCCGGCGCGGACCTTCGCCCATGGCGGTCATTGTGGGGCACGCGGGCAAGATCGCACCAGCGGATTGGCCAGGAAGCTGGCGCGGCACCGCGCCGACCGCGAACGCCCGGCGGTATGCTGGACGGCGTGACGCCGCCGCGCTGGACCCCGACGTCCGTGTTCTTCGGCCTGTTCGCCGCGATGCTCGTCGCGCGCGGCTGGGTGGACGAGCGTGCGTACCTCGCGCTGTGCGGGCCCGCGCTGCTCGTCGGCCCCGCGCGCCGCTGGGTCGCGCTGTTGGCGCTCGCGCACTACCTGAACCCGACCAACGGCCAGCTCTCGCGCTCGCCATTGGTCTCCGCCAACCACGAGTACCTGGAGGCGCTCCTGCTCGTGGTGGTCGCGATCGAGCCCGCGCGCGACGCCGTGGGCCAACTCCGCCTCGCCCACGCGCTGCGCGGGATCGCCATCGCGCTCGTGTTCATCCCCGGTGTGCAGAAGCTCGCCCACGGCGCCTATGCGCGCGGCGACTTCTTCACGCTCGGCTACGCGGAGCGCTCGAAGTTCGCGCGTGCCCTCGACACGCTGACCACGGAGGCCGAACGGGAGGAAGCGGAGGCCTTCCGCGCGGCACTCGTGGCGTTTCGCGAGGAGACGCGCGAGGGGCTGTTCGAGCGCGTGCCGCCGCGCCCGTGGATCGTGACGGTCACGTCGCGGGTGCTGTGCTGGGCCACGCTCGCGGCCGAGCTCGTCCTGCCGTGGCTGCTCCTCGCCCGACGCGCGCGCACGCGCCGATGGGGCGCGGCGGCGCTCATCGGGTTTTTCCTGGGCGTCGAGATGATCGCGCTCGAGTGGATGTTCGGCGGCTGGGTGTCGTGCCTCCTCGTCCCGCTCCTCCTCGAGCGCGATGGCCCCGTCGCCCCCGCGCCGCCCGGCACCGCGACCTGGCTCCTCCGCGCCGTGCTCGTGGTGCTGTGGACGTGGCCGTGCGCTCACCTGTACTTGGCGTTCGCCCACGACCTCTCGCCGTGGAAGCTCGGCGGGCTCGGCATGTACGCGATCCCCGCGCGCGAGGGCATCGAGTGGGTCGAGGTGCGTGCGCCCGGCGATCCGACGTGGCGCGCGCGGCCCCCGCGGAACCTGATCGAGCGGCGGCGTTACGAGTACGCGGGGTACGTGCTGCGCAACGTGCCGTTCGCATCGGGGGTCGCCGACGGGTTGGTCGCCCCGATTCGGGCTGCAGAGCCGCCGAACGCACCTCCGCTCGCCGTGAGAATCGGCGTAACCACGGTGCGGTGGGACCGCACCTGTGACCGATATCGAGTGACCCAGCGCATCTGGACCCACGAGTGATCCTCGCGTTCCGGGGCGTTGCGCGGTAGGGTTCGGGTACGGCCGACGGGGCGAACCTCGTCGACTTCGAACCACGCCCTTGATCCGAGGCCCCATGGCGAAGCCCAACTACTCGTTCGCGAAGCGCGAGCGCGAGCGCCTGAAGAAGAAGAAGAAGGAAGAGAAACTGGCGCTGCGCAAGGCTGGAACGACCAAGCCCGAGGGCGCGCCCGCGGACGGGCCGGCGGCCGACGCACCGGCCACGAACGCTACGCCGGAGGACCCTCCGACGTAGGCGGCTCGCAAGGTCGCTCGGAGCAAGCGCATCACCTCCTCCGCCGCCCCGACGCCGGCCGTCTCCGCGCTGGAATCGTGGTCGACCGCGCTCGCGGCATGGCTCGCGTCGACGGCCGCGACCGCGCTCGTCGTCGTGAGCCCGTCGCGGTGCCGAGCCGAGGTTCCCGAGAACGCCGTCGTGGGCGCGGCGATCGGCGCGGTCGTCGGCCTCGTGGCCGCCGCGTCGGCGATTGCTGCGGCACCGCTCGTGCGGCGGCGCTTCGGCTCGGCTCGCCCACGTACGCGCGCGGCCGTCGCGGCGACCGCGACCGCCCTGAGCGTGGCGGCGTTCGTCACCGCGCTCGCGGCGTGGACCGCCCGGCCGGTCACGGCGTTCGCAGTGCTCGCGCTCCCGGGCACGCTCGCCGCGGCGGCGTGCGCCGCGACCAAGAGCTCGCTTCGCCGGGCGCTGGCGGCCGTCACCGCCGTCGCGGTGGGGCTCGGGGCGATGGCTGGGCTCGGAGTCCCGGGCGCGTGCCCCGACGCCGTATGCCCGGCGGAACGGCGTTCCGACGACCTCCTCGTCCTGTGCTGGAACTGCGGCCTCGGCAACCCGGGGTCGTTCCACAGCCGACCCGAGGACCTCCCCGCGATCGCGCGTACGATCGCAGCGTCCGAGGCGCACGTGGCCTGTCTCCAGGAGGTCGGCGACGCGCATCGGGACGCGCTCATCGCCCTGCTGGGGCCGCCCTGGCGCGGCGTGAGCAACGAGCCCGGCAACGGGTGGGGCGACAGCGTGCTCACGCGCGTGGGCGGCGAGCTCGAGACGCGGGTGCTGCCCGACCTGTTCCGCGGCACCGCGGTCGCGCGCGTGACGTGTCACGGCCGCTCGCTCGCACTCCTGTCCGTTCACCTCTCGCCGGGGGCTGCCTCGACCTGGCGGCTGGCGCAGGCCGAGTCGTTGCGCGAGCACGCACGCACGGCGAACCACGCCGTGCTCGTCGCCGGCGACGTGAATGTCGACCCTCGCTCGCCGTGGGACCGACTCCTCGGGTTCTTCTCGGACTCGATCGCGCGCGACCGCGAGGTGGAGCGCGTGCTCGGCGCGATCGGCGCGGACGCGGGCGAGGCCGCAGCGGCCACCGCGACCTTGTCGCGCCGCCTCGACCGCGTGTACGTCCCCGCGGGCTGGACGACGGTCGAGTTCCGGGTGCTCCACGGGCACAAGATCGGCCGCATGGACCACCACCCGATCCTGGTACGGATCCGCCCCGAGTGAGCCGTGCTCGTGGTGGACGTGCTCGCGCTCCCCGCGCACCGATATGATGGCAGGCCATCGATCGTCCACCGCCCTGACTCCAGGAGCCCAACATGGATCCCGTGCGCGTCGTGAACCTGCGCGAGGTGCCGTTCGACGAGACCTTCGTCGACCCGCCGTACGCGCAGGAGTGCGTGGGCCTCACCGCGCGAACGGGCGCGAAGCGGCTCGGCTTCAATGTCTCGGCGCTCCCGCCCGGTGCCTACTCGTGCCCGTACCACTGGCACCACCGCGAGGAGGAGATCTTCATCGTGATCGCGGGCAAGGCCCAGCTGCGCAGCCCCGACGGCGTGCAGGAGCTGCGCGAGGGCGACCTCGTGTTCTGCGCCACGGGCCCGAGCGGTGCCCACCAGTTCTACAACCACGGCAACGTGCCATTCCGCTACTTCGGCCTGTCGAACGTCGCCGATCTGGATGCGTGCGAGTACCCCGACTCGGGCAAGGTCTTGGTCCGCGGCGTCGGCCGCGCGATGTTCCGCCGCGCCGACACCGTCGAGTACGGGCTCGACGAGGGCAACCCGCGCGCCCACTGGCCCGGCACGACGGCGTAGTGCGACACACGCGGTCGGGGTCGGGCCGAGCGGTCTCGGTCAGCGCTTACCCGGTCGCACCGGGTTCGGCGACGACGGCCGAGCCGCGGCCCGCGGCGGGGGCGCGGGCGGAACCGGAGGGAGTGGCGGCGGCGCCTGGCCCCCCGCCAGGTGTCGACCCGGCGCGGACGCAGGGTCGCGTCCGATCCGTTGGCGGTACGACGTGATCAAAGTCACCCACCAGCACAGAAACCCCACCACCAACAGCGCCGGGGACCACGGGCCGAACGCAGCCCAGAACGCGTCGATCGACTTCACGAGCTCTTTCACGGCGGCGACTCCGCGGGACAACAGGCGGCGGCGGCCGAGGGGCCGGCCGCAGGGGCTCGATTGTACCCAAGCGGCACGGGTATGCTCTCGAGCATGAGCGATCGACGGATCGTCCGCGCTGCGCTCGCCCTCGCCGTCGCCGCGTTGGCGCTCGCCGGGGCGACCGCGGACCGGCTCGCCGCGCTGCGCGTCGCGGCGGACCTTGCGATCGCGCCGGCCGAGCTGCGCGCGCGGCCGCTCGACGCCGACTCCGCGTGGCTCGCCCTCGGCAGCTTCCGCGGCCTCGCGGTGTCCGCGATGTGGATCCGCGCCCAGGACCTCGAGCGCGAAGGGCGGTACCACGCCTCGGCCGAGCTCGCGGGCCGCATCGCCCGCCTCCAGCCCAACATGCCGGGCGTGCTCGCGTTCCTCGCCCACAACCTCGCCTACAACATCGCCGGCGCGATGTCGGACCCCGAGGCGCGTTGGTCCTGGGTCCAGGCCGGCATCCGCCTGCTGCGCGACGACGGCGTCCACGCCGATCCCACCAACGCGGCCCACTACATCGAGCTCGCGCAGACGATCGCGCAGAAGTGCCTGGCCGGCGTCGATCACGCCGAGCCGCACTATCGCCGCTACCTCGCCCAGCGCTGGCAGGTGATCCTAGGCGCGCCCCCGCCCGACGACAAAGACCGCGCGGCGTGGCTCGCGCCGCTCGCCACCGCCCCGCCGTCGCTGGACGAGCTCGCCCAAGCGACGCCGGCCGCCGCGCGCGTGCTCGGAATCGTCCTCGAGCTCGGGCTCGCCCTCGACGACACGCTCCTCGCCCGCGTCGAGGCCGTCGCGCTCTACCAGGAGCTCGCCGCGCTCGGCCATCCCAAGGCCACGGAGCGCCTGGCAGAGCTCGCTCCCCTCGCGCGGGCTCTGGCCGACCCCGAGCTCGCGGCCGGCTGGACCGCACTCGTCCACTACCTGCGCGCCCGCGCCGTGCGCGCCCAGGGCATGGACCCCGACCTCATGCGAGCGCTCACGGCCGAGCTCGGTCCCGTCGACTGGCGCCATCCCGCGGCGCACGTCCTGTACTGGGCGTGGGTCGGGCGGCAACGGTCGCGCCCTCGGCCGAACCTCCCGGCCGAGCGCGTGCAACGGCACGCGAACACCCTCGATCGCTTCGTGCGCGAGGCGTCGCGCCACCTCGTGCGCGAAGGACGGATCGCCCTCGATGGCCCCACGGTGCGGCGCTGGCCGGCGATCGCGATGCTCCCCGCGTACGTCCGTGCGCTCGAGCGCGAGCGCGCCCGGGTCGACCCCGCGGACGTCACGCTGCGCGAACGGTTGACGGACGAGCTCGCGGACGTGCTCACGTGGAGCGCCCGCGCGAGCCTGTACGCGGGCGACGACCGCGCCGCGCGACTCTGGCACGCAGAGCTCGTGAAGGTCGCAGGAGTCGCCTGGTCGCTCGAGGAGATGGTGTGGCGCGTGGACGCCAAGGGCCTGGCCAACGCGACGCTCACGCTCGACGACGCCCGGCAACGGCTCCTGGACCTCGCGATCCGCGCGATCGAGCTCGGCCTCGCCGAGCGCGACGGCGCGCGCGCCCACCGCATCTACGAGCAAGCGACGCGCCTGCGCGCGTTCGTGCTGGCACATTCGGACGCCACCGAGGAGCAGATTCCGTCAATCATGGATTTGTACTGCGAGGCGTTCCTCAAGTACCTCGAGTCGCCCGGCCCCGACCCCCTCCGCCGCGCGCGCGCCTGGGGCGCCGCCCCACTATGGCTCCGGCTCGCCGTGTACGACCTCGCCCTGCCGAGCTTGACGAAGCTGTGCCTCGCGTCCGGCCTCGACCTCGTGAAGGCGTTTCCCGAGCCCGAGGGCCTCGCGGAGTACCGAGCGAGCCGACCCCAGGACCGGTAACGCACGGTCCCCGAAGCCCGCGGACGCCCGTATCATGCCCGTCCCATGACGCGCGTCCCCTCTCTCCCGGCCGCCGAGGCCTAGCCCGCCGTGCTGCGCGTCTTGGCGACCCGCGCCGCCGCCTGGCCCGCGCGCGCCCCGAAGGCGGCGTTCGCGCTCGCCCTCGCGATCCTCGTGATCGCCGCGGTGGGCGGTTCGCGCATCGCCATCGAGGCCGACTCCTCCACGGCGTTCGACTCGCCCGCCTCGCGAGCTCTCGACCGCATCCGACGCGACCTCGGCGCGGGCGAGGAGCTGTTCGTCCTCGTCGCGGTCACGGACGATCGAGGCCTCCCGCACCTCGAGCCGTTCGCGACCGCACTGGCCACGGATCTCGCCGGCCGACCCGAGTTCGCGGTCCGCGCGACCGACACGCTGGACCTCGAGAGGCTCGTCCGCGAGGTCGTCCCGGCCGTGGGAGCGGCGTACCTCTCGGCCGACGAGGCTCGCGCGTGGACCAAGGCCAGCCGCGATTTCCTCGACCTACGCATCGGCTCCGCCCTCGCTCGCGCCGACCTGCCCGGCGTGGGGATCGGTGACCAGCTGCTCGAGCTCGACCCCCTAGGCCTGGCTGGTCCGGTGCTGGCACGGCTCGGTGCCGGGGGGCTCCCCGCCTCGATGGCGCGAGGCGCGATGCGCTCGAGCGACGGCCGCGCGATGCTCGTCGCGACCGCGGTGCGCGCGAGCTCGAGCGATCCCGCGGGCGCGCGCGCCGCCGTCCAAGCGGCCCG
>Ga0209726_10007191_pt1 | contig 12545 bp, 11 predicted proteins | sample Subgrocontami54m_FD_187453 | JGI IMG/M metagenome (GOLD analysis project Ga0209726, IMG submission 187453) | Subsurface groundwater microbial communities from S. Glens Falls, New York, USA - GMW46 contaminated, 5.4 m (SPAdes) (version 3) | ecosystem: Environmental > Aquatic > Deep subsurface >... | reverse complement strand
GGCACTCACGCCGCAGGGGCTTGAAGAGATCGTTGGCAAATTCACCGGCCGTGACAAGGCCCAGGTGGCCTTCCGGGAGTTCTTCACTGCCCGCGGCCCCCGCGATCCCCACTTGCTCACCGAGAGCGATCGGCGCGAGCTGCTCCAGTTCGCGGAGCGGACACTCTCCGGAGCCGTGGGAACCGCCTCGGCCCAGGCCATCATCGAGGGTCTTGGCCAGGCGACCACCGGCGGCTTCGAGGCGATCTTCGACGTGTTCGGCAGGGTCTCCCAGTCCCTCGAGCAGAGCCGCGAGGACCTGCAGCGCCGCGTGCGCGAGCTCTCCCTCCTCAACGAGGCGACACGCCGGATCGCGTCCACTCTCGATCCCCGGGAGATGATGGACGGGGTCGTCGAGCTGCTCACGCGTGAGTTCGAGTTCGATCTGCTCACGGTGCGACTCCGCGACGCCGACGGGCGGCTCAAGATCAAGAGCCAGTCGGGATTGCCATCGGGCACCGATCTTTCCCAGGGCGATCCGCCGTCGCGAGAGACCTACTTCGGCGAGTGCTTCCTCGACAACCGGGTGATCGTGGTGGAGGATGCCACCCTCATCCGCAAGCCGGTGGTGCTGCCCGCGCCGGGTGTCCCGGAGCCGCGGTCCTTCGTCCACGCCCCCATTGCCATCGAGGAGCGGCCCACAGGAGTGCTGTCGGCCTACTCTTCCACCGGGCGCGTGTACTTCTCGCCCGAGTTCCTCCAATTTTTTCGCACGCTGGCCGTTCAGCTCGGATTGGGTCTGCACAACGCCCAGCTGTACCGGGAGCTCGGCGATCTCTCGCGTGCGCTCGAGGAAAAGGTCGCCCAACGCACGACCGAGCTCGAAGAGGCCAATCGCCGGCTCCAGGAGATGGACCGCCTCAAGAGCGATTTCGTCTCGACGGTGTCGCATGAGCTGCGGACGCCGCTCACCTCCATCCGCTCCCTGTCCGAAAGCCTGCTCGCCGCCCGCGACATGTCCCGAGATCGCCAGGAGCAGCTGCTGGCGATCATCACCCAGGAGAGCCAGCGCCTGTCCCGGATGATCAACCAGCTGCTCGACCTATCCCGCATCGAGTCCGGGAAGATGGAATGGCGTCTGGAGAACCTGGAGCTTGCCGAGGTGGTGGCGCACGCCGTCCAGGCCAACCGCTCGCTGTTCGACGAGAAAGGCATCGCCCTGGTCGTGGCGACCGCCGACGGGAGGCCCCAGGTGCTTGCGGACCGCGACAAGATCATCCAGGTGCTGACCAACCTGCTATCCAACGCCGCCAAGTTCACCCCCGCAGGCGGGCGCGTGGAGGTCCGCGCCTTCCGGGAAGACGTCCGGGCGGTGGTCGAGGTTGAGGACAGCGGCGTCGGCATCCCGCAGGATCAGATCGACACGATCTTCGAGAAGTTCCGCCAGGTCGGTGACACCCTTACCGCCAAGCCCGAAGGGGCCGGCCTGGGCCTGCCGATCAGCCGGGAGATCGTCCTTGCCCACGGGGGATCGCTGACTGCTCGAAGCGCCCCCGCCCAAGGCAGCTGTTTCCGGATGACGCTGCCCTTGGCCACCTAAGAGTCGACAGATTACGCCGGCCTTGCGGGGGGCTTTTGGGTATCCGGCTCCACTATTTGGCGGTCCGGGTGACCTTTTTTCCCACTCAATAGGGGCACTTTGCCCGACTGGCCCGGATGAAGCCCCTCTTGGACCCGAATATTCCCGATTTTTGACCGTCTCTCCCCACGAAGCCTGCGGCACGAGGCTTGCTTCTAGCCGGGGTAGCCGGGCTGGGACAGCCGTAGGGCGACCGCCCAGGAGGGAGACAAAAATGGAAGACGTCAAGATGAAGCTGGAAGCGGAACTGAACCGGACGGTCGAGCGTATCCGCCACATGGGCGGCACGGCCACGTCCGTGCAGACCATGAACGCGCTGGGCGACACGAGCCAGCTGGCCGACGAGGTCGACGTGATCCAGGTCAACGAGGATCGCGAGATGAACTTTGCCACGCGGAGCCTGCTCGTGGAGCGCGCCAACCGCCTGGCCGAGGCGCTCGATCGGCTGCGGGACGGCGAGTACGGCGTCTGCCAGGAGTGCGGCGAGACCATCGCGCCCGCCCGCCTGAAGGCCATGCCCGAGGTGATGACCTGCGTGCGCTGCCAGGACCGCCTCGAACGGATGACGCGCCAAATGGCACTCGTCGGCGCGGGTGGTGACGAGGACGAGCCGGAGGACGAGTAAGCGACGACTACAGCCGGCCGACCCGAGCGCGCACGAGCCCGGGTCGGTCGGTGAAGATACCGTCAACGCACCAGCCGACGAGCCGGTCCGCGAGGGCCGGCTCGTTGACTGTCCAGACATAGCAGCCGAGCCCCGCCGCCCGGATTGCCTCAACGTCCGCCGCTCGAAGCACCTCGACCGCCGGGCATAGCGCTTCAGCCGTTCCGGTTGCCGGCAGCGCCGCGTCGAGCGGGCCCGCGCTCCAGAGCGCGCCGAGCGGGACGGCGGGGTTGAGCGCCCGCACGCGGCCGAGGGCCTCCGGGTCGGCCGACTGCACGAGCGAGCGCTCCACGGCCTCGTAGATCTCCAGCGTCGAGACGATGCGCTCCTCCGTGCCGCTCCCGGCCGCGGCGCCGTCGGGCAGCTCGATCCAGAAGCGCGTGCGGTCGCGAAACCGCTCGAGCACCTCCTGAAGCGTCTGGATGCGCTGGCCGCCGAAGCGCGGCCCCTTCCACCCGCCGGCGTCGAGCCGTTTGAGCTCGCGGACAGTCAGCGAAGCCACGGGGCCGCGGCCGTCGGTCGTCCGCTCAAGCGTGGCATGGCCGAAGACCACCGGATGGCCGTCCTTCGACACTCGCACGCGCAGCGCGAGCGCGTCGGCGCCCTCGGCCAGCGCCGCTTCAAAGGCTGCGATGGTATGCTCGGGCGCTTCGGCGGATGCGCCGCCGCGCGCGATCACGATCGGCTTGCCGGCTGAGCGCTCCATTGTCTCCATCGCGATCTCCGTGGCACACTCGGGCCGTGCGCACTCCCGTCCTGGACACGTTCCGTCCCTTCCTCTGGTTCGGGGCCCGGATCTACTGGCGGATCCAGCTCGAGGGCATCCAGCACATCCCGACGAACGGGCCGCTCATTATCGCCCCGAACCACGTCACGTACGCCGACCCCGTCCTGGTGTGCCTGCCCATCCATCTCCCAGTGTACTTCATGGCGTGGGACGCGCTCTTCAAGGTCCCGGGCCTCTCGTGGCTGATCCGAAGGCTGCGCGCCTTCCCGGTGCAGCTGGAATCGGCCGATCCCCGCTCCACGCGGGAGGCCGTCCGCCTGCTCCAGTCTGGGCACACCGTGATGATCTTTCCCGAAGCCGGGCGCAGCCCCGACGGCCGGCTTCAACGTTTCCGCCCCGGCGCCTTTCGGCTCGCTTCATCGCTCCAGGTGCCGGTGCTCCCGGTGACCATCCTGGGCGGTCACGACTCGTGGCCCCCAGGACGCGTGCTGCCACGACCCGGGAGGCTCAGCATCGTCTACCACCCGGTCATTTTGCCGCCCAAGGAGTCCGACGCGCGCGTGGCGGCCCGGGTGCTGGGGCGTCAAGTGCGGGACACCATCGCCTCGCGTCTGCCGGCCGCGCACCAGCCCGAGGCCGATGCGTAGGGGCCAGTGTATACTCTCCCCGCCATGGCACGTTCGTCGGCTGCCCTTGTCCTCGTACTCCACGGGCCCAACCTCAATCTCTTGGGGACGCGGGAGCCGGCAGTCTACGGCCGAATTACCATCGCACAGCTCGACGGCCTCATCCAGCGCCACGCCGCGCGCCGAGGCGCCAAGGCGGTCTGCCGCCAGTCGAACCACGAGGGCCGGCTCATCGACTGGATACAGGGCGCCGCCGGCGAGGGCTTCAGGGCCATCGTCATCAACCCCGGCGCGCTGACGCACTACTCCCTCGCGCTGCGCGACGCTGTCTCCGCCGTTTCCGTGCCCGTCGTCGAGGTCCACCTCTCGAACATCCACGGGCGGGAGGATTTCCGTCGCCATTCGGTGATCGCGGCCGTGGCGCGGGGACAGATCGCGGGCTTCGGCCCCGCCAGCTACCTCCTGGGCGTGGACGCGGCGCTCCAGTCGGCCGCTTCGGGCCGGCCGAGCCGGCGCCCGCGGTGAATGTCGGTCCCCCTTCCGGCGTCTAATCCGCGTCGCGGCGGGAAGCGCGGTGGCCGCCTCAGGCGCCCGTGACGCCGCCCGCGGTTCCGCCGATGCCACCCGACGGCGCAGCCTCTCCGGGTTCCGCGGACCTGGACGAGCGCCTCCTCATCGAGCGGTGCCGCGCGGGCGACATCGCGGCGTTCGAGCCCCTGGTGGAGAAATACCGGCAGCGCGTGTGGCGCCTGGCCTTCCAGGTGCTGCGCGATCGCGAGGAGGCATGGGATTGCGCTCAGGACGCCTTCGTGCGGGCATTCCAGTCGCTGGCATCGTTTCGGGGCCAGTCGGCCTTCTACAGCTGGCTCTTTCGCATCGCCATGAACGTGGCGACCGACCGGCTGCGCGCCCGGAGCGCCCAGGCGCGCGCGTTCGGCAACCAGCCCGTGCCGGCGGAGGAGTGGGAGCGCACGGCGCCGGATCACGGGGAGCGGCCAGACCAGGCCGCGCTGGGCGCCGAGCGGCGCCTGCGCATCAGCCGGGCGCTCGATACCTTGCCGCCCAACGCGCGAACCATTATCATGCTCAGTGACGTCGAGGGGCTCTCGTACCGCGAAATCGCATCCGTGCTCAACTGCCCAATCGGAACGGTGATGTCGAGGCTTCACAACGCGCGCAAGCGGCTGCGGAGCGCGCTCGGCCCCATGCTGCTCGTGCTCGTGTGTCTCGCGGCCGCGCTCGCGGGCGTTGCCGCATGGTCGCCGGCCTCGGGTCAGACGCCCCCGCCGGCCCCGGTCGCGGCGACTCCAAAGGGGACGGTTCACTTCGAGGTCAGGATCCTGCAGGCGTCGAATCCTTCCGCGCCGCAGCCCGCGCCGGCCGGCAAGCAGGCGCCGGCTCCAGCGGGCCCCGCCGTCGGCCAGATGGACGAGCGGCTCAAGCAGATCGTCCCGCGGCTGAGCAAGCTCTTCCGCTACAGCGACTACACGCCGCTCGAGCATCACAAGGTGGACGTCAGGTTCGGCGCCTCCAAGCGCCTGCCTGCCCCGGGCGACCGCTCGCTTGAGGTCACGCCGATGGACCTCCAGGGCAAGTCGGTCCGTATGCAGGTGCGGCTGCTCAAGAGCGAGAAATCCGTCATGACCTCGAACATCGTCGCCGCCCCTGGCGCGCCTGCCATCATCGGCGGCCCGCACCACGGCACCGGCGTGCTCATCATCATCATCTGGGTCGATCCGATCACCGCGCCGCCGGCGAAGTGATCTACGCTGAGGCCGGGCGTGAGTGAGGAGCGCTACTTCCGGGAGCGCGCCCGCATCGAGCAGGGCCACGTCAAATACCGCGACAAGCTGAAGGATGAGGGCAAGCTCTTCGTCCGCGACCGCCTGAAGCTCCTCCTCGACCCGGGCTCTCCGTTCCAGGAGGACTTCCTCTTCGCGCGCAACCAGGAGGCGGATACGCCGGCCGACGGCGTGGTCACCGGTGTCGGCACCGTCGCCGGGCGCACCGTCTGCATCATGGCCAACGACTACACGGTCAAGGCCGGCTCCTGGGGAGAGAAGACGGTGGCGAAGATCGTGCGCATCCAGGAGCGGGCTCAGCGGCTGCAGGTGCCGCTGCTCTACCTCGTGGACGCGGCGGGCGGGCGCATCTCGGAGCAGATCAAGATCTTCCCGGGCCGCTTCCATGCCGGGCGCATCTTCTACAACGAAGTCCAGCTCTCCGGTGTCGTCCCCCAGGTGTGTATCCTCTTCGGGCCCTCGCCGGCCGGGTCGGCCTACCTGCCCGCGCTGACCGACTGCGTGATCATGGTGGACGGCAAGGCGAGCCTGTATGTCGGCTCGCCCCGCATGGTCGAGATGGCCATCGGCGAGAAGGTTTCGCTCGAGGACCTCGGCGGCGCGCGCATGCATTGCTCGGTGTCGGGCTGCGGCGACATCCTGGCGGGCTCCGACGAGGACGCGATCGAGCTCTGCAAGCGATACCTGGCCTTCATGCCCCAGTCCTACCGCGAGCGACCGGCGGGCACCGAAGTCCGCGAGGCCGTGCCGGGCCGGCCGATCGAGGAGATCGTCCCGTACGACCAGCGCAAGTGGTTCGACATGTACGAGGTAATCGACCGGATCGCGGACGCGGGCTCCTTCTTCGAGATCAAGCGGCTCTTTGCCCAGGAAATCATCACCGGATTCGCCCGCATCGGCGGCCGCGCCGCCGGCATCGTCGCCAACCAGCCCAAGGTCAAGGGCGGGGTGCTGATGGTGGACTCCTCCGACAAGGGCGCGCGCTTCATCTGGCTCTGCAACGCGTTCAACATCCCGCTCGTCTACCTGGCCGACGTCCCGGGCTTCATGGTCGGAGCCAAGGTAGAGCGCGCGGGCATCATCCGCCACGGCGCCAAGATGGTCTTCGCCACCTCGCAGGCGACGGTGCCGAAGATCTCCGTGGTCGTGCGCAAGTGCTACGGCGCGGGGCTCTACGCGATGTGCGGCCCGGCCTTCGAGCCCGACGCGGCGCTCTCCCTGCCGCAGGGGCAGGTGGCCATCATGGGACCCGAGCCGGCGGTCAACGCCGTCTACTACAACAAGATCATGGAGCTGCCGGAAAGCGAGCGCGCGGCCTACGTCCGGGAGAAGCGCGAGGAATACGTCCAGGACGTCGACATCTACAAACTCGCCTCGGAGATGCTGGTGGACGGCATCATCGCGGGGTCGGAGCTACGCGGCGAGCTCATGAAGCGGCTCGAATACGCCCAGAGCAAGCAGCTCGAGTTCCCGCCGCGCAGGAATCCCGTTCTCCCCGTCTGAGTTCCAGCGTGTGCGGTCAGCGGTGAGCCATTTGATTCTTGCCGTGCGATTTCTGACCATCGTGCCGGTGCCGGGGCGCGAGGCGACGGGCGCGGGGGCCCTGGGGCGGGCCGCGTGGTGGTTTCCCGCCGTCGGCGTGGCGCTCGGCGTTTGCCTCGTCGCGGCCGACCACGTTGTCGCGTTCCTGTTCCCGTCGCTGTTGGGAAGCATCCTGGTCATTGGGCTCTGGAAGGTTCTTACCGGCGGTATCCACCTCGACGGACTCGCCGACGTCCTCGACGGCCTCGCGGGCCGCGACGCCGAGCGACGGCTCGCCATCATGCGGGACAGCCGCATCGGTGTCTTCGGCGCCGCCGGCATCGTCCTCTGCTTCCTGATCTCGGCAGGCGCGCTCGACGCGCTGCCCGCGGGCCGCCATCCGGTCATGCTGTTGCTGGCGCCGGCGGCAGGCCGCCTCGCGCCGCTCTTGATCGGCCCGTTGTTCCCGGCGGCGACACCGGGGCAGGGAGCCGGCGCGGACTTCCTCGATGGTCTGTCGCCGTGGGCGGCGCCTGTGTCCATCGCCGGCCTCTGGATCCTGTCAGCCGCACTGCTCGGGCCGTGGGGAGGGCTCCTCTTGAGCCTCGCCCTTGCGGGGGCGCTTCTCTGGGCGGTGTTTGTGGCCTCCCGCCTCGGCGGCCTCACGGGCGATGCGCTCGGCTCGTCAGTCGAGATCGGCGAGCTCGCGACGCTGGTCGCCGCCGCCGCCCTGATTCACCTGCGGGTCATCTAGAACCGTGCGGACGACCATCTACCTCGTCCGGCACGGCAGCGTGGTGGGCGCCGAGACGCGGCGGTTCATCGGCCATCTCGACGTGCCGCTCTCGCCGGTGGGCGAAGCCGAGGCGGCGGCGCTGGGACGGCGGCTGGCAAACGCCAAGCTCGCGGCCGTCTATTCGAGCGATCTCGCGCGCACCCGACGGACCGCCGAGATCCTGGCGGCGCCGCACGGGCTCGAGGCCGTTCCGCTGCCGGAGCTCCGGGAGTTTTCCATGGGGCGCTGGGAGGGCTTGACGGCGGATGAGATCCGGGCGCTCGATCCCGCGGCCTTCGAGGCGTGGATGGCCGACGTCGGCCGGTTCCAGTTTCCCGGGGGAGAGAGCCTGACGGACGTCTCGGCGAGAGCTTGGCCCGCGTTCGAGGGCATCGCCGCCCGCCACCAGGGCTCTCACGTTCTCGTCGTCGCGCACGGCGGTCCGAACCGCATCGTTATATGCCGGGCGCTGGGTATTCGTCCCGAGCGCATCCTGGCGCTGGGCCAGGACTACGCGGCGCTGTCCGTGCTCGAGCGGGGCCCGTCGGGCTGGGTCCTCCGCCTGCTGAACCACCGCGAGCCTCTGCTACAATGACGCCGGCCCGTAGCCTCCCCCACACGCACCCGGAGGACATCATGGACGCTCTCTCCATCGGCTCCGTCGGACGACGCGATTTCCTCAAGCTCGCGGGAAGCGCCGCCGCGATCGCTGCGGCACCGGGAGAGGTCTTCGCGCAGGCCCAGCCCAGGCGCGGCGGCGTGCTCAAGCAGATCGGCTTCGAGCCGCCGACCTTCGACACGCACGCGACGATCTCCTTCCAGACCCAGCTCATCTCGTCCTTCGTCAGGCGGACGCTGTTCAAGTTCGTCAACGGCGCCAAGTACGGCCCGTCGGACTTCACGCCGGTACCCGATCTCGCCCTCAAGGCCGACGTCTCCAAGGACGGGCGTGTGTACACCATCGCGCTTCGCCCCGGCGTGCGCTGGGAGTCCCGGGCGCCGGTCAACGGCCGCGAGCTGGTGGCCGCCGACGTCAAGTACTCCTTCGAGCGGGCGCTCAAGAAGTCGCCCGCGGCCAGCCTGCTGGGGCGGATCGAGGGCATCGAGATCCCGGACAAGCACACGGTCCGCGTGACCCTGGCCGACGCCTACGCGCCCTTCCTGCACAACCTGGCCGAGCCCTGGAACTGCATCGTGCCGCCTGAGGTCGAGGACAAGATGGGCGACTTCAAGGCGGCCGAGTCGCTGATCGGCTGCGGACCGTTCGTCCTCGAGCGCTACGAGCCCGGCGTCAAGGCCGTCTTCGCGCGCAATCCCACGTACTACGCCAAGGGACTGCCGTATCTCGACAAGGTCGAGTGGCTCTTCGTCAAGGACCGCTCCACCCAGCTCTCGCTCTTCCGCGCGGGACAGGTGGACATCCCCTACTATGACGCGCGCATCCCGCGGACGGACGTCGGCTCGTTCAAGAAGTCCAACCCGACGTACCCGGTGCAGTTCTGGGACTGGCTCGCCGTCCGCACACTCGCCTTCCGGACCGACAAGGCGCCCTTCAACGACCCGCGCGTGCGGCAGGCCTTCTCGCTGGCTGTGGACCGCAAGAAGTGGCTCGCCCAGTACCTCGAAGGGCAGGGGTGGGAAGACCCCGGCCCGGTGCCGGCGCCCATGCGCGAGTGGAAGCTCCCGACGAGCGAGCTGGGCGAGGGGGCAAGGTGGCTCCAGCATAACCCAGCGCTGGCGAGGAAGATGCTGGCCGAGGCGGGCTTCCCCAACGGCATGAAGGTCAAGTGCACGCACTGGCCGGGCTACGGCCCGGAGTACGTCGAGGAGCTCGAGCTCCTGGCCTTCAGCCTCAAGCAGATCGGCGTGGAGCTCCAGATCGTCAACGAGGAGTACGGCAACTACATCCGCGGCTCCTTCCTCGGCAAGTTCGACGAGGCGAGCTGGGGGCCGTCGTCGCTCTTCACGGAGGTGGACGGCTACCTCTACAACTTCTTCCGCTCCGGGCAGCCGAACAACCGCAGCCACGTCGCCGACACCCAGCTCGACGTGATGCTGGACGCCCAGCGCCGCTACACCTCGCGCTCGTCGCGCAAGAAGGTCATCGACGACATCCAGCGCTACGCGGCCGAGCGCGCCTACTACCTCTACACCCCGTACCCGAAGAACGTGTCGTCGTGGACGCCATGGGTGAAGAACTACGGATGCAAGAACTCCTTCGACCGGGGCGCGCAACTCGAGGTCGTGTGGCTCGATAAGTAGCCGGTGTTTCGCTACTCGCTCCGGCGCCTGCTGCTGGTCCTGCCGACGCTGTTCCTGGTCTCGCTCTTCGTCTTCGCCATCGTCCGGGCCATTCCCGGCGACGTCGTGGACATGATGCTGGAGCAGTTCCAGTACGGCAAGAGCGCCGACGAGCTGCGGGCGCGCCTGGGCCTCGACCGGCCGCTGGCGGCGCAGTACGTCACATGGGTCGGGCAGGTCCTCCGCGGCGACCTCGGCACGAGCCTCTGGACCAACCGCCCTGCCGCCCTGGACATCGCCGCGCGCTTCCCCGTGACGATGACGCTGTCGCTCCTGTCCATCGCCGTCTCGCTGGCGATCGCGCTGCCCGTCGGCATCCTCGCCGCCGTGCGCCAGGACTCCCGCGCCGACTACGCGGCCCGCTCCTTCGCCGTGGGCGCCCTGGCGGTGCCGAACTTCTGGCTCGCGACGCTCATCGTCGTGCTGCCGTCCTACTACTTCCACTGGGCGCCGTCCATCGGCAGCTTCACGCCCTTCGCCGAGGGTTCCTACGCCTACCTCGGCCAGTTCCTCCTGCCGGCCCTCTGTCTCGGCGTGGCGCAGGCGGGGATCATCATGCGCATGACGCGCGGGATGATGCTCGAGGTGCTGCGGCAGGACTACGTCCGCACGGCGCTCGCCAAGGGCCTGGGCGGGGCCGCCGTGGTGCTGGGTCACGCGCTCCGCAACGCGGCGATCCCCATCGTCACCGTCATCGGCGGCCAGCTGCCGTTCTACTTCGGCGGCTCCATCATCATGGAGCACATCTTCGGCCTGCCGGGCATGGGCAGCTTCGTGCTCGAGGCCATCAGCCGCCGCGACTACCCCGTCATCCAGGCCGTCAACCTCTTCGTCGCCGCCCTCGTGGTCCTCTCGAACCTTCTCGTGGATCTCTCGTATGGCGCGCTGGACCCGCGCGTCAGGCAGGACTAGCGCGCCGTGTGGACCTTCGTCAGGCGGAAGCCGCTGGGAGCCGCGGGCGGGCTCGTGCTCGCCGTCATGCTCGCGCTGGCTCTCCTGGCCGAGGGGGTCGCCCCGTACGGCTACGACGAGGCCGACATCTTCTCCCGGCTCAAGGCGCCGAGCGAGGCGCACTGGCTGGGCACGGACAACCTCGGCCGCGACCTCCTCTCGCGCGTGATCTACGGCGCCCGGGTCTCCATGGCGGTGGGGTTCGGCGGCGTGGTGGTGGGCCTCCTGCTCGGCACGGCCGTCGGGCTCGTGTCAGGCTACTTCGGAGGCCGGCTCGACCTCGTCCTCCAGCGTGTCGTGGACGCCTTCATGTGCTTTCCGCTGCTCCTGGTGGCGCTCACCATCATGGCGCTCCTGGGCCCCGGGCTCGGCAACGTGATCCTGACGCTCGGCCTGGTCCTGGGCGTCCGCGACTCGCGCGTCATCCGGAGCGCCGTGCTCTCGGTCAAGGCGCACCTCTACCTGGAAGCGGCGCGTGCGCTCGGCGCGGCGCACGCGGCCATGATTGGCCGCCACGTCCTGCCCAACATCCTTGCGCCGATCATCATCCTGGGCACGGTGAATCTGGGCGCCATCATCCTCACGGAAGCGGCACTGTCCTTCCTGGGTTTCGGCGTGCCGCCCCCACGCCCGTCCTGGGGCGGCATGCTCTCCGGGGCGGGCTTGGTCCACATGCTTCGCGCCCCCTGGCTTGCCCTCTGGCCAGGCGTCGCGCTCTCGCTCGCCGTCTTCGGCGCCAACATGCTGGGAGACGCTCTCAGGGACGTGCTCGACCCCCGGCTTCGGGGCGGCCGCTAGGCCCAGTCGGCGCAGCCTCCTCCCGCCGCTACGCCGCGGCCGATACGGGCGTTTATGTTGGCTTGTCCACGCGCACGGTCAAACCGGAGGAGATGTTCGCACGCAACACGCTGGACCTGGAGTTGCGCGTCACCCGTCGGATACGCCTTGCGGACTCCGACCCACTCGGCTATGTTCGGGGCGCGCGAACAAAAGGGGGCGTTGCGAGCATGGCTATCGCTCTTCGGTCGAACAGCCAGATCTCCTATCCCATCCTGTTCGCAGGTGGCTTCACGGCGACGCTCGCCGTCCGTGAAACCGGTCCGGCCGGCGCCCCGAAGCCGCGACTTCTCGACCAGGTCCGCGAGGCCATCCGCGCCAGACACTACAGCCGTCGCACCGAGAAGGCGTACGTCCATTGGATCAAGCGGTACATCTATCGCGAGGTGCTCGGCGTCGAGCTCCCGTGGCTCGACGACGTCGTTCGGGCCAAGCGGCCCCAGCATTTGCCCGTCGTGCTCACGCGTGACGAGGTGCGCGCCGTCCTCCAGCGGCTCGATGGCGTGCCACGCCTCATGGCGCTGCTGCTGTACGGCGCGGGACTTCGCCTGCTGGAATGCTGTCACCTGCGCGTGAAGGACGTCGACTTCGCGACGAACCAGATCGTCATCCGCAACGGCAAGGGCGGCAAGGATCGGGTGACGATGCTGCCGGCGGCGGTCAAGGCCGCGCTGATCGCCCACCTCGAGAGCGCGCGCGAGCAACACCAAGCCGACCTCCGCC
>Ga0209726_10007187_pt1 | contig 12549 bp, 12 predicted proteins | sample Subgrocontami54m_FD_187453 | JGI IMG/M metagenome (GOLD analysis project Ga0209726, IMG submission 187453) | Subsurface groundwater microbial communities from S. Glens Falls, New York, USA - GMW46 contaminated, 5.4 m (SPAdes) (version 3) | ecosystem: Environmental > Aquatic > Deep subsurface >... | reverse complement strand
ATCGGGCTCGACGTAGGAGCTTCGGCGACAGCCGTCGCCGCCGACGTGCCGACGGGTCGTGTTTCCCACGTGGCTGGTGCGGTCTGCCCTTTCAAGTCGTCGATCGTCTGGCCGGTCGCGACGGACGCGTCCTCTTCGCGGATGTCCACGTCGGCGCGGGCGTATTCGTCCTGACGTTTGATCAGGAGCCACTCGTTCTCACTGCGCTTGGACTTCACTAGCGTCCACGAGCCCCGCAGCTTCTGCCCCATGAGGGTGAACGAGATCTTGCCCTTCTTCAACCCTTCGCGCATCCGTTGCTCGGCGTGCTCGCGGTCGTCGAAATCGAGATGGCCGTCTTCGTCGGGGGAGTAGATGCCCGAGTCCCACACGATGACCTGCCCCGCGCCGTACTGGCCCTTGGGGATGACGCCCTCGAAGCTCGCGTAGTCCATGGGGTGATCCTCGACCATCACGGCCAGTCGTTTGTCGGCCGGATTGAGGGACGGCCCCTTCGGGACAGCCCAGGACTTCAACACGCCGTCGAGCTCGAGACGGAAGTCGTAGTGCAGTCGCCTAGCCGCGTGCTTCTGGACGACGAAGGTCAGCGGCTGTTCCGCGCGCGGTCGCTCCGCCGGTGCGGGCTCCGGCGTGATGTCGAAGTCGCGTTTGCCGCGATAGGCTTCGAGAATCGCCATGGTGGTTCTCTATCGAGTAATTGGTCCCCTCTCCCTCTGGGAGAGGGTTAGGGTGAGGGCGTGTGCAGACGCACTTTTTGGTTTGCTGCGGGGCATAAAGTGAACGGTATTGGGGTTAGGGAGGGGGTGATCGCTCGCATCAACGGACGTATTCGCGCCAACTGACCCTTCAGGCGGCGCCGTTCTTCCGGGTGCCAGCCAGGGCGGGCGTGGGCTCGTCCTTCTCCTTCTTGGCGCGCTCGGCCTTGGCAGGCTCGCCGGGCCCCTTCTGCGCCGCCTCGATGCTCGCCTTGAGCGCCGCCAGCAGGTCGACCGTCTTCTCCTCGTGGTGCTCAGGCGTCGTGACGATCTCCTGACCGCTGAGTTTCGCCTCGATGAGTTCCATCAAAGCCACGCGGTACTCGTCCTCGTACTTCTCAGGCTGGAAGTGTTCCGACAGCAAGTCGATGAGGCTATACGCCATCCCGAGCTCGCGCTCGGACAGCTCCACGTCGGAGACCTTCTTGGGCTTCTCCACCTGGACCTCGTCGGCGTAGTACAGCGTCTCGAGGATGATCTTGCCGTCCGACGGGCGCATCGCACAAAGGTGCTCCCGGTTGCGGAACGAGATCTTGCCCAGGGCGGTGAGCCCCTTCTCTTCCATCGCGCGCATGAGGAGGGCGTATGGCTTGACGCCGAGCTCCTCGGGCTGCAGGTAGTAGGTCTTCTCGTAGTAGACCGGGTCGATCTCGCCGGCATCCACGAAGGCGGTAACCTCGATCGTGTGCTTGCTGGGAACAGACACCTTCTCGAAGTCCTCGTCCGTCAGGATGACGTACTGGCCCTTGGCATACTCGAACCCCTTCACGATGTCGCTCGGCTCGAGATCCACCTCGTCCACCGGGCAGCGTCGGACCTGCTTGATCCTGCTGTGGCACTCCTTGTGGAGCATGTTGAAGGACAGGTCCTTGCTCTGAGCCGCGGTGTAGAGAGCGACCGGGATGCTGACCATCCCGAAGCTGATGGCTCCCTTCCAGATCGAGCGTGCCATGGGTTCCTCCTGTGTCTCCAGGCCCCGCGGGAGCGCCTTTTTGTCAGTACGCTGCAACCGTGGTGAGGGCCGAAACAAAACGTAACGACGACAAATCGACCGCCACCAGCGTCATTGCCTCGTCCCGTAAACCTGCTCTTCGGAGAGCGTTGTCCGCAAATGCGCGCTTGACGAAACGAGTAGCCAGACTCTGTGCGGTTTTCGGCAACGTGTTGCCGCGCTTATATCAATGAAGATACCGCCGTGGGACGGCTTCTGGCTCTCACAGTCATGACACGGTGGCACATGTGGTCGCAGACACAGCGTTACGCCAAACTCCGACTTACGGAGGATGGCTGAACCTATGTTGGCGACCCAAGGGTTGAGAATCCTGGTTGACCGCATAGGACGTCTGAGTAGCCTACCAGTGCGCTGCCGTTCAGGGCGCCAACGACGTAGCAGGAGAATCCATTTGTGGGCAGATTCGCGCTGAGCGTCGTGCTCGGAAGCGTCTCGGTGCTCCCTCCGAGAGTCACCAACAGATAACCGTCATGAGCAGCCCAGCGGGAGCACCCCAGCTCAAGGTTGCCGTGTTGGACTGGTTCAGGCGTAGAGTGAAGTTGTCTGGGGGAGCCGGTCGGGGTGTGGAATCCCATGACCGCACATTCCAGATCGGAGACCAGTTGGGGATTCGTGCCGAGCGGCAGAACCGCGTAGCAGTCAAGCCCCGGTGGGGCCGTATTGTCGGAAAAGCTGGTCGAGTTGGGATCGAGCGGCCCGCTCGTCGGGAGGAAGCTGAGTGTGCCGCCGGCCAGGCGCGCGACGAGGTATCCAGTCTGACCGATTCCATCCAGCCAGCGCAGGAAAACGCCACCACCGCCACTACTGAGGGCAAGCCCGCGACCGCCAGGCCCACTAGTCTGGGGGTTCCTTGTGAGGGTCGGAGTTACGGTGCGAGTCGGGGTCGCGCTCGCCGACGGAGCCACCGTTGGAGTGCGTGTCGGAGTCGAGTTGGCTAGGGGTGTCAATGTGCCGGTGGTGGTGGGAGTTGGTGTTGGACATCCGCCGGCCGGTGACAGGGCGAGTTCCCAGATGTCCTTCAGAACCTGCGCGCCAGCCGGACTTCTACTTATCCCGCCGTGGATGTACATCTTGCCCCTTCCCGCACAGAGCGGCTCGGGATTGAACCAAGCAACATGGGAGTCTCGAGCTGGAGGCCGTGACCCACTCGTCTGGACCTGTGCGAAGGTGATGGTCGGTAGCGCGTCGACAGCGCTTCGTACCCGGCCCGGGCTCGTTCCTGGACCGGCGGAAGCCTCTATGGTCCACGCGTCGCCGAGGCTAGTTCCGCCGTTGTCTCCCCCATGGACTATCACCCTGATAGGCGAAACAAGCGGCTGAAAATCATCTATGGTTGCCCGAAGGTCGACGAAGGTTGAAGTCTGCCGCGGTGACGGGCGAAGTCCTCCGATCAGTTCCGCGGTGGAAAGTTCTTCCAGATCGATGATCCAGAGCTGGTTGGTCGGCGTGAATGACCCGTTGACTCCGGCAAAGATGCCCAGGTACTTACCAAACGCGAATGCTCCTCCGTCGGCTACGAACGGGAACGTGGGGCCCGAAAGATTGAGCTTGAACCACGTGCCCGTTCGTGGATCGAAGCGCCACACGTCGTTGATGACCTGTACCGATGAGTTGATTCCGCCAATCCGATAGAAGTTTCCGTCGAATGGGCTGAATGTGCACAGGGCGCCGCCAACCGGCGGCGGTTGTATTCCGGGCGAGTTGAGGAGTTGCCAGCCAGCTGCGGAGTAGGTGTATACGCCAAGCAGGGGACGGCCCGGGGTGAAATATGTGACTGGTTTGGATGGTTGCCCCGGAACCGGCAACAAGCCTGGAGTCGAGCAGCCCCGAGCGTTCGCCGGAGGCGACCCGGGCTCGAAACCCGATGAGATTGTCCCGGTCCCCGGGCTCAGCCTCACGGTCTCCCCGCGAAGCACCTGACCCGCGTCCCGCCCTCCGAAGAAGGCGAAGAAACTCGCGATCCGAAATTCGTCGTACCCATAGAGCGCACTATCCGCAAAACGCTCGGTCCCCGGCTCATCCAGAATTCCGCGCCACTCGCCAGTCGTACCCCCAGGCGTTTGCGCAAGGACAGGCCCAATCGGAAGCGCCATTACCGCGATGATTGCGAACGTCACGAGGATGAGCGACCGCATTTGCCCCGCCTGGAAGACAAAGTGCGAGATCGGCCATCTCGCCTCGGTGCGCATGATATGCGAAATAGTGACTGTGCGGAGGTTCAGCGACTTCGGCGCCGGGGAACCGACCATCCTTCCTAAATAGCGCCTAGACAGACCGAGAATGCATATCGCGCGGATGGGCAGGACATGGACATCATGAGATTGCAGGCGAACGCCTGCGGATATTACATTCCGTGGATCGAGCGGTGGAGGGACCCGGATGGCTGAACATAAGAATGGCCTGGAGGGGACGTGCGTCCACGTAGGCACCAGCGCCTACAGCATCAAGGAGTGGAAAGGGATCTTCTACCCGATCGACCTTCCAGCCTCCGAGATGCTCCGATTCTATGCTCAGCACTTCCAGACGGTCGAGATCAACAACACCTTCTATCGCATGCCCAAGCCCGAGATGTTCCAGAAGTGGAACGAGCAGGTCCCGCCCGAGTTCAAGTTCATCCTAAAGGCCTCCCAGCGCATCACCCATATCAAGCGACTGAAGGACGTGGCCGATTCGGTCTCATACCTCTTCGAGACCGCCGCGACTCTCGGCGATCGCCTGGGCGGCGTCTTCTTTCAGACGCCACCCAACTTCAAGAAAGACATGGGCCGCCTCACGGATTTCCTCGCCCTTCTCCCTCCGCGGCAGCGGTGCGCCTTCGAGTTCCGCCACGAGACCTGGTTCTCAGACGACGTCTACGAGGCCCTCCGCGGAGCCAACGCGGCGCTCTGCATCGCCGATGCAGACGACGAGTGCACCCCCTTCGTCTCGACGGCTGACTGGGGCTACGTCCGCCTGCGCCGCACGCTCTACACCCCGGCCGACCTAGACACCTGGGCCGAGCGGGTTCGAAGCCAGGGCTGGAACACGGCGTACGTCTTCTTCAAGCACGAGGACGAGGCCAGAGGACCCATGTTCGCCGGCGACTTCATCAAACTGCTGGACGGACGGCTTTAGCTCACTCATCCACTAATTGTTGGGCAACTTTGGCAACAGAAACTGTCGTCCATAGCGCGCCGATATTCAGACTCCAGCCGAGCATCATTGACGATCCGACTTCCCACGCGAAACTGGGTGGTTTTTCCACCTCGTTCTCTCACCCAAACGCCGCTCTCCTCCCGCACGGTCAGGCAGCACTCGAACCACCTGCACGCCGCGTCGTCGACTACCCACCAGGTGGTTCCAACGCGCCGTCGCACGCTGCTAGGGTTCAAGAGCAATCTATCGATGGGGTGAGCGTCCCGTGGGACGCGTACGATCACCCCACGGAGCGTGACCATGACTCGGATCCGGACGGCCCTCTTCGGGCTCCTCACCCTCGGCCTGTGCCTGCCCAGCCTGGACCTTGTGGCCGCTGCCCGGCCGTCCGCGGGTTCCGACGCCAGCCTGCAGGGATGCAATTCCGCGCCAGGGATGTCTGCCCGGCCAGGAATGTCGACTCCACCCGAACCAGTCACGCTGACTGCCCACCCATTCGCTCCAGGAACCACGGTGATCTTCCACGTGCGTCCTCCCTTCGGCTGGTCCTTCGATGTCTTCCAGGTGAGCGCAACAACGGGAAGCGACTGTCGCGCCAGCGCAGTCATCACCATCGAGCCGTGCGCCACGTGCCCACAGGCGATGGCGTGGGTGAACGCGTCGGGAACCCCGTACCAAGGCGGACGCTTCTCGGGACAACTCACGTCGAGCTTCGAGATCCGAGGCTCCGAGGTGGTCCAAGGCACGCCAATTTCCCGACCCACTCGAGGCACGGTCACGGCAACCAGAGCTGCCACGTCCATCGCCACCACGGCTCTACCGACTGTTGGCCCCGGTGGAGCAGCGCCAATAGAGATTCAACAGACGCTGAGATTAGTCAGCGAGCCGCCCCTGCCTCAGGTGGGACAGACCAATAGCTACGAGCACGTCATTCGCGTGAGGAACACCACGTCGGCGGCAATGGATCGCGATATCCTGGCGACGCTGCTGGAGATCGTGGCGACTTCCAGGCAGGGACAAGGCATCAACATGAGCTTCGTGACGGACTACGATCCCGGCTCGCGCATCATCGATGCACATGCCACCACCGGGACCGTGACCGTCCGCGGCACGTCGGTTCAGTGGGAGGGTGAACTCCAGGCAGGACAGAGCCTGGAGCTCCGGACAATCCTGGATCTTACGCCGCAAACGGCGCTCTCTCTCAACCAGCCGATCCGCGGGCAAACGATCAACGCCAGGGACGTGCGCGGATCCACCCTTTCGGTTCAGCCCCCGCCCGTCCCACAGCTCCCCGCTGCTCAGCGGATCGTCCAGCCGCCGTTTCCACCTATCGACCCCATCGCGGGCGATCGATACTTCGCGGACTCTGGCTTCGGCATCGGTGACGATCGCGTATGGACGTACTACGTCCGGCGCGGAGGTCGCAAGACCTTCGGAGCGCCGATCTCGCGTCTGTTTCTGCTGTGGGGAATGCAGGTGCAGGTGTTCGAGAGGGGTCTCCTCGCCGTGGACGCATCAGATAACGTCGTCTCGCTGAACCTCTTGGAAGAGCCATTCCTGCCCTACGAGGCGTTTGGCGAGCTGCGACTGCCCCAGGTCGACGACGATCTGGTCGCCTCAGCTCCTGACCCATCCGCCCCCAGCTACGGGGATGAGGCGCAGGAATTCCTTCGACTCAACGTGGCGGAAGCGTACGACGGAAGGCCGACGCGCTTCTACTCCACCTTTCTCAGTACTGTGCTCTACAGCGACGCCTATTTTCTCGGGCCTGGTGACTCGAACCTCCTTGCTGGCTTCGCTCTCGAGATCTGGGGGCTACCGACGAGCGCCGCGGCGTACCACGTGATCGGCTATGACGTTTTTTCCGGTGACGGCCCCTCGGGTGAGGACGTGGCCAGGCCCATCTTCGATACTAACGTCGTGCTTCAGCGTTTTCAGCGTGGAGTCATGCGGTTCGATGAGGCGACAGCCACGAGCGGCGCGGCCGAGATCGGCATCTATCTGAAGGCTGTCCTGATCGGAGAGGTGACGGATCCGGAACTGCTCAGCGCGGCCGCTTCGAGCCCGCTCTGGGCCCAGTACAATCCCGAGGGCGACCCCGAGACCTGGGTGGACCGGCCGGACAGCCTTCGAGAGTCAAACCTCGTGCTCGCTTTCGAGCCCGACTAGAACGAGAACGTCACCGCGGCCCGCAGAGCTGGTCCAACTCGCCCAAGATGGCCCGCCCGCGTGCGTCAACCTTGTGACACAGGAGGAGCCGCTCGCAGAGCAGTCTGCGAGCGGCTCCTCGGTAGTGTCCGCGGGTTCGCGAGGAGGCTCCCTTCGAGCGGTTTAGCCGCCCAGGCTCCCGTGAAGACGGCGCCGTATTCGCGGCCGGCCTCACCAAGGAAGGTGTTGCAGTTAGCGGGCGCCCCTCGGGTTGGCGCGATCCGGTATCTCCACTTGCCAAACTCCCCACCAGGCCCGATCGGCTTGGTGCGAGTACCTCTTCGCCATGGTGTCCTCCCCGTGTGAGGACGTTTGGCCAGCATCCTCTGTTCGTCCTTACATCTGAAATATAGCGCCGCGTCCCGGGTAGCGCCCCCGCGCGGTGGGGGAGTCCCTTTGCTACCCGATTCGGTAGGCGAACCCTGCGGGCCCCGGGTCCCAGGAGGCAGGACCCTTGCGTGGTACGTTGCGTCGGATTCACATCGCGTCCTGGCTTGGTCAAGAACTGGTTGGCCAGCCCATTGCGCGCGAGCTGGTAAATGGCGGCCGGATCCAGACGGGACATGTATTTCCCCGCGGCCAGTGGCCGATGTATGTCTCATGGGCGGTGCATTGCGAGGGACGAACCACGATCCCTTCGTCGTGTGCCATGTAGACTGTCACCGACTGGAGGAACTCATGAGGGACAACGGAATTGACGCCACCACGCTTCAAATCCTGGTTGCCACTCCCTCAGCCGTGCGCGCGCTGGTTGAGGCTGCGACGCCTGCTGCAGTCGAGGCCCCTCTCGATGATGGTTGGTCGGCCAAGGATGTCGTGGCACACCTCCTGGACACGGAGAGCATTGCATTCACGGACCGCATTACACGAATCCTTGTTGAGGATCGGCCCTTCATCCGATCGATCGAGCCTTCTACCCGCCTCGACGAACTTGGCTTTCGTCGTCAGCCCCTGGCACAACTCCTGGAGGACCTCACGGACCGACGGGCGACGGACATCGAGTGGTTGCAGTCGCTCACCGCAGAACAGCTAGCCCGGGTCGGCGAACATGACGAGGCGGGCGAGATCACGGCGGCCAACGTCGTCAGCGTGTGGGCTTTCCACGACCTGCTGCACATTCAACAGATCTGCAGGGTATTACAGGCCGTACCGATCGCTGGGATGGGGAACACGCGGCGGTTCTATTTCGCCGACTGACGGTCGGTGAAACAGGATGCAGTCATTCCAATCGTCAGCTACCCCGAGCGCTCGCCCATCGCCATTCGTACATCTTGTTGCGCTCAGAGAGATCGCGGGGAAGGAATGAGATGCTCCATCGACGCGACCTACTGAAACTTAGCGCGCTTGGTGGCGCGGCTACCTTCTTGTCAATGAAGCTTCCAACCCTGACGAGATCGCTCATCGCCCAGGCCGGCCAATTGGCTCCCTTCAGCGTGCCGCTCCCCATTCCGCTCGTCCTCCAACCGCTACGGAGCGACGCCGTTGATTACGTCTGAAAATTGACCCAGTTTACGCGGTAGAAGGGACCCACCCGCTGGCAGCATCACCCCTCGTAGGGAGGTCCTACGAGGAGGACAAGCTAGAGCTCATCGGCCGGGGGTTGAAGTAATGGCGACTAAGGCGCGCCCGTGGGGGAGGCGGCGCGGTTAAGGTCCCGCCCAGTCCAATGCTGCCGAGCTTCGAGATGCTGGTTGCAAGCTGCGCGGTCAGCGTCCCCGGCGGTGGGACGATTCCCTTCGGCGGAACCACCTGGATCAGGTTGCTCTTGGCATCGTACCTGGTATGAACACGCAGGGGGTTGCATCCGATCGAGCGTTTCTGATTTCCTCCCGTCTATCGGGCGAGGAGGGAGTGAACGCATGACCATGACGATCGCCATCTTCAAGAATGCACGACCCGCGGGCCGATCACTCCGGGGCCGGTCGATTATCAGTAGGGGCCCTGAGCCCGCCGTCGTATCTGACCGCCCCCCGGCCCACCCGGTTGAGCCTCGAGCTCGGAGAGGTAGGTGCCGTTTGGCCCCTGGTCGGATCGAGTCATCACGGCGTCAATGCGCCAGGCTCGCCAACCGCTCGTCCGCTCACATCGAGCGGGCAGCCCGCAGGTCGTGCACGGAGTGAGTATGCCAAGATTCATCGGACTGGACCTCCACAAACGCGTGCTGGAGGTGTGCATCGTCGGCGAGACCGGAAGCGTCGTCCAGCGGGACCGGATCCCGGTCAGCGCCCAGAGCCTTCGGGCCTATGCGGAGCAGGAGCTGCAGCCGGATGACCGGGTGGCGGTGGAAGCGACCACCAACACCTGGTGTTAGCGGCAGCATTGGATGAAGATGAGCGGCGGGGTTTTGGCAACGCTCATTGATGATGCCATCATCGGCGAGCAGTCCGAATAGAGAGCGGTGCGGGCCTGGGCTGGCACAATCAGGGGAGAAGAAATAGGGCGACCCTCCCAGCCCTGAACCGGCCGGGAGGGTCTGTGCAGGGTGAACACCACACCCTATGGCAATCATATGGGCCTGCCCCCTCACGCCGTCCACCTACGCTGCGGCTGGGCGGGAGATCGTCGTGCCGCGCGTGGTATGTCCCGGCTGTCGTGGCCAGCTGAGAGGCTGGGGTGGGTACTGGCGCTGGGTACGCTGCGAGCGCCAGCCCGCGCAGCGCATCTGGATTCGGCGAGGCTGGTGCGCGCGGTGTCGGCGCACTCAGGCGCTCTTGCCATCCTTCCTTTTCGCACGTCGGCTCGACGCGGACACGGTCATCGGGTCCGCCTTGGAGCAGGCAGCGGCGGGGAACGGCGGACGGCCCATTGCGCAGGGCTTAGAGCTTCCCCATACCACCGTCCGGGACTGGTGGCGGCGAGTGAAAAGCAATGGGTCCGCGCTGGTGGCATCGGTGCTGGCGGTGGCCACGAGCCTCGACCCGGCGCCAGTGGACCTCGGCACCGACGGGGCTGCAGCCGTCTTGGAGGCGCTGGCGAGTGCCTGGCAGCGAGCTCGGCAGCGGCTTGGGACACCCACCCCGGACCAGTGGGCGTTTTGGAGCCTCGTGAGCGGCGGGCTGGCGCTGGCGGCCCACACGAGCCCGCCCTTACCGGGCGGGCCCTGAGCGGGTTCGATGACGGCATCTCTCTTAAAGGAGGCGCCCATGAGCACCGATCCCGCCGAAGCCATCGCGCTGTTCCGCTACCGTGTCGTTGCCGATGCCACGAATCCTCGCCTCAGCCCAGCCGAACGCGGCACGCTGGTCCGTCAGTTAGCCAGGCAGAGCTACATGCAGCCGGATGGCAGCTCGCGCGTCTATTCCCGAGGCACCCTGGACCGCTGGGTGCGCGCCTATCGCGACCAGGGGTTGGAAGGACTGAAGCCCCAGCCCCGGGCGGACATCGGGGTGGTGCGCCGCTATCCGGAGCTCTTGGAGGAAGCGGCCCGCCTCCGCCACGAGCTCCCGGCCCGGTCTGCGGCCCAGATCAGCGCCATTCTGTTGGCGCGCCATGGTGTTCGCGTGGCCCAGCGCACCATCCGCGAGCATCTTCAGCGTCGTGGCCTCCAGCGCGCGGTTCTGGCCGGTGCATCCAAGGTCTATGGTCGCTTCGAGGCCGACCGGCCCAACGAGCTCTGGATCGGTGATGTCCTGGTGGGACCGTTCGTGCCCAGCCCGAGGGGAGCTGGCAGCCAGCGTGCCTATCTCTTTCTCCTGGTGGACGACCATTCTCGCCTCTTGCTCCACGGTCGCTGGTTCCCCGAGCAGACCGCTCGCGCCGGCCAGGAAGTGCTGCGCGCCGCGATCCAGCGGCGTGGTCTCCCAGACCGGCTGTATTTGGACAACGGCGCCCCTTATGCCAATGCGGCCATCGAGCGCACCTGCGCGGTGCTCGGGATCCGGCTGATTCACAGCCGACCGTACTCACCCCAGGGACGAGGCAAGCAGGAACGGCTCAACCGCTTCATCCGCGAGCGCTTCCTCCTCGAGGCGGAGGCTCAGGGCATCGCCAGCTTCACGGAGCTGAATGATCGCTTTCTGGCCTGGGCCGAGCAGGTCTGCAACACCCGCGAGCATGCCGAGACCGGCCAGGTGCCGGTCCTACGGTTCCTGAGCCAGGGGATGCCACGAGGCGTGGAGCCCTCGCTCCTGCGAGACGCATTCCGCTCCGCGGTCCTGCGGCGGGTGAGCCGTACCGCCTCAGTCTCACTGGCCGGGCAGCGCTACGCGGTGGACCCGGCCCTGGTGGACCGTCGCGTGGAGCTGCGCTTCGACCCGGACGATCTGACCCACCTGGACGTCTACTTCGAAGGCCGCCACTTCGGCGGGGCGGTCCCATTTGTGATCGGGCGCCACGTCCATCGCCAGATCCCGCCAGCTCCGCCGCCAAGTGCGCCGCCGCCTACCGGAGTGGACTATCTCGGTCTGGTGCTCGCCGCCCATGAGGAGCAAACCCTCGGCGAAATCGCCTTCCGCGATCTGCCCGACTCTTCAACATACGAGGATGGGTCACCTGCGGAGGTGCAGTCATGATCCGCGCGCCCTGGGTGAGCCACTTCGGTTTCACCCACACGCCATTCTCCAAGGCGATCCCGGCCAACCAGTTATGCGAGCGGTCCAGTCTCCAGGAGGCGATCGCCCGCATTCGCTTCACCATCGCCGAAGCGCAGCTCGGGGTGCTCACCGGTGAGGTGGGGGTGGGCAAGACCGTCGCCGTTCGTGCAGCCACCAGCCAGCTCGACCCGGCCGCCCACCACGTCATCTATGTCCCGAACCCCGCCTTTGGGACGCGGGGGCTGTACGTGACCATCGTTCGTGCGCTCGGCGCCGTGCCACGGACCTTCAAAGCCGAGCTCATGGCCCAAGCCGAGAACCTGTTGGCTGCCGAGGAGCAGGAGCGCCGCCGGCGGGTGGTCGTCATCATCGATGAGGCCCACATCTTGACCTCCGAGCAATTGGAAGAGCTCCGACTCCTGACCAATGCGGAGATGGATTCGCGCAGCCCGTTCGCCCTGCTCCTGGTGGGCCAACCGACCTTGTCCCGCCAGCTCCGCATGGGCGTGTTCGCCGCCCTGGACCAGAGGATCGGGACGCGCTACCAGCTCACCGCCATGGACATCGGAGAGTCAGCGCAATATCTCCATCACCACCTGGTGCTCGTGGGCCGATCCGACCCGCTCTTCGCTGACGACGCCATCGCGCGGCTCCATCAGGCCAGCCTGGGTCTCCCGCGCGCGCTCAACAACGCTGCTATCGCTGCTCTCATTGCCGCGGCCAGCGCGGGCAAAGCCATCGTCGACGACGACTGCGCCAAGAAGGCCGCTGCAGAGCTCACCCGCGACTGATCCACCAAAACCACTGAACCGCCCCGGGTTTGGTGGAGACCCGGTTAATTGCGTTCTCGCACCGGAATGCTGACAGCAAGTGGCTCTGTTGTACAGGAGGTTCGCCGCTACCGGCG
>Ga0209726_10007176_pt1 | contig 12563 bp, 12 predicted proteins | sample Subgrocontami54m_FD_187453 | JGI IMG/M metagenome (GOLD analysis project Ga0209726, IMG submission 187453) | Subsurface groundwater microbial communities from S. Glens Falls, New York, USA - GMW46 contaminated, 5.4 m (SPAdes) (version 3) | ecosystem: Environmental > Aquatic > Deep subsurface >... | reverse complement strand
TCTGTGGGCGGCATCTCGATGAATGATTTCATCTGCGCGGCGAAGATCGAGTCCCTTTGCCAGATTTGAAGGACGACGGGATGCTCGCCGGCCAGGTGATCGCGGCTTACGGCCGGCACTATCTGGTTGAAACCGGCGACGGCCACCAATACGCTTGCTTTCCGCGCGGCAAAAGGAGCACGGTCGCCTGCGGCGATCGCGTGATGTTCGCCCGGACCGCGGACGAGCAGGGCGTGATCGAGGCGGTGGACCCGCGCTCCACGCTGTTCTCCCGCTCCGCCGTGCACCGGCAGAAACTGATCGCCGCCAACGTCTCCCAACTCGCCATCGTCGTCGCCGCCGAGCCCAGCTTCAGCGAGGAATTGATCAACCGCTGCCTCGTGGCTGCCGAGTATCAGAGCATGCACGCCCTCATCCTGCTCAACAAGTGCGACCTGAAGGAAGCCGCCATGGCGGCACTGGCGCGGCTCGAACCCTACGCCCAAGCTGGCTATCGCGTGGTCCAGCTGTCGGCGCTGGAGGGCGCGGAGGCGCTGCGCCCGCTGCTCGCGCGCCAGTCTACGGTGCTGGTCGGGCAGTCCGGCATGGGCAAATCCACAATCATCAACGCGCTGTTGCCGGATGCGCGAGTCGCCACCCGGGAAATCTCCGTTTTTCTCGCTTCAGGCCGCCACACCACGACCCAGGCCCGGCTGCACCGCCTGGACGCCGACAGCACCCTCATCGATTGCCCCGGCCTGCAGGAGTTCGGCTTGCATCACCTGTCGCAGCAGGACATCGAAGCGGGTTTCGTCGAATTCCGGAGTTTTCTGGGGCATTGCCGCTTTCAAAACTGCCGCCACCTGAGCGAGCCGGGTTGCGCCCTGACGCAAGCCGCTGTGGAAGGTGCGATTCACCCGCGGCGCCTGGACATGTTCCGCCGCATCAGCCGCGCCGAAACCGGCCAAAAGTAGTCATGCAGCCGCTGTACACCTCGCTCAACCTGCTCGAGGTCCATCACCTGAAGAACCTGCTCGAGGCCGAGGGCATCCGCTGCCACATCAAGAATGAGCTGCTCAGCCGGCTTGCCGGAGAAATCCCGTTCACCGAATGCGCGCCCCAACTGTGCCTGCTGGACGAGCGCGACCTCGATCGGGCTAGGCGGATCGTGGCCGACTTCGGCCACGGCGCAGTCGCCAAGCCGCCGTGGCAGTGTCCGGACTGCGGCGAGGCGCTGGAAGGCCAGTTCAGCGCCTGCTGGCACTGCGGCGCGCTGCGACCGGAAAGCGAATAGGGATACGCCAGCGGCGGCGCGGACACCGCGCACGCATTGCGCTCGCGTGCGCTGCGGCTGACGCTACTGGCGGCTGTCAATATAACCACCGATCGCGGCGCCGAGGATGGCGCCGACGCCGAGGTTCGCCGCGGGCTCGGGGTAGTACACCGGTTGCTCGACGATATAAGGTCGCTGCACCACAACGACGTGGCGGCGGTTGAAGTCCCGGTTGTAGTCCCGGTTGTAGCCCCGGTTGTAGTTGCGGTGATCGTGACGGTCGTAGTAACTGTAGCGGCCGCGGTCGCGGTCATGCCCGCGGTAGTGTTCCGAGTCGGCGAACACGGGCGCTGCCGCGCCGAGTGCGGCGCCGGCGGTCAGGATGCAAATCAGTGTTTTCGTGGCGTTCATGGCTTTCTCCTGTTGAAGTGCCTGTGTGGATAAACGTCCGCACGCAAGCCAGTGTTGACCATGGCGGCGTTGCAAGGTGAAAGCAATTGTTACAAGCTGTTACCGAAATAGCGGCGTTGCCGCCATTCGACGGAGCCCCATTGCAGCCGCCCGGAACTGCTAGGTGAGCGCCCTCGCAATGGCCAGCAACAGCAATATGAACAGGATCACGACCAGCGCCCGCCATACCAGGCCGATGGTGCTGTCGAGAAAACCGACGTCAGCTTCGTCCCCCAGGCCTAGCTCCGGCCGGTCGACCGGACTCAGTTCGGAAAGAAAAGGCAGGCCCAGGCGCACGCCCATGGCCCCGGCGCCGCTGGCGAGCACCACACCGAGCGAAGGGTCGGGCCATTTGGCCGCCTGCGTGCGCCAGCAGTAGGCTGCGTCTTCGAAATCGCCGACGACCGCAAAGGCGATTCCGGTCAGCCGCGCCGGCGCCCAATCGAGCAGCCTGAACACCTGAGCGGCGAAGCTGCCGAATGCCGCCAGCTCGGCATCGCCGCTATCGGCCCAGCGGCGATGCAGGAACGACGACAACCGGTAGAGTATCGCCCCGCTCGGCCCGGGTAACAGCACGAACCAGAACACCACCGCGAACACATGCTGATACGAGGCCACCAGTGCCTCTTCAATGGTAAGCCTGACCACCTCCTCGACGCTAAGCCGCTCGCAGCTCGCGCCGCGCCATTGGCCCAGGATCGCGCGCGCCTTGTCCAAATCGCCGCTTTTGAGCGCCCAATGAATGTCGGTAAAATAGTGGCTCACCTGGCGAAAACCCATGGTCACGTAAAGTATGAGCACGTTGAAAGCCAGGGCCAGCAGCGGGGACAGGCGATGGAGCAGGTAATAAACCGCGATTGCCGCGAGCGTCACCGGCGCCACGCCCAGCATCCACGCGATCACGCCGTGCTGGCGTTCGCCGGCATTGAAGTGTTGCTGCAGGAAGTTCGCAAAACGCACGGCCCGGGACACCAGGTATTTGCGGTCGGCGAGCGGCCGCCATTGCTCGATCAGCAGTGCAATGATCAGCGAGATAAGGCTCATTGGGGAAGCGGGACTCTTAGGCGACGGCGCGGGACGGGCACCAGGATATTATACGCACTCCGTTGGCGCAAACGCATGCCCAGGCACACATCAGGCATCGGCAAACGATTGTCGAGCTACGATGCGGTCAGAAACGCGTAGAGGTTCATCAGCATTCCCGCCGTCGCGCCCCAGATATAGCGCTGCTCGAAAGGCATGGCGTAGTAATGCCGGGTGCGGCCCTGATACTGCAGGGTATTGCGCTGATGGTTGCCGGGATCGAGAAAAAACGTCAACGGCACCTCGAATGCCTCCGCCACCTCGAATGCGTCCAGGCTAAGGGCCAGCGGCGGGCTCACCAATCCGACGACTGGAGTGACGTGGTAGCCGGTGACCGTGGTGTAATCGGGCAACGAACCGAGCACCTCCACCCGCGACGGCGGCAGGCCGATTTCCTCGAACGTTTCGCGCAAGGCTGTCGCTGCGGCGGATTCATCCTGCGCTTCGGTGCGGCCTCCGGGAAAACTGATCTGGCCGGCGTGGTCGTACAGGTGGTCGGTACGCTGGGTAAACAGGAGAGTGAGCCCTGCGTCGCGCCTGACCACCAGCACCAGCACCGCTGCCGGCCGCAGTTCCTCGGTCGGACGCCACAGATGACCATCCCCTGTGGCAATCGGCGTCACTGCGCGGCCGCCGGCGAAGCGCTGGCGCAGCCAGGCTTCGGTGGCGAGGTCATTCGTATGCCGCAGGTCGCTTGCGTCAGATGACATAATTCAATTGTAGCCCGAAAACCCGCGCGACCCGAATGGCGCGAGCGCTCACGGCGGCGACATCGATGGCGCGGAAAACAAAGCGCCACGGCATGAGCCGTGGCGCTTTGTTTTCCGCGTCCCGGCTTCGAGCCGGAAACACCGCGCTACGCGCGGGTTACTAATGTATCACCGATTTCGGCGTCGCCAGCAGGCGCGTCACCTGGATTTTTTCGCGGATGATCATGCCGTCGTTGACCGGCTTTATTTCATTCAACCAGGTCGCGCTCTCGTACATCTTGGCATACAGGCGCTGGCGCTCCTGTTCGCTGTCGAAACGGCGGATCCAGATGTAGATGTCCGGGTCTTCCTCGGCGACGAAACTGCCCACCACCACCACCCCCAGCGCTACCTGGTAGGGAATTATTTTTTCCTCCATCCATTTGACCCAGCGCTCGCGCTGGCCGGGTTTCAGCCGGTACTGGCGCAGTTCGAAAATCATGCTTCATCTCCTGATGTTTGCACTTGTTTATTATCCCGGCCGTCCCCCGGGGAAGATCAGGGCACGGATTTGTTTCCCGCTGCTCGCGATCAAGGAACGAGCAAGGTCGATCCGGTGGTCTTGCGCGCCTCCAGATCGCGGTGCGCCTGCACCGCGTCCTTAAGCGCGTAGCGCTGCCGCACCTCGATTTTCACCTTGCCCGACAGGACGATGTCGAACAGGTCCTTGGCCGAGGCCACCAGGTCTTCGCGCTTGGCCGTGTAATGCACCAGGCTCGGCCGCGTGAAAAACAGCGAGCCGCGCGAGGCGAGCATGCTCGAGTCGAAGGGCGGGGTCGGACCGGAGGCGTTGCCGAAGCTCACCATCATGCCGAGCGGGCGCAGGCAGTCCAGGGATCCGACGAAGGTATCCTTGCCGATCGAGTCGTATACCACCGGCAGAAGAGCGCCACCGGTGATCTCTTTCACCCGCTGGGTGAAATTCTCGCGCGTGTAGACGATGGCATGGTCGCAGCCGTGCGACTTCGCCAGCGCCGCCTTCTCGTCCGAGCCGACGGTGCCGATCACCGTCGCGCCCAGCGCCTTGGCCCACTGGCAGGTAATCAGGCCTACGCCTCCCGCTGCCGCGTGGATGAGGATGGTGTCACCGGGCTGCACTTTGTAGGTGCGCTTGAGCAAATACTGCGTGGTCATGCCCTGCAGCATCATCGTCGCGCCCTGCTCGAAGGAAATACCATCGGGCAGATTTGCCAGGCGGTCGGCGGCCATGAGGCGCACTTCCGCATAGGCGCCAACCGGCCCGGAGGCATAGGCCACGCGGTCGCCTTTCTTGACATTGGTCACCCCCTGCCCCACTACCTCGACTACGCCAGCCGCTTCCATGCCGATGCCGCTTGGCATCGCCAGCGGGTACACGCCGGAGCGATGATAAACGTCGATGTAATTCAGGCCGCAGCCATTATGGCGCACGCGCGCCTGGCCCGGCCCGGGCTCGCCTACCTCGACGTCCTCCCACACCATGACTTCGGGGCCGCCTTGTTTATGCAATCGGATCGCTTTTGACATGTTCTGTTCCCAACAAAAAGATTGAACCACGGAAATTCACGAATGGGCCGGGCAAACGCCACTCCGGCCGAAACCAGACGGGCCAACATGTTACAACAAAAACTCCACCGCGATCCAAGCTACCCGCAGGCTCGCCCGCGACGGGCGGCGTTGGTCCTTATTTTGCCTTGGCCTTGGTCGGCGCGGCCGCTGCGGGCTTTGCCTCGGCCGGCTTGGCCGCAGCGGCACTCGCGGCCGCCGCCTGCATCATGCTCCACCAGGCGCTTGGATCGGGGAAGGGATTTCCGGCCGACTGAGAGCCTATGTCCGCCGGCCCGGGCTGCATCGTCTTCATCGCGGCCAGTGTGCTCTTCTGCATCTCCAGCCCCTGGATCGACAGGCGCAGCATGTTGAGATTGAGATTGAGCCAGTTCTCCACCGATTTCAGATCGGTGATCTTTTTGTCCACGGCGTCTAGGTCAAACGTCGGCGCGACCATCCCCGGCATGGGCAATCCCATGGGGTTCCACAGCTTTTTCATGAACTCGAACGGATCCGGCAGCGGGTCGGACATGGCGACACCTCGGTACGCGATGGGAGATTACGAGTTTAATCCTAAGCCGCACAAGCCGGAAGGAAACTTGCGCGCTGCGCGCGCCAACCGCGTTTTCTGGACGGAAAAAACATCCGTCCAGAAAACGCGGTTATGGATAAAAACAAGAACAGTTTAGGGTTGCTTTTATACAAGATCGTCGATTGCGCACGGATGGCTTTTTCATCCGTGCGCAATCGACGATCCGCGCGGACAGTTTTTCGTCCGCGCAAAATTGCAACTCTGCAACAACGGCGGGCGTGATTTAAGTCACCACCTATAATTCATTGACTCACGCCCAGAAACTCCAGGACCGCATCGCGCTGGGCGAACGTGTCCCGATAGCCCAGATCGATGAGGGCTCGGCAATAGGTCTCCTCGAACAGCAGGTAGCTCGCCAGGTTGGAGCCGCTGCGGTTCATCGCGCCGATGCCGCCAAGCACGAATTTCAGCATCCGCGGCAGCTCCTGCACGTGCCGGCCGGCGATGCGCTCGATCGACTCGCTGGGCGAGATCATCAGCACCTTGATCGGGCGCAGGTGCACCCCGGCCTCGAGCCGCTTGTCCTCCGGAATCAGGCTGACCGTGCGGTTGATGCGGTGCAACCGCTCCAGGTCCACCGCCAGACCATCGAGGAAAATGCTGTTCAGCGCGTGGCCGGCGATCTGCGCAATCGAAGGATAGAGGCTGGAGCGCACCCGCGCCGCCTCGGTCTGCGCTCGCCCGGTGCCGATCACCAGCACGCGGTCGGCGCCCAGATGCAGCGCCGGGCTGATCGGCGCGATCTGCCGGATCGAGCCGTCGCCAAAGTATTCGCGATTGAGCTTCACCGCGGGAAAAAGGAAAGGCAAGGCCGAGGAAGCCATGAGGTAATCGACGTTGAGCGTGGTGGCGGCGCCCACCCGCTGGGTGCGTTCCCAGGCTTCCAGACCCGGGCCGCCCTGGTAGAAAGTAACGTTCTCCCCTGACGAATAGCCCGAAGCAGTGACCGACACCGCATACAGCGCGCCGTTGTCGATGTTTTTCTGGATGCGTCCGAAATCGAGGGTCTTCTCCAGCGTCTCGCGTATCGGCGTGTTGTCGAACAGCGACGCCGGGCTGTTGCGTTTGATCCACAGCATCGAGGCAAACCAGCGGGCGCTGGTCTTGAGCATGGACCACGGATCGGCGCGGTAGACGCGCTCCACATGGAAGTTCTCCCACACCTCCAGCAGGTAGCCCACGCCGCGGCGGAAATGGTCGGCATGGATCGCGAGCACCGCAGCGTTGATGGCGCCGGCCGAAGTGCCGCACAGGATAGGAAAGGGATTCTTCGCCTGGTCCGGCAGCAGATCGCGGATCGCCTTGAGCACGCCCACCTGATAGGCCGCGCGCGCGCCGCCGCCGGTGAGAATCAGGCCTGCTCTTGGTTTTGTCTGTTCCATCCCAATGCTAGAGCGAGAGTTGCAGCTGGCTGCGCGCCGCGTTCGCGTCCACCACCGTCAGCGCCGCCATGTTGACGATGCGCCGCACCGTGGCCGAGGGCGTGAGGATGTGCACGGGCTTGGCCGAACCGAGCAGGACGGGGCCAAGCGAAATGCCGTCGCCGGCCGCGGTCTTGAGCAGGTTGAAGGCGATGTTGGCCGCGTCCACCGTGGGCATGAGCAGCAAATTCGCTTCGCCCTTCAGGCGCGAGTGCGGGAACGCGGCGCGGCGCACCTCGTCGGAGAGCGCCGCATCGCCATGCATCTCGCCGTCGATCTCGAGTTCGGGCGCGCGCGCCTGGATCAGCGCCAGCGCCTGGCGCATTTTCACCGCGGTGGGCTGCTCGCTGGTGCCGAAGCTCGAATGCGACAGCAACGCCGCCTTCGGCGTGATGCCGAAGCGGCGTATTTCCTCCGCCGCGAGCACCGCCATCTCGGCCACCTGGTCCGCCGCGGGATCGAAATTGACGTAGGTGTCGCAGATGAACACCGTGCGCTTGGGCAGCAGGAGCACGTTCATGGCGTAGTAGTTCTTCACCCCCGGCCGCAGGCCGATCACCTGGTCGACATAGTGCAGGTGCAGGGCGTGTGTGCCGAAGGTGCCGCAGAGCATGCCGTCGGCCTCGCCGCGGTGCATCATCATGGCGCCGATGAGCGTGAGCCGCCGGCGCATCTCGATCTGGGCATAATGCTGCGACACGCCGCGGCGCTCGGTGAGCCGGTGGTATTCCTCCCAATAGTCGCGGTAGCGCGGGTCGTTCTCCGGGTTGACGAGATCGAAATCCGCGCCGGGCTTGATGCGCAGGCCGAAGCGCTCCAGGCGCCGCTCGATCACCGCCGGCCGGCCGATCAGGATGGGCCGCGCCAGCCGCTCGTCCACGATCACCTGGGTGGCGCGCAGGATGCGCTCGTCCTCACCCTCGGCCAGCACGATGCGGTTTTTCTGCGCCACCTTGGCCGCGGAGAACACCGGCTTCATCAGCAGGCCCGAGTGATAGACGAATTCGCTCAGTTGTTGCACATACAGGTCGAAGTCGGCGATCGGGCGCGTGGCTACGCCCGAGTCCATCGCCGCCTTGGCCACCGCCGGCGCGACCTTGATGATCAGGCGCGGATCGAAGGGTGTGGGAATGAGGTATTCCGGCCCGAAAGCGACGTTCTTCTCGCCATAGGCGGAGGCGACGATGTCGGATTGCTCGGCCATGGCGAGGTCGGCGATGGCATGCACGCAGGCGAGTTTCATCGCCTCGTTGATGGTGGTCGCGCCCACGTCGAGCGCGCCGCGGAAAATGAAGGGGAAGCAGAGGACGTTGTTCACCTGGTTCGGAAAGTCCGAGCGGCCGGTGGCGATTACCGCGTCGGGCCGCGCCGCCTTGGCCAGGCCAGGCTGGATTTCCGGTTCCGGATTGGCGAGCGCGAGGATCAGCGGCTTATCCGCCATTTGCTTCACCATCTCTGGCTTCAGCACCCCGCCCGCGGACAGGCCGAGGAACACGTCGGCGCCGGCGATGATTTCGCCCAGGGTGCGCGCATCGGTCTTCTTCGCATAGCGCGCCTTGTTCGGGTCCATCTCCTCTTTGCGCCCTGCGTACACCACGCCCTTGATGTCTGAGACCCAGATATTTTCCATCTTCAGGCCCAGGCTCACCAGGAGATCGAGGCAGGCCAGCGCCGCGGCGCCCGCCCCGGAAACCACAAGCTTGACCCTGGCGATGTCCTTGCCGACCACGCGCAGGCCGTTGAGGATCGCAGCGCCGACGATGATGGAGGTGCCGTGCTGGTCGTCGTGGAATACCGGTATCTTCATGCGCTCGCGCAGCATCTTCTCGACGTAAAAGCATTCCGGCGCCTTGATGTCCTCGAGGTTGATGCCGCCGAAAGTGGGCTCCAGCGCGGAAATCACCTCGACCAGCTTGACCGGGTCGAGCTCGTTCACCTCGATGTCGAAGCAGTCGATGCCGGCGAACTTCTTGAATAGCACCGCCTTGCCTTCCATCACCGGCTTGGATGCGAGCGGGCCGATCGCGCCCAGCCCCAGCACCGCCGTGCCGTTGGTGATGACGCCGACGAGGTTGCCGCGCGCGGTCAGGTTGCGTGCCTCGGCCGGGTCGCGCACGATCTCCTCGCACGCCGCCGCCACACCCGGCGTATAAGCCAGGGCGAGGTCGCGCTGATTGATCAGCCCCTTGGTCGCCGTGACCGAAATCTTGCCCGGCTTAGGCAGCCGGTGATAGTCGAGCGCGGCCTTGCGCAATTGGTCTTCCATGATTTTTCCTGGGTGCAAAACCTGCTGTTGAAGGGCCGGATTATAGTCCCGCGGTCGACGGAACGCTAAAGTTGGGCTGAACACGGAGGGGCCTGGGGAAGGGGTGGGACCTTTCCCTTCCCACCCGGCCCCCTGGTGAATCCCCCGAGTCAGAGGAAGCTCTGAACGTGTCACGGACTGAATCAGAGCTTGCGTAACGCTGAGGGGCGGCTTGGCGCAACGGCTGGCTGTTGCATGACCAGGTGAATGTGCAATAACCGTCCGAACGACAGGCTCGACCGGTGTCATAATTGAGGCATGACGCTCGCTCGCAGAATGACAGAAATCCAGCCTTTCCAGGTGATGGAAATCTGGAACCGCGCCAACGAATTGGAGGCGCTGGGCAAGCGCATCATCCAGATGCAGATCGGCGAGCCCGATTTCACCACGCCCGATCCGGTGATCGCCGCATCAGTCGAAGCCTTGAAGCAGCACCCCATCCATTACACCTCGGCGGTCGGCATGCAGCCGCTGCGCCATGCGATTTCGCGCCACTACCGCGAGCGCTATCACCTGGAGGTGCCGGCCTCCCGCATCGTGGTCACGGCCGGCGCTTCGGGCGCGCTCTTGATCGCCGCAGGCGTGCTGGTCAATCCCGGCGACGAGATCCTGATGCCCGACCCCGCCTATCCGTGCAACCGCCATTTCGTGCGTTTTTTCGAGGGCGAGGTCAAGAGCATCCCGGTCGGGCCGCAGACGCAGTATCAGCTGACACGCGAACTGATCGAAGCCAACTGGTCGGGGAACACGCGCGGCGTGCTCGTCGCCTCCCCGTCCAATCCGACCGGGACCATGATTGCGCCGGCCGAGATGCGCGCCATCGTCGAGGCGGTGCACGCGCGCGGCGGAGTGGTGATCGTGGACGAGATCTACCAGGGGCTAACCTACGTGAGCGCATTCGAGAGCGCGCTCGCGCACTCGGACCGCATTTTCGTGGTGAACAGCTTTTCCAAGTATTTCAGCATGACCGGATGGCGCCTGGGCTGGCTGGTGGTGCCGGAGGACTGCGTGCGCGAGGTCGAGACGTTCGCGCAGAACGCTTTCATTTGCCCTTCGGCACCGGCGCAGTACGCGGGCATCGCCGCCTTCGCCCCGGAGACGACCGCCATTCTGGAAGCGCGCCGCGCCGAGTTCAGACGGCGGCGCGATTTTCTGCTGCCGGCGCTGCGCGAGCTGGGATTCTCGATTCCGGTAACCCCCGAGGGGGCGTTCTATATTTACGCCGGGATCGAGCGCTTCGCCCTGGATAGCGGAAAGTTCGCCCTGGACATGCTGGAGCAAGCGGGCGTGGCAATCACGCCGGGCAAAGATTTCGGCGTGAATCAGGCCGAGCGTTATGTGCGCTTTGCGTATACGCGCTCAATGGACGATTTGCAGGAAGGCGTGCGCCGGCTGCGCAAATTTCTGCACGGCTGAGCCCGCGCGCCCCGTCCGGGCGCGCGCGGATACGCCGGCTGCGCCTAGGCGCGCGGCTGAAGGCGGGAGCGCTTAAGCGTCTGTTGCATGCGCTCTTTTTCCGCAATAACCTTTTGCGCGTACTGTTGGCCGTCATCACCGAATGCACCGGCGTAGAGTTGCAGCCCGGGCATCAGACCGCCGCCGCGGCGCATGGCGTCTTTGAGGATACGCGTGCCCACCAGAATGTTGGTCATTGGATCGAACACCGAGTCCTCGCCGCCGTGTTCCTCCAGTTTATCCTGATGAAATTTGGGAATCACCTGCATCAAGCCCTTGGCACCCATGACGCTCTCGGCGATCGGATTAAAGCGCGATTCGACCGCCATCACCGCCAGGATCAGCAGAGGATCGATCCCCAGCCGGTTACCAGCCTCATGCGCCGCCCCGACCAACTGCTCGGTCGCGTCCAGCGCCACTTTGTACCTGCGCGAGAGATACACGGCTAGCGTGCGATACTGTGGGTTCTCCGAATCGGCGGCCGGGCCATACAGGGAAATGCCTTCATGGCGGATGGTGCCGAATACGGCGGACGCTGGGCTAGGTTGGGCGCCGTGATCCACTACCGGACGCGCCCCCATCAGCAGGGCGATGGCTGCTATGGCCCCGAGCACGGCCAATCCATTGTGCAGCACGGCCGTAATCGAAGTGTAGGTCTGCACGGCAATCTGTTTAAGGTTGTCCATGTGCTACCTCCTTACCAAAAAAACAAACTACGCGGGCTGCATCGCTTTACTACCTGACGCAGTCGTGGAAGCACCTGCTCAGGAGCGTCTGCATCCTTGCTGCCCAAGGCGGCTTGCTATACGCGACTCGCAGTCGAGCGGGCGCGCTTGGAACAAGCACACTATTTCCTAAGCAAAAACTTCTAAAATCTAGTTACTTGAAACGACTTGTTAAAGTGCCGTTCGAACTATAAGGAACTGCGATCAAAACCTAGCTTGGACGCTGGCTGGCTTTGCGGCGGATACAGACATGATGTAACGCAACAAATACTATTCTATTGAATCTATTAACTTATGTCAAGCACCGCCGAAAAATGTGCTGCTGCGCAAGAAAACAGCCTAAACCCAAAATTGACGTCGCCCCAGACTTCAGGCAATCTAGTCGTGGGCTTAGGCCTGCCCAAGAAACGATCCCAGCCACATTACCTGCGGTCCCGTAAAAGAAAGCGGGTTGCGCGGCCGGGAACAATTCAGCTTAGGGCGAATGTCCGCGGTACAGCCTTCGCTTGCGCTGGGGCTGACCGCGAGACATCCTTACCTACGCTAAGGCCTTGAGCCTGTTGGAAACGGCCAAGCAGCTGCTGGATTCAGGGCGGTTTTCGCCCCTGGCGTCGCCGCAGTCGATGGGGCTACTGGAGCCATCATCGGACGTGCTGCCGGCATTGCCGGTTTCACAGCAGGTTTAGCCTTTTTTTTTGCCGCTTTCTTTTTGGCGGCTGGCTTTTTGGCCTTTTTAGCCGGCTTTTTTTTAGCCGCTTTTTTTTTCGCAGGTTTTTTCTTGGCGGCCTTTTTCTTGGCCGCTTTCTTTTTTGCGGGCTTCTTGGCTACTGCCCTTTTCTTTTTGGCTTTTTTAGCCGGTCTTTTCGCTGCTTTCTTTGCTTTTTTCTTCGTTGCCATGGTAAAGCTCCTTCATCAAAGTTAAAGAAAAACAACTACTGCAAACCCGGCTATGGTAGCCCGGATTATCCAGCCGGCCGGGGCGAACCCCAGCCGGCCGAATCCCT
>Ga0209726_10007173_pt1 | contig 12565 bp, 8 predicted proteins | sample Subgrocontami54m_FD_187453 | JGI IMG/M metagenome (GOLD analysis project Ga0209726, IMG submission 187453) | Subsurface groundwater microbial communities from S. Glens Falls, New York, USA - GMW46 contaminated, 5.4 m (SPAdes) (version 3) | ecosystem: Environmental > Aquatic > Deep subsurface >... | reverse complement strand
GATAGCCAGCATGATGATGCCGAAGCTGCTCTGCAGCGCGGTGTGCTTGTAGAGATTGTTGAGAATGACGTCGCCGACCTCGCCACGTTTCAGGTCGACGACGATGCGCATGCCGTCGCGATCGGATTCGTCGCGGATGTCGGAGATGCCTTCGATGGTCTTCTCGCGCACCAGATCGGCAATGCGCTCGATCAGCCTTGCCTTGTTGACCTGGTACGGAATCTCCGTGATGACGATCGACGAGCGATCGCCCTTCTTCGACACCTCGATCTCCGTCTTCGCGCGCATGATGACGGTGCCGCGGCCGGTGAGGTACGCCTGCTGAATCCCGTGGCGGCCGATGATGTAGCCGCCGGTGGGGAAGTCGGGCCCGGGCACGAGCTCGAGCAGCTTGCGCTGTTTCTCTGAGAGCGTGGGCGGCGCGTCGGACTGCGCGCTCTCGATCGTCCAGATGGCCGCCTCGATCACCTCGCCCATGTTGTGCGGCGGGATGTTCGTCGCCATGCCGACGGCGATGCCCGCCGATCCGTTCACGAGCAGGTTCGGGAACGGCGCCGGGAGGACGGCCGGCTCCTCGGTCGTCTCGTCGTAGTTCGGGATGAAGTCGACGGTCTCCTTGTCGAGATCCGTCATCATCTCGTCGCCGAGGGCCTTCAGGCGCGCCTCGGTGTACCGCATGGCTGCCGGCGGATCGCCGTCGATCGAACCGAAGTTCCCCTGGCCGTCAACCAGGGGCGAGCGCATGTTGAAGTCCTGCGCCATCCGCACCAGCGTGTCGTAGATCGACGCATCGCCGTGGGGATGGAAGTTCCCCATCACCTCGCCGACGATCTTGGCGCATTTCCGGTAGCCTCTCGTGGCGGAGAGTCCCATCGTCTTCATGCCGTACAACACGCGGCGATGCGCAGGCTTGAGCCCGTCGCGAACGTCGGGCAGCGCTCGTCCAATGATTACGCTCATGGCGTAATCCATGTACGAGCGCTTCATCTCGTCTTCGATGTTGACCGGAATCTTGTTCTGCGGGGTCGGTGAGGTCATGAATCTCTAGACGTCGAGGTTGCTCACTTCGAGTGCGTGGTCCTCGATGAACTTGCGGCGCGGCTCCACCTGGTCGCCCATCAGTGTGGTGAACATCTGATCGGCCTCCGCATGATCTTCCGCGCGCACCTGCATCAGTGTGCGGTTCTCCGGATTCATCGTCGTCATCCAGAGTGTGTCCGGGTTCATTTCGCCTAGGCCCTTGTAGCGGTTGACGGCAACCCCCTTCTTGCCGGCGGCGATGAAGTACTCGACGAAGTCATCGACCGTGGCGAGGGTCGTGTCCGGTTCCTTGCGTCCGCGCGGTGCCGCGGCGGGCGTTTTCGGTTCTGCGGCCAGCTTCGTCGTGTCGTCAACGGGCGCGCCGCCGATACTCGTGTCATCCGCGGCGGCGGCGTCCGTCTCCTCGACGGCCTCCTCAGCCATCGCCGACTCGCTGGCCTTGATCACAACCGGGAACTTGATGTCCTGGATCTCGCGATACGCCGCGTGAAGCGTGCGGTACTCGCCCGACCCGATGAAATCGACGCCGAGTGTGTATCGCCGCGGATATCCCTGCGATCGATCCTCGATCGTCAGCTCGAATGCGTTGTGCTCGTCGTCGCGGCTGACCGACACCGTCCGCGTGGGCGTGGTCATTCGCGCCGCGATGACATCGAGCCTCTCGCGCTGCTCGAAGAACGACTTGTCGCGAGCGTCGACTTCGAGCAGCGCGGTGACGATCTCCGGCGGATTGCCGCGGCGCGTGACCTGCTGCAGCAGCTTGCGATACGACATCATGCGCTGCAGGTGACGCTCGAGCATGTCGCCGAACATCTCGCTGCCGTCGGCCAGCCGTGCAACACGCGATTCAACGGCGCGCTTGATCAGGAATGTCTCGAGCTCGCGCTCGTCCTTGATGTAGGTCTCGCTGCGGCCGCGCTTCGCGCGGAAGAGCGGCGGCTGGGCGATGTAGATGTGGCCGCGGTCGACGAGCTGAGGCATCTGGCGATAGAAGAACGTCAGCAGCAGCGTGCGGATGTGCGATCCGTCCACGTCTGCGTCCGTCATGATGATGATGCGGTGGTACCGGAGTTTCTCGATATCGAAGTCCTCCGTCCCGATGCCGCAGCCGAGCGCCGTGATCATGGTCCTGATCTCGTCGCTGCCAATCATCTTGTCGAAACGCGCCTTCTCGACGTTGAGAATCTTGCCTTTGATCGGCAGAATCGCCTGGAAGCGCCGGTCCCGGCCCTGCTTCGCCGAGCCTCCTGCGGACTCGCCTTCGACGATGTAGATCTCGCACTGCGCGGGGTCCCGCTCCTGACAGTCGGCCAGCTTGCCTGGAAGGCCGCTGCCGTCGAGCGCGCCCTTGCGGCGCACGAGATCGCGAGCCTTGCGCGCGGCCTCGCGGGCACGCGCCGCATCCACGGACTTGCCGATCACCCGCTTGGCGACCGCCGGATTCTCTTCGAGGTACTGACCCAGTTTGTCGTTGACGATCGTCTCGACGATGCCCTTCACCTCGGTGTTGCCGAGTTTGGTTTTCGTCTGGCCCTCGAACTGCGGCTGCGGGATCTTCACGCTGACGACGCCGGTCAGTCCTTCGCGGATGTCGTCGCCGCTGATGCTGGCGTCCTTGAGGTCCTTCGCCATGTTGCTCTTGGCGGCGTAGGCGTTGATCGTGCGGGTCAGCGCCGACCGGAACCCCGACAGGTGCGTGCCGCCTTCGTGCGTGTTGATATTGTTCGCGAAGGTGAAGATCAGCTCCGAGTACCCGTCGTTCCACTGCAGGGCGATCTCGGCATCGATTCCGTCCTTGTTGCCCTTCATGAAGATCGGCTTGTCGTTGACGATTGCCTTGTTCTTGTTCAGATGCTCGACGAACGACACGATGCCGCCGTCATACTGGAATTTGTGGCTCTTGCCGTCGCGCTCATCGTCAATGGTGACGAGAATGCCGCCATTGAGGAACGCGAGCTCGCGGAGGCGCTGCGCGAGCGTGTCAAAGCTGTACTCGATGGTCTCGAAAATCTGCGTATCAGGCTTGAAGGTGACCTTGGTTCCTCGGCGTTGGGTCGTGCCCGTCGCCTCCAGATCGCGAATCGGCGTCCCGCGCTCGTAGCTCTGCTGGTAGACCTGGCCGTTGCGCCAGATCTCGAGGTCGAGCCGCTCCGAAAGCGCGTTGACGACCGAGATGCCGACGCCGTGCAGGCCTCCGGAGACCTTGTAGCTGTCGTTGTCAAACTTGCCGCCGGCATGCAGCACCGTGAGCACGACCTCGGCGGCCGACTTGCCGCTCTCGTGACGATCCACGGGAATGCCGCGGCCGTTGTCGACGACAGTGACCGAGTTGTCGATGTGAATGGTGACGTTGATCTGATCGCAGTACCCGGCCAGCGCTTCGTCAATCGAGTTGTCGACGACCTCGTAGACGAGGTGATGCAGCCCCGGAGCGCCGGTCGACCCGATGTACATGGCGGGTCGCTTCCGCACCGCCTCGAGCCCCTCGAGAACCTTGATCTTGTCGGCGCCGTAGTCGTCGACGGAGGTTCCGTTCCCATTCGGGCCCGGGGATGCCGGAGTGTCGGGAGTGAGGAGCGCTTCGGTCTGGTCGGTCCGCTGGTCGGGATGTGACACGCGTGTCCCTCAGGTGCTCGTCAGATTCGCATCGGCATGATCACGTAGGTGTAGTCGTACCCCTGCGCGCCGACGGGTGTCATCACGGCCTGGCTGACTTCGTCCTTGAGGGAGAGAGAGACGACGTCGGTTTCGACGACGTTCAGGAAATCCAGGACGTACTGCGCGTTGAACGAGATCGCAAGCGCGGTGCCATGGTAGTCGACGGCCAACTGCTCGCGCGCCTCGCCAAATTCGGAACTGCTCGATGTGACTTCGACCTTGCCCTTGTCGACCTCGAACTTCACCGCACGTGACCGCTCGTTCGAGAGCAGGGCCACGCGTTTCACGGCGTTGGTCAGGCGCTCACGCTCGAATTCGATGTCCTTGTCGTTGCCCTTCGGAATCACGCGCTCGTAGGCTGGAAACTGCCCGTCGATCATCCTCGAAATCAACATGCGGCCCCCCACCTCGAAAAATAGGTGATTTTCACCGCGCTCGTATGTGATGTCGCCGTCCGCCTCCGACAGGAGCTTGCCGAGCTCGAGGAGTGTCTTCTTCGGCAAGATCACTTTCACTTCTTCGCCTGGCTTGATCGCCGGGTCGGCGCCTTCGCGCTTCACGGTGACGAGCGCGAGACGGTGGCCGTCGGTCGCCACGAGGCTCATCGAATCGGTGCGCAGGACAAAGAGCGCGCCGTTCAGGAAATAACGGGTGTCCTCGCCCGTGATCGCGAAGTGTGTTTTTGCGACCATCTGCCGCAGCGCCTCGCGCGGCAGGGAAGCCCGCGCCACTCCGCTCGCTTCAGGCAACGTCGGGAAGTCTTCACGCGGGAGTGTCTGCATGCGTGAGTCGAACTTGTCGGCCGAGACTTTCACGCCGTTCTTGTCCTCTTCGATCCTCACGTCGGTTTCGGCGAACGCCTTGACGATCTCATACAGCTTCTTCGCCGGTAGCGTCAGCGAGCCACCCTTCGCCACCGACGCCGCGCACCGGCTGCGCAGGGCGACTTCGAGGTCGGTCGCCAGCATGCGGACTTCGTTACCCTTGGCTTCGATTAGTACGTTCGCGAGAATCGGAATCGTGTTCTTGCGTTCAACGATGCCCTGGAAAAGTTGCAGTTCTCGCAGAAGCTCGTTCTTTCTGACCACGAGTTCCATAGGCGTATGGTGACCTCGGAGCGGAGCGGGGTGTCCGCCGTTAACGGAGCCTCAGTCAGGTTGTTCTTAACTCTGATCTAGAGGATCTGAAGAGATAAAGAATTATACAGAAAAGAAGGTGCTGTGCAAAAAGGTTGTTCTGACGATTAATCCTTGACTACCAATAATTTAGGGTGTGCACATTTCTGTGATTTAAGGACCTGAAAAGCACGCGGTTTCTGTGCGGATCCGGCCGTCTGAATTCATGCACAGGAGACCGTCCATCCCGGCTGTGGACGGTCGCGCATCTACCGGAAAGACTCCAGGAAGTTGGTGATCAGGCTGTTGAAATCTCCGTCCCGCTTCCGAAGCTCTTCGACTTTCTTGATCGAATGGATGACCGTGGAATGGTGCTTTCCCCCAAAACTGCGCCCTATTTCCGGCAGCGAGGCATGCGTCAGCGTTTTGCAGAGATACATCGCGATCTGACGAGGCATCGCAATCGATTTCGAGTTGTTTCTCGATTTGAGCTCGAAGACCTTGAGCTGATAGTAGTCGGAAATGTATTTCTGAATCGACTCGATCGTGACCGCCTTTTCATCCTGCTCGAGGACGTTCTTGAGCACCTCTTGTGTGAGATCGAGCGAGATCTCACGCCCCGTCAACGACGCAAACGCGATCAACCGGATCAGCGATCCCTCCAGCTCGCGGATGTTCGACTTGATGCGACCGGCGATGTACATCGCGACGTTGTCCGCCAGCGGAACGGCTTCCGCTTCGGCTTTACGTTTGAGAATCGCGACCTTTGTCTCGAGATCGGGCGACTGAATGTCTGCGATCAATCCCCATTCAAACCGCGATCGAAGGCGCTCCTCGAGCGCCGGGATCTCATGCGGCGGACGATCGCTGCTCAGCACGATCTGTTTCTGCGCGTCGTAGAGCGCGTTGAACGTGTGAAAGAACTCGGTCTGCGTGCCTTCCTTCCCCGACACGAACTGGATGTCATCGACGAGCAGCACGTCCACGCTGCGGTACCGCTCGCGGAAATCGAGAATGCGGTCGTACCGGACCGCGTTGATCATCTCGTTCATGAAACGCTCGGACGAGATGTACGTCAGTTTCAAACCCCCGTCGTGCTGCAGGACGTATTGCCCGACCGCGTGCATGAGGTGCGTCTTCCCGAGACCCACCCCACCGTAAATGAAGAGCGGGTTGTACGAGCGCGACGGCGCTTCAGCGACCGCGCGACAGGCGGCATGCGCGAACTGGTTCGAGGGTCCCACGATGAACGTGTCGAACGTGTAGCGCGGGTTCAGCCCTGCGGGGCTGCTGCTTTCGGCGGCCGCCACTTCGACCTGCTCCGCAGGAACCGCTGGCGGCTCAGGAGGTGGCGCCGTCGAGGGACCTGGCTCCGCGACGAACACCAGGGAGGTTTCAGCACGGCGAACTTCCGCCAACGCCTCCGTCAGCACGACGGAGTAATGCTTCGTCAGCCAGTCCTTGAAAAGCGGGTTGGGGACCCGGATGGTGATCGCGCTTCCCCCGTCGGCGACGAACGACGTGGGCTTGAACCAGGTGGAAAAACTGTGGCGGTTAACCTTCGTCTCGATCCGGGCGAGGATCTGGTCCCAAATACTGGTATCCATTTCAAATACACCCGAAAAACCGCTGAGAATGGGACTTTCGCCTCGTCGGCCGCCATTCAAGCCGCGTTCCGCGCGACTGTGTCTCCGCGCGAGGCCATAATTTCGGGGCTTCCCGTGCTTCGCCGTGCAGAAAGTGGCCCAAAATCACGCTCCGCCGCCTCAGATCGGCTGAGGTCCCACGTTTTCCACAGTGTTTTCCACAGTTGTGGAAATCTTGGGGAACAAACCGAAGCCCCCCCGCATACCAAACCGGCAGGGATCAAATCGAATCCGGGACTGTAGCACAGCAACATTGACGCGAGATCCCGCGTTGACACTCCGTTAAAGCGACGACTAGTATTGACAGTTCCGCCGGACTCCTCTGGCGCTCACATTTAGTGCCTCCGGATCTTTTGATCCGGGCTGCGCTCAGGACATCATGAAAGGGAAGCGCACCTACCAGCCAAATACGCGTCGCCGCAAGAAGACACATGGCTTCAGGATACGAATGGCGACGAAGAACGGCCGAATCGTGCTGAAGCGACGCCGCGCGAAGGGTCGCAAGCGCCTGACCGTTGCCGACGAGCGGTAGGCTGAGGCCCCTCGGGCGCTCGCATGAAGGATCAGGGTCTGGCGGCGCCGGAGCGGATTCGCCGCCGGCCGGAGTTCGAGCGGATTTACAGTGCCGGCGTGAAGATCCACGGCCGGCTCATGACGGTGTTCGTCATGCCCAACGGGACCGCGAGGCCGCGATTTGGCGTGGCGGCGACCCGGAAACTTGGTTCGGCCGTCGAGCGGAACCGGGCGAAGCGTCGGGCTCGTGAGCTCTTCAGGCGGCGAAAGAACATTGGCGGCCTCGACATCGTCATCGTGCCGCGTCGGGAAATGCTCGATGCACCGTTCGCTACACTCGAAGCCGATTACACCGCTCTCCTCGCCCGTCATCGTGAGCCCGCCCGACGCGACGCACGTCGGCCCGGTGTCGGTGCTCGTTCTCGGACTTCTTCGAGCCTATAAGATCCTTATTTCGCCGCTGTTTGCCGGATCCTGCCGCTTTTATCCCTCGTGCGCCGACTACATGAGCGAAGCCATCCACGTCCACGGGGTCGTCAAAGGGATGTGGCTTGGTGCACGACGCCTTTCGCGCTGCCATCCGCTTGGCAGCCACGGCTTCGATCCCGTACCGCGCCCGTGAAAATTCACTAAATGGAACGCAGGGTTTTCATCGCAATCATTCTGTCTTTCCTGGTGCTGTACGCGTATCAGGCGCTGTTTGTCCCTTCGACGCCACCGTCAACGGCAGCCAAACCAGCAGCGGCCACCGCAGCACAGACGCCCGTGTCAACGCCCGCCGAGAGCCCTTCCGAGCCGTCCAAGGGACAGGCGGCAGCGACGGTTCCTCCTGCGACACCGGAACCGCAAGCGCTCGTGTCTGAACCATCGGAGCGCGAGATCACGGTTGACACCGCGACCGTGCAGGCGATTTTCACGAATCGCGGGGGCCGGCTCGTGCACTGGCGATTGAAGGAGTACCGCGACCTCCAGGGGCACCCGGTCGATCTGATTCCGAGCGGGCTTCCGCCGACCGAGCAGCTCCCGTTTGCGCTTCGCGTGGACGAGGAGCAGGCGGGGGCGAGGCTGAACGAAGCAATCTATCGTGTGAGCGGCGACTTGGGGGGGCACGTCGATGCGACGCGGACACCCGCCACGGTGTCGTTCGAGTACCAGGACGCGTCGGGCGTTCACGTCCGCAAGGACTTCCGGTTCGACCCGAGCAACTACATCGTTGCGTTCTCCGCGAGCGCGACGAACGGCGATCGCGCGATGAACCCGACGGTTGTCTTCGGGCCAGGACTCGGAGACGCTGTGGCGTCGACAGGCGGCGGCGGCTTTTTCAGCGGGAGCAGTGTCATTCCCCCCGAGGCGATTTTTCATCGCGCGGGCAAGGTCGAGAGAGTGGCGCTCACGAATCTCAGTGAGCAACCGGTGCAGGAGGGACAGTTCCGGTTTGCGGGCGTTGAGGATCTGTATTTCATAGCCACGGTCGTGAATCCGGGCCAGGCGCGGGTTGAGTACCGTGCCGTCATCGTTCCAGGTCCAGCGAACACACAGCGGCAGTTCGTCTCGCAGGCGGTGCGCTTCCAGCAGCCGCCGATGAATGCCCGCTTCTTCGTTGGGCCAAAGCAATTCGATCTGCTCAAATCGATTGATGCCGAGCTGGTGCGCGCAGTCAACTTCGGAATGTTCGGGTGGCTCGCCGTGCCGCTGCTCGGCGCGTTGAAATGGATTCACGGGTACGTCGGGAACTACGGCTGGTCGATCATTCTGCTCACGGTCCTCATCAACATCGTGATCTTTCCGCTCCGTCACAAGAGCGTCGTGTCGATGCGCCGCATGCAGGCGCTGCAGCCGCAGCTCAAGGCGATCCAGGATCGCTACGCCAACCTCAAGGTCACCGACCCTGCGCGTCAGAAAATGAACACGGAGGTCATGAACCTGTATCGCGAGAAGGGCGTGAATCCCGCGAGCGGGTGTATCCCGATTCTCCTGACGCTGCCCGTGCTGTTTGCGTTCTACGCGCTTCTGGGCCAGGCAATCGAGTTGCGCGGCGCGGAGTTCGGATGGTGGGTCAAGGATCTCTCGCTGCCCGATCCGTACTACGTGATTCCGATCCTCGTTGTGGTGACGATGGTGTGGCAGCAGAAGCTCACGCCCGCGGCGATGGATCCGACGCAACAGAAGATGATGATGTTCATGCCGATCATGTTCGGCTTCATCTTCCTGACGACCGCCGCGGGCACTGTGCTCTACTGGTTCGTCAGCAACCTCTGGGCGATCGGCCAGCAGTACTTCACCAACTGGCTCATTGGTCCGCCGGTCGTGCCAACGGTCAGACCGGCCGCCGAAAAACGTCTCAAGAATGCGGGCGCCGGCCGCACCGCGGGCGCCGAGAAGCACTCATAGGCCTATGTCTTTGATGATGCAGATTGCCGGATTCGTCCAGAACGTCGTGAACGCCATGGGCGCGACACTTACCGTGAACGTCGAGGAGACGCCGGAAGGGACGCGCATCAACCTCGAAGGCGAAGATGGCGGCGTGCTCGTACGCCGCGGCGGGGAAGGTCTGCAGGCGCTTCAGCATATCGTTGCCACTGCGTTTCGCAAGCAGCTCGGCGACGACAACCGCATCGTCATCGACTGCAACGGGTTCCGCAAGGAGAAGGACGCGGAGCTCCGGCAGATGGCGACATATATGGCGGAGAAGGCGCGCACGAGCGGGATTCCTCAGGAAATGGGGCCCCTCAATCCGTACGAACGCCGCATCGTTCACCTGGCGATCGCAGAAGATCCGACGGCGAGCTCCGAGAGCATCGGCGACGCGTTCATGAAGACGGTCATCATCTCAGCAAAAAAATGATCGGGGTGGTAACCATCAACCACCAACCGATGTTTGCCACCGACGACACGATCGTTGCCATAGCGACTCCGCCCGGACGCGGCGCCCTCGGCGTTGTCAGGATCAGCGGCGCGCGCACGCTCGAGATTGCAGCGGCCATGCTCGAGCGAAGCGAACCCCTTCAACCGCGCCACGCCACGTTCACGCGCGTTCGCGGTGAGATGTCGAGGACCGGCGCGCTCGATGAAGTGGTCGCGACGCTCTTTACCGCACCTCGTTCCTACACCGGCGAGCATGTCGTCGAGATCACAGCGCACGGAAGTCCCGTCGTGCTACAGGCGGTGCTCAGGAGCGCGCTGGCCGCAGGCGCGCGACTCGCCGAGCCGGGCGAATTCACGCTCCGCGCGTTTCTGAACGGCAAGCGGGACCTCATTCAGTCGGAAGCGGTTGCCGATCTCATCGACGCCGCGACACCGCTCCAGGCGCGGATTGCGTTCGATCAACTCGAAGGGACGCTCACGGAACGCATCACCGCGATCGACGCCGTGCTGTTCGACCTGATCGCGCGTCTCGAAGCGTCGCTCGATTTTCCGGACGAGGGCTACCACTTCGTCGCAGCGTCGCGCGTGGCGCAGGACATCACGAAAGTCATCGAGGCAATTGACCGCCTCCTCGCCGGTGCGACGACGGGGCGAATGATTCGTGAAGGCGCGACGGTGGTGATCGCCGGGCGGACTAACGTAGGTAAGTCGAGTGTATTCAATGCTTTAACTGGCGCAGACCGAGCGATAGTGACCGCGATTCCAGGCACGACGCGCGATCTGGTGACCGAAACGGTCGACGTCGAAGGCATTGCCGTGTCGCTCGTCGATACGGCTGGCTGGCGCGACACGAGCGACGTCGTCGAGCGCGAGGGCGTCGCGCGCGGCACACGTGCGCGTGGAATCGCGGATCTGGTTCTTCTGGTCCTGGACCAGGGACAGGCGATTGCTCCGGAAGACGCGCGGCTTCTCGATCAGACCGCCGAATCGAAGCGGATCGTCGTGTTGAACAAGAGCGATCTCGCAGCGCGCGTTGACACGTCGGTGCTCACCGGCAACGTCGCCCGCGTGAGCGCGTTGAACGGTGACGGATTCGCCGAGTTGCGGCGGCTGATGGCCTGCGAGCTCACAGAGGGCGAACGGCTCCGTGACGCAGCGCCGATTTCTAACACTCGGCACATCGCGCTGCTCGAAGAGTGCCGCGCGTCGCTCGACGCCGCGCGCAATGCGGCGGTTGCCGAGAACGTACCGGAAGAATTTCTGCTGATCGATTTGCAGACCGCGAGGCTCCGGCTCGATGAGATCGTCGGGCGACGCACGAGCGAAGATGTACTGCGTCATATCTTCGAGCGCTTCTGCATAGGGAAATGAAAGGCCGATGCGTTTCGATGTCATCGTAATCGGGGCGGGTCACGCGGGCGTCGAGGCGGCGCATGCCGCCGCGCGACTGGGCTGCAGCGTCGGCCTCTGCACGCTGTCGCAGGCCACCGTTGCGCACATGCCGTGCAATCCTGCCGTGGGAGGCACCGCGAAGGGGCACTTGGTGCGGGAGATCGACGGGCTCGGCGGGCTGATGGGACGAGCGATCGACGCGACCGGCATTCAGTTCAAGTTGCTGAATCGCAGTCGCGGGCCAGCGGTCTGGTCGCCTCGCGCGCAGGCAGACAAGAAGCGCTACGCGACGTGGGTTATCGACGCCCTGTCGAACGAACCACACATCGCCTGGATTCTCGGTAAGGCCGGACGCATGCTCATCGAGCACGGCCGCATTGGCGGCATCGCCATGGAGGGAGGCGATGCGTACGCATGCGACGCTCTCGTCGTCACCACCGGCACATTTCTCAACGGCCTGATTCACGTCGGTCCGGAGCAGCGTCCGGCAGGACGGCACGGAGAGCCTCCGTCTCGTGAGCTGTCAGAGTCGATTCGATCGTTCGGTTTCGAGATGGGCAGGCTGAAGACTGGAACGCCGCCGCGCCTGGATCGCACGAGCATCGATTTCGCTGCGCGGGTCTCCGAAGGTGTCTTCGTCGAGGAGCCGGGGGACGCCGTCCCCGTCCCGTTCTCGTTCGACACCACGTCGCGTCTGCGAAATCAGATCCGATGCTGGCTGATTCACACCAACGATCACGTACGAGATCTGGTGCGAGACAACATCGCGCAGAGTCCGTTGTTCAACGGACAGATTCAGGGAATCGGTCCGAGGTACTGCCCGTCGCTCGAGGACAAGATCATGCGGTTCCCCGACAGGGAACGGCACCAGATCTACCTCGAGCCGGAAGGTCTCGACGTCGATGAGATCTATGTGAATGGCTTTTCGATGTCGCTGCCGCGCGAGGTGCAGGAGCAGCTTGTGCACGCGCTGCCGGGTCTCGGTGACGCAGTCATGCTCCGGCCTGGCTACGCGGTGGAGTACGACTTCGTGCAGCCAACGGAGTTGAAGTCGACGCTCGAAACGCACCGGATTCAAGGATTGTTTCTTGCCGGTCAGATCAACGGCACATCCGGTTACGAAGAGGCCGCGGCGCAGGGAATCATGGCGGGAATCAACGCCGCGAAGGCCGTTCGCCGCGAGATGCCCGTCGTGCTGGGACGAGACGAGGCGTATATCGGCATCCTTGTCGACGACCTCGTGACGCGCGGATGCCTCGAGCCGTATCGCATGTTCACGTCGCGCGCGGAGCATCGGCTGCTGCTGCGGATCGACAATGCCGACCTCCGTCTGAC
>Ga0209726_10007170_pt1 | contig 12569 bp, 10 predicted proteins | sample Subgrocontami54m_FD_187453 | JGI IMG/M metagenome (GOLD analysis project Ga0209726, IMG submission 187453) | Subsurface groundwater microbial communities from S. Glens Falls, New York, USA - GMW46 contaminated, 5.4 m (SPAdes) (version 3) | ecosystem: Environmental > Aquatic > Deep subsurface >... | reverse complement strand
AAAAGAAAATAAAACTTATTATTAGAATGAAAGCAAAAATCAGCGCTTTTTTACCCATATATTATGGAACCTGGTTGCATTGTCCCCAATTAAGACTTTCTACTTTGCCTTGGTAATTATTTAATCCAATATCATCAGATTGAGTTAAGGAAGTTGTGGCGATTAAGCCGGAGGAGCCCAGATACCGGAAGGGGTTGATCACTTTACTGTTTCTTTCCAGTCTATAATGCAAATGTACGCCTCCGGTTGCACCTGTTGACCCCATGGTGCCGATTACCTGTCCTCTTTTAACGCTTTCTCCTACTGAAACGATTTGGGAGTCAAGATGTTCGAATGTAGCCGAATATCCTGTTTGTGAATTCGAAATTGTCACATATTTGCCCTTGATATCATCTGAGCTTACAATAGCCACTGCTCCGTCAAAGGTGGTGGAAACCGTAGTGCCTCTGCCATAGGCAATATCTATGCCGCTATGACAGCTTGGTAAACTACCACAACCATAGTAATCTATGTCACTTGGTTGTCCGGGAATGTTGTACCCATAAGGATTGGTGATGGTGCCAACGGTCGGGCATCCTAAAGCCTCTGCTGTTTGGGTTGTTTGGGTAGAAATTAAGGTTAAAGCTCCTGGTCCAGAAGGTACTAAACGAGAGTACCAATCCTTTATCACGTTAGGAAATTTAGGGAAATTGTCATTGCCGACAACCGGTTGTCCGGGTGTTCCTCCCGCATATTTAACCATAAAATCTGTGAACTGATTGTTTTTAAAGGAGTCGAAATTGCTAAATAAACAGGTTAAACTAATTTCAATATCGGTTGTAGGCTGACCTGGAGCGCACCCTAAGGGGTCATCATACGATGCTGCTCCCTGAGCCCCTGATTCTTCGATCCAAAGTGCTAAGATAAATGAGGGATTCCACCCTTCGGTTATGCTTCTTCGCACAATAATATTCCAGTTATCAATTTTGGCATTAGGGAAATCATCCACTACTTTATCCTTTATATCTAACGGAACTATGGAGATATCTCTTAATGGCAAAGTGTAATCCAGTCCGGGTGCAACTAAGGCAGATGAAGCAGTATCAAGTGGTGCTGCTTCTGATGTGGGGGTAGTTTGGCCGGGGAGAAAAATTGCAGAAAATAAGCTGAAGCCGAAAAATAGACCAAACAGCGAAAACGCCAACACCACTTTTTTCCCTGTCCCAAAACCTTTTGAAAGGTTAATACCGCTAAGTTTTGGGCCTGAAATGTTGGCAAGTCTTCCAAAAGCATCAAGGCCACCGTAGACTGCTTTTCCCAGAAGATTGTACGAGCCGTTAAGCGCAGGACCGCCAATTCCCCTGCCTACTCCTCCGGCTATTTCTCCAAGACCTCTGCCGATTCTCCCCAAATTTGGACCGATAAATCTTTGGGTAGCAGAACCAAAATTTTCTGCTGCACTAGTTACTGCTGAAGGGACTTTTGGCATATTGGGTTGTTTTGCTTCTTCCTCTTCTGATTCCATGGTTTGAGCAGCCTCGCCTTTTTGTTGGGCAAGCTGGATCTTGGGTAAAGGAGCAGTTGACAGAGAAAATGGTTGTGTTGCCGGCTCTTGTGGGTTGGTTTGGGCTATTTGCTGTTGTTCTAAATGGGCCTCAGTTACAAACCGTCTATCTTGAGCCTCATACTCTGCAGTTACGACTGCCGGGTCGGTTATTTTAAGAAGCTCTCTATTTCTGTTTCTTAAATCTTTGACAAATTTTTCAGTAAACTGTTTATTATCCGGATAGAGCTTATTATATTCCGGGAAAGTCAGGCGCGCTTTTTCATAAACAAAAGGTTCATACCGCAGTCCTGCGTAAAATTGAGAAGCGGGGAACCTGGCTTTCCACTCCAGGGCTTGGCTTAAAAACTTTGCCATTAAAAATTGGGCCATACGGGTAGGGTACCACTAAACGTTCTGTCTTGCCAATATTTCCTGCGGGTTGGATGTAATCAACGCATGTTCCTGCGATGAGGCCACCACCCTCATGGCCACATGAGTATTGCCTGCAAAAAACAACCCCTGTCCTATGCCTTCGGAAAGTAAAAGCCTTTGTTCCCCCTCTGATAAATTGAATACCCGGGCCAAAAGATCTATTGATGAAGGAGCCTGCTTCAAAAGAATTTGGATTGAGGAGTTGGAGATAATCTCCTTACCCCGCTCCGTAGCCAAAAAATCCTCCACATCCTGGGTAACGGTGATTAGTCCTAAATAATACTTGCGTGCTCTTTTGGCCATATCCACCAAAAAATCAGCTGAATCAGGATTTCGCATCAGATACCAGGCTTCATCCACAATCATGATTCTTTTTTTAAGCTTGCTTCTGATTTTGGTCCAGACATAATCAAGGATCATATGTATGCTTAGCGGTCGAAGTTGATCAGGCAGATCGCGGACTGAAAAAACCGTAAAAGAATTGGAGATGTCAACATTGGATTGGGCTGAAAAAATACCGGTTAGCGATCCTTTGATAAATCTTTCTAAGCGTGCTGCCAGCTCCATACCAGTAGGTTCCTCCATACCAATTAGTACTTTATACAAATCTTCCATTAAAGGTGGGGTTCTTCCTTGTGTTTTAGGGTCATCAGTGATGCCTTTTAATTGGTAAGTTTGTTTTAAAGACCGATCCAAAATAGCCCCTTCTGTAGGGGACAGTTGGCCCAAAACCAGCTTCAGAAAGGCGGTTAAAGACAGAATCTTGCGTCCCAGTTCGTTTTCTTCTGTGACTATTCCCGCCATGTCAAAGGGGTTGATTTTCACAGAAGATGAGGCGGAAAAATTGATATATTCCCCCCCCACAGCCTGGCACAGGGTCAAATATTCGCTCTCAGGGTCAATAATAATAATCTCTGTGCCAAACATTAAGGAACGCAGCGCCTCAAGCTTTACCAGATACGATTTTCCGGCGCCTGATTTGGCAAAAACTACAGAATTGGCATTTTCCAGAGAGAACCTGTCAAAAAGGATTAAAGAGTCATTATGCTCATTTATGCCATACATTATTCCCTCATTGGCAGTCAGCTCTGATGAGGCAAAAGGAAAGGTGGTTGCCAAAGCTGTTGTATCCATATTATGCGTCAGATTTAAAAGATCCGCTCCCAAAGGAAGGGTTGATTTAAACCCGTCTTCCATCTGCAGGGTTGTGGGTTTGGCGCTCATGGACAATGAGGCTAAAGTTGATTCCACCAGCTTTGAGGTATTACGAAGCTCCTCCAAAGAATTTGCCGGTACGCTGACATATAAAGAGAACTGGAAAAACCTTTCAGCGCCTTTGACCAGCTGATCCTGCAGGATTTGGGCATCCTCTAAGGCTACCCCGACAGCAGGATCTATAGCCCGTCCCCTTTCAAGGTCGGTTTGGATAGTTGCTTCCATCTCGGCGATCTTTCTTTTAAGCTCATCCAAAACTCCCTGAGAGACCGAAGGATAAATAAAGATGGAAATTAAAAGTGAATGGTCAAAGGAGATCAAGGGTTCAAGCCAGTTGGATTCTACAAACCGGGGATAACTGGAGACAAAATAGGTTCTAAAAAAACGGTTATTTATCCTGATGTGGTTAAAATCCACTTCGATTTCCGAGGGAGCAATAACATCCTCCAGGGTTAATTGAGGAACAATGGCCTTATTGGACATTTTCCTCCAGTTCCTCCACTACAAAAGGATGGTTTTTTGTTATTTGAATTGAGACTGGCAGAGTGCTAACCGGAACAGGTTGTGGATTAAAAGTAGTTGGCGGGGTAGTTGTTTTTGGACTTTTAAGCTTAACAGCCAACTCTTCAGGATTAACCGGCTCAACCACGCTTTTTATGGGTATTTGGCCATTATAAATATCGTAAAAAAGCTCCAGAAGGTTTTGTTCATTAAGCTGATTTGCTCTTAGCCCTACCCTGTTAAGCTGCCTGATAATTTGATCCCGTCTTGGCAGAAGTACTGTTTTTATTTTTTGCTCTAAAGACTCACGGGAGGATGTTAATCCTAACTCCAGTTTAAAAAGAGGAATTATGATATAAAACCTTTTGTCTAAAACATCGTTTTCCTTAATGGTAGTTTGAATAAATTGGCGGTAGTGCGTCATCAGTGAAGATAAAAGAGGATTATTTTGAGCTTTTTGAGCCTTATCCAAAAGATTAAGATAGGATGAGATATTGAGTCTTTCTGAATGTATAACAATCTGAATAGAAAAACTTAAAGAATTCAGCATTTGGGCAAAGCTTGACATTATTCCAACCTGCTCTCTTTCTGACAGCAGGCCAAAATTTACAGCAGACACTTGCAGCACCAGCGCCCCTCCGCCGTCTTTGAGAAGAAGGATATCTTCGGAAATATCAGCAATTGATAAATGCTCTTGTGTTGTATTCATAATTTTTATCCTTGTTTTGCAACTATCTGCAAAGGCGGTAAAACCGGCCCGGTTAGTTCTATCTGTAGTACGTCAAAGTTAAAGCTGTCTTTTTCCAGTTCAATTGTATAAGTGCCGTTAGGCAAGGGGGTTGACCCTGTAAACTGGCCCAGCTTATTAGTTTTTAAGGCCCGGACAGGCAAACCTTCTTTGTCATAAATTACCACCACCACTCCTTCTAAAGAGTTACCCTGGCTATCTTTGATAATGCCATTGATGATATTGGGGAAAGTAGTCAAAGCAATTTGGGTTGGTTTGGGTTTTACAGGTACAACCACTTTGATTTGAGGTTTAACAGGGATAGGCGGGATTGGGTGCTCGATAGATTCCAGTTGGCCTCTGATTTGAGAAGCCTGGGTTATTAAGCTCTGAAGATCGCCCAGAATTTTGTTGACTTGCTGGCTGTAGTCAATAGGGATAGGGGTTGGTTTCTGGGCCTCGGTTTTGATCTGGTCAAGCTGTCTTTCTGTTTGAATGATTTTCATTTGTAAATTTTGCGCTTCTCTGGCTAAATCAACGGTTTTTTTCAAATCATCCGGAGAAGGCATGGGTTGGGGGATAGGCGGGGAAAGAGGAATTGGGGTAGCTTCCGGCTGTTTTGGAATACCCGGCGCCAGTCCGGAAACATAAGTTATAAAACGACTATTAAATAAAGGATTATCCTTATAAATTTGTCCATTTTTTCTCCAGACTCTTTTGGTGGGGGAGTAGACGGCTTTTAAAAAAGCTGCCACCCAATAATCCAGTGGCCTTGAATTTATGGGTAAAAAGGCAAAGATAAAGCCTAAACCTGCAGAAATAAAAATCAATGGCCAGGTAACTACCGGATAATTAGCAGAGGCGAAAACAAATAGAAGGTAGGCAATTGTTGAGCCTGTTGCCAAATAAAGAAACTGTTTTAAGGTCATATCTCCTACCAGATGAAACTGGAAGGAAGTAACATTTTGCGGTATTGGATGCGGTTCCATGGGTACTATCTATATACAATGTGAAAAAAATAATGGCAAGAACCACAAAATAGATCATTATGGGACAATCTGAAGCAATTGTAAATTGGTACTTGTAAATTGAAAATTATCTTGGTATTTTAAAACTGTGGTGCATCAATCTTTAAGATAAGATGCAATAGGGAACTTGGTGTAAATCCAAGACTGTGCCGCAACTGTAAGTCCGATGTTATGTCGGACAAGTCAGGAGACCGACCACACTTTAGATCCCGTAGCAGGAAAAATATGTCAGTTCAACAACTTGAAAGAAAGCAATTACCAACTTTTTATTCCCAGAAAGCCGAGGAGCATGCGTCTCGCGTTCTAGAGACTCATAGAATACCTGACCCTTATTATTTTCTTGTAGATAGAGATGGGGATTTATTTTCCCCTTCTGCCCATGTAAAGGTAAAAACTGTTACAGATACCAGCTCAAAGATAGGTATATTGGAGGCTGAAGCAGTTGAGGCTATTTCCAAATGGGCAAACAATGCAGACTCAGGCGCCATTGCCTGGCTTAGCCCGCCATCTCCTGGTATTTATCCAGTATCAAAAGTAATCATTAGTGAGATTGAAGAAGTGAGCGGTGTTAAAAGAGTTTTTAATAGAGCGGTAGTTTTAGATATAGACGCAAATGAGTGTTTAAGGTTAGGACGGGAACTTAGTCAGCATTCAACTAACCGGCCGTTTTTACAGCACCTGGATCAGTTAAGGAGCATTCCTGTGGTGTTGGATACAAAAAACAGAACATGGATTGAAATTATGGAAGAGGTAATACCTGATACTACTCTTTGGGAGAGCGTTAGGAGAGGAGATGAAATACTCGTAAAACAAGAAGTATTAGCACGGGCAGAGTTAATTATTACCAAATACTCCGGATTTATAAGTTTTAATAATTACGGGAGAGATAGGGAAATGCAAGGTATGCTGGGGGATAAATCAGAAAGTTGTCCACCTAAATCTTTATCTAGCGAGGGGCAGACTGCATTTCAGGTTTTTTCCGAAAATTCATTGGAGGCAGATAGCATGGGGTCATTATCTTTCCCCTGTCCTTCTTGTGGCTTTATTAACAAAAGACCAAGGGAAGGATATGTGGAATCGTGTCAAAACCCTTCCTGTACTGATCCTGCAAAGGTCCGCTGTTGACAAAGTTAGCTAAGTTAGCTAATATATAAATAATATGCAAGTAGTAAATATTCATGATGCAAAAACAAATTTATCTAAGTTAATTGAGAAAATCTCAAATGGTGAGGAGGTTATTATTGCCAAAGCAGGTAAACCTGTAGCTAAACTTAGTCAGTATAAAGAAAAGCTAAAACCACGCAAACTTGGATTATGGAAAGGAAAAGTTTTCATTCCAGATAATTTTGATGATGAGGATGAAGAGATTAATAAGCTCTTTTATGAAGGCGGTATTTAAATGCGCTACCTGCTAGATACCCATGTTTTTATTTGGGCCATGGAGGAGAGTCACAAGCTTCGTCAAAATATTAAAGATACGATTTCTAACCCTAACAATATTGTATTTGTGAGCGTTGCAACTATTTGGGAAATCATTATTAAAAAGAGAAAAGGCTTAAAAATTCCAAAAGATATTCTGGGAGGAATTAAAAAAAGTAACTTTGTGTTACTTCCCGTAGATATTAGTCATGTATTGGAGGTTGAGAAATTGCCCGATTATCATAAAGACCCGTTTGATAGGATTTTAATATCCCAGGCAAAAGTAGAAAATTTAATTCTCATTACATCTGATGAAAAGATTTGGAAATATAAGCAAAGCTTGACGCTCCGCGATAAGCAAAGCTTGCGAGATAAATCTCTAAAGCAAAGCTTGCGAGATAAATCTCTAAAGCTCTCCTTAATTCAGGCATAAATCCGTCAGGATTTTTTGTAAAATTCTATGCTGGTTTGATTTTAAGAAGAAGACGAGAAGAAAGATCCTGGTAGAATTTTACAAATGCTTTTTTATTAAAAGGCACTAGTATTTCCGGAAAATCCTTAAGATTATTTACCTCAAGAAGCATATGTGCAAAATAAAATTCGGAAAGCCCTAAATCCTTCTTTTTAGCATCCTGCAAGAGTTTGTCAAATGTAAATATTTTTCCTTGAATGATAAAATAAAGATCAATAAAATCCTTAGCTTCAGTTCTCCCTAAAATAGCTGTCATTTTATTGCTACCAATATTTTCAATTGAATCAACCCTTATCCTGCCGAAATTTTTTATTCGGCCAAAATGTATAGGTTGTTCTTTGACAAAGTCAATTTTTAACTCTTTGTCTTTGCCGGTTAGAAAAAAAAGATGGAAGTTTTTTGTAGCCACACGATGATCCAGTTTAGTATTTGTTTGTTTTGCTATATCTGTCAACATTGTCTTAATGTAGTTAACTTCGATATCTTCAAAGGTGAAAAGATCAAGATCAATGCTCTTGCGGTGTTTGAAATAAAAACCTGCAAGGGCAGTGCCCCCTGTCAGGAAATACTTTAGCCCTATGGGTTTTTCGAAAAAAAGTTCAAGGACAGTTTGTTGTAAACTAGTGAGAGGGGTGTCTTTTTTCATATTTGTTCCATAAATCAAGTGTATAAGTCCATATCTTTTTAATTTGTGGACGCGTATTTAGATATGGGAAGTAGGTTTTTAGCTGGGATAGGGTAATATAGCGCCAGATTGTTTCATAAGGAAGATTTTCAATAATTCTCCCAATAATCCAAATCTTTTGCTTTTTTGTACCAGACTTAAGTTTGGAAAGCAATTCATTTTCAGAAAAATTATAATCCCAGAATGCTTGGGTAATAGAAACCTGTTTCATATAAGTTATTTTATCATATATGAGATCGTTTTATCTTTGAAGCTCAATCCCGTCAGGATTTTATAAGCGGAGCTTGAAAACGAAGTATTTCAAGCAAAGCTTTCAAACTTGTTTATAACGCACCGCGTTACAAGAAGCGATGCGATGTAATCGCAAGCGATTATCAGATTAATATCAAGCAGTTCGACTTCGCTGACTGTAAACTTCTAATCAGAGAGGATTTGACAGTAAGTTAGAAGAAGCTCTAAACTGAAATCAGTCCATGGGTTTTGGTTTAAGTCTGAAAGCTGACGACTGATAGCTGATCACAAAAACCATTGACTTTTAACACTAAATACCCTAAAATAGGTAGTATATGTCACAGGTACAAATAAGATTAACCAGGACTCCGGATGTTAATGAAGTTTTGACATTTTTGCGTAGTAAGTACCAACTGCTTTCCGAAGCAGATATTATTAAATTGGCTCTTTCTGAAAAGTATAAAAAGGAAAAAGAAGAAATCGAGGAAGGTCGGAAATTGAAAGAAGTGTATAAGCATCTTATGAAAGAGGGTAAAAAGATTGGTAATAGATTAATGCGGGAGAAGGGTTTAGATCCTAAAAAGGTTACAGAGCAGGAGTTCTACGATATCTTCCTTGATGACCACAAACATGGTGCTTAAAATCGTGTTGGACACCAACATGTTTATTTCAGGCTTCTTTTTCCATGGCATGATCAAGATGGTATTCGATCTTTTGCTCGAGAATAAACTACGAATGTATATGTCCCCAAAACTTAAAGCAGAAATTGTAAAACCGGAAGCATTTTTGCCTTTTCTGCGGAAGATAGAACTACTTTAGGTTTAATCCCGTCAGGATTTTGTGAGTTTTAAATCAAGCACTTCAATTTCTCTCACTGTAAACTACTGATAGTTTAGTGACTAGACCCTATATCTTAGCCCCTAAACCCTAAATAAAGTTGACATAAATCTTTGGAAATTCTATGCTGAATATAAACCATAAATTTCCAGGGAAGAAAGGAAAACATGGTAGAAAGAATAAAAAATATGCCAGGAGATGGTACTATATCACCAGAAACAAATGCTACAGGTTCAGTAGTCACTTCGGATCGTCCGGAACCCGGAGAGCCAGAAGTAATCATAGCTGAAGAAGAAAAAACTCCATACCAAAAAGGCGGGTTTTTGGATACACATCATTCTACAAAACCCGTTACATTAGTTGCTCCGGGAGAATATCAACCACAAGCAGTACTTACATTACCTGAGAATATAACCGGAGTCCCGTCATCTCTTGGTGATGTAGGCGTACCAGAAGCAGGAGTAATAGGGCGGGAGGATGGTCCACCGCCTCCAGGTGGAGGGGATCGTGGAGGTGGAGGAGGACCTGAAGGACCCAGAGGGCCTCGGGGGCCGGATTATTTATGGAGTGTTGAGTTTAGCAGAGATGGCAGAAATATTGCCAGGGAAATTATTAGATTAGAGGGGTTAACTTATGAGGAAAAATATGATGCTGAAAATGGTCCTAAGCTAGACCAGCTTTATAAAGATTGGAAGTCTTGGGTTGCCCAGATACGTAAACAATCGATTGAAAGGAGACCTTTTGATGAGCAGTTCGCACCTGCTCTTGAGGTAATAGGTGAGGAAGTACATACACCAGAAGAGTTAACAGAAGCTGAACGTATCCTCTTAACTGAAGTTGCGGTAAGTGAGCAACAAAACACTGAATCAGATAATTTAGAAGGGTTGCCCGCACTTCAAGATATAACAGAGTCAGACAGAAGCATAACAGAAGGTTTGCTGAGCAAATATAAAAGATTGCGTAAAGAAAAAGCACCAACAGATCAAACAACAGAGCAAATAAGGGAAGTTGAAGAGCAGTTAGGCAAGTATTTTAGAGAAGCGAAAAGACTGGGTCTACTATATAGCATAGATGCTTCTTTAGGGCCACTTTATGTACAGATAAAAAAAGATCTAGCTACAAAAGTAGGTCATAATAAAATTAGAGCTTATATAAAGGAAAATGCAGAAGAAATTTCTGAATTAGGGAAGGATATGTTCGAATATAAAAGTCCGGCAATTTCAGCTGAGGTTGCTGCCCAACTGGATGGAGTTTGGGATGTTTATACCGAAATAGCGCTTGAGAGATTCCGTGCCCTTCTTTACGAAAATGGTGGAATGGCCAGGCAGACTATTAATGGAGAGTTTTTCTTTGACATAGCAGAAGCTACTTTTAGCACTGAGACTGGTGAGGAGGGATTAAGGAGAGGTCTTGAATCTGATGCAGATTTAAGAGCTCGTTCTGAGACAAATCTTGGCGACGATGAAGCGCTGCGGCTGCTGGCAGCAGGTAACCGGGGGGAGTTTTCTCGCCTTGTCAGCAGGAGAGATCGGTTTAATCGGGATTTGGCAAGGTTTACAGGCGGGGATCAAACAGAAATTGACCGTCTTGTTGAAGATAGGCAGGCAGTATATCAACTTTTAGTCGAGGAAAGGGAAGCCCGGTATAGAAGTAATAAAGAAGAAAGGGATGAGGCAGTTAAAAACCGGGCCGGGGATCGGGATGCGTATAGAAGTCTGGCTATAGAAAGGGAGCTTTACTGGGCTCCAACCTATGCTAACTACTTTGAAGTTTTTGCTACAGATGAGGAACAATTCCAGAAGGCAGTAGATACTTTTACCCAGTGGATCAGATCAGGTTTAACCAAATCCCCAAATGAGTTATTTCAGCGTGTCAGCGGGTTTAAGGATGCCTTAACTACAGCAGGTTATAGAGAAAAAACTAACGTTGATCCGGAGTTCATGATCCGTTTAAGACATCAGTTAGAAGGAATGATTGGGGTGTTGGGTGCAAATAGCGCAAATGAACGTTACAATGCCGATCACTTTAAGCAATTCTTAAATTTTTTAGCTGAAGATGAAGGTCCTGATAGGTTTATCAGCTTAGGCAGAGTATCTAGAGGGGCAATCTCAGCGCTGTTATGGAAATTTGATAATGATTCTCAATATGAGTTGTTATTTTCTACTCATGGTTCAAGAGGGCAAATATTTGAGGAGCGAAACCCCATAGAAATACACAGACTTCGGACTCAAATTAGAGATTTATTAATTGAGGGAATGCTGGGAGTTGATATAAAAGGATACGACCCCCGCGATCCTAAAAAAAGAGTAGACGGCAAATATCTTGGACAAAATTTGACTGACTTATCCAGGTTTCAATCAGACGAAGAATTCCAAAATCTGTTTGAAGGTTTCACTGTTGGAGAGCAGGAAACGTATTTTAAAGACGGGAAGTTTAAAAGCAGACTGCAAAGAGTAGAAAAAGCCAAAGAGATTGACCAACAAATTAAAGCTGGCAGGACTTTACGCAGTTTAAACTTAACACATCCAGAGTTGGCAGATTATAATCGCTACCAAGAGAAAAAATTAAAGCTCACAGACTATGAAGAGAGATTAGTTAAAGCTGTAAAGATTAGAAAATTTCTTGATGAAGGGAATAATCCAAAGGACATAACGAAAAATTTAGGTAGGGAGTTTAGTGAGCATTATGAGATGGTTAAAAATTCTATTGATTTAGCTTTGGAGATGTATGGAATAATGGGTGAAAAAGCCAAAAGAAGCGGAGGAGTTTTATTGGTTGACAAAAAGAGTGAATATGATCAGCAGTCAGCAGATTATATTCCGGTCAGCTTGGCAGAGAAATTTGTCCAGTTTTCTGAAAATTGGACTAAAGCTACCTATGGAGGAGAACTGGATTCTGAGGCTCAAAATAAACTAAAACTTGAACGCCAGGCAGCAGCTGAAGTGCTACTAAAACGTCCAGGTACATCACCAGAAGAATGGCTGAAGACATTAGGGTGGAAAGACCCCAAAGGCATATTTGCTGATGAATTGCAATGCAGAGTAGATCAGGCAAGAAGAATGGCCATCTGGGCTTTAAAGATACATGGATTTGATGCCAGGCTTTATGATTTTACATTACTTCGAGATGGTAAAGCTGTAGATCCTAATACCTTAGGCTACAGTAAGTACGGAACAGATGAGAATAAAGATACAGATATAGAGAAGCACAAATATGCAGTTCCTGAGAACACCAGAATTTTGGGCTATAACACAAAAGGCGAAGAAGTCATTTTAGTTTTTGATGCCGGAGGTAAACCTATTGTAGGCGGATCTACTGGTCTGGAGTTTGATCCTCGAACTGGTGAAGCAGTTATTTTTAGGAAACCAGTTAAAACTAGAGAATGGCAGAATGACAAATGGGTAGAAATAACAGTAGCAGATAGGCAACCTATACTATTTGACAATCTTAATATTAATACTGAAGCAACAAAAATGATGCTTAAGACACCCAGGTTA
>Ga0209726_10007169_pt1 | contig 12569 bp, 16 predicted proteins | sample Subgrocontami54m_FD_187453 | JGI IMG/M metagenome (GOLD analysis project Ga0209726, IMG submission 187453) | Subsurface groundwater microbial communities from S. Glens Falls, New York, USA - GMW46 contaminated, 5.4 m (SPAdes) (version 3) | ecosystem: Environmental > Aquatic > Deep subsurface >... | reverse complement strand
GAGCGCGCCTCTGGCGCGCGGGATTGATTAGGGGTTGGTAAAATAGGTTCGAGCGTGGTTGTATAGAGTCACAAGCTTAAACAAAAACTCCCCGAAGGGGGAGTTTTTGTTGTTTCTTTACTGTTTCGTCGAGAGGAGTTTGGCGACCTTGGCCTTGCGGCGGGCTGCCGTGTTTTTAGTTATGAGTCCGCGCTTGGCGGCCTTATCTATAGCCTTGTAGACCAACGCTATCGCCGCGACATCGCCCTTTTTAGCGGAGCGGGCACCCTTGAGAGCAAGGCTGACGGCCTTTTTGCGCGCGTCGTTAAAGACCTTCTTGCGCAGGCTACCGCGATGCGCTTTCTTGGCGGACTTTGTAATTGCCATTCGGACAGAGTACTCTATTTGTATATGATCGGCAAGCTTACCGGGGTACTCGCAGGCCGGCAGGGCGACGTGGTGGTGGTCGACGTGCGCGGGGTCGGCTACTGCGTGCGCGTGCCGAGAGCGTTTGTGATGACGGACGGAGAGCCCATTTCCCTGCATATCCACACCGCCGTGCGTGACGACGCCATCGACCTGTACGGTTTTGCGCAGGAGGAGGAGCTTGTTTTCTTCCGCCAACTGATGACGGTTTCGAGCGTCGGTCCTAAAACCGCGCTCTCTATTATGAGCGTGGCGGAGCCGAGCGCGCTCAAGCGCGCGATAGCCGCCGGCGACGCTTCGACGCTTACCAAAGTGTTCGGCATCGGCAAAAAGAGCGCCGAGCGTATTGTGGTGGAGCTGCGCGACAAACTGCAACTCGAAACCGGCGTGACCGAGAGCGGCGCTATGGGCACGGATGCGGAAGTTATAGAGGCGCTTATGGCACTCGGCTACAGCGCGCACGAGTGCAGAGCGGCGCTCAAAGATGTTGTAGGTGAAGGCACAAAAGACAGGCTCGGCGCCGCGCTCAAGCGCCTCGGCTCGCGCTCTGTAGTATAAAAAATATGAAAAACTTTTTCCGCTCTCTGTTGCCCGAGCCAATACTGCAGGCCTATCACTTTATACTCGCGTACAGCGGCGCGATGTTATACGGCTTCCCCTCCCGAAAGCTCACCGTCATTGCGGTAACAGGGACCAAAGGCAAATCTTCGACCGTGGAACTGGTCGCGGAAATGTTGCGCGCGAGCGGAAAAAAAGTCGCCTCCGCGAGCACCATCCGTTTTTGTATCGGAGACGAGAGAAAAGACAATCTCTATAAAATGACCATGCCGGGGCGGTTCTTTCTGCAAAAGTTTTTGCGTCGCGCGGTCAAAGCTGGCTGTACGCACGCGGTTGTCGAGATGACCAGCGAGGGCGCCCTGCAATACCGCCACAAGGGAGTCGCTCTCGATGCATTGGTATTTACCAACCTCCAGCCGGAGCACCTGGAGCGCCATGGCGGATTTGATGCCTACGCTGCGGCAAAACTTTCTTTGGCAAAACATCTGGAAGGGTCATCGAAGCGGCCACGTGTAATCGTTGCAAACACAGATGACGCGTATGGACAAAAGTTTTTGAATACAAACGCCGAAGTGCGTGCACCATTCTCGCTTAAGGATGCCGAGCCGTACACCGCCGACGATAAAGGCGCGCGCTTTGTCTGGCGCGGGGTTTTATTTTCCGTCCCGCTGCCGGGGATTTTTAACCTCTACAACTGCCTCGCGGCGCTGGCGCTCGGCGAAGCATTAGGAATCAAAACCGACGACATGAAGCGCGCGTTGGAGCACATGCCGGTAATCCCCGGCCGCGCGGAGCGCATCGAAAGCGGCCAGCCGTTTGCGGTGGTGGTGGACTACGCGCACACGCCGGACTCATTGCGCGCACTCTTTGAGACTTACAAAAACAAAAATATTGTCTGCGTCTTCGGCGCAACCGGCGGCGGACGCGACGCGTGGAAGCGGGTCGAAATGGGCAAGGCGGTTGACGAGTACTGCAAGTCCGCCATCATTACCGACGACAGCCCGTACGATGAGGACCCGCAAAAAATAGCGGAGGCGGTATCCGTCGGGTTTACCAAACACACGCCGCTCATTATCCTTGACCGGCGTATGGCTATAGCGGCGGCGCTAAAAGGTGCCAAAGAGGGCGACGCAGTGCTTATATGCGGGATGGGTACCGACCCGTACATCATGGGCGCGCGCGGCTCAAAAGTGCCGTGGAGCGACGCGCGGGTGGCTAAGGAAGAACTCGCCAAACTCGGGTACAATTAAGCTATGGCGGATGAACCAAAAGGCCCGAGCGTAACCGAAGAGGCTCTCATGTTCTTTGGAGCAATGCTCATATTGGCCGCTCTCTGGTACTTTGCCGGCGGCCCCGGCAAGGCAGACCTGCGCGGCATCTTCCTGTCTCCTCCGCAGCCGCTCGGCACCGGCGATGCTTATGGTCCGCAACTTGGTGCTACGACCACAGCGCCAAAAGTCGACGCCCCGGCTCCGCTAGAGTCTAATTAATAACTTTAAATAAAAATATGCTTAACACTTTTCCTCATCTCTTAGTGCTCGGATTCTTTGCTTCGACCCTGCTACGCGTTGCCGTCGCGTGTCTGTTTTTTTACGCGTCATACTCGGCATACAAACACCGCGACACAGCCGCGCACCTACGCTTCCCGATCATCGGCGAGGCTTCGTGGGTCGGCAAGTTTACAATGCTGATGTACGCCGCCATCGGACTTATGCTGCTGTTGGGTGCATACACACAAATAGCCGCACTGCTGGCGGGACTTACTTCCATCAAGGGTCTGCTGTTTTGCAAACGTTTCGGGCCGCTCTTCCCCTACCCACGCAGCACCTATCTTCTCATCCTTGTCATCTGTCTCTCGCTGCTTGTCTCCGGCGCCGGCGCGATAGCCTTCGACCTCCCGCTCTAAACTTTAATGCGCGACTGCGTTTTAGTGCTCCATAACATCCGCAGCGCCCACAACGTGGGGAGCATGTTCCGCACCGCCGACGGCGCGGGGGTCTCGCGCATCATCCTCTCCGGCTATACGCCGGGAGTTACCGACCCGCGCGGCAAGGAGCGCGCGCCGTTTGTCAAAGTGTCGCTCGGTGCGGAAAAGATAGTCCCTTACTCGCGGGCCAAAGTGTTGAGCGCGGCGCTTAAAAAATTAAAGAAAGAGGGCTATACCATCATCGCGCTGGAACAAAACAAAAGTTCAACATCTCTTTTTGACTACCAAGTTAAAAAACGACCCCGACGCTCTGCGGTCGGGGCTCCGACCAAAGCGTCGGAAAAACTTGCGGTCGTCATGGGCAACGAAGTGCGCGGCATCAACACCCAATCACTGCGACACGCCGACCACATACTCCATATCCCCATGCAAGGCAAAAAAGAATCCCTAAACGTAGGCGTCGCCGCCGGCATCGCCCTTTTTACCCTTATGAAGTAAAAAGCCCCACTGGTTGTGGGGCATAGGCTACTACGACGCTAACATGATTTCGTCTTTTATACTGCGACGATTTATCCAGACGAACACAGACAGCCCGACTAGATACACCGCAATGGCACCAACCGCCAGACTTTTCGGGATGACGAGGACGCCATCAGCACCAAGTCCTGCCACAAAGCGCCACACCACGAGAACAACGGAACAGAAGGCGCAGAAACTCAACACTACCTTCATGACGAACAACAGGGTCGTCATGAAAAATAAGCTGAGGCGATCTAGGGTCAGCATTGGATGCTCCCGTCTCTATAGGAACTTAGCCTGCGAAAACTATACCATATCTTTGTCCGCCCCCCGCGAATCGAACGCGGAACCTCTTGCTTAAAAGGCAATTGCTCTACCAATTGAGCTAGGGGCGGATATGTGCCACCGAAAGACGGTGGATTGACAATACTATAGCAAAAGTTGCCAGATTTTTCTAGCAAAAATAAAATCTATAAATCCAGCGATAGCGGGTTTTATAAACACTTATAATTTTAAGGCGAAACGTTCAAGCAATAATTCTAGCTCGCCTGCGCCGCGGTGGGAGTCGTGATAGAGGCACACGAGCTCGCGGGAGAGTTTAATGTTTTTTGTTTGGCGGGCTTTCCACGCCATGAGCCCCGCCACGGCCTCGGGCTTCTCCCCCGCGCGCCACGACGCCATCAGTGCCAACCACAAACCTTTTTTATCTTTCTTCCCCAGTGCTTCCGCCACGCCGAAGTTATCAAACCTATATTCTTTTTTCTCAACTTTCTCGATTTCAATCTTCGCTCCTACTTTTTTAAGCGCCTCTGTCTCGGCTTTTAAAAGTTTTTCCTCGTGGAAAACAAACGTATGCGGCGACTCGGCAAACACCTCCAGCAAATCGGTAAACTCCTCTCCCCGCTCGCTGTTGAGCGCGCCCTCCAACACAAACGTCTGCCTCCCGCCGAAGAGCGCCTCGGTCGACGCGAGCGATACCAACTCCTCGCTGGCGAGCTCGGCCCACTTCAACTCCTCGCCCTGTGCGGTTTTGCCGACTAGTGCAATAATCATATACTTTTCATCTCACCCCAATTTTTGCCGACCTTACCCTCAACCAATATCGGGATGCCGTTCCGGTCCTTTTCCGGTATCACTCCCTCCATCAGCCCTTTGAGTTTCGGCGCAATATCCTTGACCGCATCTTCCTCTATCTCAAACACCAGTTCGTCGTGCACCTGCAGGAGCAGGTACCCTCTTTTTTCCCTCTGCAAATATTCATCAACACGCAACATCGCTATTTTAAACAGGTCGGCCGCCGTTCCTTGAAACGGCGCATTGAGCGCCATGCGTTCCGCGGCGGCTTTGACATACGGTATCGGCGATTTAATGCCGTCAAAATACCTACGCCGGCCGAAGTGCGTTTCGGTGTAGCCGAGCCTGCTGGCGTTTGCGATGGTCTCATCCATAAAAGCAGAGAGCCGCGGAAATGCCGCAAAGTATTGGTCGTAAAAGTCCTGCGCCTCCACCCTTTTGGTGCCGAGCGCCTGTTGGAGCGAAGTCACGCCCATGCCGTAGAGGATGCCGAAGTTAATGACTTTTGCCCTGCGGCGCATTTCGTAGGTGACATCCTCGGCCCTCACGCGGAAGACGCGTGAGGCAACCTCGGTATGCACGTCTCTGCCGTTGCGGAAGATATCCGCCAGCGCCTCGTCGCCGCTCAGCAGTGCCGCGATACGCAACTCGATTTGGCTGTAATCGAACGCGACCAGCACCATCCCTTTGTCGGCGACAAACGCGTTGCGGATGACGCGACCAAGCTCGGTTTTAATCGGAATGTTTTGCAGGTTCGGATTCTGCGACGCGATGCGGCCGGTCGTGGTGCCCGTCTGCAGGTAGGTGGTGTGCAGGCGGTCTTTGTTGTCGAGCAGGGTCGGGATGGTATCGATGTAGGTTGAGAGCAGTTTTGACAGCTCGCGGTGCGCCAAGATGTCGTCGACGACGGGGTGCGCCGACCGCAGTTTGAGAAGCTCACTTTCTTTGGTAGAGCGCTGGCCTCCGGCGGTCTTTTTTTGTTTTGCGGAAGCAAGCCCGAGTTTGTCAAAAAGAACGTCGCCGAGTTGTTTGGGCGAGGCGATGTTAAACTCGCCGCCGGCGGCCGTGTAGATGCGCTTGGAAATTTTGTCGAGCTCTTGGTGATAGTCCTTAGACAATTGCACTAAAAACTTTTTATCTACCTTAACTCCCCTGTTTTCCATCCGCCGCAAAACCGGAGTAAGAGGCAGTTCAACATTTTCATATATGAAAGCGAGGTTTTTCTCCTTTATTTCTTTTTTTATATTCGCAAACGCTTCGGCAAAGTCCTGACTTTTGCCGACGCGCAAAATATCCTCAAACGCCGGCTCGGTGATGTTGGTATCCAAAACCCAGACCGCCAATGAGGCCCTCCTAAGGTCTTCGGGCGGAACGGCATGTCCAAAAAGTCCTCGGGTCGGCTCCGCCTCAACCAGGGAATTTTGACCGACCATTCCGCCCTCCGTATTTTTCTGAGAGGTTTTGCTTGCCTCCCCACCGTCCAACATCTGCTTAACCCGCGGAATCAGCGAGCGGAACTCAAACTCGTTGAGCATCTGGAGCGCGTGCGCCGTGTCGGCGCTCTCCTTCCACGTCTTTTCCGGCAGTGTAAATTTTATCGGAGCATCACGGCGGATCTGCGCCAGCATTTTGCTAAATACCGCGTTCTCTTTATTGTCGGCGACCAACTGCGCGTAGCGCGTCTGAATGCCGGCATCTTTTGCCACCTTTTCCACCCCGCTTTTTTTAAGCGCTTTATATACGCCCTCCAAACTCCCGTACGTCTGTATCAACTTGAGCGCGCTCCCCTCGCCTACGCCGGGCACCCCTTTGATATTGTCGGAGGCATCACCCATGATGCCCTTGAGGTCGGGCACCGCCTCCGGGCCGAAGCCGTAGCGCTCGCGCACCTTATCCTCGTCGTAGGTAACTATGTCAGTCAGCCCTTTGCGCATGGTAAAAACCTTTACCCGCTTGCCCTGCACCAACTGCAGGGTGTCCATGTCGCCAGAGGCGATAATGACTTCCAAGTTTTTATCTTTTTTTGTTTGCTCGACAATAGTGCCGATGACGTCGTCGGCCTCAAAACCTTTTGCGTCATAGAGTGGCAGACCAAACGCTTTGAGTACGTCGCGACTACGTTTAATCTGTGCAATCAAATCATCTTCCGCTTTGGCGCGGGTGCCTTTATAGTTTTTGTACGCCGCATGACGGAATGTCCCGCCCGGCAAGTCAAACGCGGCGGCAACATAGTCGGGCCCGAGGTCCTGCATAATCCGCACCAGTATCGATATAAGTCCGTAGAGCGCCCCGGTAGGCTCGCCCTTGCTGGAGCTAAAGTCCGGCAAAGCATGATACGCGCGGTGCAAAATCGCGTGCGTGTCGAGTATAACCAGGCGTTTCTTGGCACTCATACCACCTCAATATACCTCTCCTCTTCTCCCGCGTCTTGTGATGAAAAATTGACAGTCAGGTCTGCAGGCGACAGGGCTCCGGCGACCTTTTCCGGCCACTCGACGACAACCAAAGTTTTAGGGTCGTTCAAAAACTGCCCGGGTTTGAGCGCGGCAAACTCTTTCGGATCTTCGAGCCGGTACGCGTCTATATGTATCAGTATTTTAAAAGGTGACACCTTTTTAATTTGATACTTTCTCATGAGTATGTAGGTCGGGCTCTGCACTGTTGCGGTAATACCGAGCTCGCGCGCGAGCGCCTGGGTAAAAGTTGTTTTGCCGGCGCCTAAATCACCTCGCAACGCGATTATCGTTGCGTGTGATTTATCCCGAGCGAAGTCGAGGGACTGTAGTACATCCTTGGCGAACATCGGCAAACCGGAAAGTAATACCTTCTGCATGACTGTATAATACACGCATGGTGGTCTTTGCCGATGATGAACAGCAGAAGCGCCTTGACTTCCTCCGGAAACGCGAGGAGGAGGAGCTTGCGCAGGTGCTCAGCAGCAAGTACGGCGTACAGTACGTCGACCTATCTTTGGTTGCCATAAACGTCGACGCTCTGCGGGTGCTTACCGAAGAGGAGGCAAAGGAGGCCGAGGCCGCGGCTTTCGGGCGCGTAGCCAAAAAACTTTCGGTGGCGGTGCGCGCGCCGGAAAACCCAAAGGTAAAAGCGCTGGTAAATAAACTGACCGACCTCGGATACGAGGTGACGCTGTACATGTGCTCCAAAGCGTCGCTCGAGCGCGCGTATCAGCGCTATGCCGACCTTTCGTACGCGACAGAGTCCAAAGCGGGCGTGTTCGAACTTTCCAACGAAGAGCTCGAGCAACTCCTAACAAAAGTCACGAGCCTGCAGGATATCAGCGCGCTGATACAGGAAGCGGTGGAATTAAAACGCGCGTACCGCATAACACGCATATTGGAAGTTATCCTGGCCGGCGGCCTTAGCCTCGGCGCCTCCGACATCCACTTTGAGGCGGAGGACGCATCGGTGCGCTTGCGCTACCGGCTCGACGGCATATTGGTGGACGCGGCGCACCTGGACCACGAAACATACCGCCTGACGCTCAGCCGCATGAAGCTCCTCTCGGGACTCAAGCTCAACATCTCCGGCGAGGCGCAGGACGGGCGTTTTAGCATAAAAATAAAAGGAGATGAGATAGAACTGCGCACGAGCATACTCCCCGGCAACTACGCGGAGACGTTGGTGCTCCGCATCCTCAACCCCAAGGCGATAGGCGTAGAGCTCGAACAGCTCGGGCTGGAGGATAAACTGAGGCTGAAGATTGAAAAAGAAATACAAAAGCCCAACGGCATGATTTTGACGACCGGCCCCACCGGCTCGGGCAAAACGACGACGCTGTACGCGTTCCTCCGCAAAATAAATTCCCCGTCCTCGAAAATAATAACCATCGAGGACCCCATCGAGTACCACCTGCAGGGTTTGGTGCAGACGCAGGTGGACAAAAAGACATACACTTTTGCCAACGGACTTCGCTCGGCTCTCCGGCAGGACCCGGACATCATCATGGTCGGCGAGATCCGCGACAGCGAGGTTGCGGAGACCGCCATCAACGCCGCGCTTACCGGACACCTTGTGTTTTCCACCCTGCACACCAACGACGCGGCGGGCTCCTTCCCCCGCCTTATCGACCTTGGAGTCGACGAAAAGGTATTGAGCTCGGCGATTATAGCGGTGCTGGCACAGCGCCTCGTGCGCAAGCTGTGCGTCTGCAAGATCGAGGGAGTGCCGACGCCGGAGGAACAAAAAAATATAGACAAATACGTCGCCACCATCGTGGACAGAGCATTGGTGCCGCCGGACACTAAAAAAGTATGGCTGCCAAAGCCGGACGGTTGCGAAGTCTGCCACGGCCGCGGCTACAAAGGCCGTATCGCCATATTTGAGGCGGTTTTTATGGACTCCGCGATAGAAACCATTTTGCGCACCAAACCCTCGGAGCGCGAAATCTACACCGCTGCCCGCCCGCAAGGCATCCCCTCCATGCAGGAGGACGGCATCATCAAGGTCCTGCGTGGCGTCACGAGTATGGAAGAACTGAAGCGCGTCGTTGACCTGGACACACAATAAAACATGGCGGAGTTATAACGTATCTGTTATAATAGCTGCATGAAAAAGAAACTAAAAGAAACCTCTATTCCTCGCGGATATGTCCTGTTTGAAAAAGTAAAACGTCGGCTACTGCGTGACAAAAAGACTCGCGAGGCATACGAAGCACTGCGCCTTGAAGATGCGGTAATATCCGCAATGATACAAGCGCGCATTACACGCAAGTTTTCGCAAGCGCAGCTCGCACAAAAAACAAAAATGCACCAGTCAGCCATTGCCCGCTTTGAGTCGGGCGGCAGCAACCCGCGGCTTGACACACTCGCCCGTATTGCGAACGCACTCGATGTTCAACTTATAAAATAGTAAACACAAGAAAAATTATATGAATAAAATTGCTAAACAAATAATAGATACTGTCCGCCAAAAGCGCGTGAATAAGCGACTCTCTCAAGAACAAGTCGCCAAACGCGCGGGGATTTCATTATCGATAGTATCCCGGCTCGAGCGCGGCGACACGAGCGTATTGGCGTCGGATGTCTCCCGCATCCTCGCCGCCGTGGGCGTCAAAGTACACATCTCCTAGCCCACCGTCGACTTGAACACGGTATAATAATTTACATGGATCCTTACTCTCTATTTAATTACATTGTGGTGCCAATTATAACAATTGGAATTGTGGCTTACGGCATACATCGATCAAAAAACAAAAACTTGCCAATACCATTTGAAGGAACTTTTTTATCTCTTTATTACACAAAAAAGGACCGCGAGGCCGGAAAGTTTTCTAGTAAAACTAAAAACACCTTGATAATAATGGGGGTAGTCGTTCTTATTTTACTTTTTATCTCAAGTCGATAGAAACACAAAACCCCGCATGGTCAATGTTGGCCGTGCGGGGTTTTGGTGTAGAGTTAAAGCAGGTTCGGAAGAGTATACCGCCAAGCAATACACATCATGCGCAAGCGCGTGAAGCGGAAAAAATATCTAAGGATAGCCCCCGCGGCGATTGAGTAAACAAAAGTGCCGGAGCGTCCTCGATACAATTCCAAACGGTAAAGCCTGTATTGCTTGAGGGTATACTTTTCCCAACTGATAACATCTTAGCATATTAATATTTTCATGTCAAGCTCCGAGGAAGAACCAGCGACACCCTCTGGGAAATCGCCAATAGGTCAGGTTTTGGACGCCACCCTGCGGCCGGCGACCTGGGACGAGTACGTCGGGCAGGAGGCCATCAAAAACAACCTCAACATCCTCATTTCGGCCGCCAAAGAGCGCCAGTCCCCGCCCGAGCACATCCTTTTTTATGGCCCGCCGGGGCTCGGCAAGACCACCCTGGCGCACCTTATAGCGCGCGAGCTCGGCGGAGCGCTGCGCAGCACCTCCGGCCCGGCAATAGAGCGTGTCGGCGACTTGGCGGCACTCCTGACCAACATGGGCTCTGGTGACATTCTTTTTATAGACGAAATCCACCGCCTCTCCCGCGCGATAGAGGAGGTGCTCTACCCCGCCATGGAGTCCGGCGTGCTCAACATCATCATCGGCAAAGGGCCGAGCGCGCGTACGATTGAATTACCTCTGCCGCCTTTTACGCTGGTGGCGGCGACAACACGCGTCGCCGACCTTTCTGCACCACTGCGCTCGCGCTTTAGCGGCGGAACATTCCGCTTGGAGTTTTATTCCGAGGATGACATCGCGCAAATCATCAAACGTTCGGCAAAAATTTTGGGTGTGGAGGTCGACAAAGAGGGCGTGCGCGAAATTGCTAAACGCAGCCGCGCAACGCCGCGCACCGCCAACTACCTGCTGAAGCGCTCGCGCGACTATGCGCAACTCAAGCGCGCTCCCCTTTCGGCAAAACTGGTCAACGAGTCGCTGGGGCTTCTGGAGGTAGACGAGCTGGGCCTCACCCCGCTCGACCGCAAACTCCTCACGGTACTGATAGACCGCTTCAACGGCGGACCTGCCGGCGTGGGCGCGCTCGCCGCGGCGCTTGCCGAAGAACCGACAACCGTGTCCGAAGTCCACGAGCCGTTCCTACTCCAACTCGGCCTTATCGAGCGCACCCAGCGCGGCCGCGTCGCCACTGCTTCCGCCTACAAACATCTCGGCAAAACTCCCCCATCCGATTTGAACGAGCGGCTGTTGTAGAGTAATCTCTGTTTATATGGCAGGACACAGCAAGTGGGCAAAATTAAAGCACATTAAGGGCAAGACGGACGCCCAAAAGGCAAAACTTTTTTCTAAACTCGTGCGGTTTATTACCGTTGAGGTCAAAAAGGCCAAGGGCGACAAAAACGCGCCCGGCGTGCGTACCGCGGTGGAGAAAGCGCGCGCCGCCAACATGCCTCTCGATAATATTGAACGCGCTCTGAGCAAAGCTTCCGGCGACGGTGCCGAGCCGGAGCAGGTCACCTACGAGGCCTATGGCCCCGGCGGATGCGCTCTGGTCTTGGAAGCGTACACTTACAACCGCAACCGCACCGTGCAGGAGCTCAAGCACCTGCTCGCGCTCCACGGCGGCACACTGGCCAACCCGGGCGCGGCGCTGTGGGCGTTCCAAAGCCGACGCTCTGGTCGGCTCCCCGACCACTCGGCGTCGGGGAAAAATTACGAGCCTATTTCACTAATAGAACTCTCCGACGAAGACGCACAAAAAATGGCGGAGCTCAGCGACGCGCTCGAGGAGCACGACGACATCAACGAAATTTACACGAATGCCGCGTAGGCGGCATAAGTAGCAGGTAGCAAGTTTCAAGTATTTTGTTTGTACCATAATGTAAGCTATAGCTTCAGACATGGTACAGACGCATTACTTCTTGACTTGATACTTGTTTGCCACTTGTCCCCTGATACTTGATACTTACTCTCATGAGAGTCCTTGCTTTTGACCCGGGGTACGAAAGGTTGGGAGCCGCGGTGCTGGAAAAACAACCCCGACGCTCTGGTCGGGGCCCCGACCTCAGAGCGTCGGGGAAAGAAATTTTATTGCATTCGGAATGTATACGCACCACAAAGTCTCTCTCCTTCCCCGAGCGGCTCGCCGTGTTGGGAGCCGCGGCGGAAGCCCTTATAAAAAAATGGAAGCCTGACTGCATCGCAATCGAAAATCTTTATTTTGAAAAAAACGCCAAAACCGCGATGAACGTTTCGGCCGTACGAGGAATGCTCCTCTACTTGGCCGCCTCGCGCGGATTGACCGCACACGAGTACACGCCCCTGCAGGTCAAGGCCGCCGTGACCGGTTACGGCCGCGGAAGCAAGGCGGACATCGCGCTCATGGTGCCCAAATTATTGGCACTTCCTCCTCGTGTAAGGCTTGACGATGAGCTCGATGCTATTGCGGTGGGGATTACTTGCCTTGCATCAATCCGGTAAGACAAAGAGATGCTCTAGTTTGTTTTTATAAACTTATGCTTGCCGATGCGTATAACATCATTGGTTATTTCGGTGTCTATACTTTCGACTTTTTTTCCGCTCAAAACCGAAGAGACTGCCCCTTGCTCAACCAGACGGCGCAACTCGCTCGTCGATATATCTTTTACTATGTCACGGAGCTTGCCGCCCCTTACCGTCGGTA